>VYMA01000147.1_pt1 | contig 41009 bp, 46 predicted proteins | sample 5109851 | NCBI WGS metagenome assembly VYMA01 (sample SAMN12291814, study PRJNA351875) | freshwater metagenome | isolation source: freshwater lake | place: USA: Michigan, Wintergreen Lake | collected 2011-08-02
CAGACAATTTTAAGAGAGATAGGCTTTTAGTGGGTTGGAAACAAGCTTGATCAATCTATTCATAATAAATATTGGCAGAAGATTAAAGATTAGTTATTGTGACTAACTCTTTTGGTTAGAGAAAGATAAACTTGAGAATCTTCGGACAAATTTATTGACTCAAAATCAGCTGTACTTAATTTAAATGAAACAGCCCTACCGCCATTAATGGTATTATATTGCGATTGTAATTCATGACAACTCCTTAGATATTCGATCGGTTTTATGGTAGCACTGTTCTTATAATCCTGTTTAAAAAGTATAGGAAAGTGGGGAGTGGGGAGAAACAATCCATAACTGAGTTTTTAAAGTTCGATTGGGAGTTAAGAATACTATTCAGGGTATGAGGACTTTAACTAAGGGAGAGAAGGAAGCTGAGAGGAACCATTTAAGATAAAGCAGCGATCGCTTGTTCTAGGGCCAGAGAAATATGAGTCCAATGAGTTCCCCCCTGACAGAAAACGATATAGGGTTCCAGGAGGGGTCCATCGGCGGAGAATTCCGAGGTGCTACCATCAATAAACGTGCCACCAGCCATCACTACTTGGCTCTCATAGCCCGGCATTTGGGCAGGAATGGGATCCAAGTAGGAACCGATGGGAGAATAGGCTTGAATGGCTTTACAGAAGGCAATCAGCTTATCGGGGGAACCGAGTTTAATCGCTTGAATAATATCGCGTCGAGGCACAAAAGGAGCCGGATTGACCGGATAACCCAACTTATCGCCCACATAGGCAATTAAATGACTGCCTTTCATCGCTTCTCCCACCATTTGCGGCGCTAGAAACAATCCCTGATAAAGAAGACGATTTTGGTCAAAAGTTGCCCCTCCCTCCCTACCGATCCCCGGTGCTGTCAGACGATAGCAGGCCATTTCCACTAATTCCGCTTTACCTGCTATGTATCCCCCGGCCGTGACGATTGTACCTCCGGGATTTTTAATTAGAGAACCGGCCATCAGATCTGCCCCCACGTTGGTGGGTTCTTGGGTGTTGATAAATTCTCCATAGCAATTATCGACAAAACAGACCGTATTCGGGTTTTGTTGTTTAACTATACGGACAATTCTCTCGATTTCGTCAATAGACAAACTCGATCGCCAGGAATAACCGCAGGATCTTTGAATATGGACTAAACGGGTTTGGGGTTTAACTGCTGTTGCCAAGGCCAACCAATCAATCGCACCAGTAGAATCTAGCTCTAATTGGCGATAACTAACGCCAAAATCCTTTAAAGAGCCTTGACCACTTCCCCTAATTCCAATTACTTCCTCTAGGGTATCGTAGGGCGCACCGGCTACCGCTAACATCTCATCCCCCGGTCGAAGAACCCCATACAAGGCACAGGCGATCGCATGGGTTCCTGAAACAAATTGTACTCGCACCGCCGCCTTTTCGGCCCCCAGGGCTTGGGCGAACACTTGATCTAAAGTATCCCGTCCCAAGTCATCATGACCATAACCACTAACACTAGCAAAATGATGCACCCCGACGCGGTTTGCACGGAAAGCACAGAGGACTTGACGGAGATTTTCCTTGACCTGTGCGTCAATTTCCGAAAAGATGGGGAGTAAGGCCTTTTCTGCCCTGTGGAGTAGAGAGGGGATATCCATCAAACAATAGACTGTGATATTTGTTACTATTTATCTCAAATGTCGGGTGAAGACCGTTCGGCTGATCTCACGGCCGAAGCCCTCGGTTTTACCGAAGGGATGAAACAAAGGCCAGCCTAGAACAGCACTTCGACAAGCTCAGTGACACGAAGCACGATTAAAAATAAGTGTCCAGTCTCCTGACAAAATCTCGAATAACTTCCTCTTTTAAGGGTCTTGACCTATCCAGGCAAAATAGCTACCATACAAGTATAGCGGATAGGGTAATCAACCGCTTTAAAAACCCCTGTAGTCTAACCACTACGCTATCTGCACCTTGACAATTAAAGATATGGGGTTCTGCCTAATTGTTCTAGTTTCTACCTGTAGGTAGGTAAAATCTTTGCAGGAACTAGACAAAGCAGCATTTGAAGCTAACACTTCAATTCAAGCAAATTTTGTAGAAATACAACTATCGTGGGGCATACGAAAAGTAATGCTTGGGGAGAGAACCACCTCTGGGTTGGATAACGCAAGGCATCTAATTTAAGTGGACTCGTTGAACCAAGAATCCCTCGCTTAAGCGCGACGGGAGTGTCAATAAGCGTCAAAGTTCCCCCTGTGTCAAATCGAGACAGATAAGACAATGATGCTCTGTCTCCTGTTGTTTCCCTTTGGGTTATTCAATGACTGTTGCGACTTCCGAAAAACTTCCCATTGACTGGGTGACTCTCATCTACATGGCTTTTATCCACTTAGTGGCTCTTTTAGCCTTCTTGCCTAGCAATTTTAGCTGGGGTGCTGTGGGAGTGACATTGATTCTCTATTGGATTACTGGGGGTTTAGGAATTACCCTCGGTTTCCATCGTTTGGTCTCCCATCGGAGTTTTAAGACTCCCAAATGGTTAGAATACTTTCTGGTTTTGTGCGGGACTCTCGCTTGTCAGGGGGGTGCGATCGCATGGATAGGCCTACATCGTATTCATCATAAATATTCTGATACTGCCCCCGATCCCCACGATTCTAATAAAGGTTTCTGGTGGAGTCACATGGGTTGGATGCTGCACGAAATTCCTGCCGACGAAGAAATTGCCCGTTTTACCCAAGATATCGCCGACGATCCTTTCTATAAATTCTGTCAAAATTATTTTGTTCCTATCCAAATTGTTTTAGGCTTAATTCTCTATGCTATGGGTGGTTGGCCGTTTGTAATTTGGGGAATTTTTGTGCGCTTGGTCTTAGTTTTCCATTCCACTTGGTTTGTCAACAGTGCCACCCACAAATTCGGTTATGTTAGCCATGAATCCCACGATAATTCTAAAAATTGTTGGTGGGTTGCCCTCTTAACTTTCGGTGAAGGTTGGCACAATAATCACCATGCCTATCAGTATTCGGCCCGTCATGGCCTACAATGGTGGGAGGTTGACCTGACTTGGATGACCATTCGTCTGCTGCAAATTCTGGGATTAGCTACTAACATTAAGTTGCCTCCCACCACAGCAACGGCGACAGAAAGTTAGTTTTATCCAGTTGTTAAATAGATTATAATCTAGCCGAACTTATGTTTAAGTTCGGTTATTTTTTCTCCGACTTAACCCAAATCTAACAGCTTTTCCCACGGCATAACTGAGGAATATAGGTAATGCCAATCCTCCCCCAAATAAAAGAGTTAAGGACAGAATCCCCATCATGATTGATCCCGCTGCCGAACTCATCCCAACAGCGAAGGATAACCAACCAAAAACGTAAACACACAGGGGAAATAAGAGGCAAAAAACAAGACCCCCCGCTAGACAGCCGCATCCATTGGCTTTTCTATTCGATTCTCTCACCATCTCTATCGCTGACTTTTTCTAAGCCTTAGCACAAAAAAGTCAAAATAGCAACATTTTTAACAAATATTTAATATTTATGCCGACGTGCCGGAGGGACCCCAGAGAACGTATATTTAAAGCTAATCCCCAAATTATATGAAGTTTCTAATGAAAAAAATCTCGATTTTAGGCTCTACTGGCTCGATCGGTACTCAAACTCTCGATATTGTCACCGATCATCCCGATAAGTTTCAAGTGGTGGGATTAGCCACGGGTAATAATATTCAACTACTATCGGAGCAAATTCGGCAATTTCGCCCGCAAATCGTGGCGATTAATAACGAAAGTCAACTAGAAGACCTGAAAAGCCTAATTTCCGACCTTGACTATACCCCGATTATCCTAGCAGGAAAGGAAGGGGTAATCGAAGTGGCCCGTTATGGCGATTCCGAAAGCGTCGTCACGGGAATTGTCGGTTGTGCGGGATTGCTGCCGACGATTGCCGCTATTACTGCTGGTAAAGATATCGCCCTCGCTAATAAAGAAACCCTGATTGCTGGCGGTCCGGTGGTGCTGCCTTTAGTGGAAAAACACGGAGTTAAATTATTACCTGCTGATTCGGAACATTCAGCTATTTTTCAATGTTTACAGGGAGTTCCCCCTGGGGGATTAAAAAAGATTATTCTCACCGCTTCTGGGGGTGCTTTTCGCGATTTACCTGTGGAAAAATTGCCGCAAGTAACCGTAGCTGATGCCCTCAAACATCCTAACTGGTCTATGGGCAGAAAAATCACCATCGATTCGGCTACTTTAATGAATAAAGGTCTAGAAGTTATCGAAGCTCATTATCTGTTTGGTGTCGATTATAATGCGATCGATATTGTTATTCATCCCCAAAGTATTATTCACTCTTTAATTGAGTTACAGGATACCTCAGTTTTAGCCCAATTAGGCTGGCCCGATATGCGTTTACCCCTGTTATATGCCTTGTCTTGGCCTGAAAGAATTTATACCGATTGGAAACCTTTAAATTTAGTTAAAGCTGGCAGTTTAACCTTCAAAGAACCCGATCATCAAAAATATCCCTGTATGGGATTAGCTTATGCGGCCGGCCGTGCGGGTGGGGCAATGCCAGCAGTATTAAATGCGGCCAATGAACAAGCAGTAGCATTATTTTTAGAAGAAAAGATTAGCTTCTTAGATATTCCCCGGGTGATTGAAAAAGTTTGTGATTCCTTTACAATTCATAACAGTTCTACCCCTAGCCTAGATGATATTTTAGCCGCCGATAATTGGGCGCGTCAAGAGGTATCTAACTGTCTGATTGCCAATCCGGTCTAGATAGTCTAGATGCTGTAGGGATGTTAACTATAATGTCTCTACAGTCCTAGGATAGAAAAATCACTAATTTCGGCTATTTTTTCTAGTTAACTAGATTTATGATGATCATGACAAGAGTTGATAACCTTCAATAAACCTCTTGCCTAATTAATTTTTGAGGGTTCAAAACCAGCAAAAATAAGGATTAAATTGCCTAAAATCTGTAAATAGATCATTTAATTGATTATGATTCATTCTTAATTCTCCTGACCAGAGGTCTAATGACCCTGAAACTTTCTCAAAAATAAGATAAAATAAACAAGATAGCGGTTATTACGTTTAATTTTCTATGGTTACAACTTCTCTATCCCTCCCCGAAATCGCCAGAGAAACCCGTCAAGCGAGTCGTCAACTGGCTATCCTGACTAACGAAGAAAGGAATGAAGCTTTAGAGGCTATTGCTGAGGCTTTGACTGCCAATGCTGATAAGATACTAGAAGCGAATATCGCCGATGTTCAAACAGCCAAGGCGATGGAATTATCTCCGGCTTTATGTGCGCGATTAGAGTTAAGTCCTGGCAAATTAAAAGCCGCCATTGCCGGGGTGCGAGATCTGGCTAAATTAGCGGATCCTTTAGCTACTATACAAATTAATCGGGAATTAGATCAAGGTTTAATTCTGCGGAGAATGACCTGTCCTTTAGGGGTTTTAGGGGTTATTTTTGAAGCTCGTCCCGATGCTTTAATTCAAATTACCAGTTTAGCGATTAAATCCGGTAATGGCGTTATTTTAAAAGGGGGGAAAGAGGCGCTCCGTTCTTGTCAAGCTTTAGTAACAATTATTCATCAGGCATTGAGTCAAACTAAAGTTAATTCGGCGGCGGTACAATTGTTAACAACAAGAGAAGAAATTCAGGAACTCTTAAAACTTGATCAATACATCGATTTAATTATTCCTAGAGGTTCTAACGAATTTGTTCGTTATATCCAAAATAATACCCGCATTCCCGTCCTCGGCCATGCCGATGGTATCTGTCATCTCTACATCGACAAAGAAGCCGATTTAAGCAAAGCAATTAGAATTACCGTTGATGGTAAAACCCAATATCCTGCCGCTTGTAATACCATTGAAACTTTATTAGTTCATCAAGACATCGCTAGACAATTTTTACCCGCAGTGGCACAAGCATTAGAGGAAAAAAAGGTTAAATTATTGGGAGATGAAGCAGCTCGTCAGATTATTAACGTACCATCGGCCACAGAGGAAGACTGGCAAACCGAATATAGTGATTTAATTCTGTCAATTAAAATTGTTGATAGTCTGGAATCGGCAATCGAACATATTAATTATTACGGTTCTCGACACACGGAAGCCATTGTCAGCGAAAATTTTAACACGGCCAAAACCTTTAGCGATCGAGTCGATGCCGCCGGAGTTTTTCATAATTGTTCCACCCGATTTGCCGATGGTTTTCGTTACGGTTTCGGGGCCGAAGTCGGTATCAGTACCCAAAAAATGCCCCCCCGCGGTCCGGTGGGATTAGAGGGATTAGTGACCTACAAATATCAATTAGCCGGAGATGGTCATATTGTCGCCGATTATTCTGGGGAAAATGCCCAATCTTTCACTCACAAGGATTTATAGTCGAGAAAAAAGCCGATGTTTACAGGATTAATTCAAGCCTTGGCAACAATTCGGGTCGTGGATACTGATAGACTCTATTTGTCTGTATCATCTGATACAATTCTCCAAGATTTAATGATTGGTGATAGTGTGGCTGTGGATGGGGTTTGTTTGACAGTTGAGGAAATTCTCCCAGAGGGTTTTGTGGCCACCGCTTCCCCGGAAACCCTACAGCGCACTACTTTGGGACGAAGGATTCACACAGAAACCAACGTTAACCTAGAAACCTCTTTGCGGGTGGGTAGTAAAATCGGTGGTCATTTTGTCACCGGTCATGTGGACGGAATTGGCTGTTTAGTCGAATCGATAATCGTGGCTAATTCGTGGGAAATGACCTTTGCTGCCCCTAGTTCCCTAGAAGAGCAGTGGAATAACTACATAGCTCGTTATATCGTCGGTAAGGGCAGTATAGCTGTTAATGGCATTAGTTTAACCGTGGCCGATTGCGACACCTACGGCAGCTGGTTTAAAGTGGCAGTCATCCCCCACACCTACGCCGAAACCAATCTTTCCCATTTAAAATTAGGCGATTGGGTGAATCTAGAAGGGGATATTTTAGGCAAATATGTGGAAAAATTGCTAGGAATGCGCTCTTATCATCCTCCTAGCGAGATTAGCCTAGAATTTCTGGCTGAACATGGTTATTAAAAAATGCGTAACCCAGTGTAAATCTGATTGATAACTTTTTCCTATATAAAAAACCGGTGGAAAGCTTGACATTGGCCAAAATCCCCAGACAATGTTAAGTTAAATTAACCAATAGCCGAGGCTTGTATTTAAGGAAAACCCCTTATGGTAGCAACACCAGTTCAACAGAAATACGACATTAAAGATATTAGTTTAGCCCCCATCGGCAAACAACGTATCGAATGGGCCGGTCGGGAAATGCCCGTTTTGCGTCAATTAGCCGAACGTTACGCCATCGAAAAACCCTTTGCTGGACTGCGTTTAGTCGCTTGTTGTCACGTTACCACCGAAACCGCCAATTTAGCAATCGCACTAAAAGCTGGTGGCGCTGATGCGTTATTAATTGCCAGTAATCCCCTTTCCACCCAAGATGATGTGGCCGCTTGTTTAGTCGCTGATTACGGTATCCCCGTTTATGCAATCAAAGGGGAAGATAACGACACCTATCACCGTCACGTTCAAATCGCCCTCGATCATAAACCCCAGATTATCATCGATGATGGTTGTGATGTAGTGGCTACTCTAGTTAAAGAAAGAAGTCACCAATTACCCGACATTATCGGTACTACCGAAGAAACTACCACCGGTATCGTCCGTTTGCAAGCCATGCTCAAAGCCGGGGTATTATCCTTCCCCGCAATGAACGTTAACGACGCAGAAACCAAGCATTTCTTTGATAATCGCTACGGTACAGGTCAATCTACCCTTGATGGTATCATTCGCGCCACCAATATCCTTCTTGCTGGTAAAACCGTGGTTGTGGCTGGTTATGGTTGGTGTGGTAAAGGTGTGGCTATGCGGGCCAAAGGTTTAGGCTCTAATGTAATTGTCACCGAAATTAACGCCGTGCGTGCCATTGAAGCGGCGATGGACGGTTTCCGGGTTATGCCCATGGATGAAGCCGCTAAAGAAGGCGATATCTTCATCACTGTCACTGGTAACAAGCACGTTATCCGGGCCGAACATTTTGACCTGATGAAAGATGGGGCGATTGTTTCCAACTCCGGTCACTTTGATATTGAAATCGACCTACAAGCTTTAGGCGCAAAAGCCGATAATGTTAAGGAAGTTCGCAACTTTACTCAACAATATAGACTAAAAAGCGGTAAATCCGTCGTTGTTATCGGTGAAGGTCGCCTAGTTAACCTGGCAGCCGCCGAAGGTCATCCTAGCGCCGTTATGGATATGAGTTTCGCTAACCAGGCGATCGGTGTAGAATACTTGGTTAAAAATCAAGGTAAATTGGCCCCTGGCATCTACTCAATTCCCTACGAATTAGACCAAGAAATCGCCCGCTTGAAACTGCAAGCTATGGGGATTGAAATCGATACCCTCACCGAAGCCCAATTAGAATATATCAACTCCTGGACTTCCGGAACCTAATATCAGTTATCAGTTATCAGTTGTCAGGAGTCAGGAGTCAGGAGTCAGGAGTCAGGAGATTGCTTTTATTTATTCTTGCCACTCCCCCACTCCCCCACTCCCCCACTCCCCCACTCCCTTTTTTTTACTTTTAAACTGTTTTCTAAATCCTAAAAAATTATGACTGAATGGATTACAAATACAATGACTTCTATGGGCTATTTAGGCATAGCCCTATTAATGTTTTTAGAGAATCTTTTTCCTCCCATTCCCTCGGAATTAATTATGCCCCTAGCCGGTTTTACCGTCCATGAGGGACAAATGCAATTTATTCCGGCAGTGGTAGCGGGGATTGTCGGAACCGTAGTCGGAGCACTACCTTGGTATTATCTCGGTCGGGTTGTGGATGAGGAAAAAATCGAAAAACTAGCCGATAAGTACGGCAAATGGATTACCGTTTCCGCTAAGGATATTCAAAAAGCCAATCAATGGTTTAATCGTCACGGTAGTAAAGCGGTTTTACTCTGTCGTTTAGTCCCTGGAGTACGAACTTTGATTTCCCTACCCGCCGGGATGAATCACATGGCGATGATTCCTTTTTTAGTTTACTCCACCATCGGCACAACCCTCTGGGTCGTTTTTTTAACGGCAGCCGGTTACTTTTTAGGGAAGAATTACCCCCTTGTGGAAGAATATCTGGCTCCCGTGTCAAAAATCGCCCTACTTGTCCTCGTTATCTGGTTTATCCTCTGGATTATCCGCAAACGTAACCGCCGGTACGAGTAAATGTTGATCATAGGTGGTGCGTTACGACGGATTGTCACCTTCCAGTCACAGCGGCAATTTTTGCCGTCTAACGCGCCCTAAGTTTTACTACCGACAACCCTGGGGCAACGGTATCTAATCACGCCGGCTACTCAAGGCGGCCGTGATCAGCAAATAGGCCAGCGTCACCCCGATACTGATTTGGAAGGAATAGGGAGCCGGGGTAATGATTTGGTAGTAGTGCCGTAGCCCTCTTGCTTATCCGGTATGAAGTGTGTCAAATATTTATTAATAAAAATAATTGGCTCGAATCAGTCTTTATACCTCTAGCTTGATCATGACTTTTCTGATAAATATCTTTTTGTGGCTCCTGTCTGGCTTACTCAAATATCAGTCTAGCACAGAACAAAATCACCCCTCTAGTCACTAATAAAACCGTCTCTGACGAAACCAAACAAATCACCACCCCCACAAATCTAACTATACTCATTACAATATAAATATCAACGACCACGATTAAAAACTCTTATGCGGGTAACTCTAAAATCGGCCCTGAGTGACAGTAATATCGATGCTAATCAAAGCAGCAGTCAACGTCAACTGATGCTCTCGATCGCCGCCACCAGTGAACAAATTAACACAAATTTACCGATTAATCTTTGTTTAGTTCTCGATCATAGCGGTTCTATGCAGGGAAAACCCCTAGAAACGGTCAAAAAAGCAGCCTTAAGTTTAATAGAATCCCTCGGAGTTAACGATCGTCTCTCGGTGATAGCTTTCGATCATCGCGCCAAAGTTATTCTTCCCTCCCAATCGCGACAGGATGATCTGACCTTAATTCGCTCAAAAATTAAACAATTACAAGCGGGAGGAGGTACGGCGATCGATGAAGGGATAAAATTAGGCATTCAAGAAAGTTCCAGCGGCAGCAAAGGTTATGTGTCTCAGATTTTTCTGCTTACCGATGGTGAAAATGAACACGGAGACAATCAACGCTGTTTAAAATTGGCCGAAGTAGCGGCTGAGTACGGTATCACCTTAAATACCTTCGGTTTTGGCGATCATTGGAATCAAGATATCCTAGAAAAAATTGCCGATATCGCCGGCGGAAGTTTATCTTATATCGAAAGACCCGAACAGGCTTTAATTGAATTTACTCGTCTATTTAACCGTCTGCAATCTGTGCGGTTAACTAACGCTTTCCTGCAATTAGAATTAGATGCTCGGACTCATTTAGCGGAGTTAAAACCCATTGCCCAAGTTGCCCCAGAAACTATAGAAATGAGCATACAAAAAGAGGGCAATTTTTACATCACCCGTTTGGGTGATTTAATGATAGATGAAGAAAAAATTCTCCTCCTCAATCTCTATATTGACCAAATTCCCCCCGGTACTCACACTATAGCTCAGGTGAAGATTCGCTACGATGATCCCGCTTCCGGTCAAAAAGGGCTAGAAAGTGCGACTATTAGCCTTAATATCACCTCCCAAGCTCTCTATCAATCCCAATTAAACGATCAAGTTCACAAATCAATTCTGACTTTAGCCAAATATCGTCAAACCCAAATCGCTGAAGAAAAATTAAAACAGGGCGATCGAGCGGCTGCTGCTACAATGTTACAAACTGCGGCCAAAACCGCTCTACAATTGGGAGAAAAAAATGCCGCCACTGTCCTCCAAACTAATGCTACCCGTTTACAGGTGGGAGAAGAATTGAGCGAGGGAGATTTAAAGAAAACCCGCATTATTGCTAAAACAAGACTACAAACCGATGGAGAAATCGTAAAATGATTAAAATTCGCTCCTTGCCCCTAGGGATTTTTCTAGTGACAATGTTCGCTCTTCCCCCTGTTATTTTGCCCTCCTTAGTCAACGCTATTCCCATCGAACAAATACCGAAACTAAATCCACAAGGGGGATTATGGGTGAGCGATCGAGCTAATCTTTTAAGTCAGGCCGGTGTTAAGCAAATTTCCGATGATATAGCCAAATTAGAGGCAGAAACCAGCGCAGAAATTGCTGTTGTCACCGTTCCCGATACCTTACCCTATCCTACCCCCAAAGCCTACGCCACAGCCCTATTCAATCGTTGGAAAATCGGCAAAAAATCGCAAGATAACGGGGTTTTAGTCCTCGTTTCCCTCAAGGATAGACGGATAGAAATCGAGACTGGTTATGGAGTCCAAAGATTTTTACCCGATGCTAAGGTCAAGGATATTATCTACACCTACATGATTCCCAGCTTCAAAACGGGAAACTACGAAGAAGGTATTCGAGCAGGTGTAACAGTTCTGAGCGGGTTTCTCCGTGGTGCTTATGGGTTGCGACAAACTGAATTTAAGCCTCAAATCGAAATTTCCATTCTTCATCTTGTTTTGGCTATCCTGATGGTGGGGGTGTCTTTCCCCTCGATGTTAATTCTATATTTTGTTTATTTTCGTTGTGCCGTTGGTGGCAATGGTAGAGGTGGCAGCGGTGGTGGTAGCAACGGCAATAGCGACTATTGCGGTTATGATGGTTATGGTGGTGGCGGTTATGATGGTGGTGGTTTCGGCGGCGGCAGTAGCGGTGGTGGTGGCGGCGGCGGTGATTGGTAGAGATAAAGTTATCAAATCATTGAAACAAAATCCCGATTCCTAGCAAAGCAATCATCACCCCGAAAATCGCCCGCAAGTTAATCCGATCCCCCATCATGGCAGCGATCGGTAAGACAAATAAAGGACTGGTAGCGGTGAGAGTTTGGGCAATACCCACAGGAGAGAATTTTAAAGCAGTTTGCTGTAACCATATCCCTAAAAACGTACTGGCAAAAGCGGTGACAATAATAATAGCAATCAGACGCAATGACCAGTTAATTGGTGGTGATGATTCCTGACGGCGAAAAAACATCAGAATTAACACTATTCCCGTCCCCGCTAACAGACGAAAAAGGGTACTCTGCAAAGACGACATTCCCGACTCCACCAGTGCCTGACGAGATAAAACCGCCCCCACCGCTTGGGAAATCGCTGCTATTAAAGCCCAGAGAATTCCCTGCCGCCAGGGGCGTTGACTATCGATTTCGGGAGTTTTTTCGGAAATAACCCAAGCAACCCCGAAGATGGTCAAAATAATGCCAATATAAGCCGATATTTTCAGGGATTCCCCCAAAAAAGTCGCCGCTAGAATCGCCCCCAAGGCAGGCGAAAGGGTTTCTAACAGGAGGGTTTTTCGCGGTCCCAAATAATTAAGGGCGGTAAAATAGGCCGTGTCACCGATTCCTATACCAATTGCGCCACTTGTCAAGAGTATAAATACCGAACTTTGGTGATTAATACCGTGCCATTGTCCAGAAAGGGGCAGCGTCAGGGCAATTAAAGCGATTGCGACTACTCCTTTCAGAAAATTAAGCAATAAAGGCGGGATTTTCTGGCCTAATAGACTATAAATCGCCGCAGAAACCGCCCAAAGCGCCGCCGCACTCAAAGCCGCTATCTCTCCCGTTAAATTTTCACCGAGACTAAATCCGTTGAGCATTATGATATTTGTCAGGAGACAGGAGGCAACAGGCTCCAAAAAAGAAGGTAGAAACTAAGCACATCAAAGCTTTTAGCTTAACCAATTAGGTTTTAGATTCGGCCTTTGTTATCAGATGTGAGTTTTCAGTTCACTGATTACTGATCACTGAACAAACCCCACTTCCCCACTTCCCCGAACATTTGTCAAGACTGCGGGCAAAAAATCCGGGTTTGTTCACACAGCTTAATTAAGAGTTGTAACTTTTAATGAACAGGAAGGGAGTCTAGGGCGGAGAGCTTGCTATAGTGAATCCTAGCCGTTTTTTCACGGCTCGTCATTATCATCTCAGAGCCTTTACTCGTCTCAATCATCATCCCAGAGTAAAATCAATAATCCCTATGGTCAGCACGATCCAAAAACCAGAATTCGAGGAAATCCGTCCGGGTATAAAAGTTCCCGCTAAAGAAACGATCCTCACTCCCCGCTTCTATACCACTGATTTTGAAGCGATGGCGGAAATGTCGATCGCCGCTAACGAGGAAGAACTGAAAGCGATTTTAGAGGAATTCCGTACCGATTATAACCGGCATCACTTCGTTCGCAATCAAGAATTCGATCGCTCTTGGGAGCATATTGATGGCGAAACTCGCCGCTTATTCGTGGAATTTCTGGAAAGATCCTGCACGGCCGAATTTTCCGGCTTTCTTCTCTACAAAGAACTCGGCAGACGTTTAAAAAACAGAAATCCCGTTCTCGCAGAATGCTTTAACCTCATGTCCCGGGACGAAGCGCGTCATGCTGGGTTTCTTAATAAGGCTTTATCGGATTTTAACCTCTCCCTTGACTTGGGATTTTTAACCAAAAGCCGTAACTACACCTTCTTTAAACCGAAATTTATCTTCTACGCCACCTATCTTTCCGAAAAAATCGGTTATTGGCGCTATATCACCATTTATCGTCATCTCGAACAACATCCCGAAGATCGGGTTTATCCGATTTTTAACTTCTTCGAGAATTGGTGTCAAGACGAAAACCGTCACGGGGACTTCTTTGATGCGATCATGCGTGCGCAGCCTGATATTCTTAATGATTGGCGCGCTCGTCTCTGGTGTCGTTTCTTCCTGCTTTCGGTCTTCGCTACGATGTATCTCAATGATACTCAGCGTTCTGGTTTCTACGCCATTCTCGGTTTGGACGCTCGCGAGTACGATAAGTATGTAATCGAGAAGACCAATGAAACCGCCGGCCGCGTCTTCCCGATTGTTCTCGATGTGGATAGTCCTGAATTTTATGATCGCCTAGAGATTTGTGTTCGCAATAACGAGGGATTACGGGCGATCGATAGCGAAAACAGCCCCGCACCGGTTAAATTCCTGAAGAAATTGCCGATCTTCGCCTCTAATGCTTGGCAATTCCTCAAATTGTACCTGATGAAACCGATTCGGGTCGATAAATTAGCCGGTAGCGTCCGTTAAAAAGTTTGTTTTCTTGAGACATGGTGAGGGTGGGTGAAACCACCCTTTTTTTGTCGATAAAATTCTTAAGAAAATTCTCTAACATTTCTATCCTCGCTAGACTGGATCCTAGGGGTGTGAACTAGGTTTTTACTTTTTACTTTTCACTGTCAAAAATATGGCTATTTATAGTGAATTACCCACAGGACAACGTCTCTATCTCGATAATCAAGGGCTGCAGACGATTGTAACTCTCGCTAGTGGTGCAGTGGGACAACAACAGCAGTCTAGCAGTAGTTTTGCCACGGGAGTTTGGACACAAGAACCCCAAATAGAGATAATTCCCCAAGGGGCAATTATTGAAATTATCACTGAAACCGGACCCCACAGAATCCAAATTCAAGGAAGCAGTATCGGTTTTTCCTCTCCTCATACCTCTGGAGTTTCTCAGTCCTCTCAATCGACCACTGCTACCAGTTTCTCCTCCTCACCGATGCAACCGATGCAACCGATGCAACCAATGCAACCGATGAAAATGGGTAATATGTCGATGAATTTTGCCCCCATGGAAATGCAAATGGGAGATATGAAAATGAGTATGGGGGACGCAAAAACCGTCAGTAAAGCCCAATTTTGTAGTCAATGCGGGGCAAAAGTAGCGGCAACCGATCGCTTTTGTAGTAGCTGTGGTCATCAGTTACAGCGATAAAACCTGTTTAGCTAAATCTATAACTCCTTTTCGGGCAAAATTCTGTTTATCTTGAATGTCGGGGTGAAGACCCTCGCTTTTAGCGACGGGATGAAACCCCGACCAGTATAAAACAGCACTTCGACAGGCTCAGTGACACGAAGCACGACATTTCGACACATTTCGACCGGCTCAATGTAAGAGCTTCGGTGTTCACTAAAATATTGACAATCCGATGCTCTACAGGTTAATATAAAATAAGTTGTTTGAGGTCGATAAACAATGATTGTCTTAGAAATGAAAGCAGTCGTCAAACCAAGTCAGTGTTCTGCCATTGATGAGGCTATTCGTACAGTACAATTCATCAGAAACAAAGCATTAAGGCTTTGGATGGATGCCAAGAGAGAAGACAAAATCGATAAATATTCTCTCAATAAATATTGTGCAGTTCGCAGCCATTCAGTTCAAGTTTGTTGATACTCTAAATTCTACGGCTAGACAAGCATCAGCCGAACGAGCTTGGTCAGCTATTGCTCGTTTCTATGATAATTGTAAGAAAAAAATAAAAGGTAAAAAAGGTTATCCCAAGTTTCAGAAAAATAATCGTTCTGTGGAATATAAAAACTCCGGATGGAAATTATCAGAGGATAGAAAGAAAATAACTTTCACAGACAAGAAAAACATTGGCACGGTTAAACTAAAAGGAACTAGAGACCTAAACTTTTACCCTATTGACCAAATTAAACGAGTTAGGATTGTTAAACGAGCAGATGGTTATTATGTCCAATTCTGTCTAAGTGTTGATATTCGGGAATATGCGAAACCCCTAGAACCGACTAAAAGATGTGTGGGATTGGATGTAGGTTTAAAAGTTTTCTACGCTAACAGTGATGGGGAAACGGTAGAAATACCGCAATACTATCGCAAGGCAGAAAAAAGATTAAATCGTCTGAATCGGAAGAAATCTAAAAAGTTTAGAAAAGGTCAACCCCAATCAAACAACTACAAAAAAGCTAGAAAGAGATACGCTAGAAAGCATTTAAGAGTAAGTAGGCAACGTAAAGGCTTTGCCCAAAAAGAGGCATTGCGCGTCATTAAATCTAACGATTTCATCGCTTACGAAAACTTAAATATTCAAGGCATGGTAAAAAACTCTAGACTAGCTAAATCTATCAATGATGCGGCTTGGTCAACTTTTCGACAATGGTTAGAATATTTTGGTTTTAAATATGGTAAGGCTACGGTAGCAGCAGCCCCCCATAACACGAGTCAAAACTGTTCTAATTGTGGTCAAAAAGTACCTAAATCTATATCTACGAGAACCCATGCTTGTCCCCACTGTGGCTATGTAGAAGATAGAGATATTAACGCCGCTATCAACATTCTCAAAAAGGGACTAAGTACCGTGGGACACACCGAAACTAATACGCGCCGGCGTGAGATTCCCTCTGGTGAATGCTGGATACGTCCTGCCAGATTAAGGAAACTCAGTGAACCAAGAATCCCTCGCTTAAGCGCGATGGGAGTGTCAAATTAATGGACTGGGGCGGTGAGTGAGCATCTAGATGGTAATATCAAGCCGTCCTAAAAAGACGGGGTTTCAGAGCCAATTTTTTGATGAACGATCAACGAGATATTAACAAACTCAACGCTGGCTCTGTAGTGTCAGTGCGAGGAAGCATCATTGATGTCTATTTTTCCCAAAGGCTGCCAGAACTTCATAGCCAACTTCAGGCCGGAGAAGATGGCAGTGTAGCGATGGAAGTTGTGGCCCATCTTAACTCCCAACTGGTACGGGCCATTTCACTGAAGCCAACAGCCGGTTTAGCTCGCGGTTCTCCAGTCATCGATACGGGTCATCCCTTGCGAGTTCCAGTGGGCGAGAGGTTGCTCGGCAGGATGTTGAATATATTTGGGGAAACAATTGACGGACAAGAACAGATAGCTGAGGGAGAATGGCGTTCAATTTATGCAAATCCGACTCCCCTGTACGAGCGAACCACTAGCTCGGAGATTCTCAAAACCGGTATTAAAGCCATAGACGTGCTTGTCCCGTTGGAACGGGGGGGGAAAGCAGGATTATTTGGCGGAGCGGGTGTTGGTAAGACGGTTTTGATTACCGAAATGATTCATAATATCGTCAAGCAAGATCAGGGAATTAGTATCTTCTGTGGAATTGGGGAGCGATGTCGGGAAGCCCTAGATTTATACCAAGAAATGCGCGGAGCCGGGGTTTTGCAGAATACGGTGATGATCTTTGGGCAGATGGATGAACCGCCAGGGGTCAGATTTCGCGTCGGACACGCCGCACTGACGATGTCGGAATACTTTCGCGACACGGCCAAACAAGATGTCTTACTGTTAATTGACAATATTTTCCGCTTTATTCAGGCCGGTTCAGAGGTATCGGGGTTGATGGGACAATTACCTTCACGGGTAGGGTATCAGCCGACATTAGCCACGGAACTGGCAGAGCTAGAAGAGCGGATTGGCAGTACGGCTACGGGCGCAATCACCTCCATTCAAGCAGTCTACGTCCCGGCAGATGACTTTACCGATCCGGCGGCTGTTCATACCTTTTCTCATTTATCGGCATCAATTGTACTCTCTCGCCAGCGAGCAAGTGAGGGGTTTTATCCGGCGGTGAACTTACTGCAATCGGGATCGAAAATGTTGATGCCGCCTATTGTCAGCGAGCAACACTATCGCATCGCCCAGGCAGTGCGACAAACCCTAGCGAACTACGAAGAACTCAAGGATATTATTGCCATGCTAGGATTAGAAGAACTTTCACCGGCTGACCGCCAGATTGTAGCCAGAGCCAGACGATTAGAAAAGTTTCTCACCCAGCCTTTCTTTTCTACCGAACAGTTTACAGGAATGGCGGGTAAATTTGTCGAGCTAGAAGCGGCCTTAGCGGGATGCGATCGCATTCTCCAAGATGAATTTTCGGATTATCCAGAGAAGGCACTTTACATGATTGGCACGATTGATGAGGCTGTAAAGCTATGACAGGCACGATGAAACTCCTAGTTATATTGCCCACCCGAATTCTATTAGAGACAGAAGTCATTAAGGTTACAGCAGAATCGGGAAGCGGGTGCTTTTGCCTGCTGCCCCATCACATTGATTTTGTCACCGCTATCTTGCCCGGATTGCTGTCTTTCACCACTCCTCAAGGGCAGGAAAGATTTATGGCCGTGGATGAGGGCATTTTGGTCAAATCTGGTTTTGACGTGCGGGTTTCCACTCGCCATGCTGTTGAAAGTGCCGACTTAGGATGCTTAAGAGAGGCGGTAGAAAAGCAGTTTCAAATCTTAGATGAGCGGGAAAAACGCACTCGCGTGGCTCTGACAAAACTGGAAGCTAACATGATCCGGCAATTTATCGAACTAGGAGGGCAGTGAGGAAACTAGACGAGAAATATAGCGTTTTTGAGTCTGCTGAGGTACAAAAGTTATGGGTTTTAGGCACTCATGCAAGAGGCAAAAGGCAAAAGAGAAGAAAAATAGGCGTACCTCACTAGCTTAGGAAACGCCATAATGGAAATATGGGTACTAATAAAATGGCAGCAAGAAGTCATCAAAAAAATCGTTTGCGCTTTAGCCGCAAGGTAGGGGGCCAGGAAGAGCGTAAACTCAGAGCTAGAGTAGAAAAGAAGCACAGTATATGGTTTGGCCTGGGATTATTGGGATTAGTCGGCTGGTCAGTTGTTCTACCCACTCTCTTAGGTATGGCACTCGGTATCTGGATCGATCGAGAATGGCCGAGTCGCTTTTCCTGGACATTAATGTTAATGTTGGCTGGGTTGATGCTGGGCTGTCTGAATGCCTGGCAGTGGGTTAAGCGCGAACAATCCGCCATCGAGGGCGCACGCGAGCAATCGAAAAAGGAACTCAATCATGATTGAACTGCTGTATTTTCCTCTGGCATTATTGGCGGGAATGGCATTGGGTTTGGCCTATTTTGGGGGACTGTGGCTAACGGTGCGTCAACTCCCCAGAACCAATAATCCCACGGTATTAACTTTGATTAGTTTTTTGGGGCGTACAAGCATAATTTTACTGGGATTTTATGCGATAATAGCTGCAGTCCCCCACTTGCCAGTCCTCCACTTGCTGTTAAGCCTGGCCACCTTCTTCTGGACGAGAAATCTAATATTGCAGCAGGTACAACCTAAATTCAGAAGTAACTAAGTACAATAGCTCATGTATCTAAGTCCTGACAAGATTATTTTCTGGCAATCAGGAGCAATTGCCCTTAATGCTACTCTGTTATTTACTTGGGGGTTAATGGCGTTATTGGGCATTAGTTCCTGGCTAATCACGCGCCGACTATCGACAGATACTCGTCTGTCTCGCTGGCAAAATGTTTTGGAAGTTGTAATCGAAGAATTGCGTGGTCAAATACGAGATATTAGCGGATGCCAACCGGATATATACTTGCCATTTATTGGTACTTTGTTTATTTTCATCGCCGCTTCCAATCTCTTAGAAATCATCCCGGGATATCATCCGCCTACGGCCTCTCTTTCTACAACGGCAGCACTTGCTATCTGCGTTTTTTGGGCGGTGCCATTTTACGGCATACGTCAGTCAGGGTTAAAAAAATATCTCAACCACTATTTACAACCCCATCCCTTGATGTTACCTTTTCATCTGATTGGGGAACTGTCACGCACTTTGTCCTTGGCTATCCGGCTGTTTGGCAATGTGATGAGTGATGTCATGATAGTAGCTATTCTTTTATCCATTGCCCCTCTCTTTTTCCCGATTATCATGCAGGTATTGGAGCTACTGACTGGATTAATTCAAGCGTATATTTTTGCGATTTTGGCTATGGTTTATATTGCTTCGGCAACAGAAGCACAGCAAGTGGTTAATAATTCTCATACAGGAGAAAAGGAGCAAAGAAACCATGAATAATATTGGCTTGACGGCAATGATATCAATTTTAGCGGCTGGATTAACTATGGCGATCGGTTCAATCGGGCCGGCACTGGGAGAGGGAAGAGCCATCGCTCAAGCTTTGACCGCTTTGGCGCAACAGCCAGACGAAGCCAATACGATTACTCGAACGTTATTTGTTGGTTTGGCATTTATTGAGTCAGTGGCAATTTATTGTTTTGTGATTTCGCTAATTTTAATTTTTGCCAATCCTTTTTGGGGTTATGTAGTGACTAAAGCGGGGGGATAATTCCGTGGCAGTTGATTGGTTTACCTTTTTGTCCCAAATTGTTAATTTCTTGATTTTGGTGGCTGTACTGCAAAAGTTTCTCTACCGTCCTATTATTCAGGCAATGGAACGTCGGGAAAAAACAATTAGCGATCGCCAGCAAGATGCAGAACAAAAGTGCCAATTAGCGCGAGAAGAAATCGAAAAATACCAACAAATGCAGCAAGATTTTGCGACTGAGCGCTCGACGATGTTGGCTCAAGTTAAGGCAGCAGTTGCACAGACGCAAACAGAGTTAATGCAAGGTGTCCGCACTGAAGTAGAAGAAGATCGATCTCGCTGGCAAGAAATAGTTCAACGGCAAAAAGATGCCTTTTTGCAAGAGTTGCGACATCGAGCATTACAACAGATTCAGGAGACAATTCGCCAAGTTTTGGCAGCTCTAGCCGATGTCCAGCTGGAACAGCTTGTCATTCAAGTTTTCCTTGAGCGAGTTCGCAATTGGGATCGGGAAGAGAAACGAGTGCTTTGTCAAGCGATCGCCGCAACGGCCAAGACGCAGGAGGCAATCATCTCTAGCAGCTTTGAAATCTCGGAAGAATTGCGTCAGCAAATTATCCCAGTTCTTCGCCAAGAACTTGTTGGTGATCTGGATATAAAATTTGAAGTGAAACCAGCCCTTATCTGTGGCATTGAGTTAAAAACCTCTGGCCGAAGAATCGCCTGGAATGTCGAGGAATTTTTGAACGACTTTGAAGAGGATTTAGCCGTTGTCTTTACGCGAGAGGCGAGGGGTAATCAAAAAATACCATGAACCGAGATGAACAAGCTTTACATCGATTGCTAGAGGATACCTTCTCTACCTGCCAACGGATTTTAGGCGAGCAGCGCCCACAACTTAAATACCGAGAAATTGGCACGGTAAACTTTATCGGTCAAGGGATTGCCCGGATTGCTGGCTTGCCAGGCGTAAAATCGGAAGAAATTGTTTGTTTCCCGGGAGATTCCCTGGGTATGGCCTTTAACTTGGATATTGATGAAGTCGGCATTATCCTCTTAGATAAAAGCGAACATTTAAAAGCAGGGGATGAGGTACGCCGGACGGGACGAGTGCTAGATGTGCCAGTGGGTGACGGACTCTTAGGGCGAGTAGTCGATCCCATGGGTCGCCCCTTGGATAACCGGGGGCCAGTGCGGGCGACACAAAGATATTTGGCCGAGCGAAAAGCCCCAGCAATTATGGATCGCGCTCCGGTGACAGTACCGCTGCAAACGGGCTTAAAGGTGGTGGATGCTCTGATTCCCATCGGGCGAGGCCAGCGAGAATTGATTTTAGGCGATCGCCAAACAGGAAAAAGCTCGATCGCTCTTGACACGATTATCAACCAGAAAGGTGAAAAGGTGATTTGCGTTTACTGCGCGATCGGACAGCGCAGTTCGGCGGTGGCTAAGTTCGTCGCTGACTTGCAGCAGTATGGGGCGATGGACTACTGTTTGGTCGTCTTTGCCGCTGGGGAAGAACCACCGGGCTTGCAGTTTATTGCTCCCTACGCCGCCACGGCGATGGCAGAGTATTTTATGGAGCAGGGCCATGATGTCTTGATTGTTTATGATGATTTGACCGCTCATGCGCGCGCTTATCGAGAGCTATCGCTGCTATTACGCCGTCCTCCCGGTCGAGAAGCTTTTCCAGGCGATATTTTCTACATCCATTCTCGTTTGCTCGAACGCTCTACACGCCTAAATGCTGCCCGAGGAGGTGGTTCTTTAACTGCATTGCCGATTGTCGAAACCGAAGCCCAAAATATCTCTGCTTACATTCCGACCAATTTAATCTCAATTACCGACGGGCAAATCTATCTCTCTCCCGTGCTGTTTCAAAAAGGAATTTTGCCGGCGGTAGATGCGGGTAAGTCGGTGTCGCGAGTGGGGGGGAAGACTCAATTAGCTGCCTATCGTGCTGTGGCGAGTGATTTACGCCTATCTTATTCCCAGTTTGAAGAACTAGAGGTTTTCTCCCGTTTTGGCACTCGTTTAGATGAAGTCACTCGTCAAACTTTAGAACGAGGGCGGCGCGTGCGGGAAGTTTTGCAACAAAATCAGTACGAACCGATGCCGGTTCCCGAACAAATTGCTATACTCCTAGCGGTGACATCAGGAGTATTTGATCGATTGAAAATCTCGGAAATTCCAGCGGCCGAAAAAGCCGTCGCTTTAGCAATACGTCAGCAATTACCCGAAATATGCGTTCACCTACAATCTGGCAAAAAACTGAGCGATGGGGAGAGCCAGAATTTAGTTAATATAGCCGAACAAGCAATTGCTATCCCAGATTGACGATCCCATCGCACTCGGGCGAGGGATTCTTGGTTCAACCAGTCCACTTAAACTAAATAGGGTCTGCTGAATAATGGTAAGTAGTTGGACAAAAGTAAAGTTAACTGTGGGGTAAGGAGTCTCCGAGTCGGTCGTCGGTCGTCGGTCGTCAGTAAGAAATAATTCTTGGCAGATTTTCAAAATCTTTTCTTTCATTTTTTCCTCACTTTAAAAACTTCTATTTTTCTTGATATTTTTGGTTCTTCGGTTTGTGTTATGCAATGGACTGGGATTATAAAGGATGGAACTCTTATGTAGAAAGGCATTTGGCGATTTTTGTCAATTGTTTTTGATCTAGATCGAACTCATCAATTAAGTCTCTTGCCAGAGAAGGATTTAGTCAATTTATGCCCCCCTATCGAACCATAACAAGTAACGAAGAGCCATATTTTTCTGCCATGACTATTATCTTGTTCAAGAAAGCAACTTTCTGGCTTTGAGGAATTACTCAGGTCTTGTATTCGCTGATCAAGATTTTTCTGATTTCCTTTAATGGTGATAACATAATCATTTTTACTCTTAGTTATTAAGCTGATTGTTTTTTTCTGACAGGGTCAAGCATCGCCAGTAAAGAATTTATTTTGGAGAGAGCAATGCTTGATTATAGCTTGACCTTCTTCGATTTCAGACCCTTTTTTGTTTTCGATTCTTTTTTATTGTAATACCAATCGACTTTCTTGACTAAACAATGAGACAAACCTAATTAGGTTGTTTTTGAGATTTTTTCCATCTATATCTAGCCAATTTATATCACCTCTTTGTCCATATTATTGCCAAGCACATTCATTAAATACTCGTAATAAACTCTGCCATCATTAATCCCATCATTACCCTTCTAATTGTTGAATAGGATCAGACTATTTCTGGAATTATGTTAAATTCTTGACTGAGCCTATGTCGATTATTTTTAGCCAACTCTCCTAGCTCTCTATAACCTAAGTATCCCAGCATTGTTCCTAGTATTAGTAATAATACTATCCATAAAGGTTGTCTTTTTCCTTTATCTTTCCGAAAGTCGTTGACTTGTTTCAGTTTTTCTATTAGGCTCAACATATATTTAAAAGGTTGGTGGTCACTTCTCATTTTACCAAGACAGTGATCGCTTTTACTTTTGACATTCTGATGGGAGAATGAAACAGCCCTACCCATCACCGAAGCCAAGGCATGAGTAGAAAAAGGGTTGGGAGCATCTCATTTATGCAAGTGAGTAATTATACTTGTCCCTCAAACTGGTTTCTAGCAAGGCTTTCAAAAGAGCTTGACATAAAACCTGATTTAGGGGTTACAAAGGTGAGATATGAGGTACAATTTCAAGAAGATGAGGCTTTTTATCAGCGCTTTTTCACTGAAATATTCTTATATCTCAGTAAAACTGACTTAACCAATGATTGGCGGGGTGTGATTGTCTATCCTAACCCTCAAGTAGAAACCAATCAAGTTCAACGCTATCGGGAACTCCTCAACTCCGAGCGAGTGAGACGGATTTATCTGAATGAATTAGAAAATATTCCTCAAACTTCGATTGGTTTAGCTACAGTCCAATTAATCACCCTATCTAAAGCAAAAGCGATTGATAGCACCCGAAAATTAATCCAAAGAGTGCGGGAAGAATTAACCCCCGACCAAAAACCGCAAGAACTCTTACAATTAATAGAGACGATTCTTGTTTATAAGTTACCGCTTCTCAATCGTCGGGAGATAGAAACTATGTTTAGTTTAGATGAATTAAAACAAACTCAGTATTTTCAAGATGTGCGCGAGGAAGCGCGTCAGGAAGGTCGTCAGGAAGGTCGTCAGGAAGGTCGTCAGGAAGGTCGTCAGGAAGGTCGTCAGGAAGGTCGTCAGGAAGGCAGACTAAACAAAGCACTAGAGGCAGTCCCTCGTTTGTTAGTCTTAGGGTTAAGTGTTGAGCAAGTCGCATCCGCCTTAGAATTAGAGGTTGAACAGGTTAGAGCTATACAAAACGGGACATAATCTCCTTATGTCCTCATGTCTAGGAGGTTCTGTTATACTAAATCCTGTTTGATTTGATTGATTCAAGCTAATGTTATGGCTAATACTGGGAAAAGTTAAGATTTATACCCCATAGATGAGCGATTAAAAGCAATAATCTCCGCCATTCTACCCCCCCCGAATTTGTCAAGTATTCTCCGTTTTTTATTGATGAATAGGGAAAAAGCCCATCAGGGAGAGACTAGAAAGGTTAGAAAGTTGAGATTTAACGAGTCCGTTGATGCGGTTTAAGAGCAAGCGCGGATGAAGAAATAAATGGCCATCAGTAGCAGAAAAATATAAAAAGTAATCCGCACCAATCGATCCGGTAATTTCGGTAAAAAACGAGTGGTTACTTGTACACCTAGAGAACCACCGATACCTAAAATAATCCCTTGTAGATAAAGAATATAACCGGCTTGGGCATGAGCGAAACAGGCGGCGATCGAATTGAGTAAAACCACACCTAAACTGGTGACAATGGCGATTTTGATCTTTTCTGCCAAAAAAATCATTTGTAGTGGCACCATGATCGCCCCACCGCCAATTCCGAAAATACCGGCTAGAAATCCAGCGATTCCTCCGGTTAGCAGACAGGCTAGATTAGGATTCAATCTAATGGCAGAAACTGGCTCTTTTTGGCTTAAATTTTGCTTGAGATTGCTTAAATAGATATTGAGCAGTAAAAAACAACCAAAAGCCGCTTCTAGGAGGTGTTTGGGGCTATATTTGACCAGATAGACCCCGATAAATGCCGTAAAAATCCCGGGTAGGCCTAAGAGGAGAACTCGCTGCCATTTGAGGGAACCTAATCGCCAATTTTGGATCGTACCCACTAGGGAAGTGAAAACGATCGCTAAACTGCTGGTAGCCACCGATTCCCCGTAACTGTAGCCCAAATTTAACAGGATCGCCACGGAGATAGTGCCACCCCCAATACCGAATAAACCCGCTAATAAGCCCGAAAAAACGCCCGTTATCAGTAAAATCAAGTAATAGTCTGCCATTATCTTCGTTTCATGGCCTTGAAGGGTCTGAATTTGCTATCATACATAGGGTCTGCTGAAAAAGTTTTTCCTAGGGGCAGGGTGTAGGGTGTAGGGTGTGGGGTTTTACCGATTTTGAGGGGGTCAATTACCTAATTTTCAGGGAAAAAGTACCTGAATTTCCCCCTGATCACTCCCATATCTGGTACTTTTGGATTTCAAGAAAGTCTAAAAGTCTTATTCAGCAAGGTTTTTAGATTTATTCAGCCAGCCCTACATAGGGGCAATGGTAGAACATTTTCTCGAAGAAAGGGCTATTAACTAAAATTTAGTGATTAATGGGGCTATATTATTGACAATCACCTGATATTTTTTCTGATTTAATTACATAACCTTTATCCCTGCATGAGAAACTGACCTATGACTAAAAGAGCTTTACTACTAATTAATCGTCACTCGCGCAAGGGTAAAGAAAACTTTGCTCAAACTGTCGAGCTGCTCAATCATTGGGATTTTGAAATTATCAGCGTCCCTTTGAAAAAGGTAGAAGATATACCTTTTTTGATGGAAAAATATCGCTCTAATATTGATTTAGTTATCGTCGGTGGTGGCGATGGGACTCTCAATGCTATGGCGGATATGTTGGTAGAAACTCAACTGCCCCTAGGCATTATCCCTCTGGGAACAGCTAATGATTTAGCTCGGACTTTAGGTATCCCGAATTCTATTGCCGAAGCTTGTCGAATTATTGCGGAAGGTAATTTAAAATATATCGATCTAGGTTGGGTAAATAATAAATACTTTTTCAACGTGGCTAGTTTAGGATTAAGTGTAAAAATTACCCAAAAACTGAGCAAGGGTTTAAAGCGACGTTTGGGGATTTTGGCCTATGCTTGGACAGCCCTACAGTTATTAAGTAAAACTCGTCCTTTTACCGCTATGATCGGTATTGATGGCCAAAATATCAAAGTTAAAACCCTACAAATAGCGATCGGAAATGGTCGTTATTATGGGGGAGGAATGCCGATCGCTCACGATGCCCAAATTGACGATCAAAGATTAGATTTATATAGCCTAGAAATTGAACACTGGTGGCAAATTTTCCCGCTTTTATGGACGTTACCGCGAGGACAACAGGGTTTATTATCTTGGGTGAGAACTCTTAACGGTAAAGAAATTCAAATTCAGACTCGTAAACCCCATAGTATCAACACCGATGGCGAAATTACTAGCACGACTCCCGCCATTTTTCGAGTTATTCCAGCAGCCATAGGGGTCTATATTCCCCGTCAAGAAACACAATTTTAAAATTAACGAAAAGGAGGAGAATACAATAAACCCCCCTTTGTCCAAAGATTATTTAAACCTCGTAACCCCATATCTTCACCTAACTTCTCATCGATACCCAAAAAGCTTGGATATTACCACTTAGTTTACCACTGATAGGGAATAATATTAGTATCATAAGGTAAGCGCTCTTCATCTGGTGCGTCTGCCTGAAAAGCGACCGAGTTTAGATGCAGTGCAAAAGCTTCCCGCTCGCCAATTGTCTGAAAACCATGCCAAATACCGGGAGGAATTTGTACCAGTTTAGGAGCCAATTCGCCTAAAAATATCGTGTTAATTTTGCCTCTGGTGGGTGAGGTTTCCCGGTCATCGTAAAGGACAAGTTTCAACAGTCCTACAATGACGGCAATTTGATCAATTTGCGTTGTGTGTCTGTACCAAGCTTTAACAATACCGGGCAAAGTTGAAGTAATATAAACTTGTCCAAAGCCGGGGAAAATCTTATCGTCAGCCCGTTGAATTTCCATGAGTCGCCCTTTTTCATTTGGCAATAACTTGAGAGGGCAAACTTCTACACCTTCTATCCATTGCTCATTAGATTGTGTTAACTTTGTCATAGCTAAAGACTTAAGAATCATTGATCACTATAAGGAACCACCTAATGAGCCACTATACTACAGATATTGACCATTTGCGTTTATTTCTATTTACCACAGATGCTTTATTAGCTAAACAAGCCGAGCAAGTAGGGATTGATAGTATCATTGTAGACTGGGAACGGATTGGTAAACGAGAGCGACAGATGAGCTATTCAACCCAAATCAACGCCGATACACCAGAAGATGTGGTTGCTCTAGCTGAAGTTATCTCCATCCCAATTACAGTAAGAATTAATCCCTTAGATAACAATACTTCTGACGAGATAGAAACTGCCCTAGATTCTGGAGCTAGTATTATCATGTTACCGATGGCAAAAGTTCCCAGTGAGGTAGATAAATTTATCTCTCTAGTCAATGGAAGAGCTAAAACCCTAGTCCAAATTGAGACTCAAACCTTAGTAGACAATTGTGAGCAAATTCGGGAGCTAGGATGGGACTATGCTTACATTGGACTGAATGATTTAATGATTTCACGTCAAAAAAGCTGTATTTGGGATTTACTGGCAGATGCTACAGTTGAACAAATTTTTCAAATTTTAAACAATCGTATCGTTGGATTCGGTGGAGTAACGAGAATTAGTGGCGGCAACCCTATACCCTTCCTCGAACTTCTGCATGAGATGGCGCGGCTCAATTGCGGTTTAAGTGTTTTGAGGCGTACTTTTAAAAACGAAATGAGTGGCCGGAATCTTCAGGCGGAAATCCAAGCGATTCGGGCTGCTTGGGTAGCGGCGCGTCTTCGCAGTCGGGAAGCAGTTTTAGCAGATCATCTCACATTTTTAAAGCGACTGGGAGCAAATTAGAATTATGATCGGCTTATAGATCAAAACGCTAAGGTTATGGACGTAGCTGTTATTATCCCTTTATTCAACGGCTCTCAATGGATTCGACAAACACTCGAGTCAGTATTTTCCCAGTCCCAACCACCGAGAGAAATAGTCGTGGTTGACGATGGTTCTGAGGACGAATCCCTAGAGATTGTCAAGTCTTTTTCAGGTATCACTTTATTACGAAATCCTGACAAGGGTTCTCATTGCGCCCGCAATTTTGGACTGCAACATACTACTGCACCTCTAGTAGCATTTCTCGATCAGGATGACATCTGGCATCGAGATCACTTGGGCATTATGAATACAATTCTAGAACAATTTCCCCAATCTCCTGCTTGTGTAGCCAATTGCGCCCATTTTTATGAAGATAGCCTAAATTTTCCCTCTCCAGTCCTTAATCCTCAGTTTTTTGTTCCTTGGGACTTTTTCCCTACCAATTCTGTCGCCACTCCCTCAGCCACTGTGATTCGACGCGAAGCACTCGATTCCATCAATGGCTGGCCAACACAGTTTACGGGAACTGCTGTAGATTACTATACTTGGTTAAGGTTAAGTGTTAATCAATCTCTGATCAGAAACCATTGTATTACGGTTGGATATCGTCGCCATAATAATTCTCAGGGGACGAAGTTAAGATTACAAAACATTGAAAAATTAATAGATAATCACATAAACACTTTAGCAGATGCTCTTCGTTATCGGGTTTCTGTCTATCCCCAAGATGCTGTATTACTGGAAAATAGATTGAAATCATTAACTAATATCTCGGATATTATCACAGCCACTATCAATGCTAATCAATCACTGCTGGTGAAAGGTGCTATTTCCTTTGAAGAAAGTCTAGCTAATGAGTCAACTGCTTTTATTAGCTCAATGTGTAACTTGCTGTTATGGTTTTTATATCCTTACTTAGAACCTCAAGAATTTACTTTGAAAGTCATCCTCAAACATTGGCCAAATAAGGCAGCCAAAACCCGCCAAGGATTGAGAGAGCGAATTGCATTAAGCAGAATCCTTCCGAGACATCTATTAGCACATCCATTTGACCTAAGTTTATGGGCTTTATTAGTAGAGTTTGCACCTTTGATAAGCCATAAGCTTATGCCTTGATAAATTCCTATGAAAAAAACATCTAATCATTAATTCAATCAACAATATGGTTACTAAAAACATAATTAGAAATCAATTAAGAAACTTACAATACTTACCCAAAAATATTGTAGTTGAATTCCTATATTTATTAAGATATAGACAATATGATTTCCCTAAAGAGCAAAGAGAAATTTTGAAGAAATTAGCAACTGATTCAACTGAACATCTTAATAAACGCTCTTTATATAGTCATTTATTAGGAACTTATAGAATCTTGAAAAAATGGAACTCATCTGAAGAGATTTGTCTAGCTGGTCTTTATCACAGCATCTATGGAACTTATAGCTATAGAAAAAGTTTGGTTAATCTAGAACAAAGAGGTATAATTAAGGCTGCTATTGGTTCTGATGCTGAAAAATTAGTTTACTACTATTGTCTTGAGGATAGAAAACATTTTCCCTCTAATTTTGAGCAAGTTAATGAATTTAAACTGATAAATTATCGTGATAAAAAGGAAATAATTATAACTCAAACAGAGCTTAGTGCTTTAATAACTATTCGTTTAGCAGATCACTTAGAACAATTACCTTATACCCGGGATTATCGTCATCAAGAATTTTATCTTAAAGCCAAACCTTTCCTGACTCAAAAAGCTTATGCAGATTTTCTGATGGCTTATAGAAGAAAAATTTAATTATAGTTAATCAAGATGAAATTTAGTATTGTTATTACAACCCACAATCGTTTATCGTTGCTTAAAAGAGCAATCGCTTCGGCCATAAATCAATCTATTCCCTGTGAAGTGATTGTGGTTGATGATTGTTCCTCTGATGGTACAGCAGAATATATTCAAAGCCTGGGGGAAGATATTATCTTCTATCGTAATCTCAAGAATATGAGGCAATCCTTTTCGGTAAATGTAGGGGTTAAAGCTGCTCAAGGAGATTGGATTAAACTACTCGATGATGATGACTATCTTGCCCCTAATTGTATAGAGGAAATAATGAAAAATATTGCTCAGTATCCCGAAGCTGTCATTTGTTCCTGTCAGGCTACACAGGTGGATATTAAAGGAGTAGAAATCTGTCAAACTCCAAAAATAGGACTTGAACAGGCTTTCTATATCGCTCAAGCAGATATACACTATGGTATGCTCCTAGAAGAAGTTCCCTTCGGAACAACTAGCCAAGTTGCTTTTCTCAGAGATGCTTTTCTTAACTCAGGGGGTTGGGATTCAAGTTTAGATGACTGTTACAATGACATTGATTGCTGGCTTCGCATTGCTCAGTTTGGGGATGCTGTGTTTGTTAACTCCTGTTTAGTGTATCGAGTAGTTTGGTCCGGTAGTTATAATCAAAAGTCTTCATTGTTAAAGCGACTCAACACTAACATTTTGATCAAAGAGAAAATATATAACTTAGTTAATCCAAAATATCAGTCTGTTCTGCCACCACTCTCATGTATATGTAATTATGTTAAACTACATTGGTTATTAGTGGCCTTAAAACAAAAACATTTTGTTTTCGCCCTCAGAATCTCTTTTCCTGCCGTATTATCTATGAGGTCTTGGAATATTTTAGTTAAGACAATCAGATCCCGTAATAATCCCCCTTCCAGAAAAAGCCTAATTTTAAAAACTACAAAGTGAAGTGACGCACTCCTTCCCAGTATCTTTGAGCAAGCTTTCAAAGGGGAATTATTATCTCGTTCCCAGGTTCTACGCTCACGATGCCCAAATTGACGATCAAAGGTTAGATTTATATAGCCTAGAAATTCAACACTGGTGGCAAATTTTCCCGCTTTTATGGACGTTACCACGAGGACAACAGGGTTTATTATCTTGGGTGAGAACTCTTAAGGGGAAAGAAATTCAAATTCAGACTCGTAAACCCCATAGTATATTCCAGCAGCCATAGGGGTCTATATTCCCCGTCAAGAAACACAATTTTAAAATTAACGAAAAGGAGGAGAATACAATAAACCCCCCTTTGTCCAAAGATTATTTAAACCTCGGGCAAAATCATTGGGTAAACCCATATCTTCACCTAACTTCTCATCGATACCCAAAAAGCGCCGAATACTGGGGTCTTTACTATCGGCAAAAGTGGCAATATTTTGGGAGTTAATCCCAAATTCTTCCCCTTGAATTAAACTAAAAACGATCGAGCGGACGGCATTCGACCAAGCGGGATCACCATCGGCCACGGCCGGGGCCAAGGGTTCCTTAGATATTACCACTTCTAATAATTGATGATCCTGCGGTCGGGGAAAAACCGAGCGCCGGGCCACCAATTGGGAGCGATCGGAGGTGACAGCCTGACAGCGCCCCGCCTGATAAGCTGTATATAAAGCCTCCACATCATCGGAAACGATCGGTTTATAACCTTGAACTGCCGCTTTTGCCATGGCATCGGCCAGATTTTGTTCCGTGGTGGTTCCCGATAGCACACAAATGGACTTTCCGCTTAAATCTTCTAATTTCTTAATATTACTGGCTTTCGTGGCCATAATTCCTTGACCATCATAGAAAACCGGGGTGATAAACTCCATCCCCAGGGCGGTATCCCGGTTAATCGTCCAGGTGGTGTTACGACTGAGGATATCCACTTCTCCCGTCTGCACGGCAGTAAATCTCTCTTGGGGGCTAAGTTTACGATATTCGACTTTAGAGGGATCATCAAAGAGAGCGGCCGCAATAGCTCGGCAAATTTGCACATCTAAGCCCGAATATTCGCCTTTTTCATTAACAAAGCTAAACCCCGGCACTTCTCCGTTAATGCCACAAATTAACTTACCGCGATTTTTCACCGTTTGCAAGCGGCCAGCATCGGGACTACTTGCGGTGTTAGAACTAGAATTAGGTTGATTTTCCGTCCCACAGGCAGTAATTAGCAGTAACAGCAGGGACAATGCACAAAAACGCCACTTTAGCATAGATATTCTCTGAAAAATTTTTTTAGTCACTTAATTTTAGCGGAAAGACCAGAGCAAGCTTAACAGTATAGCCATGATCGCACCGATAACCGTATTGATCACATTGACTAATTCATTAGTTAACCACAGAAAGCGGGTTTGTAGGGTAGCACCGATGAGACTTTCGATATTGGTGGCGATAAATGTCGCAATTACGCACCATAACACACCGAGAAGATCGATCGCACCGATAGCCCATGCTAACAGGGAAATAGCCGTAGCTGCCAGTAAACCGGCGAGCGTTCCCTCTAAACTAACAGCCCCTTCTGTTCCCCGGGGGACGGATTTAAAATTAGTGATTAGATAAGTAGTTTTACCGTAAGCTTTGCCCACCTCACTGGCAGTAGTATCGGCTAATTTGGTGCTAAAACTAGCCACATAAGCGAGTATTAAGAGGTAATCCCAGGGAGAAGCGGCAAAAAGACTTAGGATAGCGCAAATTGCCCCCGCTAAAGCGGAACCCCAGACATTTTCTGGACCGCGTACCCCCGCTCTTTTTTCAGCGATTCCCTCTGCTTCCTTGCGCGCTAAACCGATGCGGGTGACAGTAGAACCGACGAGGAAATAGAATAAAACAATCAGATAACCGCGCCATCCTAAGCTTCCCCAGACAATTACCCCTAAAACCCAAGCATGGAGATAACCCATGGCAGTTAAGAGCTTTTTTGGGGCAATTGCAGCGATTCCGAGGAGGATGGTATTGAGAAGAACAGCGACGAGCCAAGGATTAGTTAACATAGTATCGGGCTAAAGTTTACCTCCCCCCATTGTATCGATCGAGTTCATGAAAACTAATCAACCTTATCAACCTCTGTTACTGCGAATTCTGCACGGATTAACGGGAATTGCCCTCATTGCCGCCATGGTTACGGCCTATTGGACCTATGATACTTTTGACGGTCGTTGGTTAAAACTGCCCTTACCAGAATATCGAGAAATTGAAAGTATTCATGGTACTTTTGGCCTCTATACTCTGATTATCTTTCCTATTTTTGCTATCTATGCTTTTCGTCGCGGCAACAAAAGATTAATTCAAAGTGATTCTCTTAACAAATTAACCCAATTTGGTAAGCCGATTTGGTGGTATAGTCTCCATCGTTTAGTCAATACTTTGACTCTTTTTGCCCTAACTTTTGCTTTGTATAGTGGCCGGATGATGGATTCCGAATGGCTACCGGAAGGAGAATTAAATCACTTTTGGTATTATGCTCATTTGCTCAGTTGGTTAATTATGGCAGTATGTCTGATCCTGCACCTGCTCATGACTGCTAAAGTGGGAGGGGTTCCCCTGTTATTATCTATCCTTAAATGGCGTTTTCGTGAACAAGATAATCCGAAATTATGGTTGTCTCAATTACGTCAATGGGGGTTAAATTTGCGTCTAGCTAATACTTTTCAGTGGCTACAATCTCTTAACTTATATAAAGTCTTAGAAATTGTTGTTTTATTGGCTATTATAGCAGCTTGGATTATTCCCAAGTTTGACTAGATATAGCCCATTTCGACCACCGGATTTTAGTAGGATTTATCGATCCCGACGAGCGAGAATAATCATCGTCTTCGCTAAGGGAGCAATACGACCGATACGATAGATTTTCTCTACCGATAAATTAGCTTCTGTTAACAGTTTTGTGATAGTTTTGACAGACCAAAATTTAATATGTCCGTGATCCCAAAGAGCGGTAAAATGATCGTCCATCTTGCCCGTAGCCGCTAGGGCCAAATTTTTGAGATAACTATGATAGGGAGTGGAGATCAGCGCAGCTCCTCCGGGTTGCAGCAGATTATAAACGGTCTTAGCATAATCGCGCGGGGCATAGACGTGTTCTACCACTTCCAAACTAATTAGCAGCGGAAAAGTACCAAATTTACTAGCCAGATCATCATAGGCGGAGCCAACGTAGAGATCAAGTTCAGGATAGGCTTTTTTTGCCTCTGCTATCCCCGATTCGGAAGGATCGCAGCCACTGACTTGAAATCCTTTTTCTGATAACCAATTAGCGATCGAACCGTTGCCACAACCGAGATCAAAAATACGCTTTTCAGGAGGAGCAAGCTCGGCAAAAATCTGACTTAGAGAGGGGAGCAAATAAGCGTGGGCAGTCCCACAGCAAGAATTTTGATAATGATAATAATCTGACATATTTTAAAATAGTTAATATGTAAGTATTTTTCGTGGTATCACCACTATCGCACGGTAATACAAAAAGTAACTTTTGTCAAGGGTTTAGTGAAATTTATTGTCACATCCCATTGATACCATGTACCATGGTATTTTATAAATATATTGCATTTACTATTATGAATGTACATCCTGCAAAAATCAAAAACCTTCCGTTAGACGAGAAGTCTCCGAGTCAGTATTCTCCGAGTTAGAAGTCGTAAACTTAACATTAATAGCTGACCTCTATTATCAGAAAACCTTGACAACTACCAAAGCGGATCGGAGTATAAATGAACGGTTAAAGAATCTCGATCGCCGGGGATACCAGTAATACAACTACAAATTTGAGTACCATCATCTAATTCTACCTCGCAAGCGTGACAGGAACCCATTAAACAGCCGGTAGGAATGTCAATTCCTGCTTTTTTAGCCACATCTAATAATAGTTCTCCCGTTTCCGCTTCTATGATAATATCATCGGGTAAAAAACGCACTGAAATAGTCATAATTTCTCCTTACAAATGAGCAAAAATAGGTGTAAGATTTAAATGTTCTTCCAGTAAATTAGCCATATTATCCAGGGTTATTTCTCTTTGTTCACTATAGTTATTAATTTCCGTAGGCAAAGATAATAAACCGCGACGCTGACGCAGATGATTTAACCAAGTTCTTCGCCAAGAACCATTATCAAAGATACCATGTAAATAACAGCCCCAAATTGAGAGAGAATCATTGACAATTCCTAGACTAGCATCTTCCTCGAACATTTTTTGATAACCTGATTCACTTTCCCATTCGCTTATTCCTTGGTGAATTTCGTATCCTGTTACTGGTAAACCTCCTTGGGGAAAATTAGATAAAACTTGTCGTTGACGGGTAATTTTTTCGGCAGTAATTACCGTTTTTAAGGGCAGTAAATTTAATCCTGCTGCTTCTGTGTAGGGACTTTCTCGATGGTCAGGATCCAGGATTAATCGCCCTAACATTTGCCAACCACCACAGATGCCAAAGATAATACCTCCCCTTTGGTGATAGGCTTGTAATTGATGAGCCATCCCACTTTGATTAAGAGCGATTAAATCAGCGACAGTGGTTTTAGAACCGGGGATAATTACCCCATCAGGATCACCTAAAGATTCCTGTAATTCTAGATAACGTAGATTAACCGTTGCTTCACCACAAAGAGGGTCAAAATCAGTAAAATTAGCGATATGAGGCAGACGAATAACACTGATATTTAGTTCAGCTTTGGGTTTTTGGGCGGGGCGATCGAGTAAACTGAGAGAATCCTCAGCACTTAAAAAGATATCACTATAGGGAAGAACTCCCAACACAGGAATTTTTGTATAATCTTCTAGCCAAGTAATCCCCGAATCTAAGAGAGATTTTTGTCCGCGAAATTTATTGATCACAATACCTTTAATTAAAGCTCTTTCCTCCGGTTCTAACAATTCTAACGTACCGACGACGTGAGCAAAAGCCCCCCCGCGATCAATATCCACCACTAAAATAGTAGCGGCATCCAGATATTTAGCCACCCGCATATTAGTTAAATCGCGATGTTTGAGATTTATTTCCGCCGGACTTCCCGCACCTTCACAGACAACTAGATCAAATTCTGTTGATAATTTAGCTAAAGATTCTTTAATTGCTTGCCAACCTTGGTCAAAATAATTCTGATAATAATCCGCTGCCGTGGTGACACCCACAGCCTTACCTTTAATAATCACCTGAGAGGTCATATTTCCCTGGGGTTTTAATAAAATTGGGTTCATTTCTACCCGGGGAATTGTCCCCGCAGCCCATGCTTGCACCGCCTGAGCGTGACCCATTTCTCCCCCTTCGGCGGTAACATAGGCATTAAGGGCCATATTCTGACCTTTAAAGGGTGTTACCTGCCAACCTTTCCGGTTGAATAAACGACATAAAGCGGCAGTTAAAAAAGATTTACCCGCGTGGGATGTTGTCCCCACCACCATAATTGCTTTCATCTAGTTTTTTTTATTGAGCATTTTCAGTTAACTGATAACTGATAACTGATAACTGATAACTGACTCCCAACACCATTAAAAAGAAAACCAACGTTGCAGAGTATTGAAAAATCTTTGCCAGAAATTGGGTTTAGGGAAAAAGTCCCCTTGGGGTTGCCATTTTTCTATTAATTTCCTCCCCAAAGGAGTGAGACGAAAACTATCGGTTATCCCCTGTCCATCTACTTCGCGCCGCAAAATTCCCACTTTAATCAACCAGAGAAGATAGCTTTCCGCTGCCGCTTCCGTCAGCAGTCTGGAAGTATAACCTTTCTCTAAACCTCCGGCACCCGGAATGCTTAAAAGTGATACACTTTGCTCCAGCATAGCCGCAAATAAGGTGACACGGAAAGGAGAACAACAGAGGGCGCGTTCGGCCCTAGTGATGGTAACATCAGGATAATTGATGGCAGTAACGGTGGCAGTCGATAGGCTCATAGATTCCGATCTTTTGGCTATTGATAAACTCATTGTTACATTAATTCTGCGTCAACCCCTGTCAACCCCAATCATCGATAGAATAGGGATGAAGTGTTAAGTACCTTGAGTGTTTATGCAGTCTCCCGAACCGTTCGATACTAAATATACCCCAGAGGAAGTGGAAGTGGAAATCGAAACCGACGATTTTCCCCCCATTGATACCCCGGTTAGTTTCGCTACCACCCTCGAAAAAGTGAAAACTTGGTACGGCAGCCTGTCCACACCAGCACAGGTAGTGGTGGCAGTGGCGGGGGTTTTTGTGGCTCTTTCGATTTTAACGGCGATTTTACGGCTAGTTAGCGCAGTTTTAAGTGCTTTAATCCTCGCCACTATCGTTTATCTCATCTATCGTTACATCCTCAAACCGAAAGTTTAGTCGGCTATGCACATTTTCTGTTCAATGTCAATAGTTTAATTGATAAAAAAAATTTATGGAAGAAGCGGACACCAGAGATATCTTGGGGGAAAGTGTGGCTAAGTTGGGACTGGCCCAGATCCAGCGTCATCTATTTCTCTGCTGCGATCAGACTAAGCCAAAATGTTGTGACAAGGAAGAAGGGTTAGAAGTATGGGATTATTTAAAGAAGCGGTTAAGTGAATTAGAACTCGATCGCCCCAGCGCCGACCGTCCGGGCTGTATTTTTCGCACTAAAGCCAACTGTTTGCGGGTTTGTAGCCAAGGCCCGATTTTATTAGTGTACCCGGAAGGAGTCTGGTATGGAAGGGTAAACAAGGAAGCGATCGAAAGAATTATCCAAGAACACCTAATCGGGAATCAAATCGTCACCGAATATGCTTTCCTTTGCCACGATTTACCGGCAATCTCCCTGAACTGTCCAGGAGAAGAAACCGAAACAATAGAGGAAAACAGCGTTAAAACTAGCTGAAACCCTAATTAACTACACATATCTAACTACCTGTTGCCTATTGCCTGTCGATCCTTTGTCCGTCTCCATTCCCCTAACCCTGCAACCCGGAAAATAGCGATGAAAGAGACCAACAAAGACAACAAACAACTTTTATTAATCGACGATGACCCAAATTTAATACTTTTGGTGAAGGATTATCTAGAGTTTCGTGGTTATAGGGTGATAACCGCAGAAAACGGTCGGGAGGCCCTAGCAATCCTTGAACGCGGGGCCAATGCGGCCAAAGCAAGGGAAATGCCCGATATGATTATCTGTGATCTGATCATGCCGGAAATGGACGGTTATGCCTTCCTCGAAACAATTCGTCAGGACAGTCGTTTTAGTTGCATTCCCGTGATTTTTCTCTCCCCTAAGGATCACAGTCAGGACAAGGTGACAGGTTTAACCGCCGGGGCCGATTTTTATATGGTCAAACCCTTTGAACCGGAAGAATTAGTGGCCCTGGTGGAGTCTTCCCTCACACAAGCGGGCCGGTTGCCGAAACGCAGCCCCCGCATCCATTCCCAGTATGTCACCCCTGTTCAGGTTCCGGGTAATGTGGAATTAACCCCAACGGAGTTAAAAGTAGTACAATTGGTCGCCCAAGGACTGGCTAATCGGGAAATCGCCGCAAAACTCAATGTTAGTCAACGGACAATCGAAAGTCATGTGTCGAATATGCTTCATAAAACTGGTCTTCATAATCGCACGGAATTGACCCAATGGGCGATCGAAAGTAATATCATTTTTCTTTATTCCTAGCAGGTATCCTAGACTAAATCCTGTTCAAGAAGAGTGGGGAGTGGGGAGAGGATGGCTAAGGGTAATTAGGGTTTGCGGCAAAAAGTTTGTTGGTGGGGTTAGGAGTCGGTCGTCGGTGGTCGGTCGTCGGTCGTTTCAGGCTTTGTTGCCCTCTCTTTCTTGTACTAACTTATGTACTACAAGAAGGATAATGCCAGGTTTTTGAGAGTCCCAATCCTATATTCTTGCACTAAAATCGGATTTTAACAGGTCAAAAGCCTTATTTTAAAAGGGTTTTACCATTATTCAGCCAACCCTAATTAACCAACCTACCATCTAAAGATTACATTCTTTTTCTGAAACCAACACCCGCTAAACCAAAGGCTAACAAAGCCAGCAAGGAAGAGGATTCAGGAACAGATTGAGGCCCAGGAGGTTGAGCAGGAGTTCCATTAAATTGAACCTCAGAGAAGCCAGTAGCAGTAGAACCCCAGTTACTAGCAACAACAAACCGGACAAAAGACGCTGTAACCGGAGAAGAAAAGCTGAACGTCTGTGGATTTTCAGCAGCAAAACTAGCTGCGGCGATAGCAAACTGAGTAGGAGCGCCCGCTATAGTCGTGAAAGTTGTACCATTGGTGGAGGCTTGAACAGTCACGCCCTTAATTCCGACAGTCCTCTGTCCGTTAAAGTTCCAGAAGCTAAAACCAGCCAGACTATGGCTGCCATTGAGATTGAAAGTGATATTACCAGTGAGCGCAGTTCCGAACCAAGCATTAGACACACTTCCCCCAGCATGAGATCCTGTCAGACTTGGTGTATTACTGGGCAACCCGGCACCATTGACGGTATTGGCTATGTTCGTAGAGAAAGCACTACCCATATTTGTTGAGGCAGTGATGTTAGGAATCAGGGCGGCTTGGGCGTTTTCTGTCACACCCAACATTAACCCTAAACTGGCAGTGGATAAAACAATCGGTGCGATGGCGACTTTCATTGGCGAACTTGCTTCTTTTCTAAAGTTAAGTTAAGTAAAGTTAAATAGATGTCAAACATCTTTACCCATCTTATTGTTTTTTTTTCCAATTTCTGCTATTTCTGATACAGTTTTTTTGGCGTTTTTATGGTGAAGAAGTCAGGTTTATTCCCTCAATATCAGAAAAAAAAGAGCCTCTCTTGGCTCTTGGCTGAAAAATGTTCACCATGTCACATTATGGGCGCAACGCTGGTGCCCCTACATTGCAGCAGCTGTGATTGGTAGAGACGTATAATACTAAATCCGTTGAGTATAGGCTACATATGCAGCGGAATATAGCTAGGTCATAGGTGTAGGGCTAATTCATGAATTAGCCCTACAATGGGCGTTGTCAAATGGGAACTGAAATTACTTTGATAGCAAGGATTGCATTGCATCTTTCCTGTTCTGATCTGACAACGCCGTAAAATCGGTCAACTAGAAATGACGGGAAACGATTTTTTCGATGGTTGCTTGGGTATCCTGCAGCAGTTTCTCGCGACTATCTCTAGTATTAGTCAGACTAGGCACAAGATTACGAGCTTGTAATGCCATGTGAAGTTGTAGTTGAGCTACATACTCGCGGATATCTTCACGGGTTTCCGATTGGTGAGGATGAAACATAGAGAAACTGGAAGGGTCGTCTAGCTGATGGTGTCTTGTCGATAACTCCTCTACAAGTTATCACGAGAGCTTAGGTTCCAGTCAAGGGTCGGCTCCAACTCTACACATTTCTCAACAAAACTTATAACAGTTATCTTAATGGTGAGGTACAAAGTTTTCGTTTTGGGGAGCCGATCGCCGGTCGTCGATACCAAATTTAGGTTACACTTGCTCTTGATGGGAAAGACTGTATCTTGAGAACATAAGTCGGCTAAATAGACCTGAATTTAGGGGGTATTTTCGGGAAAAGAATCACTATAATTAAATAAAAATGGTACGCTATTTTTTCCCGATCCATCCATGACTAAAACCCGGGGCATTTGCGCCCCACCTTCGCGCCAAGCTTCGATCGCTTCTTTCTGTAAAACTAATCCTCCCCCCTGTTCTTTTAAAGTTTCTGCGAATAGTCTTTGTGCCTCAGCTTTCCCTTTAGCGCGATTAATTTCTGCTTGGGCCTGTTGTTCCGCTTCTTGGGTGATATAAACGGCTCTTTGGGCGCGTTGTTCTGCGATTTGTTTATCTTCGACAGCCCGAGCAAATTCTGGAGAAAAATTCAAATCTACCACACTGGTATCTAAAACTAGAATACCATACTTTTCTAACCGAGTGGATAGGGCATTATCCAGAAGTGTTGAACGATAGCTTCATAAGGCAAAAAAGCGACACAAATATGGTATTATAGTCACATCAAAATTGTCATTACTATTATCATGATGCTAAACTCTTTGGCGGGAAT
>VYMA01000039.1_pt1 | contig 40712 bp, 34 predicted proteins | sample 5109851 | NCBI WGS metagenome assembly VYMA01 (sample SAMN12291814, study PRJNA351875) | freshwater metagenome | isolation source: freshwater lake | place: USA: Michigan, Wintergreen Lake | collected 2011-08-02
AAAGATTAGTTATTGTGACTAACTCTTTTGATTAGAAAAAGATAAACTTGAGAATCCTCGATCAAATTTATTGACTCAAAATCAGCTATACTTAATTTAAATGAATCAACCCTACCGACATCGGGGGGGTCGGAAGAATAGATAATCAGTCTTTAATAACCCGATTTAGTATAAATCCTAAGTCCTGAAGGAATCACGGCGATGAAACAGGAAATTAAGCCCTTTAATCCTGATAAAATCTATGGAATAGTGCTTTCTGTCAATTTTTCCATTAATGCCCAATTTGCTCAAGAAGCGCAGGAGAAATTAAACGCTATTCTTGGGGAAATTGATGCGGATCACTGGCAAATTCACCACATCTGGGCAGCGGGAAATTAGCTATATAGTCCCATGATCTAGCTTTTTCAGGGCGCTGAGAGCATGGAGACGGACAATCGCCTCCCCATCGGCTGCTAAAGTCAGCAAAATACTTTTATTATCCCGCTCTAATTCTCCTAAAGCGATCGCTAGAGACTGTTTAACTCCCGTATCACCGAGGATCGCCGGACGGGAGTGATAAAAATTACCGAGAATTTCCCCTGCTTGTCGGCGTAATTTCTGAGAGGTTTGCCGGCCGAGAATAGCGATAATTTCCCGACAAATTAGGACATTTTCGCTATATAAAGCCTTTTCTAGATAATTTAAAGCTTCCCCATCCTCGATCCAGCCTAATGCTCGCACTACAGTTAATTTTAAACTATCGGGGGTTAAGGAAGATTGCAGGAGTGGATTTAAAGCTTTGGCTGAGGTTGCTGTGCCGATACGACCGAGAGCGATCGCCGTTTCTTGACAGATATCGAGATGGATATCGAATAACAGCGGTTGCAGATGGTTAACTAAATCTGCTTGGGGATAATTTGACCCTAGGTAACTACTAGCTTTAATTGCTTCCCGTCGCACATCGATGGCTGGATCCTGTAAAGCATCGAGGATAATCGCAGTAATCTGGGGATGGTGAAAACTGCTTAAAGCTTCGATCGCCATAGCCCGAATGGCGCTAGATTCATCCTTAACTACAGTTAAAAGCGGTTCGATAATTTCCGGTCGGCGAATTTGTGATAAAGCTTGTACGGCTAAAAAACGCCTGTTCGAGTCGGACAGTAATTGCCCTAAACTGGAGATCGCAGAACTGCCGATATTAGCTAAAGCAGCCGCAGCCATTTGGCTGAGTTCCTCCTCCTCCGATCTTTGCAATAATTGACTGAGAGCGAGAATACAGGCTCGATCGTCAAATTGACTGAGAATTCTCGCCAGAAACCAGCGCATTTCCCCATCTTGTTCTTCGGATTCTAACAGGGCAATTAAAGGAGCGATCGCCGATTGACCGATTTGAGGAAATAGTTTCGCTATCTCCCATCGCTGTTGAAAATCACATTTTTGTAAAGCTTCTAGGGCTAAATCGAGGATTTCATCGTTAATAATCGGTTCAATAGCATCTTTTTGGTTTAAAAGTCGCTGTATGCTGGCGTTTAATGTCTCCCAGTCTTTTTTATTCAACGCTATCTGAGCTTTTTCTAGCAGAGCTTGCATCGTGAGAAATGGCCTCGATTTTCGTGCTACCTATCCTAAGAATTTCAGATTTTCTCGCTTTTGTCCTCTCTTCTATGCAAGAAACCGATAATAAATCTCCAAATTGTGCATCAGACATCAGTTTATCCTTAATTCTCTGGGGATAACCGAACAGAAAAGTAGATGCTAGGCTACATTTAATCTAACCAAACCAAGAGAGCCGAGTTTTTTGTGGGAAGTGAAACTGCCTCATTCTAACTGGTTATTCCCTAAATCTAAATCCTGCCGATGGACGGCATAAAGCCCGTGTTTTCAAATCGGCCTTAAACTTAGATATTGATGACGTTCAATTTCTTAAAAACGCACTTTTAGAAGCCGTTAAAACCTATGATGCTATTCCCGATAAAATCAATCAATATGGACAAAAGTATATTATTGACTTTCCCCTAAATCATCAAAACAAAACAGCTATTATTCCCAGTGTTTGGATAATCAGAAATGATGAAAATTGTCCCCGTTTAGTTACTTGTTATGTACTTTAAGGAGATAAGGAGATAATGAAATGAAACTCTTAGATGTGGTTGCTTTATTAGAAGACTTACCCCAATTGGGATTATATCGCGGGCAAGTGGGAACAATTGTAGAAGTCTATGAGCCAAATGTTTTTGAAGTTGAATTTAGCGATACTTCTGGCCTTGCTTATGCTATCGAAATCTTACAAGAAAATCAATTAATGTTATTACATCATTCTCCATTATAATCCCAAAAATTAACCGCTAAGTCGCGTTTGCTGTTGACTATCTCAATCACTCATTAAGACTGTCTATAAGAGGGGAAAAGGGAGCTTTTTTTCAGTGTTGCCAAAGGCACGGCGTAGCCGTCCAGTAAACAGTAATCGGTGAACTGAAAACTCACATCTGATAACTGATCACTGATCACTGATCACTGACTTGTGAGGGCGCATCAGCGATCGCACAGTAGGGACGACTATAACAAAGGGGTGTTTCCAGGTCGTGTTGTTCCAAAAATTCCCGATTACTTAAAATCTTAGCGGTTTCCCCGTCTGCTACCACCTGACCACGACTGAGGATAATCGTGCGATCGCATAATTCTAAAGCCAGATCGAGATCGTGGGTGGCGATCACTTGGGTTTGGGGTAAAGTGGCCAACAGTTGTATTAATTGCCGACGGGACCGGGGGTCGAGTTGGGCGCTAGGTTCATCAAAAACTAAGACCTGGGGCAACATGGCTAAAACCCCCGCAATGGCCAGGCGTTTTTTTTCACCCCCCGATAGATTGTGACTGTTTCTCTTACCGTAATGCTTGGAATCCAATCCCACCGCGTGTAAAGCATGATGACAGCGATGGTTTAAATCCTCTCCGCGAATTCCCTGATTCATCGGGCCAAAAGTCACATCTTCCCAGACAGTGGGCATAAATAGCTGATCGTCGGGGTTTTGGAAGACTAAACCGACAAAATTGCGGATATTTTCTAAATTCTCTGGTTTAACTTGGTAGGGACCGACGGTGATTTTCCCCGTTTGCGGCGGGAGAATACCGTTAAAATGCAGCAATAAGGTGGATTTTCCCGATCCATTGGCCCCGACTAAAGCCACCTTTTCCGTAGCTTCAATGGCTAAATTAATACCTTTTAACGCTTCTGTGCCGTCAGGATAGGTATAAACTAGGTTTTCAATAAAAATCGGGTTGTGGTGCATGAAAAACGAGACTTTTATCTGAGTAGATGTACCATTTGACCCCAGAGGATCAGAATTACTATGCCAATTATAGCGAGATAATCTTTCAGCTTGCTTTGGGGAACCTGTACAGAAAGCAAGGAACCAGTGTAACCCCTCGATAACATGGCTTGATAAATGCGATCGCCCCGTTCGTAGGTACGGATAAATAAAGAGCCGATCATGTGTCCCACTAGCAACCGTTGCCATCGGGGACTACTCATTAAATTACGCGCAATTGCTGCCCTTCGCATGGAATTAAATTCAGCGATCAAAACCGCTAGATAACGGTACATAGAAGCCAAAATTGCCACCAATAAAGGGGGGGTTTTTAGGGTAACTAATGCTTGCAACAGGTCAGGAATCGCTGTGGTTAAAACCAGAATATTGACCGTACAAAGACAGAGAAAAGCTTTTAGGGCGACACTGCCTAAAACCAGCAATCCCTCGCTAGTTATCCGCAAAAATCCCCAAGACCAAAGAATTTCGCCGCCCTCGCGAAAAAGAGTTCCCAATAAAACCACACCGATAAAGACAAATTCGATCGCTACTCTTTGTAAAAGTACGCTAATAGTCACCCGACTGATCAGAATTAAAATAATTAATCCTAATCCGTAAATCCCCCAAGTTCCCCAGCTACCATTCGGAGTTAACGCTGTGGCAAAAACTAACAAAAGAGTCACTAAAACCCGGGTATGGGGCGCGAGTCTCTGCCAAAAAACGAAATTTTGGCGCTCATTTTCGCGAGAAAAAGTAGCAATGTGTAGCATTTATTCAGTTATCAGTGATCAGTTATCAGTGATCAGTTATCAGTGATCAGTTATCAGTTATCAGTGATCAGTTAGAAAGGGGATATAGGGATATAGGGGTTTAGGGAAATTTCAGCTAAATGCCCCACTTCCCCACTTCCCGACTCCTATCTACTTACTCCTGATTTTGGGATTTTGGAATGACTAATTTACCGATCCCCCAAGCGATGCCGAAAGTGGCAAGAGTTCCCAGAAAACCAGCAAGGGGAGTGGCGACACCTTGGGGAACACCTTTGAGGGCATAACCATCAAAAATTCGGGCAAAAGGTAATTGATTACCGAGGGCGTTAGGGTCTTCTTTTTTGCTAAATTGCAAGTCTTCCGCCACTCGATCGAGTCCGTCGGGATCGGGACTGGCAAAGGGAGAAAGAAAAACGGCGATAATTAGGGATAATACTAAGCCAATCAGAAAAAATTGGCTATTTCTGCGAATATTCATCGACTTAATTGCTTTATTGACGAGAAGCTTAGGAAGGGGACACAGAAGTATTAACGGAATGGGGCGGATCGTAGAGGAGATCGGGACGGGTTCGCCAGATATAACCGACAGCGAAAACGGTAATCACCGCTTCCCCGATGCCGATGAGGATATGCCAAGATAACATGGCAAAAAGGGCGATTAAAGGCGGTACAGTCCCCGATAAAGCCAATTGCAGGGCGCAAGCTAACGCCGCCACCACCACACTTGTCCAAGCAGCCAGGGCAACAGCGATCGCCATACTGCGCCAACTATGAAAACCGAGGGTTTTCCTGATCCCCAGATAGAGATAATAACCGCCAAACGTGCCGAGCAAACCCATATTGACGATATTTGCCCCTAAAACCGTTAAACCGCCATCTTGAAAAAATAAAGCTTGCACGATAAAAACCACCGCCATCACCAGAGAACCCGCCCAGGGACCGAGTAAAACCCCCGCAAGAGTCCCCCCTAATAAATGTCCGGAGGTTCCCCCCGGAATGGGGAAATTAATCATCTGGGCGGCAAAAATAAAGGCGGCACAAACTCCCATCAAAGGTACAGCCCGTTCAGCGTAGTGACCGCGCACTTTTTTGAGAGAAAAGCTAATCAGGACAACGGCAATTATCCAAGTAAATAGACTCACCGGTGGACTCAAAAAGCCGTCGGGAATATGGAGGGCGAGATAAGGGGTCAGGAGAGGGTGAAACAAACCAACTCCCAGAAAATTAACAGACATTAAAACTCAGTCTCCTTGGCAATTTGGGTTAAAGATTTCAATAGAATTGCGTCGCTGGGACGGAAAAGTCCTCTCTTCTAGTAGATAACTAACCGCTTCATTCTACAATGCTCTCTCTGGGGATTTAAACCCTTTAGCTTCTTAAGAATTTCTGTTATTTTTCCGGTCGTCAGGGTTTAGCTACCAGCCAAAATCTGAATTATTCTCAAGCAGTCAAATTATTTAAATTATTATTAATTTTTCGAGTTTTTTTCAGTTTTTATGCTAGTCCTTAATCAGTTATCAGTTATCAGTTATCAGTTAGAAGAGGCTGGTGACTATTAACCACTGAGTTTTAAGTAACATTAAGCTAAGACGCATTTTAACCGCCTATCCTTAAATTAGCTAAATCTCCCTCAATCTCTTTACTGTTGCCTCTTGCCTCTTGCATGAGTGCCTCATCTCCACAAGCAATTTAAATGCGCGGGCAGCTTATTCACTGATCACTGATTACTGAAAGGTCTCCCCACATCTTTTATACCTCTCACTTACTAAGATAAATAAAGATGAATCAGCTTAAAACTGTTGCTTTATTGGGTTTACTAGCCGGTTTACTTGTCGCTATTGGCTACGCGATCGGTGGTCAGGGTGGTGCTTTAATTGGTTTAGTAATCGCCGCTATTACTAATATCGGTTCTTGGTACTTCTCCGATCGCATTGCTCTGGCCGCTTACCAAGCCCAACCGGTCAGCCGCCAACAAGCCCCCGAACTCTACCAAATGGTAGAAAATCTCTCTCGTCAAGCCAATATTCCCACGCCGCAACTCTATATCGTCCCCACCCCCGCCGCTAATGCTTTCGCCACCGGCAGAGATCCTGAACACGCCGCCGTCGCCGTTACCGAGGGGATTTTAAACCTGCTGCCCGCCGACGAATTAGAAGCAGTTATCGCCCACGAATTAACTCATGTCCGTAACCGGGATACCTTAACCCAAGCTGTTGCGGCTACCGTTGCCGGGGCGATTTCCTACCTGGCCAGAATGCTGAGTTATGGTTTCCTGTTTACTGGCAATTCTCGCCATCGTCAAGGGGGTAATCTCATCGGTTTACTACTTACCATCTTTCTGGCCCCCCTTGCCGCCACTGTGATTCAGATGGCTATCTCTCGTACCAGAGAATTCGAGGCTGATGCTGGCTCCGCCCGCTTGACCGAGAATCCCGAAGCTTTAGCCCGGGCTTTAACCCGTTTAGAATCGATCGGTCGTCAAATGCCCTTAAATGCTAATCCTGCCTTTGAACCGCTGTTAATTAGCAGTCCTTTTTCGGGGCAGTTTCTGGCTAATTTATTCGCTACTCACCCATCCACCGAGGCAAGAATCGAAAATTTGCGTCGCATTCAACAGGAATTATTAACCTGATCCCGTTCTTAATTTTTAGAGGTCATCTAATGATAAGCTATCAGAGATAATCCCCTCTTTTTCGCTTTTTCTAGCTTGGTATAAAACCGTGATCAACTCTGAAGAAAAAAGACCGACTTGGGACGAATATTTTTTAATGATCGCTAAATTAGCCGCCACCAGATCCACCTGTTTAGCTTTTCCCGTCGGTGCGGTAATTGTCAAAGATCGGCAGGTTTTGGCCACGGGTTACAATGGTTCCCCATCAGGAACGGTTCATTGTACTGCCCAGGGTTTTTGTTATCCCGGTTTGGGAACCTGTCGAGAATCCGGAGAAATTCCCTCTCGGGCAATTCATGCCGAAGCTAATGCGATCGCTCAAGCGGCTAAACACGGTATTTCTACCCAAGGGGCTAGTATTTACGTTACTTTAGAACCCTGTATTTCCTGCTTAAAACTAATTATTTCTTCGGGAATTAAAGAAGTTTTTTACGAAGCGGACTTTAATAGTGGGACAAAAGCAATGTTAAGGGATTCTTTTCTAGAAACGGGGATTATTAAATATAAAAAGATTTATTTATCCGCAGAAATGGCTAGTCATGCGGCCTTATTTTTATTAAATCCCATTTCGATCGATCTCAGGTAGTTCTCGTCATCAGGCTAATTAGCAGCAAAACTCTCTCAGCTGTTGACTATCTAAATTACTCGTTAAGACTGCACCAGAGTGCCAGAGTTGGGAGCAAGGAGAGAAAGTTCGATCATTTGTACTAAAATTATCGATACACAGTTTTAAGGCATTGCAGCTTACACAATTCTGGCTTTAAGTCAATACCCTTTACAAAACTTCAAAAATTGCCTCACAAAAAAATGTCACCTTTAGCGGCTTTTTTTGGGGAAGGGAATCGATACAGTCCCCTGATTGTCTCGGTTTTCCGTTGATTTGAGGTTTAACGCTTAAACTAAGCCCACAGCATACCACGATCATACCATATTAATAAATGTAGGCAATCCCGATTTACAGCCAAATTTTGGCAAATTCTGGGAAAACTTAGATATCGTAACTGCATTGTTACATTTAACTGATTGGCTAATATATTTAAATATTTTAATTATTTATCTATAAAAGTATAACTTTTACTTATTGCCAGAGGCTGATTAACTAGGGTTGGGCAAAAAAGCTTGTAAGCTATATTTGAAGTCAGTCGAATCGGTAATGAATAATCGATCTTTAGTAACTGGATTTAGGGATTTTATCGGGGCTGTATTAGCCTAGACTAACACAGCCCCAAGTTACTATTTAAATGTCCAAATCCGTAAGATTTAAACGCGGTCCGTGGGTTTCGATAAATTCTCGCCGGGGGGCAACTCGATCGCCCATAAGAATGGTAAATAATTCCTCAGCTTTGGCTGCGTCTTCGATTTCCACCCGTTTTAAAGTGCGAGTTTCGGGATTCATGGTAGTATCCCAAAGTTGTTGGGGCATCATTTCTCCTAACCCTTTAAAACGTTGGATTGTGTAGTTAGCATTGGAGGGAAATTCCGCTATCTTTTGCTGTAATTCTCGATCGCTATAGCAGTAGGAATGATTTTTACCGCGTTCCAATTTATAGAGAGGAGGACAGGCGATATATACATAACCTTGATCAATTAAATTCTTCTGATAACGATAGAAGAAAGTTAACAACAAAGTTCGGATGTGAGCGCCATCCACATCAGCATCAGTCATTAAAACAATGCGATGATAGCGCAATTGTGAGGGGTCAAAATCTTCTCCTTTAATCCCCAAACCGAGGGCTGTAATTAAGGATTGAATTTCCGTATTTTTGTAGATTTTGGCATCATCGGTTTTTTCGATATTGAGGATTTTTCCCCGCAGAGGTAGAATCGCTTGAAAACGACGATCGCGCCCCTGTTTGGCACTGTTATGGACGAAAACACCGGAGGCAAGGGCAAAGTTATGAGTATGAGGAACCTCGATATCATAGACATCGAATCTTGTTTCTAATCGCTCGATCGCCACGACTCGATGATTGTAATTAGACACCGCTTCTAAGGCTTTATTTTTATCACCATCAAAGTAGCGATCGCAGAAAGAATCAAATCGCAATATTGATTTATCCCGCGTCTGAAGCCGATATTTTTGATAAGCTTCCAAATCAATATAACCTCGATCGATCTCAATTTGTTTTAAGGTCGCTAGGGTTTTTTGATAGTAAGTTTTCTTGATCGTGTTAATTCCCTGCCAACGATTATACCAATCAGCGATCGCATGAGTGAACAACCAAGAATCGGAAGCGGGATTCCAGACCATTTCATAACCGTTAATGGTGATTCCGGGGTCACGAAGATCGGACAATTTCCGATACAAAGGCATTAAAGCATCTTCTGGAGTTAAAGCCGCAGCAGATTTATAGCTACCATCTCTTAACAGGAAAAGATGGTCAGGAGTACAAATAATCGCTGCACCATGATCGAGAGTAATTTTAATTACTTCTGCGTCTTTTTTGGTGATGCGGGCATTAATAACTCGTTCAACCCCGATCGTGCCATTGTCACGAATGGTATAACAAAAATGTTCCTTTCCTTGGGCTTGTTCGGTCACTAGCTGTTTAAAACTGAGGTTGCGTCCATCGACAAGGGCGATTTCTGTATCACCATGAAAACAACCACCGGCGCTATCCCCTTCAACGATGTAAATTTCTGACTTTTCTGGGTCTCTTTCGCTACAATCAGCCAATTTACCCGGTAAAGGTGAGGATTCCAGGACCGATTTCCGTCGTACTAAGTCCCGGGCCCGTCGGGCTGCTTCCGCCGCTTTGTACGCTTGTACTGCTTTTTCGATAATCGTGTCGGCCACTTGGGGATTTTGTTCTAAGTATTCGTTGAGAGTTTCCCCCACCAGGGAATCAACAATACCCCGGACTTCGGTGTTACCCAATTTGGTCTTGGTTTGTCCCTCAAATTCCGGTTCGGGGACTTTTACGGAAATAACGGCGGTTAAACCCTCACGGACGTTTTCCCCCGCTAGATTAGGCTCGTTTTCTTTAATTTTATTGCGTTTACGAGCAACATTATTTAAAGTACGAGTCAGAACTGCCTTTAATCCTTCTAGATGAGTTCCCCCGTCAATGGTGCGGATATTATTAGCAAAACCGAGAATATTGTCGCTATAGGCATCTATACACCACTGAAACGCCACTTCGATATTAATTCCGTTCTTTTCCCCCGATACATAGATAATATCTTTGTGCAGGGTTTCTTTTTCCCGACACATATAAGCGACGTATTCTTTAATACCCCCCTCATAACAATAGGTTTCGATGTGGGGTTCTTCGGGACGGTAATCGCTAAAGGTGATTTTAACACCGGCATTTAAGTAGGCTAGTTCTCGTAAACGTCCAGAGAGGGTGCTGTAATCAAATTCGATGCCTTGGCTAAAAATTTCGGTGTCCGGCAGGAAATTAACCCTAGTTCCCGTTTTTTCCTCTTGACTGGGACTGCTGACCAATTCTGTGACGGGGATACCTCTTTCGTAGCGTTGGATATGTACTTTATGATCGCGCCAGACTGTGACATCGACCCATGCGGAAAGAGCATTAACGACGGAAATCCCGACTCCGTGTAACCCTCCCGACACTTTATAACCACCACTGCCAAATTTACCGCCAGCATGAAGTATAGTGAGAACGGTTTCGAGGGCAGATTTACCCGTGGTGGGGTGGACATCGGTGGGAATACCCCGGCCATCGTCGGTGACGCTGACGGAACCATCGGCCTTGATATCCACTTCGATATGAGTACAGTAACCCGCTAGGGCCTCATCGATCGAGTTGTCCACCACTTCATAGACTAAATGATGTAGTCCCCGCGGCCCAGTCGTACCGATATACATCCCCGGCCGCTTCCTGACGGGTTCTAACCCTTCGAGAACTTGTATCTGTTCCGCGCCGTAGTTACTTGTCATAAAATTTCCCTAAAAAGGCTGTGATCCCTGATTGAACCTAAATGAATAGCAAAATCTTCAAAAATTTTAGCACATAAGGGTTAAAGACTGCTTAAATGCCTTTAGGGAGAATTTTTTATTGGGGTTGGGGTGTGGGGTGTGGGGTGTGGGGTGTGGGGTGTAGGGTGTGGGGAGAACAAAGCTGTCTTTTGCCTTTTGCCTTTTGCCTTTTGCTTACTGCCAATTACCGATCAATAGTTTCTAGACACTGTCATCCTCAAATTTATAACCGACACCGACTACGGTTTTGATAAAGATAGGATTAGCAGGATCGGGTTCTACTTTTTTGCGTAAGCGTCGGATATGGGTATCTACTACCCTTTCATCGCCAAAAAAATCATTTCCCCAGAGATTATCGATTAATTGGGTGCGACTCCAGACGCGATTGGGATAACTGACAAAGGTAGCTAATAAATTAAATTCTAAGGTGGTTAAATCGAGGGTTTCCTCTGGCATTCCCTCCAATTTACGAACAGCAGAATGTTGATCTAAGTCGATCAGAAAATGACGGCTGCGATGGAGTTGCAGGGGTTGACTATCGTGTCTTAAACTACGTCTTAATAAAGCTCTTACGCGAGCGGTTAATTCCCGGGGACTAAAGGGTTTTACCATATAATCATCGGCTCCTGTGGATAAACCGATAATGCGATCGATTTCTTCTCCCCTAGCGGTTAACATTAAAATATAGGGGTCTTTTGTCCCGGGTTTTTGGCGAATTCTGGCACACAATTCTAGTCCATCTAATTCGGGTAACATTAAATCTAAAATAACTAAGTCTGGTTGCTTTTGATAAAATAGTTCTAGTCCTACCCTACCATTATAAGCCAGATGACAAGTAAAGGACTCCCTCTCTAAAGTTTGCTGAATCAAATGGGCGATTTCAATTTCATCTTCGATAATAACGATATCCATAAGTAAGTAGTTATAATTTAATTGAAGATAGATTTTGCCTTTGATCCCCCCTGCCCCCCTTAATAAGGGGGGTGCGGATGCCCCCTGCTCCCCTTAATAAGGGGGAATCTGACAATTTTTAAAACCTACCTACTTAGGCACATTTTAACATATTAGCTATTCATTTCTTACTCAAAGTTGAATGTTAAAATAATTGTAATTTTTGAGATTTTTTGGGGGGAGAGTTGCCAACTCTCCCGACTTTGGTGGACTAGGGACTTTTTACGGTAAAGCGACAAACTGCTCACCGGAGGGAGTCGATCGCACTTGAATTAACACCGGTTGACCAATGCGATCGCCAGTATTAGGATCAAAGCTAATTTTTCCGGTGGCCCCTGTTTGATGAAAACTGCTGGAACGCAGCCTGGATTGTAGGCCCTGACGTTGAGGATTTTCCCTTAAACCGGCAATAATCACCCGTGTAGCGTCAAAACTGGTAGCTGTGCGCCAACTAACTGGACCGCGCCACTGTTCCTGCATAAGATTGGCAAAAGTCTGGTTAAGCGAGGGGTGCCAGGGTGCGGCAAGGGTTAAACCTTGGGCGTTTTTGCCGCCATCTTCGAGGGTGCGAATATTGTAGAGGGTGGGACTACTAAACAGAGGCAAACGCTGACGATTGGAGCGAATAACCTCAAAAACGGGATCGAGACGATCAACATGAGCGACGACAAATAGGCCGTTAGCACCCCCAGAAATCGCCTGATTAAGGGCTTGATCGGCCTTAAAATTGGGTACACTCAGATCACAGACAATCGGCACAATTTGACCGCCTTTTTTCGCCACATTAGCCATCAACTCGTCTTTAAAGGAAATATTATCGGGAGCTTGAGAATCGTAGCAAAAAGCAATTTTCTGGACTTTAGCAGTATTTACTATGTAATTTGCTAATTTTTCCGTAATTTTGCCGTTAGAAGCCACCAGACGAAAGATATAATTTCCCGCACCGGAGAGATTATTAGCCAGGGAGGTGGGAGAAATCATCACCAAACCGCCTTTTTCGTAGATAGGAGCGGCGGCTAAACTGGCATCGGAGGCATTATGACCGATAACAGCGATAATATCGGGATTTTTGACTAATTCACCAGCTACCTCTTTCGATATCTGCGGCTGATTATCGTCATTAACCACGATCACCATCAGTTTTCTGCCGTTGATCCCTCCCTGTTGATTGATCTGGGTTTGTGCGCTGGCGACTCCTCGCAACATTTCTTGAGCGACGTTGGGATTAGTTGTCGCTGGCACAACAACGGCGATTTTAAAGGGATTTGGGCTGGTTTGCAGGTTGCTGAGATAAATTACGCTTTCGGGATCGTTGGGACGTTGAGCGAGGGATTTTTGCAGAAGTCCCCTTGCTTCTTCGTAGTAACCCTGGTCAATAGCAGCGATCGCTGATTCTTTGGCGGTGTTAGAATTAGTTTTGATCAGCAGATGATTGCCGTAACTGATGCGGGGATTATCATCGGCTTTTGGGGCAAATATTGCCAATATTTGGGGAAAAAGAAACCAGCCGATCAACCCCAGTAAAACATAGAAAATTGGCGGTAAGCTCGCTTTTTTGCCAGTCTTTGTCATCGCTTTACTCCTTAACTTTGCTGATTGAATTCGGCTAAACGACGGTTAATTTCGTCATCAAGGCTTAAGAAATCGATTTCTTGAGCTAATTTCTCGCTATAGTTCTCGCTTAATTCACTATAGACGTTTTCTTTCCGATAACGGTCGTTAATCGCTCCATTGGCATCCTCAAAGCGATCGCGGGAGGCATTGAGGTTGAGACTACTATCAAATTCGTTTATTTTACCTAAAGCCTCATTCATGGAACTAATCGCTTTTAAGTTGCTCATTTCTAACTTATAATGCTCGATTTTTTCCTGCTCTTTGCGAAGTTTTTCCTTAGCAGCAATGACCACTTTTTCCGCATTATCGACCCGATCTTTCATGGCGGGTAGAATTTTTTCTAGGGAGACAACCTTAGCCATAGCAAGTCTTGCCGCTTCTTGAAGACCTTTTTTTTGAGCGGTGACAGCCTGTTGCAAGTAGTTTGTATGTTCCTGTTTTTTTGCCTCGTATTGTGCTTGAGCCGACTGCTGGGCCGCTACTACTTTCGCCACCGATTCTGTTAATTCCGCTAGGGATTTTTGCATCGATTCTAGGGATTCTTTGGCCGATTCTACGGCAATTTTCCCGCCGGATTCGATGGGAATACCCCACAACCAATTCCAGATCGCAACGAGAGAATTTCCTGCCTTATCACCGATCAGCCAAAAAATCAAGGCTTTTGGGGTTAATTTTTTTAACAATTTCATGCCGTTTGTCTCCTAGAGGTGTTACCTGTTAATTAGGAGTGATGGCCAACTTTGATGCAGTGGATAAGGTTAAGTTTTGTAAAAAGTCTTGACAAGGATAGGGAGGTTTAGAGTGGACCGGCAGATTTAATGGGAGCGAGGGGGACAAATCGACCATTTTTGACCTGTAGAATCAAGTAGCGGCGATCATCAGGATTATTATTCATGTTGCGGACACCATTCTCATCGAATCTAACAGTGCCAGTCATTCCTTCGATAGAAAAATCGTTTCTTAAAACTTGATTTAATGATTCTCGATCGAATTTTTGTCCTTGTTGGTATAACTTTCGCAAAGCGGTGAGGATAACTTTGGTCGCATCGTAGGACATGGGAGTGCGCCAAACATTGATCTTATTTTGCCAAAAACTCTGGATATAATTATCTTGTTTGAGATCATACCAAGGCACGGTGATAACTAAATTTTCTACTCCTTGTTTACCTTCTGCAAGGGTGAGATAACTTTGAAAAGTGGGGGAACCTAAAATCACTAAGTTTAACTTTTCTGCGGGACGTTGCTTAAAGATACTGACGGCTCTTTTCAGATCATTAACATAGGGAGCAACCATGAGAATATTTACTTGGTATTGAGCGATTTTTTGATAAATTTTCTGTTCACCTAAATTAATTTTTGGTTCGATATTGCAGTCAAAATCTTCATCTTTAACGAATTTTTGAAACTGCTGACCGAGAAGAATATTTCTATATTTTTGAGCGAAGTTATAATTATCCCCAGAGCGACTATCGTAACAAATTAAATTAGTGGGGTTTTGGATAATTAGCTTCTCAGTTTGTTCGCGGATATATTCACTTAAGGTTGTGGCAAAAGTTTCCAGATCGGGAACCATTTTATATACATAGCCATTGCCAGAGATTTTCGGGGAAAAGCTGGTGGGAGATAGGGCAACAATTTTCCCTGGTACATAAATATCTTTGGCCGCTTCACTAGCAGCAGAAGCATTATGACCAACCACTGCTATGATTGACGGATCTTTAACAAATTTTTCGGCTCGATCTTTGGCATCTACGCCACTATTATTATCATTAGCGACCACTACCTGTAGAAAGTGAAAATCGGGGTTTTTGGCCTGTTCATCGTTTAACTCCTGTTGGAATAAAGCAATACCTCGTAAAATTTCCTGAGCAATTTCTGGATTATTACCAAGAGGAACACTGGTGGCAATTTTTAAGGGATTTCTGTCTTGATAGGCCGCACGAGCGTTATTATAATAGATGCGAATCTCTGGATTATTGGGCAAGCGATCGAGGGATTGTTTAAAAAGCTGAATTGCTTGTTTATATTCTTGGTTTTTAAAAGCTTGTCTTCCCCGTTCAAGACTTTTATCTTGTCGGTTTGTCTTGAATAATATTTCTTCACCTAAGCTAATTTCTGGGTATTTACTAGCATCATCGGAAAATACTCCTCCCCCATATAAAACTGATAAAGTTACCAGAAGACTTAAAATAAATAACAGTGCTTGTTTCCAGCGACTAGATAGACGTAAATGCCAACTTTGATCAGGATATTCTTGGGAATCTTCTGCCGTATTTTCAGGGGGTAAAGGTAAAATCAACGGTGGTTCTTCAGGATTTTCTATCAAACGAGGCAGCAAAGAAGAACTAGCAGCATCCACCTCAAATTCATGTAATCTTAATTCTTGTCGAGCGATTGTTAAGGATTCTTGTAGGGATTTATGTTCAAGAAAATTGGGAAGAAAAACTTCTAGAAATCTCAAAGCAACCCGCACGGCGATCGGTTCTTTCATAACAATAATATGCGGTACTCCGATATTAGCCAACTGACGACCAATACCTAACCCATCACAGGAATTACAGATAACAAGTTTTAAGCCTTTTTTAACAGCTATTTCTAGGGAATTTCTTAAATTATTTTCGGGAGATAAAGCCGTATCATTATTAATGATAAAAACTCCATCGTGACCGTCGCTACTGGTTTGACTATGACCTAAATAAACTACAATATCCCATGGATTTTTGATCAACTCATTGTGAATATTTATGGTTGAAAGAGGAGGGTATGAACCAGGACTTAATATTTGCATAGAAACCTTATCTTGGTTTCCTAGTACCGTTTGCAAACTGGATAAACACAGGGAAGTATGCTCGTTTTTGATGTCAATATTCCCCAAAATTACTAAAATATTAATCGGAGAAGTAAGGTTAATTATCGGGGGATTTCTCTGGATAGTAAGAGCAATTTCCACATCGGGAAACCATTTGTGTAAAAAATTCCAACACTCCCAGGGAATTTGTTGTAGATCAAAGTGGGTAGTTTGGATAAAAAATCTTACTTCTGACTCAGTACCTATATGGAACAAGATATGATTTTGTATCGAACTCAGAGAACTGGAATTTAGCCATTCATTTAAGCTATCTTTTAAAGTTTTAGTGGCTTTTCTGAGGTTGTCTCTAGGATCACCTACCGCTGCATGGGTGATCATACTATGAGGAACGGTAATTCCTAAACTGGGTTGACTTTTTACCCAATGATAATAAGCTCGACGATAATTTTGCAAAGCGTCAGCAATGTCAAGGTTAGGGACTAATTTACCCGCGGCAAAAGGCGCTATCAAGAGATGATTGTCACGAATTTCTAGAGTGACGGAGAATCCCGTTTCAAAACTGCCATCACCAATTTCCAGAATCACAACTCTGCTCATGTCTCTACCCTTGACATTTTCTGCTATCTCTATTAAATCCTAAACTGTTCGATAATGCTACTATCCCCTAAACTTAGGTTAACATTAAAGCGATCATCGGCATCAGCTAGAAAATAAAGTTGCAGATAGCTATCTAAGGGTTTCTCCCTTGCTATTGCTTGTAAACTGGGGATTAATTGGCCTATTTCATCGCTAATTTGCAAAGATAAACCGGGGGGTAGCTTGGCAAAATTGTCCATAGCATAGGCACGAATTAAGACAGCAATTCTCTGGTCACTGGTCGATAAAACTCCCACCATTAAAGCGATTTTATGTCCCATTAATTGACTACCCACATCGAGCATTTTACGGATAGCAGCATTAGGATAATGAGGATCGATATTCCAGAGATATTCGGCCGCTTGCCAGCGAATAGTTTCATCTTGGGTTTGATGTTGTAGTTTTGCTAAAGCTTCCTCTGGGGTTAAATGTTCCGAAAATTCCACCTCTTTTTGACTAGCATACAGTTGTCTAATTTCTCGCTGAATATCTGCTGGAGATTCTCGGCTGCTGATTTTTTCAGCCGCCAACAAAAAACCCGGATTAATTGGACGATAACTGTCGAGATTGTTGAGGATTTCCTGCCATTTATCTGTAATAATTCCCTGTAACCATTGACTAAGTTTAGTGGGGATTATTTCTAGACGCTGCTGATAAATTTGTTCTCGCCATTGTTGATTATTCAACAAAGCTAACCACTGCTGAAAACTAATATCTAATCTCGGAGAATAGGGTGAAACTTGACCTAACTTTTTAATTAAATTTTCTGCTGTTGCTGGCGACAAGTTTGCTAAAGATTCCAGTTTTCCTTTTTCACTCTCTCCCTCTAAACAACTCTGCCAAAGAATATCTAAATCATCAATCATTTGCTCACTATCCAAATAATATTGATGGTAAATTGGATCGTATTCTGCGATATTTTTAACATCTTTTCTGGATATAAAACCCCAGATATTGAGGAATTTTTCTGCTAAATCTACCTGCACCCCTAGATAAAAATCCGCCGCTAAATCGGGAATATCAACCCATTCTTGCTCTATTGTCAATCCCTCAATGTCAATGGTTTGACTGGGAATAGTAGTCACTTTTTTATCTTGAATTTGCCAAGTAAACCCGTTAATAAACTCCCAAAGATACTGATGGTTTTTAGGTGTTGTTTGAAGGGAACAATCAAGATTATCTTTTAGCCAATTGCTTAAGCATATTTGGACTAAGTAATTAATCAAAGCCTGATTTTTGGCGGTTTGATTCGAGTATTGACCGAGAATCGATCGAGCTTGTTTAATCTCTGTTTCCGAAAAAGTTAGCCAAAGGGATTTCGGGTTAATTTGTTGCAAAATATCGAGGTTGACTTTCATGGTATCTCCTAACAGATTAGTTTTGAGTTAAGTAGGACTGACAAAAATATTCCAGATAAGCATCGATCTCTTGTTTTTGCCGAGATTTTAATTGAATCTCATTTAACAACTTAGGACAATCTTTGCCTTCCCTTGCACAGAGTAGCTGATAAATTTTTTTACATAATTGGGTTATTTCTCGACTAATAGTAGATGGATGAACTCCCCATCGATTAGCGATCTGTGTTTGCGTCATCTTTTGATGATAGTAACAATATACAATCTGTTTAACTTCCTCCTCAAGAGTGATTAATAACTTCTTAATATCTTCCTGGATTTCTTGCTGTTGTAGTAAGTCTTGACTTAACCTCTTGCTGGGGAGATTTTCCCAAAAGTAATTGCTATCATCGCCATAATTATTAGGCTCAAATTTAGAGTAAGGAGGATCGATGTGATTACGCATTATCTCTCCTATTTGATTGAGTTTTGCCTGCACTTCCCCAATGGTGATAATAACTTGCGGTTGTAACTGCTGCAAGCGATCGATTACTTGTTGCCAATCTTCCTCTTGCCATTTATCCAATGATCTAAGAGAAGCTTTTTTAACCTCTCGAAAACAGTTAAATATTAGCAGGTGATTCTCGGTAAAGATACCCGATGTTCGTAAAATTTTTTGAATTTTATTCGCACTAAAAAGACTGACTATACCGAGATTAGTCCTGCCAATAGTTTTATACTCTCCTCGCAGGAAATTATAGAGAGTATTTCTCAATTTTTTATCTGTCCATTTTTCTAAGATTAAGCGAAAAAATCCCGGTTGGGTCTTTTGATCCTGAAAGTTGCCGTAAAAATTGCTAGGATTATTAATGATTGCCGTGGCCAGCAAATTCAGCAAATAGTAGAAGAGGGTTTCATAATCAGCATCGATCCGATGGCCAACATTTTGATAGACCCTTTGAGTTACCATAGAGGAGCGATATTGTAAAAAAACCATCCAATGAGACTTGACTAATTGGTTATTAGGATCATTCTGTAACCATTGCCACAGATCAAGATATACCGCTTCATCATTTGCCACCTTTCCAGCGATCGCCTCGATCGATCTTCTTAATTGTGGCACTTCGTACCAGAAAACTCGATCGCCTTCAATCGCTTTAATAGTAGTATAAAAGTACCTAACGCTCATCTCTATCACCGGCTACAGGTATCTACTATCTGATTAGGTAAAAACCGAGGATTTTCTGCAAGAGTGGCAAATAAATTGAGCGATTCCCTTGCCAAGCGCACCTCTTTCTCTGACAATAGATGAGAGACTGATGAGAAACTATCAGTTGTAGTGAGACAGCCTTAGCAAACCAGTAAAAGACTCATAAATTCACTCTGAGCTGCCACAAATTGCCGTCATACCAACTTCTAGGACAAAAATAGGAATGCGAGTAACCTTTACCGAAAATCAGGGTTTTAGAAAGGAATTGAATAAACGGGTTGATGCTTATTTCACCGAAAACGGCATCCCCACCAGAGATAATTTGGCCATGTACCTGAAGACGATCGCGATTTTAACTTGGGTAATTGCCGCTTGGCTATTTGTGCTTTTTGGTCCGGATATCTGGTGGCTAAAAATTATCGGTTGTCTGGTTTTAGGAGGGGGATTAGCAGGGATTGGTTTTAGCATTGGTCATGATGCCAACCATGGCGGCTATTCTAGTAAAAAATGGGTTAATTCTCTCATTGGCATGACCTACGATTATATCATCGGTACTTCCAGTTATCTCTGGCGTTTTCGTCATAACTATCTCCATCATACCTACACCAATGTTTTAGGCTACGATGTGGAAATTCACGGCGATGGTGTGGTGCGAATGACTCCCCATGCCGAGCATAAATGGTATCATCGTTATCAACATTTATTCATCCCGATTCTCTACGGTATAATTCCTATCTATTGGTCATTCTCTGATGTGCGCTCTATCCTCTTTCGTCATCGTTTTGGCGAGATTAAAATCCCCAATCCTAAACCGATCGATCTATTCGTTTTATTAAGCGGAAAAGTTGTTTATCTCTTTTGGTTTATTGGCATTCCTCTCTTAGTTGGTTATAGTCCTCTAGAAATAGCGATCGGTTTTCTCATTGCTTTTATGACCTATGGAGTGCTTGCCTGTCATGTATTTATGTTAGCTCACGTTTTGGAACCCGCCGAATTTATTCAACCCTCGGCAGCTAACCAAATCGAAGACGAATGGGCAATTTTTCAAGTGCGAACTACCGTAGATTTTGCCCCTAAAAATATCTTTTTAAATTGGTATTTAGGGGGATTAAATTATCAAGTTGTTCACCATCTTTTTCCGCAAATTTGTCATATTCACTACCCTAAAATCGCCCCAATTTTAGCAGAAGTTTGCCAAGAATTTGGCGTTAATTATGCCGTTTATCCCACCTTCTGGGGTGCTTTAGCTTATAATTATCGTTGGCTCAGACAATTAGGCAATAAACAAAGTAATTTCGATCTCAAATTAGCCAGCTAGAATCAGTTGTCAGTTATCAGTTATCAGTTATCAGTTTTAAGTTTTAAGTTTTAAGTTTTAAGTTTTAAGTTTTAAGTTTTAAGTGAATAGTATTAAGCGACAAGCTCGGAGCTGCCTTTTTACTGATTACTGTTGACTGTTTAATGTTTACTGATTACTGATTACGGCTCTCTTATTCTTTGTGTGATAAGTTTAACTTACATAGGATCGATCAGTCTTTGTGTCCTCTGTGTCTTTGTGGTTCCTTCCACTCACTCGCTAGGAGGAATGTATCTTAGAATACATTTTACCCACCAAACCTAAGAGAGCCTGATTACTGATTACTGATTACTGATTACTGATCACTGAAAAATGAACCTACCCAACTCGATTACCCTATCGCGACTCTTGGGACTGCCATTAATTTTATACTGGTTGCACCAAGGCACAGAAATCGATCGCTGGTTAAGTTTAATTATCTTTCTGATTGCTGCCAGCACCGATTGGCTCGATGGTTATCTAGCGCGAAAATTCAATCAAATCACCGAATTAGGGAAATTTCTCGATCCTTTGGTCGATAAATTGCTGGTTCTCGCTCCTCTTTTAGCTCTGATTGAAATGGATTTAATTGCTGCTTGGGGAGTATTTTTAATTCTTGCTCGGGAATTAGCGATCGCTGGTTGGCGCATTAATCCGAATTTAACAGGAAATAGCGACATAAAAGGGGCTAATTGGTGGGGAAAAAGCAAAACAGTCAGCCAAATTGTCGCTATCGCTCTCTTAATTGCTCCCTTGCCTTCTGAATATAACTTAATTTCTCAGTTCGCTTTTTGGCTATCAGTAACATTAACTTTAATTTCTGGGGTGATTTATGTCATACCCAGCCAAAAATTAACCCAAAATTGATAAAAACTTAACCATTAGCAATAATTCAGGAAACAAGCCTCGCAAACATGATTGCATTTTTTTTCTCGGTATATAATGATCGGAGGAAGACTGTCAAACTCTTCAAGTTCAAACATATCACTCAAAGAAAAAACTATGCCTATCACCATTTCTGCTCCGATTGGCTCCACCACGGGTTTTAATATCACGGCTCCAACAGCAACCACATCTCTAACAGCTTTTTGGACAGCTAATGCAACAAATATCAACCTAGCCGTTTCTATCCCTACCACAGTCACCGGTAGAAATCTTACTTCTTTAGGCAGATTTTCTGGACGTGCCACTTGGAGACTTCGCAACGGAGTCGGTCAGACTGACGTGGCGAGTGCTAACCTAACTGGTTATAATAGCTCTTTTTCACAAAATTATTTTCTTCCTGCCGGAACTGACACTTTCGTCTCCTCCACTTTTTTAGGAACCCATATCCTCGACTTTGGTGGTGGTCAAAGCTTTACTAAAGCAGAAAACACGGCTAATTCCAGTAACAGTATTGCCTCTTTGAGTGGCACTGAAAATTACGTCCTCAGAGGTGCCAATGGAAACGATACCCTAACCGGCAGCCCGCAAGCTGATACCCTATTCGGTTTCGACGGAGACGATATCCTGAGTGGTATCGGGGGAGCGGATTCCCTAGTTGGTGGCGCGGGAGCCGATAGCCTAGTTGGTGGACTGGGAGCCGATACCCTAACCGGTGGCGACGGAAACGATACCCTAACCGGTAACGGGGGAACGAATATCCTAGATGGTGGTAATGGTGCTGATACATTTGTATTTACCAATCAGGGTAATCAGACAGTTACCCAATTCATTACCAGTGACAATGATGTCTTTGCATTTACTGTTAGTGCTTACGGAGGCGTTCCAACAGCAGGTACGCTGCCAGTTGTTAGTACTGCGGCTGCTGCTGCCAATGCTTCTAGCAGTATCATTGTTGATATTTTTGATAATATCGAGGCCTTGGAGGCTACTAAACCATTAATTCGTTTTGCCTTCGCCACCGATACAAAGATCCTCTACTATGACAATGACAGTGACTGGTCAACCGCCAACATCCCCGTTGCGACAATTACCTCGATTACTGGTACATTAGCTGCTGATAACTTCGCCTTCATTTAAAATTCCTTGTTTGAATAGACAGATACTGGGTGTGTTAGCTAGGGCTAGGACACCCTTATTACTGTGAACCATTTAAATTGTTAGTTGAGATGGGGCAAGAGGCAAGACCCCCCGATGTCGGGGGGGTTGGGGGGATTCCACCAATCTTAAGGATAGACGGTTAAAATGGGTCTGAGCTTGAGAGTCAATGGGATTAGTTTTGTGTGGTGATTAACTGACGGTGATAATCGCCCCATAACTTGGCTGCCTGTTGACTACTGCCGGAAGTGGGGGAATTGTTATCATTTCCTAACCAAATACCTGTCACCCAGTCGCGACGGGGAAGATAACCGATAAACCAAAGGTCCACATAATTATCCGTAGTTCCCGTTTTCCCCGCTTCTCCCATGCCAATACTGGCAGCGCCGCCTGTACCATTAGTTATCACCCCCCGCAATAAACTATTCATCGTCTCGGCGGTTTTAGGGGAGATTACCTGCTGATTTCTATCGCTATCGTCGCCATAGTCATAAATAACCCGACAGGTACTCAAATCCTCCACATTTTTACAGTCGGAAGCGTCGAGAATGCGTTTAATGGCGTGGGGACGATTCCAGCGCCCACCATGGTCAAAAACCCCATAAGCGCCGGTCATTTCTAAGACATTTACCTCGCTTTGCCCTAAAATTAGCCCCGGTACGGGATTTAAAGGTGATTTTACCCCCAAACGTTCCGCCACATTGACCACATTACTTAATCCTGCCTCGCGAGCAATGCGAAGGGCGACACTATTTTCCGATTGCGCTAAACCTTGAAACATATTGATGGCTCCGCTGCTGCGTTCACAGGGAGAATAAGCTTGTCCTTGCCAAGAGAGTCCAGCGCAGGTATAGGTTTTATAGGGCGATATTCCCTGTTCCAAGGCGGCAGCATAAGCAAATACCTTAAAAGTGGAACCGGGTTGACGTTTAGCTTGGATAGCGCGGTTAAATTGGCTTTTTTGATAATCAACTCCCCCGACTAAAGCGAGAATTTCCCCAGTTTGACTGTTTAGGGTAACTAAAGCACCTTGGGAGTATCGATAGCGGGAACCTTGGTTTAAGACATTATTTTTTAAGCTTTTTTCTGCGATCGCTTGCAGGCGGCGGTCTAAACTGGTTTCAACGATAAAATTGCCCTCTTTAGCCACTTCTTCCCCTAAAAGGTTCTGTAATTCCTCGAAAACGTAACTATAAAAATATGGTGCAATCGTACTAGATAGGGATTTTTTGGCTTGGGGACTGATTTCAATGCGGGATCTGCGGGCGCTGGCCGCCGCTTCTGGGGAAATCATGCCTAATTGGGCCATGCGATCGATGACACGATTGCGTAATTGTACGGAAGTGTCGTAATCTTGAATAGGATTAAATAAATTCGGGGCGGGTAACATAGCCACAAGGGTAGCAGCCTCGGAGATATCTAAATCTCTAGCAGATTTATCGAAATAAAAGCGGGCTGCATCTTCAAAACCGTAACCGGCCAGACCGAGATAAACTCGATTGAGATAGGTTTTGAGAATTGTATCCTTACTATAGACCGCTTCTAATTGTAAAGCGACCACAGCCTCCCTGAGTTTGCGATCGGCAGTATTTTGGCGACCGACTTCGGGGAATAAACTACGGGCCAACTGTTGAGTCAGGGTACTGGCCCCTTGACGAATGCCTTGACCTTGCCAATTAATCATAACAGCCCGGACAATCCCCAAGGGATCAACCCCAAAATGCCAGTAAAAACGACTATCTTCGGAAGCGACAACCGCCTTGGGCAAATAGGGAGAAAAATCGCCCAGATTATCTAATTCTTGGTGAGTTTCCTGTCTAATCGGATTGAGGGGAGTTTGACCATCTCTAGCGTAAACCACCACCGGACCGCTCACCCCAGAAGGGAGTGGATAAACATTAACTTTGCGACTTTCCCAGATAATCCCTAGAACTAATAAACCGAAAATACCACCCGCACCATAGAAACCATAGCGTAAAAGTCGCGCCCACAGGGGAGGGGGACAATAATAGGAGATGGTGACACAATTGGCTAAGTCTGGGGGGGCCAGGGTAAAAGTATCACCATGACGCAGGGAAACGCTTTTGAGACGACGTTTACCCATATAAACCCCGTTGGTGGAGTTTTCATCTTTGAGCAGGAAATGATGGGGATTTTTCGGGTCACGCTGTAGGGAACAATGAATCTGACTAACTACGGTGTTACGGATAGTAATATCACAGGAACTGGAATTACGACCCAACAGATAGCGATCGCCGATAAGGGGATATTTGCTTTCCCCGCTGCCATTCTCGTTTTTCAGGCGTAATTCGGGAACCCTCGCCCCTTTTTTGAGATTTACCGCCTGAAAATTCACCTTTCCTTGCAATTTCTGCACGGCAACGGTGACAAGTTGACTAATTTGGGTTTTCGGCGACTGGTTAGACATAGTTTTTATCGGTTATCAGCTTCTGAAGGCAATAGGCAATAGGCAAGTGGGGAAGTAGGGAATTGCAACTAAAACCCTAACACCCCATCCCCCCAATTCATCCCCAATATCCCTAAATTGCCATTTTAGCCTCTAAAGCTTTCAGGTATTCCGTATTGACTCCCGACTCGCGAATCAGAGCAATTTTACCGGTACGGGCCACCTCGCGAACGCCAAATTTATTCAGCATTTGCATAATTGCCACCATTTTACCCGGATCCCCCACCACTTCGATGGTCAGGGTTTCCTCGGAAATATCCACAATCCGCGCTCGGAATACCTGCGCTAATTCGATCACTTCGGCCCGGCGATCGGCGGTAGCATTAACTTTAATCAGCATTAATTCCCTTTCCACACAAGGGGTTTGGGTGATATCCTGCACCTTGAGGACGTTAATTAATTTGTAAAGTTGTTTGGTTAACTGTTCGATGCTGTCCTCGTCTCCTGGTACTACCATCGTAATCCGAGAAACTCCCATCTGTTCGGCCGGACCCACGGCTAGACTTTCAATATTAAAGCCGCGACGGGCGAATAATCCAGCAATACGGGTTAAAACTCCCGCTTCATCTTCAACTAATACGGATAATGTGTGTTTCATGGCGCTCTGTCTGCACAACCTAGATTTCACCATTGTAAGACAGGAGGCAAGGCCAGAACCGTTTGTCTTCTCTGAGCGATTTGGGTAGAAACCTAAGGGAAAGTTAAATCCACTCCTCTTCATCCCCTTTGTTTACCTCCTGATCTTCGTTTTGATCCTGGGCGGGGGGCTTAATAATCCGATAATTGACATCGTACACTTGATCGACTTTTTCCCCGCGACTCTGTTTAGCTGTGCGGTAACTATAGGAATAAACTGAGCCAGTTCGAGAAGTGTCATCTAGTGGCTTGACAAAATTCGCTTTTTCACTATCAGCATCCCTAGGCGAGAATCCTTCCCGATCCTGAATGGTAGTCGGTTTTTCGGGGGGTGCATCAAAATTCCAATCATCATCCCTATCTCTTTCCCAATCGTTATCTGGTGCCGAAGCAGCAGTATCTTGAATATAGGTGGGTCGGGGAGACGGGGGTGGAACTGTAGGATTATTTCCTATACGAGGGGAAGCTTTTGGGGCAGCCAAAGGACGACCAAAACTATAGAGAAATTGCAGGGTTAAACCACTGATAATTCCCGCTAGGGTAAAAAGTAACACCCAGACCGCTAAGGGCAGTTTTACCGTCATAATACCGCCAAAAAAGACCAAAGTGATCACCCCCAGATTCTGCCAGATCAGTAATCCGCCCACAGCGATCGCAAATAAGACCATAATCCAGCCCATTTTTACCTCCCTTGATTCAGTGATCAGTGATCAGTAAACAGTGATCAGTAAACAGTGATCAGTAAACAGTAAACAGGTATAAAGATAAAGATAACTAACTAACTAATTAACTTAAAACTTACATCTGATAACTGATAACTTACCCACTGATAACTTACATCTGATAACTGATAACTTACATCTGATAACTGATAACTTACCCACTGATAACTGATAACTTACATCTGATAACTGATAACCGATAACTGATAACTGTTAATGTCCTTGCCAGCGATTAATGGCCACACAATCGATATCTAACTGATCGAGAGTACGAGCGATAACAAAATCGACCAAATCCTCGATCGATTGGGGATGGTGATACCATGCCGGTATTGCCGGCACAATTCTAACGCCCGCCTCGGCTAAAGTGGTTAAATTACGCAGATGAATTAAACTAAAGGGGGTTTCTCGCGGTACTAAAACCAATTTTCTGCCCTCCTTCATCTGCACATCGGCCGCTCTTTCTAGCAAATCGGAACTTAATCCCCCCGCTAATTTGGCCACTGTACTCATGCTACAGGGAATAATTATCATACCAAGGGTGCGATAGGAACCACTGGCGATCGTTGCCCCCACATCACCCCAACGATGACAGCGTAGTTTTCCCCCTTCCATCACCCCGCATTGACTGCGCCAAAATTGTTCTTGCAGCTCCGGTTCTGGGGGCATCCGAATATTATCTTCCGCTTGCCAGACAGTGTAAGCTGATTTGGAGGCCACTAGATCGATCGTGTAGTCGGCTAAAAGTAGATATTTGAGAGTACGGACGGCATAAATCAGCCCTGATGCCCCTGTAACACCCAAAATTAGCGGTTTAGATAATTCCTTCAAGCTCTAATTCCTCGATCAATTGTAATCCTCTCGGGTCGCCCACTTTTAATAAAGCACCTCTCGCATCTTCCTTGACACCTAAATCCTCATCTTCCACCAAGGCCTCGATCAAAGCATCGATCGCCGTGGCATAAATCACATTTAAGGGCAATTCTCGGCATAATTGACCGATTGACCAAGCGCAATTACTCCGCACTGCGGCGATTAAATCTCGGCGCAATCCTTCAATTAAAGGCGGCAAGACGGTGATGATATCTTCGTAATTGACCTTGGCAATCTGGGCCAAACTACTGGCAGCCCATAATCGCACCGCCGAAATATCAGTTTTGAGAGCATGAACCAAAGGCTCGATCGCTCTGCGATCGCCACAGTTACCCAGGGCCCAAACTACCCCTTTTCTGACGTAACCATTCCAATCTCTGGCCAATAAATCGATTAAGGGTTCCACAGAGTTAAGACTGGGATTTCTGCCCAAAGCGTAGGCGACACTGACACGCACTAGGGGACAGACATCGCTTAACATCTCTAGTAAAGGGGCGATCGCTCTTTGGTCACGCAATTCACAAAAGGCCCGGGCCGCGATCATTCTCTCGCTCAGATGAGCAGAAGTAAGCAATGAGAGCATTTCCTCTGGATCGGGGGGGATTTCCGCTGCTTTGTCCGGATCGCTCCCATCGAGAGGATTATTTAAGGAGTTGCTAGAGTCTAGGATTTCATTCTCGTACATACTTGTTAGATTATCTCAATCCCTGACCGCTTACGTCAAGTTAAAAATCAAAGGCGTTGCTGATTTGAGTTCTGAATCTTCTTTTGAAAGATTTTTAAAACCTAGACACCAACTAACTTTTAGACGGGAACCTGCACAGTTGGCCTTGACACCTTGATTCAGCAACGCCGTTTTTGGGGAATTGTTGATTCGCAGCAGCAATTTCTTGAAGTACAGTATCAATATTAGAGTCTTTAATTAGACTATATTCTGGGAGAAACAAATTCGACCTAATCTGATTGGCAAAACAGGATTTAGTATCAAAAATAACCGAGAAGCACTGTCCCCATAGAAAACCTAAGCCACCTAAGAGTGAAGTTAGCTGCACTTTCACAACTGATATCTTTAAGAACGCTTTTCTGGGTTCTAATATGGACCGAGGAATCTCTCTCCATTGAAGTGAATCATGTGATCGGGCTGATCAGCTACCCAAACTTCTGTTTCCCAGGAAATTTCAGCAAGATAACGAGTCATTTCCCTACGACTGGGAAAAGCAGTAACAAAAACAAGACCCTTACAGCTTAATTGAAAAAGTTGCTTTAGTTCATTGTGACGTTTCAAATTCACTGGACCATGACTCGTCACCGCTTCTATAAGGACAAGCCAATCTTGGTATCTATGATAGATAACAATATCAGGCATTTTCCCGTGAGGATCTAATTCAATCCCCATTTCTCGGAATTTTTGTGTTTCGTTGATTATAAATTTATCACCAGCATCGCCAATATATAGAACTACGCCCCCTGGCGTAAATCTTGGACAAAAGCTTTCTAAGATGTCTTTAATTAAAATATTTTGCCCACCTGATGAAAGCTGAATCGCCCGACCATCGGGTAAGGTTATAGGAATCATGGGCAGATTTCGATTCCTGGCTTGCAACAAATTAGTAACTGAAACTGCGTAATTTCTACGAGCTTCTTCCCACTGCTCAGAGCCATAAACTTGAAGCAGTGATAACGCTTGCCGATCAAGTTGGTAGCACCACCTAGGGCTATTAATTGGTCGGTCTGGTTTGTCTGGATTCTCGACCACCAGTCCCATCTGCACAAATTGATGCATTGTCTGTCGTCGAACAGTTTCCCGTGTGTTTGGTGCATATTGTTTTCCGTAATGATCACGGAACCAATCCATCATTTCTGTAATTCCGCGTTTTGGTGCAGTAGCTTGGCTCCAGGGTTGATCAGGTTGAATATCTGCTAACGCAAGTAAGCATAGTGCAGACCTCTCATTCTGTTGCTCTCTAGGAGCAGAGATAGCCTTGAGAATTGTAAGTGCTTCTTCGATTCGTTTGTTTGCTTGAACTGCGGTGCTTGCTTCATCCATAATTGATAGAACTTCATGTACAACTTGATCGATTTCTTCTTGGTTTAAGTCATTGTCCCCAACTTGAACTCCTATTTGGATTAAGTCATTTTTACATGGATACTTAACCCTACGAAGGTCGGTAGCATTGACTTGTGTATGTCCACTAAATTGACGAAAGTAGCTATCAAATAAAGTTGAATTAAGAAATGCGGCTAACCCTTTAGCTACATCAGGAGGCATTCCTCTGCCTTTAGCATGATAATAATTAAGATGATTTTCGACACCTAGAGATTTTGAACCAATAGGAGAACACACAGCAGCAACAACACGACGCTTTTCTTCTTTGGATGAAAAACGTTTTGTCAAAACATACCAGCCAGGCTCAATTAACCATTTTTCTGTTTCGTTATTTTTTTCTACCGCAATGGGCTTGCGGGGATTATCAGGAGGAAATACTACTTTCCTGACTTTTACAGATTCTGGATAAAGTAGGGGAACAGTTCTATCACTCAAATGGTTTCTTAAAGACGATTTCAGGCGAAAATCAACAACTGGACCAGTGGAAACTTCTAAGCCTATCTCATCCAATGTACAGGGCATTTTATTCATTTGAACTCTCAAGGAATTCTTGAGAGAATTTGTAACAATATGAATAAACTGTTCAGAATCATTCGGCTCAATCACTTCGTCATAGGGGGCAGATATCGATTCTGAAATCTCGTCTAATGCCATCTCAGAATTACTGGTTATTTTTACAGTGCTAGGTTTTTGTTTAGATCTTAGGGCGTGAAAAATAATATTTTCCTGTAATACCTCATCTTCTGAGAAGGTTGCTGATCTACTCTCAAATATATGGATTTTATCTAGTTTCATATATTCTAGGAAGGCTTTTCGGAAAGGGCGAAAATACTTGCCATTGCAAAAACTTCTCGGCGTAATCGCAACCACTTCGCCATCGTCTATAAGTTGTACGATGGCAAGCCAAACAAATGCGCTGTAGAGATTTACAGTATCAATCCCAATACTTGCAAGAACTTTCTTTTCTGCTGATTGGCTGTGAATCTTTTTATAAGGTGGATTCAGAATCGCATGAGTAAAGCCCGGAACTACCTTCTTAAAGAGTGGCAAGTTCATTTCACTACTAGCTTTGATGAAATTCTCCTCCCGCAAGCAATAATCTGCTTGAATTCCTTTTCCGTTCAAAGCGGCACAGCATTCTGTAAGGGTTTGATTTAGCGAGGGGAAGAAGACTGGTTCGACTTCATATGCTGTAATGCTGCAACTACTAACCTGATCGGGGTTTGCCAGTAACCGCTCTACTACAGCAGCAGTTAAAGTTCCAATTCCAGCCCCAGCATCTAGAAGGTGAATATGACCAGACAGGTTGTTGAATTGTCCTGCCATGAAACGGGCAACAGGTGCGGGGGTCAAGAACTGACCCAACTGACTACGCTGTTTCAAGTTCAATCTTGAAGAGTAGTAGACTCTGGCTATATCAGCAGAATCAGTAAGGAACGTTGCCATCTGGTCATTTAGTAGCAGTTATGAATCAATACCACAGAAGTCCTTCCCAGTACACCTAACTATCAATTATACCGCTCCCTGCTCCCAACTCCGGCACTCATGGACAGTCTTAACGAGTAATTTAGAGAGTCAACAGCTTAGTGGTCTGTCAATCTTGAAATTGTGGATAGGGGAATCCGGCAAAATTATCCGCTCCCAATCCCGCAAAATCACCTTGACAGACCAATAGAATCGCCCTTAATTTTTGTCAATTGTCGGACTCTAACTATATTCTTCTCCGACACTGAGATTAAAGAGCATTTGCAGGGATTGTAAACAGCGCTTACGCGCTTCGATATCCTGTTGGGCGCGCAGTTGTACCATGGGTTCGTGAAGGATTTTATTAACGATACCGCGGGTCATCGCTTCGATAACTTCTTGGTGTTTTTCGGCGAATTCCGTCCCCAAACGGGAGAGGGCCTTTTCTAATTCCTGTTCCCGAATATCTTCAATTTTGCTTCTTAAACAGCTAATTGTCGGTACAGTGTCCAAAGAACGCCACCAAAGCTCGAAAGCTTCCACTTCCTGCTCTAGGAGTGCCTCTGCTTCCCTAGCCATCTGACGGCGACTTTCCTGATTGGCGGCAACCACCGCTTTGAGATCATCGACGTTGAAAGCTTGCACTTGGGCCAATTCTTTCACGTCGGTGTGGACGTTGCGGGGAACAGAAATATCGATTAACATCAGCGATGTAGCAGTAATCGTCACTTCTGTCAATAAATTTTTAGTTAAAATTGGTTCCGTGGCCCCGGTACTGGTAAAGACGATATCCGATGCCGCTACAGTGGTCATCATCTCTTCTAAGCCATATAGTTGGATTGGTACGTTAGGAAATTCACGGGCCAACTCCTCGGCTCGTCTTTGGGAGCGATTGACGATCGCAATTTGCTGAGAACCCTTAGCCAGAAGGTGCGTAACTAATAATCGGGACATTTTCCCTGCCCCGATAATAGCGATTTTCTTGCTGCTGAGGTCTGTCACCTTAGCATGGGCTAACTCCACCGCTGCCGAACTGATCGATACGGCTCCCGTGCCGATGCTGGTTTCCGTGCGGACGCGCTTACCGGCAGTCATCGCTTGTTTAAACAGGCGATCGAGTAATTGGCTAATACTATTGTACTTTTGAGCTAATTTATGGGTATTTTTAACTTGAGCGAGAATTTGCCCTTCCCCGAGGACAAGACTTTCTAAACCGGCCGACACCCGGAGCAGATGACGGACAGCATCCTGATGCAGCAGGGTAAACAGATAACGACGCAGGATATTAAGGGGAATATGCCCAATTTCAGCGAGAAACTGGGTAATTTCCACCACGCCCTTTTCCGTATCCGTAACCACGGCGTAGATTTCCAAACGGTTACAGGTACTGATAATAGCCACCTCTTGGATGTGGGGATAACCCTTGAGGTGGGTAAGGGCGGACTCGATTTTCGCTTCCGGGATACTCAATTTTTCGCGAACTTCCACAGGGGCTGTCTTGTGACTCAAGCCCACTACAGCAATATTCATTTATGTTCTCCTACAAATGTTGCTCAGGCTACAAAAATTATTGATAAAGATCAGTGCGTTATGTGCAACATTTAACCTAAGCAAAGCTGAGTATCGCTACCCAAACCTTGAAAAAGTACGGCATCATCCCGAAAGATGACGGCTGTTGCCTGCAAAGCACGAAACATTATATTCCGTGCGCCGTGCCAATCTCTTGGGGCTTGATAACCACACTGAGGGCACTTAAAAGTTTTTGAACCACCCAATTTTTCGTGGATATGACCACATTCCGGGCAAGTTTTTGAGGTATAGGACTCGTTACAACGAACCACCAAAACTCCCTGTCGGTTTGCCGCCTGCTGTAAGTGTTGAGCAAATCGGTAATGACTCCAGGTTAAGAGGCTGCGTACCGACTTCCGCTGAATTTTTCTAGTGGACTTTGAACTCATTTGACTTGTCTCAAAGGTCGGTAAAAAGATTACCTTATAGTGCCTTACTAGAAAAGAAGCAGTTTTGGCATGAAGGTCTTTGACTAAGTTTTGGATACGACCCCGTAACCGACTAGCGGCTTTACGCATTTTATAGCGTTGGCGTTGTGACTTCGATGTGCTAATCCTTGAACAAAGTTGGTCGAGATGCAGGCAAAGACGATGTATTGCTCCGATGTCTTTCCCGCCAACTTCCAAGATGGTTTCTCCGTCATAGCCCGTCAAAAAAGTTCTTACGCCTGGGTCTAGGGCAATCACTCGCTTTTCAAGAGTCACCTGAACAGGTTTTAAGGTCGGAAAACAAGCAAACCATTGATGACGACAATAAACTAATTGAGTGCCGTACTCGCAAGCAGTAGGAATTTCTTGGGGAGAAGTAAAGGATAGTCCTTTAGTTGCTCTCGGATACCAAGTCCCGTTCTTGAAATTCCCTGGCTTAAATTTAATTACCTGAGAGGTGGCACGACAGGACTTAAAACGAGCCGAGCCATTATTGGCCAATGCTTGCTGATAAGCGTCACAAGCGTCCGCCACTGCCTCTTGAAGTTGATGTCCTGGTAACGCCTTCACCCAATCTGGTTTGGGAAAAGAACGCAGGGTGGCTTGCATCTCGTAGATATTAGGCTTTGCTCCCGAGCCAAGCAGGTCAATCGTCTGGTTATAGAGCCAGCGATAAGCCGCTAACCATTGTTTCCAGACCTTGTGCAACTCCTTAGAGGGAAAGACCCTGATCCTTGAGACACTGTTGGGCTTCTCCTTGAAGGAGCGATTGCGTGGGTTCTTCTTGTAGGATTTTTTCGGCTTGCTTTTGGTATTTTCGCAGTCCGTAAAACCTAGCAGAGAAACAGTGGAGGATGGACAAAATATCTTGGATGAGTTCTTCCTGGGGAGAGAGCTTAGATTCATTGAGAACCACGAGTTTGCATTCACATTGCTCACAGAGCCACTCAATAAGGGGGAAACCGAATCGAGCCAGCCGGTCTGGGTAGGCAACGGCAAGCAGTGCGACATTTCTTTGATGTATTCGCTCCAGAATAGAGAGGAATCGCTTCCGTTTAAAATTGAGTCCGCTTCCAATCTCTGTAATAATTTCGGCTCTGGGATATTTTGAGCGTAGAAATTCAGCTTGTCTTTCGAGGTCGTCCTTTTGCCCGTGAGTGGAAACTCTGGCGTAACAGATAATGGACTTACTTTCCGGCTCGTAGTCTTCGAGACAGTAGCGGCGTTGTCCTCCTGGGGTACGGATACTTTTGATTTTTCCGTCTGATTCCCATCGTCGAAGGGAGGAGATACTGACCCCAAGTAATTGGGAGGCTTCTTTCGGTGTAACATATTTCATTTTGCCACAAAATCTAGTCAAGCAACTCTATAGTAGTAGATAAAGATAGATTTGGCTATGTTTTATGAGAATTTGGGGTACTAGCAACTACCTCTCTAATTGTTGCAATTTAGTCCCAATCGGGATGCAAATAAAAGATGTTTGAAAAAAAACTTTATATATTTTTACCAATGGGGGCGAGGTGAGCCATGGCCACCCCACCCGGTCAGAGAATTATCTCAGTTGAATGTATTTGGGTTGGTCGAACAGGTGAACGGTATCGACAAAGCGAGCGGTTTTCGATTGGGTGGAGATAACCAAGCTTTGGGTACGAGCGCCACCGTGGAAGAAGCGTACCCCTTCCATCAGGGTGCCGGGGGTGATACCACAGGCGGCAAAGAGGACGGTTTCGCCACTGGCTAATTCTTCGCAACCGTAAACGCGATCGGGATTGGTGATGCCCATTTCTTGCAGACGAGCGATATTACCCTCGCGACTTTCGCCGATTAAACCGGTTTTGACCACTTCGGGATCATAGATTAATTGTCCCTGGAAGTGACCCCCCAGACAACGCATAGCCGCCGCCGAGATTACCCCTTCCGGAGCGGCACCGATACCCATGAGAGCATGAATATTAGTTCCCGAAAAAGCGCAGGAAATAGCGGCCGATACGTCACCATCGCTGATCAGACGAACTCTCGCCCCGGCGTTGCGGATTTCTTGGATTAATTCCTTGTGACGGGGACGATCCATAACCACTACCACCAGTTCTTCGATCGAACGATTGAGACAATCGGAAAGGACTTTCAGGTTTTCCGTCGCCGATTTATTAATATCCACATGACCTTTAGCTGCTGGGGGAGCGGCTAATTTTTTCATATAAAAGTCAGGAGCGGCGAATAACCCACCTTTTTCGGAGATAGCTAACACGGCCATAGAACCATTTTGACCGTAGGCGACCAAGTTAGTGCCTTCGCAGGGATCGACGGCGATATCGATTTCGACTAATTCGTCGGGATTACAATATTGTTTGGCATCAGCTTGGGTACAGATACCCACTTCTTCGCCAATATAGAGCATGGGAGCTTCGTCTCTTTCCCCTTCTCCAATAACGATGCGACCGCGCATATGGATTTTATTCATCCGTTCGCGCATCGCTTCTACAGCGACGTGATCGGCGGTATTTTTTTCGCCTTTACCCATCCACTTCGAGGAGGCAATGGCAGCCTGTTCGACCACTTCGATAATTTCTAACCCTAGCGTACTTTCCACTCGATGATCCTCCCTACAACTGAATCTATGATTTATCTAGTGAGTTTGTTTCCTTAACAGTCAAAAGTCTATCACCAGACGGGGATCATTCTTAAATTTTTATGCAGATCATCTCGATGAGACCGGCATGGCTAGGGAGTTTTTGCGACTATTATCGCCTAATCTTGGCGATTGGGACTTTTATCGCTGATTTTGTCGTTAATATAGCCCCTGTCATCATTCTGGTTGGGATCGTTAAAGATAATATTTCCTCTCCCACTGGCGATCGTTAGAATGGTGGTTTTGACCGCTGCTGTTAGTGCCGGACAATGGCAGCAGGAATATTTCCCTCAATCCATTGAGCTATCGCTGGGAAATAATAGTCTTATCCAGCGACAATACGCTTAAATTCTATAGGGGAGGAAAAGCGCAGGATTCTCCCATATATCGCCTTTCCTGCTTAAAGATTTCAATTGTACGCTCGATCGCTGGTTAAATGCAAGGCGTTTAAATAATAGACCTCCTGCATGATTAAAAAGTCAGTTAATTTCAGGGCAGAAATCAGCCTATTCCCTGACTTCCGCCAGAATTCTCCCGGACAAAGCTCTAACCCTTAAAATCCTAACGTTTTAAAGGATAAATACCCGGTGGCAACCAAAATCCTTCGGTATAGCCATTCTCCCATTGCATAAAAACATGATCGAAGAAATGGAGGTTTTCAGCATGAAGGTCTTTAATTTGCCATTTAGGCCCGTTTATTCCGGTTTCGTGTTTGCCCTGTTGATCATCCCAATCATTCTCTGGGTTAGGAAACTCGGTACGTTTTTCTCCATCTTTGGTAATGAAATAAATGTGATACGATTGATCCTGATTATTTCGAGGCGCTCTTGCTCCAATTGCCCCACGAGGTGCTAGGTAATCTTCTTTCAAAAAGTAGAGAAATCCCAGACGACGCAGTTTTTTCTCAACGCCTGTAACTTGAACATTATCAATTAAACAAGGGTCTTGGAAAAGTGCTTTGACGGTGGCTAATCCTAACTTTTCAGCCAGATATTTCATCACACAGGAGACAGAATAAGCACAGGGTGCATGATGAATACCGTATTTATCTTTGTTTTGTTCAACTAATTCTTTTAGTTTGTTTCGACCTTCCTCCGTTGCTTCCATAAAGGTTGTTTTGGACTGGAGGATGGGTAGGATTTCTTGTTCAAATAACCGGCATCCTTCGGCATCAGTTAACTTGTGATCGGTTGGTAGAGACTGGGTGTGTTGGAGTTTTTTGTAAGCATCTAAAACTAAACCCCCATAAATAGTTTTAGTATAATCTGAGGAATCTGCCACATAAATTATAATGCTGGTTTCTTCTTCATGATTAGCTTGATCATAGCCAAAGGCAGTAATTTTGCGCTTCCCAGGATTCGTGAATCCTGAATAAGTAATCGACCAAGAACCGTCTGCTTTAACCTGATTATTGCCTAGGTAATATTTGTCATCTGCTGTGAGTTTTACAGTGACTATTTCAGGATCGACTTTGCCTGTAAAAGTAACAGGTTTTAGACATTCAAAGCGAGCATCATTGATGGGACTAATAATTTGTAAGGAAGTCATGGTATTTCTCCTATGAGATTGTTGAAAAATTTACTGTTAGACGAATTGATCACCCAATGAAGGATTAAAAGCGATCGCTTCCAGATCAGTACGATAGATACCAACTTTATGAATTTCCTCTGGTAATCTTGGCCAGATGTGGACTTCACTCTCAAAAGTGCGCCAAAATTGCGGGGTAATTCGGAAGACTCGGTTATTAACAAGGGGAAGTCCTGCAAAATGTTCTTGCATTCTGGCATTAACGCGCCGATTTAAGACCTCAAAGACTTTTTTGACCGTAGCAGGATTATCATATCCGTCGTAATGATTGAAAGTGATTCCTGTTTGATTTTTTAGCTGATTACAGAAGCTTTTAGGTTCTTCGGGTCGTTGAACTTCTTTATAGCCATTAGCAAAAACATCATGGGCAATGGCTTCTAAATAAAGTTGTCTTTGAGCGGCAGGATTTTTAGCGTAGAAAAGAATTTTTGCTACCGCCAAAGTTGAGCCGACACAATTGCCAAAAGTTCCCCAACTACCGAAGGCCAATAAATCATCATGAGGTAACACAGAAGTGGCATTCCAAGCCCCATTAAAAAGTCGGCCATCAATGATGACTAATTTAGCGCGTTGCTCGGAAGAATAGTTCTTATATTTAGCCAGAAATTGCTCATCTAACTTCGCTTGTTCCTTGTCGTCTTTTTGATAATCATCAATACTACCATTTTGACGACGAGTTAGGATAGCGACCTCGAAATCCCAATTAGTTTCTGATTCTATTAACCCTACTGCTTGTAATTTTTCAGTCACAAGTTCTCGTGGTGGTCGTCGCCCGTCGTACCACATTTCAGTTTCCTCATTAGAGATGCGGACACGCACTTTAGTTTTAGGAAGAGTTTGAGCGATTCCCATTGCTACTAATTCATCTGCTCCCCAAGTAATTGGCTGTTTGAGAGCCGAGAGATTATACTTATCCAGAAGATTGTATAATCTTGTTTGCATTGTTTTTCGCACATCTTTGGATGAATGTTTTTGAGAATCTCCCATCGCACAAACGACAGCTGAGATTTTTCGATTCATCGACTGTAATAGACGGATAGATTGTTCGAGTCTCCACAACTCTTTGTCGTGTCTTTCTTTTGCCCAATCTGGATAAGGAGTTGAATCCGGTTGAGGAGGACCGACACCAACAAAAGATTGGACAATAACCGCTTTTTCAAATTGAGAAATAGTGGGGAGATAGTCTTCAGGATATTGTACCAATCGTTCTGCAATAATGAACGCTGTATCCTTGACCCGAAGCAGTGTAATCAGTTGTCTAACTAAAGAATCTGTTTGTCTTCTCGGACTAAGAACGTACACAGGACAAATTCTTTCTGAACGGTTGTCTTGTCCATTAGGGGGAATCCCCACTCCATCTCCATCTTGTTCTGTTGGTCGATGATACACCTTAAATTGAGACAGCTTAATATCTTGTAATATCTTGGCCACAGGGTCATTACTTTTAATTTCGACATGGGGAATATAAGCGAACCATTTCGCTATCTGATTAACAGGGGTTGTTAATTCTAATTCCCAGTGGTTATTGGCGGCAGATTTGTAATCATTAATCTCCAGTACAGATCCTGCTTCTAAGGAAAATTTCTGGGTTGGGTCTGTAATCTGGCTACTATCTAGGGTAGATTGTTTGATAACAGTATTGACTAGAGCTTTCAGTTTTTGGGTAGTCATCATTTTTTCTCCTTTAAGATGGGATTCTTAAACAGTAATTAACAAGTCATCTAACGCTTTAACTAAGCCAATTAGCGTTGCAGGTGTTCCTAATTTAACTGCCAAGATTACTGCTCCAGCGAGATTGACAACACACTTGACAATATCGATCAATTTGTTGGTCTTTTTGACTCTTTGAATAGCTTCCTGCGCTTCCTGAATAGATTTTTGAATTCGAGTCGCTGGGGCTTCTAAATCGGTTAGAATTTGTTGAAAGATAATCAGGCTCAAATCATCCACTAATTCTAATAATCTTCTCTCATAGCGAGCGATCGCTAAAAATTCTTCAGGTTTTAACTCACCTTCGTTAAATAATTCATAGCGTTTTTGCTGGAGAACAGGGACTAATTTTAGTATCCTTTGAGCAAGTGCTTTAGCGTCTGAGCGAGTCAATGTATTCATCTTTTTACCTCAATTTAAATGAGACAAATAGGAAGCATTTCTACTGAGCCTATTGGTTGAGTTTAGAAACTAAAGGTTTAGCTTCTTTGAGATAGTTATCTAAAACTTTTTCAGCTTCCTTGAGTTGTTTTTGAGTAGGAAGTTCTAAGGTCTGCGAAATCCCAGCCGTATCAGAAGGTGGATTCTGTGGACAGAATGACTGAATCGCTTTTTTATCCATATTATTACCCAAGATAATAGCTAGTTTATGATGATTTTGAGCCGTAAGCGATAATAGTGCGATATAAGCCTCTGCTTGCTCTTTTCGACTGTTCAATTGAACTTTTTCTTGGGCATATTGTTGGGTAATTACTTGAACTTCATTGGCAAACTCTGTCATATTATTGCGATAGCGAGTGGGTGCTTGTTGAAATCGCTCTTCAAAGTAACGATAAAGTCCAACTTTTTCACTTTCTAACCAAGTATCTCGGTAAAGTTGATTAACTTCATTGAGCAAGAAAATATATTGTTGAAAATTTTCATCTTGGCAAACAATAACAGATTTAAGATTTTTACGCTGAATGGGCTTAACAACAAAATTATCCAGTAAAAAGCCAACGATATTTTCTCCCGCTTTAACATAATCTGAATTGATCTGCACGGATATTTTAGCTTTTTCAAAGATGGAATTGAGATTGGTAATGGCACTCCCAATATCCGTAAGATTTTGGTTCAGTGAAACCCGTTGAGCACCTGCCAATTGTCCGAGGGATTCTAAATAATTGACGGCAAGAAGATTGGCTTGAATGGTAGATTTAGCGACGGGTTTAAAGCCATCGCATCGTTCATCCATTCTAATCGGGGGAAACTTATAAGGATTAGAATCTCCTGTGACTGGAAATTCTTCAAATCCTTCTAATGTTCTTGTCCGACTATTTTCACGAGTTAAAACGCCAGAAGGAGACGGAAATTGAGTTTGAGCAAAGGATGATTGGAGTTTCTCGGTTTCATCCAGTCGGTTTTCTCGTCTGAGACAAGATTCATATATATCTTTTCCCAACTTTTCAGATGTTTCTTGAATTGTTCCTGATACCTTACTAAATTCTCGAACTTGGCTTAAATCCTCATGGCAACCACTGGTTATTAGAGTCAGCGAAATCAGAGAAATCCAAAGACTTGATTGCCGAAGATTCGCTTTGACATTTTTACGGTGAAGTTTCATAGAAAACAACCTCCTTTTGAGTTTATAGCGGTTCTCGCATCTGCGAGGCACACTTTAACCTTTGTTGATTAAGCCTTTCAGGATTGATAATGTACCTCTTGTGAACAGGAAACGCTATATTTCTCTAACTTTTACTCAATCGACATTTTTGTAGAACAAATGATTACCAATTGTTTTTGTTAAGGTTGCACCGTGAGTCCAAGAAGGCAGAAATGTTGAATCCGTACATAAAACTTTACATACAAGCCGACGAGAACAGGCGTTCGCTTAGAGAGATTAAATTTCCCTCTTGCGATAAAATTAAGTTAACATAGCGCAG
>VYMA01000041.1_pt1 | contig 39481 bp, 38 predicted proteins | sample 5109851 | NCBI WGS metagenome assembly VYMA01 (sample SAMN12291814, study PRJNA351875) | freshwater metagenome | isolation source: freshwater lake | place: USA: Michigan, Wintergreen Lake | collected 2011-08-02
GGGTGTGGGGTGTGGGGTGTGGGGTGTGGGGTGTGGGGTGTGGGGGGAATAAATAAAATAATCTCCTATCTCCTGACTCCTATCTCCTGACTCCTGACTCCTCACTTCTAACCCAATGGTAGATGTTGGATTTTGCAGGAGTTCTATTTTGGGTTAAAGATAAGCATAAATTATCTATTGACTCCACAAGCTTGAGAATATTTAAATTAACATTTCGCAATATTTACAAATTCTTAAGAATTAATTGAGAAAGATTTTTATTTAACGACGATGTTCCAATGGTTACAGCGATTTGATAGAATTTCATAATGGGTTATTTTGTGCTTTTTTGGGCAGCAATGGTTGAAACCCTTGCCACACCTACAGGTTGATCCTAATTAAGACGGGTAAATGAGTCAATTTCACCCACAACGATGATCTTTTTTTTGTGTAGTTTTATTGCAAAAAAAAAGTTTTTTTGACAAAAAGCACAAAGTATGATAGGGGACTAACGTATTTCTGGCTGCCAGTAGTTATTGGAGAGTGGGAGTTGGGGAGTATTTTCAGTTATCAGTAAACAGTAACCAGTGAAAAGAAAACTCATACTAAATCTGGTTATTAAAAACTGATTATTTATTCTCCGTTTTGCATGAGTGCCTCTTGCATGAGCTTTGTAGGTTGATTCATGAATCAACCTACTATGAGAGCAAAAACCTGTACTTCCCTGCTCCCTAGCTTACCTGATAAGCGATTAAGGGTAGCAAAAAAAAGAATTAGATTCGGAGAATGAAACAGCCCTACTAGGGGCAGGGGGGGGAGATTCAGCTAATCTAAGGATAGGCGGTTTAAATGCGTCTTAGCTTACTGTTCACTAAAAACTCAACTCTGATAGCTGATAGCTGATAACTGATAGCTGATAACTGATTTTAAGGCGATAATTTACTCAACAATGCCAAGAATTTTTTACTATTAGGAGTCAAGAGAGTTCGACGATAGGCATCGGCGGCTTTTTTAATCGCTTCCGCTTGGGTGGGATAGGGATGAATAACAGTAGAGAGTTTACTCAGTCCGATTTTAGCAACCATAGCGGTGGTAATTTCAGAAATCATCTCACCGGCGTGGGAGGCGACGATAGTGGCTCCTAAAATTTGGTCGGAACCTTGTTTGTGAATAATTTTTAAAAAACCTGCCGTTTCCCCATCAGCGATAGCTCGATCGACTATACTCAAAGGAATTTTAATAGTATTAGTGGCCAATCCCCGGTCCTGTGCTTGGGTTTCATCCATGCCCACATGGGCGATTTCTGGGTCGGTATAAGTGACCCAAGGCATAACTAAATTACTGAGCTTATTGCGTCCGAAACCGAAGGGAGAAAAGAGAGTATTTTTAATCACAATACGGGCGGCTGCATCGGCAGCATGGGTAAATTTCCAATCCAGACAGATATCACCGGCTGCATAAATTTTCGGGTTAGTAGTTTGCAGATAATCATTAACTTTGACTCCCCGACGAGTATCGTATTCCACAGCCACCGCTTCTAAATTTAATCCTGACACATTAGGCTCCCGGCCTGCACCGACTAAAATCTCATCGACGGTGATAGTTGCTCCTTGACCGTTGCTAGTATATTCAATGGTTTTACCCCGCTCATTTTTTGTCACCCGTTCAATTTGGCAGGAGAGAATTAATTGCATTCCTTCCCGCAGCAAAGTATTCTCAATAATTTCGGATGCTTCTTGGTCTTCTTTATTCAAAAGATGGGAATGATTATGAAATAAAATCACCTGCGCGCCTAACCGTTGAAAAGCTTGGGCTAATTCACAACCAATCGGCCCGCCACCGATAACAGCTAATCGGGGAGGTAATTCTGTTAGGGAAAAAATTGTTTCATTGGTATAAAATCCCGCCTCTTTTAGTCCGGGGATATGGGGATGAAAAGCCCTAGCACCAGTGGCAATGACGGCTTTTTTATAATGGAGAGTTTTTCCCGCCACTGCCACGGCATTTTGTCCTAAAAAATGAGCGCTACCCAAGAAGACATCGATACCTAGTTTTTGGAAACGTTGCACCGAATCATTGTGGCTAATATCGGCGCGAATTTGCCGCATTCTGGTCATGACTCTGGCAAAATCTACCCTAGTATCCCCAATATTAATTCCTAATTTTTTGGCTTGCTCAATTTCCCCGATAATTCTAGAGGAACGAATCAGACATTTAGAAGGAACACAACCGAAATTGAGGCAATCTCCCCCCATGAGGTGTTTTTCCACTAAAGCCACTTTTAAACCTATATCTAAACCCGCAGCCCCAGCCGCTACGACTAAACCCGCAGTACCCGCACCAATGACGACTAAATCATAACAATCTTGGGGTTGTGGATTGACCCAATCGGCAGGATGAACATAATTAACTAATTTTTGATTATGTTCGTCCATGGGGAGAACATTAACTTCCCTAGAGCTATTTTCAAACATATTAGACCTCTTGTAAAAATCAAAAATTGTTGTTAGGGTTAGGAGTCAGTAGCCGGTCGTCAGTAGTCAGGAGAATTAAGAATGAATAATAATCAGTTAAATGGTCTATTTACAGATTTTATGCAATTTAATTCTTATTTTTGCCGTTTTTGAACCCTGAAAAATTAATTATGCAAGAGGTTTATTAAAGCAGTTATCTTAACACCCCACACCCCACACCCTACTTCCCCACTTCCCCACACCCCACACCCTGACGGATAACCGATGACTATTCACTGATAACTGATGCCAGGGCTTGACGGGCAATTTTCGTGACGTAGAGGGTGACGGCAACGGTAGCGATAAAACCGATCAGGCGAATAGTCCATTGTAAAACTGGGTTAGTATCTGGTGCCGAGGTCCCGATAGTGGCAAGATTGCCCGCTAAAGAGCCAATATAGACATACATTATCGTCCCAGGAATCATGCCCGCGCAACCTAGTAGATAATCTTTCAGAGAAACCCCGGTGACACCATAGGCATAATTAAGCAGATTAAACGGAAATATGGGAGATAAACGGGTTAAAAGCACTATTTTTAAACCTTCTTTCCCCACAGCTTCATCGATAGCTTGAAATTTATTATTACCTTGAATTTTTTCCGCCACCCAACCCCTAGCCAGATAACGTCCCACCAGAAAAGCGACAGTAGCGCCGATAGTTGCCCCGATAAAGACGTAAAAAGAGCCTAAAACCAGGCCAAAAACCACACCAGCCCCTAAAGTCAGGATTGAACCGGGAAAAAAGGCCACAGTAGCTAGAATATAGATAATTATAAACGCGATCGCTCCCACGGCTCCCAAACTATCCACCCAAGTTAAGGCATTGAAAAGAATAGTTTGAGGATTAAAACCGGTGGAGGCACTGGATTGGAGGGCAAAAGCGGGGGAAGTAGTCAGGAAAAAAACAAGGCTAAATGTAGTTAATAACAGTAAATGCCTGATAATCACAGTTTTTCCCAGGGGCAAAAACTTAGAACTAATCATAAAAAGTCCCTATAAGGAATGAAAAAAGAGAGATTGAACTATAAAAGCGAATTAAATAGAACTGGGGGCTATTCTACCGCGATTATCATTGTTTAGACCAGAAAGGCAATCCTGAAAATTCCCAGAAAATCCCCCGCTCTCCCAGAAGATAAGACAAGCAACAGCCCGGTAATTTTTGCTGTTTACCTGATAAGCTAAGACGCATCTTAACCGCCTATCCTTAGATTAGCTGAATCTCCCCTAATCCCTTTACTTTTGCCTCTTGCCTCTTGCAAGAGTGCCTCTTGCCTCATCTCAATAAGCAATTTAAATGCGCGGGCAGCCTATTACACCTTGCCGTCTCTGGGAAAAAAATGTCACAATTAGAAATAATTAGCATTGGATATAGCAATCAATCTATGAAAATCATCCCCAAGGTCAAAGCCCCTACCTTCCTGCAAATGGCACAATGGATCATTAATCCCGTAGCTTTTATGGAAAATGCCGCCCGCAAGCATGGCGATATTTTTAGCACAAAAGTGGGTTTAACTGTAGATAATTTTATCTTTGTCAGTAGTCCTTCGGCCCTACAACAGGTTTTAACTAATGACCGTAAAAAATTTTCGGCACCGGGGGAAGCAAATCGGATTATTGCACCGATTATTGGTGATTATTCCGTCGTCATGTTAGACGGAGATATCCACAAAAAACGCCGTCAGCTTTTATTGCCACCTTTTCACGGGGAAAGAATGCGTTTCTACGGCGATTTAATCCGCGATATTACCCTGAGAGTAATGGCAGAATTGCCCCAAAATCAACCTTTTAAAGCCCGTTCAGCGACCACAGCGATTGCTTTACAAGTAATTATGGAGGCAGTTTTTGGAATTAGTCAAGGGGAGCGTTATCAAACCCTGAAAAAAATTCTGGCTGAAATGCTCGATATTTTTAACTCTCCGGTGATGGCTTCTTTGCTATTTTTCCCAATTTTGCGGGCTGATTTGGGTGCTTGGAGTCCCTGGGGAAAATACCAGCGTTTCCAAGAAAAAATTGATGATATTGTCTATACAGAAATTGCCGAAAGAAAAGCTAATCCTAACCCCAATCGCACCGATATTTTATCACTACTGATGTCGGCCCAGGATGAAGAAGGCAACCCGATGAGCGATAAGGAATTGCGCGATGAATTAATGACCTTATTATTCGCAGGTCATGAAACCACAGCCACTGCTATGTCTTGGGCGCTCTACTGGACTCATCGCTATCCAGAAATTCAAGCAAAAATTCTCCAAGAAATAGCCACTTTAGGAGATAATCCTAACCCGATTGACATAACTAGATTACCCTATCTTTCGGCGGTTTGTTCGGAAACTTTACGCATTCATCCCGTGGCAATGTTAACTTTTCCGCGAGTAGTGGAAAAACCAGTAGAACTAGATGGTTATCCTTTAGAAAAAGGGACAATTATCATGGGTTGTATTTATCTGGCCCACCACCGCGAGCAAACTTTCCCCGATTCCCATACTTTTAAACCAGAACGCTTTTTAGAAAAACAATTCACCCCCTACGAATATATGCCTTTTGGTGGTGGAGCGCGTCGTTGTATCGGGGAAGTTTTAGCTATCTACGAGATGAAAATCGCTATCGCCACAATTTTAGCCAATTATCAGTTAACTCTAGTTAATAATACCCCCGAAAAACCCAGCCGCCGCGGTGTAACCCTTGCTCCCTCGCGAGGAGTTCCCATGGTCTTAAAAGGACGACGGGAACCTCTGGTGACTGCCCCGATGCTCGCCGAAATTTCTTAAAAAAACTGACAAAATATTGTACAATCAGAGTTGTGGTATCCCATATCATAACTCTGCTTTTTTGTCAATAAAATTGGGGATAATTATGGTCTTAATTCGTTTAGTTAAATCTTGGCAAATTTCCGAAAATGAAGTTACTTCCGAAAGTGTTTATTTTAACCGTCGTCGCTTTTTACAGGGGTTAATCGGGACAGGAATTGCGGGGAGTTCCCTATTATTAACTGCTTGTGGTAAATCCTCCTCCTCGGAAGCTTTAGAAAAAAGTTTGCAATTACCTAAAATTGAAGGGTTCAGCAAGAATCCGCAGTTTTTAACGGTAAATCGTCCCATAGTTGCTGAAACTGTAGCGGGGAGATATAACAATTTTTATGAGTTCGGAGGTGGCAAAAATATCTGGTTAAAAGCGCAGAAATTACCGACGAATCCCTGGACGGTAGAAGTGGGAGGATTGGTAAAAAATCCCCAAACCTACGATATAGATACTATTAAAAAAACCTTTCCTCTCGAAGAAAGAATCTATCGTTTTCGTTGTGTGGAAGCTTGGTCAATGGTCTTACCTTGGCTGGGTTTTCCCATGAGTGCTTTAATTGCGGCAGTGGAACCAAAACCCGAAGCAAAATTCGTCCGTTTCACCTCCTTTTATGATCCCGAAATTACCAAAGGGCCAGGATTACATTTAGGAGCCTTACCTTGGCCCTATACAGAAGGTTTAAGAATTGAAGAAATGGCCAACGAATTAGCCTTTTTTGCCGTGGGAATTTTCGGTCATGATTTACCCAAACAACACGGCGCACCCTTGCGAATGGTTATTCCTTGGAAATACGGTTTTAAAGGAGCAAAATCGATAGTAAAAATTGAATTTACCGCCAAACAACCTGCCACCTACTGGAACACAATTGACGCTCACGAATACGATTTTGAGGCTAATGTAAACCCCAGTAAACCCCATCCCCGTTGGTCGCAAGCAACGGAGAAATTTATCGGTAGTAGAAGTGATTTATCTTGGGAAATTATCGAAACTCTGCCCTATAATGGCTACGGTGAATATGTGGCTAGTTTATATAGTTAAGTTCTATGATTATCCCCATTTTATTTGGTTTAAGTGAGTATTTATGGACAATAAAACCCTGTACGAAGAAGACTTTTATCTCTGGATTAGAACTACTATTAATCAACTGCAAGCGAGACAGTTTGAGCGGGTAGATTTAGAGAATTTACTGGAGGAGTTAGCAAGTATGGGAAGGAGTGAAAAGCGCACAATTGAAAATCTTTTGATTCAATTGCTGGTACATTTGCTGAAACTAACTTACTGGACAGGAGAAAAAGCTAGAAATGAGGGTGACTGGAAAGGGGAAATTAGAAACTTTCGCCGACAAATAATCAAAGAAGTTAAAGATAGCCCTAGTCTCAAACCCTATCTTTTGGAAATCTTTGAGGAATGCTATCAATTTGCTAGAAAAGATGCTAGTGATCGCTCTCAATTACCCCTCGATACTTTCCCCGCTATTCCCCTTGGTTCCCTTGAACAAATTCTCGATGAAGATTGGTTTCCCAGTAATAACCATGAGTAATATCTAGAGGTCAATTATGGACAATAAAACTCTGTACGAAGAAGACTTTTATCTCTGGATTAGAACCACTATTAATCAACTGCAAGCGAGACAGTTTGAGCGGGTAGATTTAGAGAATTTACTGGAGGAGTTAGCAAGTATGGGAAGGAGCGAAAAACGCAAAATTGAAAATCTTTTGATTCAATTGCTGGTACATTTGCTGAAACTAACTTACTGGACAGGAGAAAGAGCAAGAAATGAGGGTCACTGGAAAGGAGAAATTATCAACTTTCGCCGACAAATAATCGAAGAAATTAAAGATAGCCCTAGTTTAAAACCCTATATTCTGGAAATCTTTGAGGAATGCTATCAATTTGCTAGAAAAGAGGCTCAAGTTAGAACTCAATTACCTCTTGATACTTTCCCCCCTATTCCCATTGGTTCCCTTGAACAAATTCTCGATGAAGATTGGTTTCCTACCGGCGATAATCTGGAAATATAGCCATCAGTTAGACTGCTCCACACTGCTGTAACAAAAAACAACTATCCCCCGATAGCGATCGCTAAAGGTCGAATAATTGTAAATTTCTGTCAAGGGGTGCGGTCAGATATAGGAATCATTGCTATAATGAGCCTAAAATTGTCAGGAATTTAGTTAAACAAGGTTTTTGGCAGCTAATCTGGCTAACAGGCTTTTGGGCTTGATATAGGGAAAAGTTCTGGCGGTTGCGCCTAAATAATGTGATATACCGAAAGTTGACCCATATCGTTACTCTGGAGAGTTTTATACGGAAAGTTTCCGTACAATATGTAGCTGGTTCTATCATTTAGAAAATTGGAGAATAAATGAAAAAATATTCATTCTGGAACAATAAAGGTGGTACAGGAAAGACAAGTTTGGCATTTCAAGCTGTCACGATGTTTGCAGAAAATAATACAGACAAACGTATTTTAGTTATTGACCTTTGTCCTCAAGGGAACTTGTCTGAATTATTATTAGGCGGCCTTACTGGCTCTGGAAGCCAAAATCTCAACTCGTTACATAACAACCAGCCGAGGAAAAGTGTTGGGGGTTATTTTCAGGAAAGATTACCATCACCATATGCAATGCCACAGATAAATCCTGATGATTTCATATCTAATCCAACCCACTTTAACAATAGTATCCCTGTCAATATTGACCTTTTGGCTGGTGATGCTTTGGTTGAATTACAGTCAAACGCAATTACAACATTAGCTAATACCCAAATCCCTGGGACAAACACATGGTTAAAAGTAATCGACTGGGCCAATGATTTTGTTGCATTGGTTGCTGATAATTATGACTTTCTTTTTATTGATGCTAATCCAAGTTTTTCTATTTACACTCAAATTGCTTTGGTAGTGCGATCGCCGATCTTGTAGGGTGCGTTCCCTAATGTGGCTCCCACTGATCCACTGATCGATTTTGGGGAACGCACCATGCCCATTGATTGAAGCTGTGGGTTAAAGTGCGATGCCGCTCTGGTGGGCCCAGTTGGGGAATGTTAGCGAAGATTCCCAATGTTTAGGTTAAAATAGTGCGATCGCAATCGCCGTAGGGTGCGTTCCCTAATGCAACTTCTACTGCTCCAGCGATCGATTTTGGGGAACGCACCATGCCCATTGATTGCAGCTGTGGGTTAAAGTGCGATGCCGCTCTTGTGGGCCTAGTTGGGGAATGTTAGCGAAGATTTCCGATGTTTAGGTTAAAATAGAGGGCAAAAGTTGCCACAGGGTCAAGCCAATGACAGTCCGTCAACCCCGCTATAGCAAAGAAGAATTTGCCCAACGAGGCGATCTCATTTATCAAACGCAAATACGCCCACAGGTCGAATTGGGTAATCAGGGCAAAATTGTAGCAATTGACCTTGAAACTGGCGACTTTGAAGTTGATGCGCGTGAAATATCTGCTTGCAATAGACTCGAAGCCCGTCACCCAGATGCTCAAATCTGGATTGTTCGAGTCGGTTCTCGCTATGTTCGCCGATTTGGTGGACGGACAAAGAGATTAGCATGATCGCAGGAATCGTTAACACGGATTTTGAGGCGATTATTTCACTTTCGATCTTGTGACTCTGAAGGAAATATTTACGCGCAAGATGCGATCGTTGATACAGGTTTTAATGGTTGGCTTTCATTGCCACCAGACCTAATCGATCAGCTAAACCTGAAATGGAAAAGACGAGGACGTGCTATTCTTGGTGATGGTAGCGAATGCGTTTTTAATGTCTATGAAGCTGTCGTAATTTGGGACGGAGATTATTTAACCATACCAATTGATGAAGCTGATTCGGAACCTCTAGTTGGAATGTTATTAATGGAAGGCTATCAACTCACGGTTCAAGTGTTTGAAGAAGGAAGGGTAGAAATCCGCAAAGTAACTGCCGGCTAACACTGCGTTGGAGCCGACTACTAAAAAGCGATCTGCAAAAGTTAAAATTTGTCTGCGGCGGCTCAACTTTACCGCTAGACTTACTCAAAAGATTAAGAAATGCAAAACGCTTGACTAAATCTATCTGGTTGGGTAGTATATAAATGGAGCTCGGCTCAGGGGTAGTCGTATGACTGCCGCACCAAACCGCACCAAAACTGAGGTGGCGGTTTTAGTGTTTTAAAGCGAATTGTCGAAACAATAATACTTTATCCCCATCTTTTCAAGATTATCAGATGTTAAAACTGTATCAACTAACTTCTGGGACTGGGTCAGCTCCTGAAATGCTCGATTTTGAGGCTGATCTTTAGATTTTGCTACAGGATACAAGCACAGGTCAGCGATTTGCAGGAGAGGGTTATTTTTAGACTTAGCCTCGATACCAGTGAGAACCCGCTGCATTTGGTTAGATGTTAGTGGTGCATATTTGGTTGAGGTTTCAGCGCTGAAGGGGACTCCCGAATCTCTCAAGTCATTAAAGTAACTGGTTATGAGTTTGTCTTCCCTTCTACCGGCTTTTTCAAAGTAAACCATAACTTCCCCACCCTGAAGGACGACATACTTGCTGACACGCTCTAACAAAATTGAGAACGCACTCTTCATCATCTCCCATGTGTTGCTACCATATCGTTCAAGATACCGATCTAGATAACCCTTTCGAGAAACAACACATCCATGAACGATAATAGGGCACTGAACAATCGTAGCTGTCAAGTCCTGCAAGAACTGATTTTGCTCATCTTCCGACTTGCGTCCTAGCCAAGCAAAGTTTTTCTTTCGACTCCGAATTTCGTTGCCATGTAGAGGAACACTTTCGTCAATTCCCCAACGTTTTTTAAAGTCCGCAATTTGTAAACAAATGCTACTTTCATCATTGTGCTCAATTAATACTCCCCCAACAGCGAAGTAGCTAGCCGAGTCCTTGGGATTCGGCTTGGGACTACCACTCTCATCCATATAAAAGGCAAACGATTGACTCACGAAGATTGAACCAAGGTAAAGACACTGAACTGGAAAACCATCATACAATAATTCAATTGGTAGCTTGTTGTTTAACCAGTGCGATGCCGAAGGCACTGCGTAGCAGATCGCCGATCTTGCATGGTGCGTTCCCTAATGTGGCTCTTACTGCTCCACTAATAGATTTTGGGGAACGCACCATGCCCATTGATTGAAGCTGTGGGTTTAAGTGCGATGCCGCCCTTCGACGTAGCTCAGGGCAAGTCTGGTGGGCCCAGTTGGGGAATGTTAGCGAAGATTCCCAATGTTTAGGTTAAAATAGAGGACAAAAGTTGCCCCAGGGTCAGGCCAATGACAGTTCGACAACCCCGCTACAGCAAAGAAGAATTCGCTCGACGTGGTAATGAGATTTATGAATCTCAGGTACGTTCTCAAGTGGAGGAGGGAAATCAGGGGAGAATTGTGGCGATCGACATCGAAACTGGAGCGTTTGAGCTTGCCGACGATACGATTACTGCTACCGATCATCTCTATGAGCGTGTCCCTGATGCTCAACCGTGGGTGATTCGGATTGGACATAGAGCCGTCTTCCGTTTTGGCAGTCGCAGCCAGAGAAAACCCGTATGATGTTCGGTGTGGTCAATAATAATTGTGAAGCAATCATCAAAGTTGCAGTTGGTCCCATTGGCTCACCGAAAATAGCACTCGATGCTATCATTGATACTGGATTCACCAGCTTTTTGTCTTTACCGCTTTCTGTCATTACGGATCTTGGCTTGCCTTGGCACTACCGAGATATTGGTACATTAGGCGACGGGAGCGAGGTTGTTTTTGAAATATACAAAGCTTCTGTAATCTGGGATGGTCAGGAGCAAATTATTGATGTGGCAGCTTCTGATGCAGAGCCGTTAGTGGGGATGGGTCTTTTGTATGGCTTTAAACTTCAGATTGAGGCAGTGGAAGGTGGGCGCGTTACAATTGAAGCGCTATGACTCAGCCAAAGTTATCGGTGAAGACGGTCTAACTTTACCGTTATACTGAATCGGTTTTTAATAGTATGATTAACTGCCAATCCAACTTGAAAAACCCGCTCCCTTCTCCCCAAGACTATGAGCAGGGAGCAGAGAGAAAAAACCTGACTACTGACTCCCGATCACCGACAAAACCTATCCCAAAACGATCGAATCGCGCAGGGATTGAATTTCCTCGGTTTGTAAACGCGCCCCAAAAGCAGAAACCACTCGCGAGGCTGCCAGAGAAGCGAGATTTCCCGCCCCTTTGTAACCCATACCGTGGGTAATACCGTAGAGAAACGCACCTGCATACATATCCCCCGCGCCGACGGTATCGATCGCCTGTACGGGATGGGGGTCAATTTCCAGCAGATTTTCGCCATCATAGATCAAAGAACCACTGGCACCCCGGGTGATGGCGAATCCTTTGGCAATGGTTTTAAAATAGGCGATCGCTGACTCAATTTCCTCGCTGCCGGAAATAGTCAAAGCTTCCGACTCATTAGCGAAAACGAAATCTAACCCCTTTCCGATCATTTCCAGTAATCCCTCCCGGAAGAAGATCGCCATATTGGGATCCGACAGGGATAAAGCGGTTTTGACTCCAGCGGCCTGAGCAATTTCTCGCCCTTTAATAGCGGCAGCTTTGGCAGTGGGAGAGGTGACGAGATAACCTTCGAGATAGAGATAATCGGCATTAGCGATCGCTGAGGGGACTAATTCCCGTTCGGAAATTTCCCCGGTGATGCCGAGAAAAGTATTCATGGTGCGATCGGCATCAGGAGTCACGAAAACTAGACATTTTCCCGTGATTCCCACCTCTTTTTCGCCACCGTGTTCATTGGTATGCAAACCACAGGCGCGCAGATCTTGTAGATAAAACTTGCCTAATTCGTCATTACCCACTTTACAGGAATAGAAACCTCTACCCCCCAACTGAGCGATCGCTACTAGGGTATTCGCCGCCGATCCGCCGCCGCTGCGTTTACAATCAAGAGCCAATTTTTCCATCAACTGGGTTTGACGATTTTCGTCCACCAGCGTCATCACTCCTTTATCGATGCCCAATTCTTGCAGTAATTCAGGAGAGACTTGAAATTCCATATCGACGAGTGCGTTACCGATCCCATAAACGTTGTATTGTTTGCCCATAATTTAGTCGATCGCCTAAAAATACTTTGTTATTGATAGTAGGGAAATAAGGAGCAAAAAGCTAGGGGCTGTTTTCAGCCAGAGAATACCATAATCAAAAATAATGGGTGTGCTAGTCTCACACCCCCAGTAATTTGTGTTAAGTTTTGTTTAACTAAGCCACTTTAAGCCTCATCGTAGGCCTCTAGATCCAACAGATAAAGATAAGATTCGGCTAATTCCTGCCTTTGAAAAGCGATCGCTCGCAACAGATGCCAATCCCGCAAAGCCTCGAAGGGGTTGCTATACTCATCTTTTTCTAGTCGTTCGGCTAAAGAAGCAATATCAGCGGCGGTATATTTGGCAATATCTTGATCAGTGAAGCTTATAACTGTCATTTCTGCACCTTCCTCGACCTTTGTTCTATTTCTAGCCTAACATATATTCTGAGTTGAAAAAATGTCTTGACCGCCAAGTTAAGAACTGTAAATGAAAGGGTAATTGTGCTACAATTCCAGCAAAAAAGCTATTTTTGGTTGATCTTCTATGAAAACAGCCCTCATTACTGGCGCTTCCACTGGTATCGGTGTCGTCTTTGCTCGTCAACTTGCTCAACGGCAAATGGAGCTAATTTTAGTCGCTAGATCTAGGGATAAACTAGAACAATTAGCAGCGGAATTAGAGGAACAATACGGGGTAAAAGTGACAGTTATCGTCCAAGATCTGACCGTTGCCGGGGCAGGAAAGCTGGTATATGATACGGTGAACCAAAAAGGAATCAACGTTGATTTACTGGTAAATAATGCCGGTTTTGGTGATTATGGTGCTTTTAGCGAGCAGGATTTAGCCCGACAGTTAGAAATGATCCAGTTAAATAATCTGGTATTGGTGGAATTAAGCCACTATTTTCTTCGTCCCATGCTTGCTGGTGCTGGGGGGGCAATTATCAATGTTGCTTCCATTGCCGGGTTTCAACCGCTGCCCTATCTTTCCGTTTATGCAGCGACAAAAGCTTTTGTCCTCAGTTTTAGCGAGTCTCTCTGGGCAGAAAATAAAGACAAAGGCGTTAAAATCCTTGCTCTTTGCCCCGGTCCGACGGAATCGAATTTTTTTGAGGTGGCCCGATTTCCCAGTGCCTTTATGGGCAAAAACGGCCGGTTAGATTCGGCGGAAGTGGTGGTACAAGAGGCTTTAACTGCCTTGGCAAACAAACGCCCCAACGTGGTAGCCGGTAAATTGGCTAATAAAATTATCGTCAATCTGCCCCGTTTTTTACCCAGAAGTTGGATCGTGTCTTTGATAGAAAAGCAATTCAAGGTATAACTAGGGTTGGCTGAAAAATTTTTTCGTGGGGGCAGGGTGTGGGGTGTAGGGTGTAGGGTGTAGGGTTTTACCCATTTTCAGATGGTCAATTACCTAATTTTCAGGGAAAAAGTGCCTGAATTTTCCCCCCGATCACTCCAATATCCAGTACTTTTTGATTGACAAAAGGTCTAAAAGTCTTACCCAACAAGGTTTTTAGATTTATTCAGCAGACCCTAATTAGAGCAATTGCTGATAGGATTTTAAGGGAATACCTGTCCGGTTTCTCACTTCGATCGCCGAACGATAGAGACCGTTTTTTTCTCTTTCGGTGACAATTTTATCGGCCAGGGAAAAGTCAAGACCGAGATTGACTAATTCCTCAACAGAGTGGTAATTTAAACAACGCCAAGAAACGTCAACTTCTTGGCGAATATCGTAGGCAAAGATAATCAAAGGTTCCAATTTTTTGAGATAATTTTCCGGTAGGCCAGCCAAGAAGTGTAATTCTTCTAAATGGGTAAAAATATGTCCTTCATTACGGACAGAAACGATATCATTGGCATAGACAATCGGCAACCCTAATTTATAAACCAGATCGTTGGTGGAACAGCTGTTAATATCAATTTTTTCGAGAGGAGAGGATGACTGTCTGGAATCGGTTCTATTTGCCGAAGCTATTGGATGGGAATTAAGCTGTTGACGGATGTATAAACCCAGGCCGATTTGGGCAAACCAAATTACGATAAAAGACTCTTGTGTAAGGAAAATAAGGGAGATAATTGTCAAGGCAATGCCGACGGATAACCAACTTTGGTTATTAGTTTTTTTGCCAGCATTAGCAATGGCAAGCCCACCGAAAACTGGGACTAGAGATAGCCAGATCCACTCAGAAGATTCGGGAGGGCGAGGAGAGAGATTAGACATATTTTTTTAAAGAGAATCTAAATATTTTCTGCGTTTTTCTTCGTATTCTTCAGCAGTAATAATTCCCTGATCATAAAGTTTTTTAAGCTGGAGTAAAGTAGCGGTTTTTTGCTGACCTGATTCCGGCAGTCCTCGCTCTCTACTGCTGGTGAGATAGTTAGGATTGTATTTAGCATCAAAAGCTTGATCTGACATGATGATTAAACCGATAAATTCAAAAAAAGCAATGATGCCGGGGATAAAAGTCCAGAAGAAAAGTAGATAGAGAATACCTGCTAAATTCTCCCCTAGATAAAATTTATGGATGCCAAGATAACCGAGAAAAAAGGCTAGTACAGCCGCTATAGTTCTATTTCTCATAATTTTTGAGATTTCCCTAATTTAGCCAAAAGAAAGTATAAAACCACGATGCCTGTCTGTAATTCCAAGAGAGTAATATAACCCTTGACTAGATAATTTAATTCTAGGGAGGAATTAAAGGCAAAAACTAGCGCACCCAAGACTAAAAAAGGCAGTAAACGCCAGCCAGACTTGGGTATTTTTATTCCCGTACTGTTAACCTGATTCATGGGCTAATTCTCTAGGTTGATCTTTTTCGGTGATAGGGGCAAAATCGGGCTTTGTCAAGGGGTGGTTTGATTAACTTTTAGCATCTCAACGAGGATATTGTGGGCATCCTTGGCTGATTCTAGGGTGCGCTCAAAAGCTATTCTAATTGTTTGACTCTCCCCTAATTTTTCTACGGCTAAATCCATGCCTTGGGGATCGATGGAGAGCATTTGAGCGGTTTCTGCATCGCTAATATTACCGTAAACTTGAGCGTAGAAAAGCACGGCATCACCGTGATCCTTGTTCATGTGTTTACAGATGCGATCGCTAATGGCGGCAGTGATAGTTTCAGTCATAATATTCCAGAAAAAATCGATAATATCGTTAAAATTGCTAATTTTTTGGGATAATTAGGGTGGGGACGGGCAAAAGCTGGTTCTAAGTCGAGGCAAATGGGGGACGGAGGGCAATAATTTGATTGCTGGTCAACGCTGCTTATCAGGCTGTCTCTAACGAGTTTACAACAGGTAGCAGACGGATGAACAGGGGGGCGATATCTTGGGGGGTTTCTAAACTATCTAGCTCAAGACTGATTTTTTGATAGGGTGCAGATAGGGGATATTAGTTAGGGTAGCGTAATTAATCCCTAATTGCCAGATAATTTGGGCATGGGGGGCATCAATAATAAGTTTAATGTTATTTTCTTGACAAAAAGCTTTAATTGTTTATTTATCTAAATTGTTCCAATTCAGGTCAATCGAAGTAGTGCAATTATGCCAGCTAAGAATGAACGCACCTTTGGGCAAAAATTGAGCCAAAAAGAGAGTTAGTAACTTATTCATGTCCTTCAAAGGAGGCAGCTTGCAGTGACTGAGCAACGTACCCGTATTGATTAGCCCAACACAGGAAATACTTGGTAGATAAACGCTATCCAGATGCGGTGAGTATTGGGATTTTTAGTTCCTCAGCTTTAACTTGATCTAATAAACTATTGGTTTGACTAAGGATGAGATTAAGTAAGTCTTCAGCAGTATTGCGTTAACATAAGTTCCCCCCTAGCCCAATTAGGCATCGATCGCTTAAAATAATCAAAATTAACTTATTTGTTTGCTCATGTCTCCCCTCGATAACATCGCTAAACTGTCTCACCTCACCCGCACAGATATTCAGAAAAATTGGTCGATCGCTACAGCAGCGGGAAAACCAATTCAACCCGTCACCCTCAATGAAAAACAATACATTATTTGGCCGGCCGGCAGACAAATCCAATATCTAACTCAAAAAATTATTGTCCCCGAACATTTAGCCGGTTATCCTTTAGAGGGAATGGAACTGAGATTAATCTTAACTTGGTGGGCCGAAGATGTCAAAATTTATGTTAATAATCAATTTATCCAAGCAGGAGACCTCTTTGATTCTTCCACGCGCATTTTACTTTCTAACTCGGTCTCTACCGGTCAAGAAATTCTTGTTACTCTCCGTTTAGTCAGTCCCAATCATGATATTGGTGGTTTGATGAAATCCCAGTTAATCTATGAATATAGCCAAGCGATCGATCCTAGTTTTGTTGCTGATGAATTGACCATTCTCCAGAATTATCTACAAACTTTTTATCCTGAAAACGTAGCGGCTTTTACCGCTACTCTCGATAATATTGACTGGGATAATGTCACCAACAAAGATAAATTTAATCAATCCCTAGAATCAATTCGTCAATCCCTGCAACCCCTCGCTCAACCTCTCAAAGAACGCAGTTTTCATCTTCTCGGCCACGCACATTTAGATATGGCTTGGTTGTGGCCGTTGGCAGAAACTTGGCAAGTGGCACAAAACACTTTTATCTCGGTTTTAAACCTGCAAAAAGATTTTCCTGCCCTCATATTTGGTCATTCTAGCCCCCTAATTTACGACTGGATAGAAAAACATCATCCTGACCTATTTCAAGCAATTCTAGAGGCATATAAAGGGCATTACTGGGAACTTTTGGGCGGGATGTGGGTAGAACCAGAAGTCAATTTAATCTCTGGGGAATCCCTATTTCGACAACTGCTTTATGGACAACAATATTTTCAAGCAAAATTTGGACAAATCACTGAAACTGCTTGGCTGCCAGATACCTTTGGGTTTCCCTACCAATTGCCGCAAATTCTTAAATCCTTTGGCATAAAATATTTTATAACCGGGAAACTGCATTGGAATGATACGACTAAATTTCCCCACGGTTTTTTCTGGTGGCAATCTCCCGATGGTAGTAAAATTCTTTCCCTCATGTCTCCTCCCAATGTTGCCGGAGTTATGGATACTAATCCAATTATTATGACCGATCATGCTCTCAACTGGGAACAGCAAACCGGACTAAAAGATATTTTTTGGCTGCCCGGAGTTGGTGACCATGGCGGCGGTCCGACTCGTGATATGTTAGAAGTAGCCCAACGTTGGCAAAAATCTCCTTTTTTCCCCCAGTTAAAATTTAGCCAAGTAATAACTTATCTGGACAGTATAGAGACAAGTAATCTTCCTATCTGGGATGATGAATTATATCTAGAATTCCATCGCGGTTGTTATACTACCCACGCCGATCAAAAAGCCTATAATCGTTACTGTGAAATCCTCTTGTATCAAGGAGAATTATGGTCTTCTCTGGCTAATATCTTACTAGAGATTCCCTATCCGAAAGTCGAGATAGAATCCGCTTGGAAAAAGGTTTTATTAAATCAGTTTCATGATATACTGCCCGGTACTTCGATACCCGAAGTATTTAGGGATGCTAATCAGTTATGGCGGCAAGTTATCAGCACAATTGAAGCAATTTTAGAGCAAGCTTTACAGGCAATTGCTAATCAAATTAATTTACCTAATCCCCCCCATCCCCAAGCAAAACCTTTTCTAGTTTTTAATTCTCTTAACTGGGAAATATCCCAAGTTATCTCTTTAGCTATAGAATCTGACAATTGTTCGGTTTATGACTTAAATAATTGTCTCTGTCCTTCGCAATTATCCCACGACAATCAGCTATTATTTCTCGCTGAAAATATTCCTTGTGTGGGTTATAAGTTATTTTGGTTAGTTCCCAATCAGCAAGCAGCCGATCAAAATTTAATTAACTGCCAATTTACTTTAGATAATGGCTTGCTTAAAGTTACTATTAACTCAGAAACGGGAGATATAGATAGTATATTTGATATAATTAATCAAAAAGAAATCCTGCAAGCTGCCGGTAATCAATTACAGGGATTTAAAGATCAAGGACAATATTGGGACGCTTGGAATATCGATCCGAATTATCAACAATATCCCTTACCTAAAACAGTATTAAAATCGATCGAATGCTTAGAATATGGTCCCTTGCGCTGGCAGATTCGCGTGATCAGAAGTTTAGGTGATTCGGAATTTTCTCAAGATTATCTCTTAGAAAAAGATGCTCCTATTCTCCAGATTAAAACTATTGTTAATTGGCAACAGGAACATACTTTAGTAAAAACCGCTTTTCCTCTTACCCTCAACAGCAATTTTACCACCTATGAAATTGCCTGTGGTGCGATTGATCGTTCCCACCAACCAGAATCGCCAAAATGGGAAGTTTACGGACATAAATGGGCCGATTTAACCGATACAGAGCAAAACTACGGGGTGAGTCTTTTAAATAATAATAAATATGGCTATGATGCTACTAACCAGCAACTGCGATTAACTCTGTTGAGAAGTCCCCGATGGCCCGATGCCGAGGCGGATCTGGGGAAACAAGAATTTACCTATGCAATATATCCCCATCAAGGGGACTGGAAAACGGCGAAAACTGTCCATCATGCTTGGCAGTTAAACTCACCTGTCACCGTTGTTTTTATTACTAATTCTTCTCGATCAACCCAGTTGCCACCCGTGGCACAATGGTTAAAATTCTCGGACGATAACTTAATTTTAATGAGTTTCAAACAAAGTGAAACATCCGCTCAGAGTTGGGTAATGCGCGTCTATGAATGTCAGGGAGAAAACGCTGTTATTGATTGGCAAAATCAATTACAATTAACAATAAAAGAATCGATCGACGGTTTAGAAAGAGCGATCGATCCTATTGATCAAATTTCTCCTTGGCAGATAGCCACATGGTTATTAAAGAATTAATCTTCGTGATCTTCAAAAGGATCGCTTAATTCTGCAGCTGGCGGTCCAAAAGCGGTATAAAGAGCTAAAGCGGTAATCCCCACCAAAGCGGCAGCGATCGAAACACCCAAAATTGTTGCAGTTTCCATAAAATAAAATTTGCTTAGATACAGTTTGTATCTTATCTTAACAAAATATAACCGATCTCGCAGCCAATAGCGATCGCTAATCGGGTCGGTTGCATTGCTGTTATCTCATGCCCGATAATGCTGAAAGGATCGACTCAATAGCGATCGAACTAAACCAGAAAAATTATTATGAAGAAACTCCTAGAGGGACTAGAAAAGTTCCAGAGTGGTTATTTTGATGAACATCGGCAATTATTTGAGCAACTCTCCCACGGACAAAAACCGAGAATCCTGTTTATCACCTGTTCCGATTCCCGTATCGATCCTAACCTAATTACCCAAGCGGAGGTGGGGGAATTATTCGTAATTCGCAATGCGGGAAATATAATTCCTCCCTACGGAGCGACTAATGGTGGTGAAGGTGCATCTATAGAATATGCTATCAACGCTCTCGGCATCGAGCAAGTGATTATCTGCGGTCACTCCCATTGTGGAGCGATGAAAGGTTTGTTAAAATTGCAGAGTCTGGCCGATGAAATGCCTTTAGTTTACAATTGGTTAAAACAAGCAGAAGCTACTCGACGTTTAGTTAAGGATAATTACAAAGAATTAGAAGGAGAAGAACTGATCGAGGTGACAGTAGCAGAAAATGTTCTCAATCAGTTAAGTAATTTGCAAAGCTATCCAATTATTCGTTCCCGATTACATCAGGGTAAATTATCTCTACACGGTTGGATTTTTCGCATTGAAACCGGTGAAATCTTAGCTTACGATCCCATCCTACACGATTTTGTCGCTCCCCATAGTAAAATTACCCATCCCGAACCGGAAGAAAATTTACCCCCCAGTCGTCATCTTCCCAATAGTCATCCCTTCAAGATTTCTGAGGATTATATCAGGACTCATGCGGACTTAAAAAAAGCGACTCCTACGGTTAATACTGTGGCCAAAAAGAATAGCTCCTCAACCCAAAAACCGGGCTATACTTATTTAGAACCCTCCCAAGCTGATCGCATTTATCGCGGTTCGAGAAGTTAATTAGGGATTACAGAAATTCTCTAGAGATGTGCCTATTAACGTCTCTAGAGTGGCAATTAAACGATAACTGCTATACTCCTCTATGGCTTCCCCAAAAGATTTTATTAGTCCCGTCAATTCCGGACAAGAGTTGGTCTATCCTTTTCAGAACTATCTTAACTATCTTCACGCAAAATACTCTGATTTACAGACGGGGAATATCGCCGATTATATTCCGGAATTAGCCCTAGCAGCTCCAGAATGGTTTGGTATTTCTGTAATTAGCACTGATGGTCAGATTTTTGAGGTGGGAGACTGTCAGCAAACCTTTACAGTACAATCGATTTCTAAAGCTTTTGTTTTTGGATTAGCTCTAGAAGATCACGGAAGGGAATACGTTAATAGTAAAGTCGGTGTTGAACCCACCGGAGAAGCTTTTAACTCGATTATTCTCGATGAAAAAACCAATCGTCCCTATAATCCTATGGTTAATGCTGGTGCGATCGCTACCACGGATTTAATCACCGGACAGAATGCCACCGAAAGGCTAAAACGTATTTTAGAAATGTTTAAACGCTATACCGGCAGGGATCACGAGATTAATGTCCCCGTTTTTCTCTCGGAAAAATCCACCGGCAATCGCAATCGGGCCATGGCTTATCTGATGCTAAATTTTGGCATGGTCAGCGATAAAATTGAAGAAACCCTCGACCTTTACTGTCAACAATGCGCCATTCTCGTCCATGCTCACGATTTAGCTCTGATGGCTGCTACCTTAGCTAATGGGGGTGTCAACCCAATCACAGGAATACGGGCGATCGATGAACACTACGTTCAAGATGTGATCAGTGTTATGCTTACCTGTGGAATGTACGACGCTTCGGGAGAATGGGCCTATCGGGTAGGATTACCAGCAAAAAGCGGTGTCGGTGGCGGAATTACGGCAGTAGTTCCCCATCAGTTGGGAATTGGGACTTTTTCGCCCCTTTTAGATGAAAAAGGCAACAGCATCAGAGGAGTGAAAATTTGTCAAGATATTTCAGAGGATTTTGGTTTACATTTATTTAATGTGGCCAAACCAGAACGAGATTTGAAAACGTGGCTTGAAGGCAATAGTTGATACCACCCCCTACTTCCCACTCCCCACTCTGCCATGGCTTTTAAACAGGATTTAGTCTGATAACTGTCCCCAGCAAGAGCGCCTACCGACCCGGGGAAATTAATTTGGCTAGAGGTCTGTGGAAAAAATTTCAGAAACCTCTTGACAAAAGCAGCGGGTTGTGTGTAATATAAATATTGTGTGAGGAGTATAAGTTCAGTATAAGAGGAACCTTTGGGGTCGAAACACGGCAAGACTCCCAGAGGTTCTTCTTTTTCACTCCCTTATTGGCTCAAAGTCAGCCGTAAAATCAGGTTTTCCCGATCGCTAGTTTTTTCTCAATTTATCCCTTCTAGGTCTGTTGCTGCTCACCAAGAGCAACAGGTCAAAATTTTTGCCGAAGAAACTGCACAAGAGAAGTGTAATTGCTCGTAAAATTGGGAATTAAGTACAAGGGCAATCCTATGGCAGATAAAAATAACGGTAACGGCGGCTTATTCTTCGTCGGGGTTTTAGTGGGCAGTGCGATCGGAGTAGTGGCGGGTTTATTAGTAGCGCCGAGATCTGGAAAAGAAACCCGTCGAATTCTGCAAAAATCCGCCCGGGCTTTGCCTGAATTAGCCGAAGATCTGACCACGACGATGCAATTACAGGCCGATCGCCTATCGGAATCGGCCCGGCGTAATTGGGATGATACTTTAATCAGATTAAAAGAGGCGGTGACAGCTGGAATCGAAGCTAGTCAAAGTCTAGCCACAGACAATCCCTTCCCCGACTCGCAAGAATCCCCCCAAGGCGATAATCAACACTCGAATCACTATTAAATGACCGAACCTATTTTCTGGCTAGGATGTTCTTTACTGCTAGTCGCCGTTAGTTTAACGGCGGTTTTCATCGCCGCTTTACCTGCTCTGCAAGAGTTAGCCCGGGCAGCCCGCAGTGCCGAAAAATTATTCGATACCCTCCATCGGGAATTTCCCCCGACTCTAGAAGCAATTCGCCTAACAGGGGCGGAAATCAGCGAATTAACCGACAATATCGATGAAGGGGTCAAAAGTACCCGCCAAGTTGTCCAAGGAGTCGATCGCAGTCTCGGTAATGCTAAAGCTGGTCTCAGCAAGCTCGATCGTGGCAGCCGTCGCCTCTTGATCGGTTTTAAAGTCGCTTGGAATACTTGGAAACGCAGTTAAGCAGATGGGGAAGTGGGGTGTGGGGTGTAGGGTGTAGGGTGTAGGGTGTGGGGTGTGGGGTGTAGGGTGTGGGGAAGGAAACCTCTTTCATCTGTGGGGGTGAAAATTTTTTCATCGGGACTGACTCCTGAATCCTGACTCCTGACTCCTGACTCCTGAATCTTAACCCCACCAACAAACTTTTTCAGCAAACCCTAAATATTTGTAAACTTTTTCGCCTAAGTTACTTTTCTGTGGTATGCAAATCTTTACTGCTCCGATTCGGGGGTTTCTTGGGAGGTGTCATCGTTGTTGGTTTTTGGTTCTTGTCCTTTAAAAATCGTGATGGATCGCCAAAAACCCTCTAAAAACTGATTGAGAGTCGTTTCATTGATTTTACCCGTCCAGAGCAATCCCACAATCACAATCAAAGCAAAGATAAAAATAATTGCCAAAACGCTGGTAATAAACTGTACCACTGGCACAGTATTGGCAAGCACCGCAAAGATAAAAGCAACCACAGCTAAAACCAGCAACAAAGCGAGACTAGGTTTCAGGAGATTGGGAGTTTCTGGCGTTTTGGGACTCATAGGGCGATTTTCTCGGCTTTTGCGGCTACGTTCCTCCCTTATATCGAGATATCTTTCTCTTTCTGTCTTAGATTCCACCCCTTCTAAGATATTGCGGATATTGTATTTGCCGCGCAAACCGGGGAGAGGTTCTTCCACGCTGCCTTGGCGATCGAGTTCTATCAGATAGAGATAATCGACGGGAACTTCTACCCCGGTGGGTTGTTCCCCTTGCAATTCTCGAATCACTAACTTTTCCTGTACGGCTAAATTAGGGATAGTATCGTGAATTTTATCAAAATCTGTCTTAATAATAGCTAAAAGCGCACTAGCACGGGAACCCTCGGCTTTTATACTGATGTAGTTATCTTCCTCGTCGGCACGCACCAAAGCTTTGTTAAGATCCATTGTGAGAACCACACCACTACGCCAACGCATGGTTTTATAGATCATCTGGTGATTGCGGACGATAAAGCGGGAAATGATGCTACCGGGCAGGATATCATAACGGTACTGGAAGTGTAAAGGTGCGTTTTCGTAGATATCCACATCTGGTTCATCGATGGGTAGAAGATCGGTGATTAGATAGCGATCGGGACTGTAACCATCAAGGGGAAAACAGAGTTCAAATTTTCCCATCAAATCCATCAAAAATCGGCGTTTATTTTCGGGATAACGTTGGGGTTGTTTGAGAATATTGTGCAGATCTGGCAGTGAGAGAATGCCCTTTTTTTGCACCATCAAATCGTGATTATTGAGAATATCATAAACACCGCTAGTTACCCATTCCGGGTTCAGGACATTGGTTTCATTCAGTCGCGGATCATCTTGGTAGTTGAGGACAATACCGAGATCGTGGAGAAACTGCACTAAACTTTTTTGAGCGCTGGCCTCTTGAATCTCGGCTTTCTGACACATTTCCTGATACTTTTCGTAGGAAATAAAGTCATAACTCTCTTGCATTGCTTCTAGTTGAGTTTTGATCTGAAACCAACTATTAGGCAATAAATCTTTGATATGGGGAATAGCATCGATTTGGGAGGCGATTTCTTGCACAAGTTGCTCGATTCCTACACCGGTTTTACAGGAAGTGGCGATTAGCTTGGTAATTTGGGGATATTTTTTCTGGAGGGTGCGGATCTTAACTTGGGGGGGATTTTCATCGGCACAATTACCCACGATAATCACGGGAGAATTGCCTCCGTAGGTTTCAATGAGTTTTAACCAGTATTCCAGACGGTTTTGCTGTTCGTTTTTGCGGTTGTCGAGGACAAGCAGATAAAGACTGCGTTTAGTCAGAAAAAACTGATGGGTGGTTTGCATCACTTTCTGACCGCCAAAATCCCAGAGATTGAGGCGAATATCGGGTTTTTGGGGCAGTGGCCACTTTTCAAGATTAATGCCGGGGGTCTTGGGTTCTCCGGAATTAAAGGTATTGTGCAGTAACCGCTTTAACAGGGAAGTTTTCCCCACATCCCCCTCCCCCACCAATAAAACTTTAAGCTCATTAAGAGGGCGTGTAGCTTTATTCTTGAGATAACTAAAAATCGCCTGCGGGTTGCCATCATTCCATATTTCTTTGCCCCATCCCTGACGAATAATTTCCGGAGGAACGTTGGTAATCGGGTTATTTTCGAGGAATAATCGCTTCAGGTTGACTAGGTGAGCGAGCGCTTCTGGTATCTCCCTGATTTGGTTATTGTTGAGATCGAGGATTTGCAGGGAGGTGAGTTGACCGAGCGCTTCTGGAATCTCGCTGATTTGGTTATTGCTGAGGAGGAGGATTTGCAGGGAGGTGAGGTGAGCGAGCGCTTCTGGAATCTCCCTGATTTGGTTATGGTCGAGATAGAGGATTTGCAGGGAGGTGAGTTGAGCGAGCGCTTCTGGTATCTCGCTGATTTGGTTATTGTTGAGAAAGAGGATTTGCAGGGAGGTGAGGTGAGCGAGCGCTTCTGGAATCTCCCTGATTTGGTTATCGATGAGTTTGAGTTCTTCCAGGGAGGTGAGGTCAGCGATTTCGGGGGGAATTTCTGTTAAGTTTTTGTTGGACAGATCCAACTTCCCCGCTCTTTCGTCCTTTGCCTGTTGAATCAACTCTAATACTCCCTGTGCTGTCATTGACCATCCCCCCGCTACTATATTCACTCCATTTTGGCAAAAGATCCGGTTAATGCCACTGGTTGAGACCTCATCAGCTTGAGTTGAGTTTCTGGAGAGTGAACTGAAAACTCGCATCTGATGACCGATAACTGAGTGACTAAAGTTGAGAATTCCCTTAAGATAAAGTAAATAAGTGTAAAGAAACTGAAAGTTAGCCTACACCCTTGCTGAAAAAATTCTCATTGTCTAGAAGTGCTATGCTCAATCGTTTTTGCCGAGGAATCTCGATCGCTCTTGTCATTGGTGTCATTAGCTGTCTGGGTTGGATTATCTGCCCGGATCAAGCTCTAGCGGTGAATAATCCCGAATTACTGCCCAATCAAGCCACTCCGATCGTTGATTTAGCCAATTATCTACCCGCAAAACAGGAAGAGGCATTAATCCGAGATATCGAGACATTTCAAGGGGAAACGGGCTGGAAAATGCGAGTTTTAACCCAATATGACCGCAGCCCCGGCCGGGCAGTGATTAATTTCTGGGGATTGGATGATAAAAGTATTCTCCTAGTGGCCGATGGTCGCGGCGGTAATCTACTATCTTTTAGTATTGGTGATGCCGTCTATGAATTTTTACCCCGCACTTTTTGGATCGAATTACAGGCCCGTTTCGGTAATATGTATTTTGTCCGGGAAAATGGCGAAAATAATGCGATCGTACAATCCTTGGACACGGTAAAAGGCTGTTTAGTTAAAGGTGGTTGTGCGGTAGTCCCCGGCCTACCGAGGGAACAGTGGATTTTAACTTTAATTACCTCAATTGTCGGCGGTTTAGTCTTCGGTTTTGCCGGTATTCCTCGCAAAGAAGGACAGGTTTTCGCTTGGCAATGGGTTTTAATTGTCTCTCCCCTCTGGTTTATCCTCTTTGTTGCTTTTGGCATCGGACCGGTGGTTACTCGCACCAGTGAATTACTGCCCCTTTTCCGCAATTTAATCGGTTTTGCCCTTGGAATTTTAGTCGCCTATCTTTCCCCTCGTTTTAATTCGCTCAACGCCTCAAAAACCTAAAAATTAGCGGCTTTTCAGTGATCAGTAAACAGTAATCAGTAATCAGTGAAAAGAAAGTAGCGAAGTTTTTACCTATAACGGATACCAAATCCGGTTATTAAGTTGTTGGTTATAATTAAATTAAAAATGAATTTTAGGTTCGATCCCCCCTTAGTCCCCCCTTAATAAGGGGGGCATCTGATGATTTTTAACGCCTACCTATTTAAAAACTGATTATTTATTCCCCTTTGCCTTTTGCCTTTTGCCTCTCCTCAACGGATTTAGTATGATAGCTGACGGCAGCCCCTCATGGTTCGATCGATCTAGCTCTCTGTTACAATTAGAAACATTGTGGAGTGAGTGAGATAACGTTTATGTGGGTCAATACTCAAAGTGAGATTATTAGTAAGGTTTTGCCGCCAGCAGTACGTCTGTTCTTAAGAACACAAGTAGAACAGATAGAAGATTTAGAAATGCAGCTGCAAGGTCATGATCGGCAAATTTTGCGCGGTTATATCCCCGGGGTATTTTTAGCCGTAGGAAAAGCGATTTATCAGGGTTTACATCTAGGTAAAGCGCAATTAAGAGGGGAAAATATTCGTCTTAATATCGGGCAGGTTTTGCGAGGGAAACCCCTAAAGATTTTGGAACCTATTCGGGTTAGCGGTGAAGTGGAAATTAACGAGCAGGATTTAAATAATTCGATCGCCTCGACTATTTTAGTTAATGCTTTTGCGGATTTACTAATTTTTTCCCTAGAAAATAACGGAATTGTTAACGCCAGAGAAATTATCTCACAACAGCGTTTTAACTGGAAAAATGTTCTCCTAAATCAGGGTTATTTCTCTCTTCTCGGCCACAGAGAAACAGGTGCAGAAGTAATTTTTAGCGCTGATATTACCCTAGAAGATGCCCGCACTTTAGGGATTAATCCCCGACAATGGCAAGGTTTAGCCCCAGATTTATCTATTGATTTGCAACCTTTTACCGTCGATTTAGGCAAAGATGTGGAGATTAAATCTTTTATTCTCGACGATCAAACTCTTTTCTGTCAGGGAAGTTTTTTGATTTTACCTTAACAATAAACGGGATAATTGCGGTGGGTTAACTTAGTTTAACCCCCCAATTATTACGCTGGATTTTGTGCAATTAAAATAATTGTTTGTATTAGTCCAACTAGAAGACCGAGAATACCACCAAGATTAACAATTCCCTGTAATTCTTGTTTAACAATTCCTTGAATGGCATTTTCCAGATCGGCTGGGGAAGTGGCATTTACCCGATCGCGGATTACCTGATCGATGTTGAGAATCGGGATAATTTGGGCGACTAATTTCTCTAAATCTTCCTCTAGATAACGCTCTAAAATTAACGCTAACTCTTGACTAATTACCCCTAATGATGTAGTCATTGACCCCGAAGATTGCAGACGATTAATAATTAAATTAGCGATTTGATCCCAGTCGATCGTTTGTCCAAAATCTTGCAAAAATTGTTCGCCACTTTCTTGAATATAAATTCGCACCGTGTCTCTGGTGGTTTTACGCAATTGTCTGACGGTGGAGATAGGTAAATTTTGTAAAGAGATACTTTGTAACCAGTTTTTCAGACGATTACGCATCTCTAAAGATAGTAATAATTCTTTGATTCTGGTATTAGCTAAATCCTTTTCATCAAGGCAAAAAGTGCGTAAGCGAGCGAGGGCATTGCGTAAACCGAATAAATTGGCTACTACCCAATAGGTTCCACTGGTTTTTTCCCGAAATCCTTCATCGATAACCTGAATATTGCGATCGGTTAAAAAATCGATTAAAGCTAGACGGATAATATCGGGGGGTAGGACGGTTTCTAATAGCCAATCGGAGAATTGTCGCGCCTGTTGTTCACTGAGAGAAAATTCCAAGACTAGGCGATCAAAAATTTGATTGATCTGTTTTTCTAAAAAGTCCTGTCGTCGGGCTAAAACTTTTAGTAATCTCGCTAAAGATTCCCCGAATAAATCGTGAAGAATCGCCGCCAAAATCTCGGCGGTTTTTGCTTGCCGATCGCCTTTTATTTGTTTTAAAGCTAATTGTAACAGCCAGAGTATCGCCCCCTGTACCCTTTCCGTGTCGAGGAGTCGTTTAGCCAGTTTTTGTAGTTCCTCGGGAGTTAACAGGGAACCCATGATCGTATCCGATACCCGGACAGCTAATCGATCTTGATTGCGAGGAATTAACCCCGGGGTAAAGGGAAGAGGACGCTTACCGATATAAATCGCCTTGTAGGGACGAAATAGCATTTTTATGGCTACATCGTTCGTAAAATAGCCAATAATTGCCCCCGCGATCGGCGGTAATATCCATGTCCAAAGAGTAGGGAGATTCAATTTAGCAGCAAAAAATAAACGGAAATGTCAGTAGGTTATTTCTTCAAGACTAACACTCCCATCAGTCCTGCTAGGAGTGGATAGTGAACAGCGCTGGAAAATCCCGACTGATAGCCTAATTTTACCTGTTCTGGGCCCTGGGGAAAGCGATCGATACTGGGACTAATATAAGCGTACTGGTCAGTTAAACCGTAACGCTCGGCAGCGGGAACGACGACATGATCGAGATACCAGTTTTGGAATAATTTGGCGATGGTTTGGGTGGGTTGATGGAAGTCCAGAATCGCCGCTTTAGCACCCGGTTTGAGGACTCGGTATAATTCCCCCAAACATTGGGCAATATCGACCACATTGCGTAATCCATAGCCAATAGTGGCACAATCAAAGCTAGAATCGGCAAAGGGTAAATTGAGGGCATCCCCTTCTATCCAGTTAATATTAGTGGCGCTAAAACGTTGACGGGCGATTTTTAATTGTTGTGGGGAAAAATCTAGTCCGATCACCTGGCCGGTTTTGCCCACTTGTTTTGATAATAGGTTAGTCAGGTCGCCGCTGCCACAACAGATATCAAGGGCAAAATCGCCTTTTTCGGGTTGACACCATTTGACTGTCATTAATTTCCAGACGCGGTGTAATCCTAAACTTAATTCTTGATTAAGTCGGTCATATTCAGGAGCGATCCGATCGAAAATTGCTTGTATTTCTGTGGAGTTAGGTGAGGATTGATTGGACATTTTTATAATAAACCTCTTGCATAATTAACTTTTGAGGGTTCAAAAACGTCAAAAATAAGGATTAAATGGCATAAAATCTGTAAATAGACTATTTAATTGATTATTATTCATTCTTAATTCTCCTGACTACTGACTACTGGCTACTGACTCCTAACCCTAACAACAATTTTTGATTTTTACAAGAGGTCTAATATAGCACCAGAGAAAATCCCAGATGATGTTATATCATTCTATCTTATCTCCGCCCACGGGGATAAGCTGTTGACTATCTCAATTACTCCTTAAGACTGCACCGGAGAAGGGAGTGCCGGAGAGGGAGTTCGAGCATTTGTCCTCAATTTTCCCAGACGCAGTTTAAATGCAGTACAGCTTAAACTCCTAGGGCGAACGCACGGGTTTCTTCAGATGAAATTGCGTGAAGAGGATCAAAGAAATCCCATCACCGCAACTTTTCCAATCTAAGCCCGTGATGAGGATTGAACTCATGACCTCACCCTTACCAAGGGTGTGCTCTACCACTGAGCTACACGGGCATTGATCGTGGTGGGCCGGGCCGGATTCGAACCAGCGTAGGCGTAGCCAACGGATTTACAGTCCGCCCCCATTAACCACTCGGGCACCGACCCATTAATTCCACGATTATCAATCATAGCACCCTTAGCTAAAACACACAAGTGTTTAGGGAAAAAATTTTTGAGCCATAAAATAACTCCCGTTAAGTGCCATGGCACTTAACGGGAGTTTTCTAACCATCTTGAGAGAGATTAGTACAAAGCTTCTTCTTGGTGGGTGACGATCACACAGTTAGCGGTGGGATAGGAGACACAGGTGAGGATGTAACCAGCTTCCATTTGATCGTCACTGAGGAAGGATTGATCGGATTGATCGACACTACCAGATTCAAGTTTACCGGCACAGTTGGAGCAAGCTCCCGCGCGGCAGGAATAAGGTAAGTCCAGTCCTGCTTCTTCAGCCATATCGAGAATGTACTCATCATCGGGAACATCAATTATATGCTCGCCATCGGGTGTTTTCAGGGTGACTTTATAAGTTGTCATCAGTTGTTCCTCTTAATTAAATGCTAGTGAAAGCGCCAGTCTCTACAATTGCCTCTCGCTCGTCGTCAGATTGAACGATGGGAGCGAGTTTCATTTTTGATACTACGGGAAAATCTCCCTGACTCACCCTTGCATTAGTAATGACAGTCTTAAATAAACTTAAAATAAAATTTACTTATATATCTACCCCAGAATTCCTGACAATCTTTGCTTGATCTTTAGATAATTTCATCGCTATACAGTCTAGCTAAACTAAGCACTACTAAGCATTTGGAGCCATAATGTTAATTGTTTTTTTAGCCTTAAGCCGATTTTTGCTAAATATTAACTTAACTTATGGTTAAGATAGATGTCGATGAATTGTCTTTAACCCAGCCAAGAAATTGCTTTTAACGAAAAGAATCCTCTCAGTTGTTAAAGTTACCCACTTTCTGGACTCCTATTTATTTCTGCGCTACTGCTGGTGACACATTGACACATCTACGGAAACTATGAAAAAATCTATTGACAATCAAACCAATAAATGATAGAGGGAGATAAATCCCCTGTTGCCAGGGGTAGCATCCGTTAAAACGGATAGCCAACCCTCGCTCAAGATTTTATGGTTTTTGGATTGTCAGTTTTCCAGGATATGGTTCACTGATTACCGATCACTAAATTACTTATTAGGTTGGGGAGTCATGCGTAGATAGGGTTTAATTTCTTCAACCCCTTTGGGAAATTTGCTGCGAGCTTCTTCGGTGGGAATAGAGGGAACCACCACACAATCGCCGCCGTCGGTCCAGTTAGCCGGGGTAGCCACTTGATAGTTATCGGTGAGCTGCAGGGAGTCGATTACACGCAGTATCTCGTTAAAATTGCGTCCCGTGCTGGCAGGATAGGTAATAGTTAAACGTAATTTTTTGTTGGGATCGATAATAAACACCGAGCGTACCGTCAGATTATTGAGGGAATTGGGGTGAATCATGCCGTAGAGATCGGACACTTTGCGATCGCCGTCGGCGATAATCGGATAGTTAACGTTAGTGTTTTGAGTTTCGTTGATGTCATTAATCCAACCCCGATGGGATTCGGCACTATCCACACTCAAAGCGATCACTTTCACATTACGTCGCTCAAATTCTGACTTGAGACTAGCCACCGTACCCAATTCCGTGGTACAAACGGGGGTATAATCAGCCGGGTGCGAGAACAGCACTACCCAGCTATCTCCTACCCACTGGTGAAAAGAAATCGGACCTTCACTAGAATCTTGTGTAAAATCTGGAACGATATCACCCAATTGGAGAGCCATAATTGTGTCTTCCTTAATAGATATTTCAAGACAAGCAACAGTTTATGATGCCATAGGAGTGCTGTTCGTCATTGATAATTTTAGGGATTTATAATAATTGGGTTAGGGGATAGGGGAATGAGGAAATGGGGGAAGTGGGGAGATAGGGGAATAGGGAAATTCAACTATACCAGCAGCCAGATGGCAGCAGGAAAATCCTTGCCAGAAAAGGGTTTTAGCGATTTAGATTGTCCTAACCAACTTGTTCTTTGTGATCAAACCCCAAAACCGCAAAACCCTAAAACCCGATCCCCAACCCTCAAAACCCTTCCCCTAGGGCGGCAAACTAGGTTAAGATCTGGTCTAATGGCATGATATAACTTTTTTAACTAGCTATCAGCGTTCAGCTAATAGCTAGGCGGCGGTGGCAAATCCCAATTCCCCACCTTAGACCTAGTCAGAAAGCTGAAGGCCGATAGCTGACGGCTTCATTTCTTGTCCTGATCATTAATTCGCCTTGGTTTTAGGAGACCACAACTGCAATGAAGAATCTTGTTCGTCTGCTGGCGGTAATTGCCTTGATTATCGGGAGTTTTTGGGGCAAAGTTCCCGCTCAAGCTCTCAATCTCACCTCGATCGCCCTTCCTTCTCTTCCTGTGGCGGTCTTAAATGCGGCTGATGCTAAACTAACTACAGAATTTGGGGCGAAAATCGACCTCAATAACAGTGATATTCGCGATTTCCGGGACTTGAGAGGGTTCTATCCCAATTTAGCCGGTAAAATCATCAAAAACGCCCCCTACGAAGAAGTGGAAGATGTCCTCAATATACCCGGACTCTCGGCCACTCAAAAAGAGCGTTTACAGGCTAATCTAGAGAAATTCACCGTTACTGAGCCTTCTAAAGAATTTATCGAGGGTGATGACCGTTTTAACCCTGGAGTTTACTAAATCTGGTTAATTACGGTTTAAAAAAAAATTTCTAGGTGAGCGATCGCTCACCTTTTTTAGTGATCAGTGATCGGTAATCAGTTATTCAGTCAAGCTCTGGCATAATTAATTTTTCAGGGTTTAAAAACGGCAAAAATAGGGATTAAATTGCATAAAATCTGTAAATAGATTATTTAATTGATTATTATTCATTTTTAATTCTACTGACTCGGAGAATACTGACTCCTAAATCTAACAACAATTTTTGATTTTTATAAGAGGTCTAGGGATCAGATTGGAGTTTTCAGTCAAAAGTTGACGACTGGCGACCATATACTGCGCCAAGGAAAGACTGGGGATTTTGGCCAGAACTATAGAGAAATGAAATGCTAGAATAAATAGAATTTATCAATTAACTCCTACATGGTCGTTTCCTCGCAACTGCCGAGTTATCAAGATGTTTTAGTGGTGGGATCGGGAGCGGCGGGATTGTATGCCGCGCTGTGTTTACCCCCTAACTTAAAGGTGGGTTTAATTACCAAAGAAGATTTAAAAACTGGAGCTAGTGATTGGGCGCAGGGGGGTATTGCGGCAGCCACGTCCCCCCAGGATTCCCCCGTTTTCCATTTAGAAGATACCCTGAAAGCGGGAGCGGGCTTATGCGATCGCTATGCCGTGCAGTTTTTAGTCGAGAAGGCCCCCCAAGCGATCGCTGATTTGCTGCGGTTAGGGGTTAGTTTTGATCGCTCTGGAGACGACTTAGCCCGCACTCTTGAGGCTGCCCATTGCCAGGCCAGGGTGCTGCACGCGGCCGATCGCACGGGGAGAGCGATCGTCAGTACCCTGATGGAAAAAGTGGTCGAACGCCCCAATATTACCATTATTCCCCAAGCGATCGCGCTGAAACTCTGGCTTGACCCGCAAGGGCAACGCTGTCAAGGTATTTGTTTACTCCATCAAGATCATCTCTGTTGGGTGCGAGCGCAAGCAGTCATTCTGGCTACGGGAGGCGGCGGTCAAGTCTACGCCCAAACTACTAATCCCGCCGTCAGCACCGGGGATGGAGTCGCCCTCGCTTGGCGTGCTGGGGCAGTGATTCGCGACCCGGAATTTTTTCAGTTTCACCCCACCGCTTTGACTGTGCCTGGTGCACCGCGGTTTTTAATTAGTGAGGCGGTGCGTGGCGAAGGGGCGCATTTAATTGATGCCCAGGGGCGGCGTTTTGCCTTCGATTACCATCCGGCCGGAGAATTGGCTCCCCGGGATGTGGTGAGTCGGGCGATTTTTAGCCATTTGCAGAAAACCTCCGAAGCTCCCGCCCATGCCAAAGTATATCTAGATTTAAGACCAATCGAACCGGATCGTCTGCGTTATCGTTTCCCCAATATTATCCGCATCTGTCAAAAGTGGGGCATTAATGTGCTTGAGGAGCTGATTCCCGTCGCCCCCGCCGCTCACTATTGGATGGGAGGAGTGGCCACCGATTTAAACGCCCGCACTTCTCTACCCGGTTTGTATGCGATCGGTGAGGCGGCTAGTACGGGTGTTCACGGAGCCAATCGTTTAGCCAGTAATTCTCTCTTGGAATGTATTGTCTTTGCGGCAAGTTTAGCCGAAATAGGTCTAGAGCCAGAAAACTTTCTTGGGGAAAGACCAGAAAAACCCTTAGAAATTGCGGAAAACTGGCAGGAAGAACAGGAATACTGGCAAAAAGTACGGAGAGAATTACCGATTTTAATGTGGGAAAATGCGGGAATTTGCCGATTTCAAAATGAGTTAGAAACTGCTATCCTACGGGTGCAACAGTGGAAACAACAGTTAGAATCCTTAAAGATGGGCCAATTTCTCCAGAATCTTCTCCCCGACAAAGGACAATTATTTTTGTGTCCCTCGGTGCAGTTAGAAATAAGAATAGCGATCGAGACCTTAAATCTTTTAGACATCGCCGACTTAATTCTGGAAAGTGCCTTATTACGAGCAGAAAGCCGAGGCGGTCACTATCGGGGCGATTATCCAGAAACCGTAGCTAATTGGCAATTCCACACGACTATTCAAGGTCGAACGTGGCGCCGAACTCCTGTGCAAGCTTAATTAAGCCAGTGTTTCAGAGATAATCCCTACTAAGTGCTAAACAGTGAACTCTATCCTCGCTCCTAGGCTCCCTACTAGCCGTCCCACCCTCACCAGGGTCTTTTCCCAATTATCATGGTCTATGACCTAGTCTCTGGTGTTCACTGCTTCTCATGCAAGGCTTTTAGGCTATCATACTTTTACCCCCCCCCCAAACGGTTACATTAATTAATTTAATTCTATGATCAAACCCAATTTTCTATTTTTGTTAGCTATCAGTGTGAGCAGTTGGGGTTATCATTTCCAGGCTTTACCCACGGCTAACGCTCAAACTCCGCCCAAGTTAGAGCAAACCCAGACTGTCGATAATTACTATCAGTTGATGCAAGCTGGTTACGAAGCCGCAGCCCAAGGAAAATACCAACTAGCCTTGGAAAAATTTGAACAAGCTCTGGCACAACGCCCGAGCGATACTGCGGCTGAAAATGCGATAACTGATATGGAGAAGTTTCTAGATAAAACCTCCACGGGCAAGGATGCCGAGGCTGCCTCCAAAAAGGATGCTTCTACTTCTATTCCCCTTATTCCTGGAGTGGTCTCCCTGGAAATCTTCGTTGAGCCAGAAAAAACGATGTTTTTCGCTGGCTCGGCCCTGTTATTAATCTCTTTATTGGGGGCTTTACTATCGCTTCTCATTCAATACCGTCGTCCCAAAAGCAAAGCCTCAAAACGTCGCCAAAAGACAACTTACATCAATCCAAAAAACCCACTCTACAACTTTTTTGGGCGCAATGGTAATTCCTTCGATGGGAACACCAAGACCAGCAGTGGCATTAATGGCAATGGGGAATACGATTTCAATACTTCTTTGCCCGTACAAGCTACCTCCCAGATCCCGAACGTAGACTTAATCCTGCGTTTAATTGAAAATCTTCGCGATAACGATCCCCGTAACCGGAGACGGGCGGTTTGGAAGCTGGCACAGATGTCCGATTCTAGGGCAATGCAGCCTTTAGTCGATAGTATGGTGGATGGGGATTCCGTCGAACGCAGCTTAACCCTAGAAGCCCTCTCTCAAATCTGTACCCGCTCCCTGCGACCGATGAACCAAGCTTTGGCTATCTCTCTCCAAGATAAAAATCCCCAGGTGCGGAAAAATGCCATTCGCGATTTAACCAGACTCTACGAGATCATGACTCAGATCAGTCAATTAATTTGTCTTGCCCTCGATGATTCCGATGAGGAAGTGCAAGAAACAGCACGCTGGGCAATTAAACAGTTAAATCTGCAATTACCGCCCCGTTTAGAGATGGCTCCCCTGGAAACCACTGGTGAACCAGAAGATTATGATGACGTACAGGATACTTCCTTCACTGAAACCACACCAACCGAGGTGCAAAATTGAGTCGAAAACTGTTATTTCTCTCCACCCCCGTGGGATTTTTGGGATCGGGGGGCGGCGGTGGCGTAGAATTAACTCTTTATAATCTCGCTCGCACTCTGACTAAGCAAGGCTATCCGGTGCGGGTAGTGGCTCCAGAAGCCTCGCAGTTGCAGGATATTCCCTTAATCACTATAGCAGGAAATGCCCAGATTTCCGCCCAAAGTCAGGGCCGGCAAGCCCCGATTTTAATGCCCGAAAATGCCGTTTTGGCCAATATGTGGCACTACGCCCAACAGGTACAAAATCAGTACGATTTAATTATTAATTTTGCCTACGATTGGCTCCCTTTTTATCTCACTCCTTTTTTTGCTACTCCCGTCGCCCATTTAGTCAGCATGGCTTCCGTTTCTTTGGCGATGGATCATATTATTCAAAAAACCTACCGCAGTTTTCCCCATTTACTCGCTTTTCACACCCTCGCCCAAGCAGAAACTTTCTCCCTCTCTCCCCCCTATCGCTGTTTGGCTAATGGTTTAGACGTATCTTTGTATCAGTTTCGGTCCGATTCCTCCCCCTGTCTAGCCTGGGTGGGACGGATTGCCCCAGAAAAAGCTTTAGAAGATGCGATCGCTGCTTGTCAACGGTTGGGTGTACCTTTACGGGTTTTCGGTCATATTTCCGATCCTCTCTACTGGCAAAATTTACAGGATACCTATAGTTTCGATTTAGTCGATTATCGCGGGTTTTTGGCCACCAGGAGCCTGCAAAAAGAGCTAGGAGACTGTTTTGGCCTGTTGATAACCCCGCGCTGGGTTGAGGCTTTTGGTAACGTGGTTATTGAAGCTTTAGCCTGTGGTGTTCCCGTAGTTGCCTATCGTCGTGGTGGTCCAGTAGAAATTATTGAAGATGGAAAAACTGGTTTTTTAGTTGAACCCGATAGTATCGAGGGATTAGTTACAGGCATTAAAAATTTAGACCGGATCGATCGATCTTTTTGTCGTAAAATAGTCGAGCAAAAATATTCCCTAGAAGCTTTAGCAAATCGGGCTATTAATTGGTTTGAAGAAATTTTTTGTCAGTGAGGCAGCAGGGTTTTTAGCTGAAGTCTAATATAATTACTCACTTGCATAAATGAGATGCTCCCAATATAGTGGAAGCAGGACGATGTTTCAAGAGTGCCTTTCTGTCACCACACAGCAACGGAAAGGCACAAATACTCACTTACTGGAGGTGAAAGTCATGAAAGCTTTAGCAGTTAAACCTAATCCAGTTATTTGGCTCAGTTCGCTCTGCGTGGCTTTTTGCCTGGTTCCTTGTTCTGGTCTAGCTCTGACGGTTCAAGAAGTACCCAATCCTCGACAAGTTTCCGGGGGATGGGTGACAGATAAAGCCGAGATTCTTCAACCGGAGACAGAAACCCAACTGAACCGGATGATTGCTCGGTTGGAAGCCAAAAACGGAGCGGAAATAGCAGTGGTAACTGTACCGGAAACTGCTCCCGCCGCCTCTCCTAAAGAGTTTACGACCAACCTTTTCAACTATTGGAAAATTGGCAAAAAAGGCCAAGATAACGGCGTGCTATTTTTGATTTCAGTCAAAGACCGCCGCGTGGAAATTGAGACAGGATATGGAGTAGAGGGGATTTTACCCGATGCGAAAGTTGGCAATATTATCGAGACAGAGATAACGCCGCGCTTCCGGCAAAAAGATTTTGATGGCGGGACTTTGGCGGGGACAAGAGCCATAATTGTCTCCTTAGAACCATCCTTGAGTAAAGAGTTGACTCAAGATACCCCCCAGAATGATAGCCGAGGAGTACAACATTTCTGGATGTGGTTAGTTGCTCTGTGGTTGGGTTCGGTTATTTTTTACCTGATATATAGGATTAGCCTCTATCTAATTAGCGGCGGCAGTAGTTTTGGTGGCGGAGATAGCGGCGGCAGCAGTTTTGGTGGCGGAGATAGTGGCGGCAGTAGTTTTGGTGGCGGAGATAGCGGCGGCAGTAGTTTTGGTGGCGGAGATAGTGGCGGCGGCGGTGCTGGCGACAGTTGGTAATGGCTGTTTGTGATCAAACGGCGTGAATCCCTGGGAAATTTTCTAAGATTAGCCATGAACGACAAAGAAATTCGCATTCCTGAAGAAATTGTGCCAGAGGTGCTAGAACTCGCCTCGCGATACTATGCTGATTACACCCAGAGCTTCGCCGAGTCGGAATTAGTAGAGGCTGCCAAAGAAGTGCAGATTCCGGCTGAATTTATCCAACAAGCGATTCGGGAAGTTCAGAGGCAACGCCGGCAAAAGTTAGAGCGACAGAAGAAGGCGACACAACAACGCCAGAGATTGCTATCTGTCGGGGTAGCTATACTGGGGGTGATTGCGCTTTCGGGAATGTGGACATATAATACCTTGGTGAGTTCTGCCTCAAGAGTAAATGCAGCTTGGGCGCAAGTGGAAAACCAACTCCAGCGGCGTGCCGATCTCATCCCTAATCTCGTCAGCGTCACACAAGCATCTGCTCAACAGGAAAAAGCCTTAGTCACCTTGCTGGTGCAATCCCGTCAGGCATATTTGCAAGCACTAACCCCCGCACAAAAAGCCGCTGCTATCGCCAAAATCGATCAGGCGATCGCCCGGTTCCATCAGTATGCCGCAACGAACCCGCAGTTACAGTCTAGCCAACTGTTTATCAACCTCCAGTACGAAATGGCAGGCACGGAGAATCGCCTAGCGGTGGAACGGATGCGATACAATCAGGCGGTACAAGCTTATAACCAGCAAGTCCAAGCATTTCCCACCTCGCTCCTCGCTAAAGCTTGGGGATTTCACCAGCAGTCCTTTTTCCAAGCCACGAAATGAAAGTTGAACCTGATAGTATCGAGGGATTAGTTACAGGAATTAAAAATTTAGACTGGATCGCTCGATCTTTTTGTCGTGCAGTAGTCGAGCAAAAATATTCCCTAGAAGCTTTAGGAAATCGAGTTATTAATTGGTTTGAAGAAATTTTTACTCGCAGTCAAAAATAAATAGGCTCTCTTGGTTTAGTCCGGTTAAATCTAGCCTAGCATACAATTTTCTATCGGGTTATCCCAGAAGGGTTCGGGAGCAACCACAGAGACACAAAGAACACAAAGTCAAAACAGAGTCGATATTAATTTTGCTGAGTTACTTAGATAAATTTTTCTGCTATGGCATAGAACGAGTTAGTTAGGACAGATGCCTGAAGGCTTTACTCACAGCATCCACAAGGTTTTCACTATCATTGATAATCTGACTAACATAGTTTTTCAATCTAGC
>VYMA01000052.1_pt1 | contig 39297 bp, 35 predicted proteins | sample 5109851 | NCBI WGS metagenome assembly VYMA01 (sample SAMN12291814, study PRJNA351875) | freshwater metagenome | isolation source: freshwater lake | place: USA: Michigan, Wintergreen Lake | collected 2011-08-02
CGCACGCATCACTCCACGCGGCGTCGCACTCAACTCCGTCGACTTCAAAGCACAATCCAAATACACACGCGGCGACTCCGCCTCATACTATAACTCTTACTCCAAATATTACTCAGGGTGATAAATGAGGCGTTTCTTAAAGAAGATACCCGGACTTCCCAGGCTATACTTTGAGTTAAAACTCTGGACAAATCGCGAGTCGCGTAGCGTTCGATTACTCCAGTTGTTCTCGAAGAATCTTTTTCAACCATTCCCTGATACCGCGTTTGACCGTTACCCTGCATTTTTCTCTTTTGTCAAAGAGCGGCTTTCTGGAATTGAAGTACCGCGTGTATTGTCATTTGGATGCTCGACCGGTGAGGAAGTTTTCTCTCTGCACAGATATATGCCTAATGCAGAGATTTTGGGCATTGATATAAATCCCCGCAGTATAGAAATTTGCAACAAGCGCCTGAAGTTCTTGAAAGGAAGTCCTATTGCATTCAAATGCGCAGGATTGACCGATCCTGCGTTAGAGGGGGATTTTGATGCTGTTTTCTCGTGCGCCGTTTTCCGTCATGGAAGTCTTAAATCACTACGACCGCAATATTGCGGCGACATTCTGGATTTTGGACGTTTCGACGAGACAGTTTCTGCATTGTGTCGACAGCTAAAAGTTGGTGGCTATCTTGTAATTTGGCACGCTCATTTTCGGTTTCGTGACACATCTTCTTATAAGTATTTTAGACCTGTTTTCAATTGGAGTGACGAGGCCAGCAGGGACAATCCAGTCTATGGCCCAGATAATCGATTATTGAGTAATGTGCAATACTCAGAGGCTATTTTCCTCAAGATTTCATAGCTTTATTGATCTTTGCGCTTCCAGCCATCATTGGTTTGTCTTGGATCTCTAGCGTGTTTTTTCATGGTGTGCGCCTATTGTTCGGGCCAGTCCGGGTTAGAGTTTCCGGCTCTGAGGCATGATGGCGGGCTGGGATTACCAAGGTGATTAATCAATGAGATCGGGACTTTTTGCCGATGGCAATATCTTGACCTCATTGTAGTAGTTGGAGTGAGTCTCCAGCTTTTCCTTCGCATCCGAAAGAGATGAGAACCAGTTAGCGTTTAAACATTCAGCGTGGAACTTGTCGTTAATGCTCTCGATGAACGCATCATCAGTTGGTTTGCCGGGCCGTGAGACGTGCAGCGTGACACCTTTGGCATAGACCTAAAGGTCCAGATTGTGGGAGATGAACTCAGAACCCTTGGTCAACGCGAATGGCGTTGGGATAGCCGATCTGCGAGCAAGCCTGTTCCAAAGCCTCTATGACGCCCTTTGATCGTTAGCAGAATCTGGGGTCGATGATGGACGGGAAGCGTGTGAACGTGTCAACAACCGTCAAGATTCTAAACTTGCGGCCAGTCGCCAGCTGATCGTGAACAAAGTCCATTGCCCACACATCACTCGCGCGGACGTCTGGCGCTCGGTAAGCGTCCGCCCTGACCTATACACTTTTCAGCACTGCCAAACGCAACAAAATCAACCCTCAAGCCTGGCTCGCGCACCTCCTCGCCCACATGTCGTTTGGACAGCTTCACGCTAAGAAGAACTCATACCCTCGAACTTGAAACCAATGCCCTGAGCAACACCTTGGCCCTCGCCGAATGAACACAATTAATTCAGGCGGTGCGGGCGACAGCAGCCTCGGAAAGTCTACGAGATAATTGCCGTGCAAGATCGACCGCTGGCTTTTCAATAAAGTGATAGGACATGATGGCAGGGATGAACAACAAGAGCGGGAACGACAGCCACGGCATCGATGTGTAAAGCGATGCATTGCCGGTGAATAGCTGCTGCCATAAATAGACGCTGTAGGAGATCAGTCCCAGCTTCTGCATCCACGTATCTGACACAGTGCCTACCAGAGGACCGTGCCCTTGAACGGTGCCAAAGAACACAATGGTGACAAGTAGACAATTGAACGCGCTCAGAAACTGACCGAACGGCAAGGAAACCGCAAAGGGAACCAACAATAAAACCGCAATCGACGCATAGACGTGCCACGCTCGCACATGGCTAGCAAACTGCTCACGCAGTGCAGGCCACAAACCGAAAATTGAGCCAATTGCGATATGGGCGAACGGCGAGGCTTCGACCGTCCAGATCGACAATCCGATAAAAAGCATCGCCAGGACAATCAAGAGCGGCAACTTCCAGCGGCGCGGCGTTAAGACAAATAGGATTGGCCATACCAGATAGAATTGCTCTTCAACCGCCAAGCTCCAAGTATGCCCAAGCCACCAGCCGCACTGAGACAATGGAAAGTTGCACCGAAACGTCGACGCGACAAAGATATTTTCAAAGGACAATGAAATGTAGCCCATGCTCGCTAGAACCATGAGGCTCACAATATAGGCCGCGAGTGCTGGCAGAATCCTAAAGCATCTTCGGACCCAAAACGCGACCAGATTAACACTACCTTGCTTTTCGGTCTCTGCTTGCATGAGAGAAGTAATGAGATAGCCGCTAATTACAAAGAAAACGCTGACGCCGAGGCTCGGGAGTGTCGCCAAGGGCCGGGCTACGATGTTCCAGACCAGAGTCCAAATTGCCTCAGGCTCAGCCGCTGAAAGGTCGCGAAATGCCAAAACTGGGAAGAATTCAGAATACCGATAAAGAATGAGGTGGCCAAAAATGACCAAAGCAACGCTGAGGCCGCGCCAGCCATCAATTCGATTGTCTCTTATCATGGACGGCGCATCCTTCGCTATTTGAGTTGGAACTGGGAGTGTGTGACGCCTTTGGGCGTAGCGCACCGGCTCTGAGCTCCACTGAACTCTGCCATATGCTGATTATTGGTTGGATTCTTGTAGAGAGGGCCACATGCGGTTGGATGCCGAACTGGGGTAGTGACTGTCCGTATGGAGACCTTACGGAGTATCGAAGTGGGATTGGGGCATCGGCTCGATGTTCTGGAGATAGTGATCCGGTACTTGGGACGAGTGCAAGACGAGGAAAGCGAGCAAATTTAAGGACGCGCCGAACTCGCTGCTTGGAACTGGAAAACAACGCCCTGAGACTGGCCGTGGGCCTCACTGGATGCAGACGGATGATCCCTGCCTTGCGCAAATCTCTGCCACCGGCGTTCCTTCTTCGCCTTGCTTCACAACAAACGCTTTCTGGGCGTCGGTGAACTTCGACGCTTTCATGCCAAACCTCCTCGTTCAGCCAAAGATAACTACGGCAAAAAACTCTAATTCCGAATGGCCCAAATCTCCGGTGGACGAGCAGAGGCGCATTCCATTGCATTGACGATGGCCTATCAATCCTTTTTGCAATTCACGTATAGGCTCTCTAGCGGACGCCACCAGTCCTGACCGTCCAAAGCGTATCTCTCTTCTATATTGTTTAATTCAGACCGTTCAATGTTGTTGAGACCTACTTTCCAACAGGCAAACTGAAGTGTTTCGAAATCCCAGCCAAACTTGTGATCGCCCCCCATGTGAAAGCTCTGATTGCAGACTGCAGCCTTAGTCGGCAGCTCTTCTGCTGCTCCGCCAAGTCGATTAAGCTTGGTGAAAAAATCACCATCGTTGACGCTGTAGGAATTCATGTACTTTCCAGCATCGGGTACAATGATGCGAATTGTACCGCTCGGTCTCAACACCCTATAGCACTCCTCCAAAAGTTCGATGCCACTTCCGAACTCTAGATGCTCGAGAAAATGCTCCATGTGGATATGTTCGACACTGCCGCTCTCAAGAGGTAGACCGTTGAGAACATTCCAACGAAAGATACCGGGCCTCTTAACAGCGTCAATATTGATCCAACCTTCACGCCCCAGATCGCCGCATCCGATGTTGATTAAGATATTCTTTTTGTTTTCACAGGCTTTCTTTAGATCGTGCCCATCTACTACTGCTGCGACAATCTCGCCGAAGAGTAAACTCACAGATCGCTGTGTGTCACGCATCTTCAGACGGATAGAGGGCCTTATACTTGTCTTCAGAAACCCCTTAAACATAACGGTCCTCTACTTCTTTGACCCTGATCCCAGATTATCTCATCATAACGAGCCAGACAAGTGAGGTGCACCCATTGTTCGAGCCGACCGTAGATAAACAAGGGAGATCACCCAGCCGGGTCAAATATCCCAAAAGTATCAATCAATACCAAGAGGCGACCGGTCCAGATTCGTGCACAAACCTGACGCAGCTCAAACCGCCCGAGCGACTAGATCTTCTAGAACTAAGCCAAGCAAAGGCTCCAACTCACTTTTTCTCAACGGATTTCATAGCTTTAAAGCGATGGTACATCTGGTAAACGCGTAAAGCTGAGTAGACGCCCATAAATTCTAGAAGAGCACTATTGTTGTTAATCACAGATTTGGGGTTTTTGATTGCGGCTCGTAGTTCGGTCATGTCGAGCCAAGGACAATCTTCACTATACTTGCCTTGCTTTTCATCTTCGGCGAATTGGAGCCATGCAAGATCGCGAACGATGGCCCGTTTGCGCTCATTGGCGGGATCAGCCTTAACTATATTGAGCGGCAAGGCATCTTTGAAAGCGTCCTCTGATAGTCCGCGCGACCTGCCGTCCGGAAACAGCATTTCTTGGGGCAAGCTAATTACATACTCAAGGACACGCCGATCTAAAAATGGATAGCGATATTGAAAGCCACTTGCCGCTGACCAGGAAGCCCAAGTTTCCATGCGCATTGCCACGTGGCCCATTGTCAAGTGGACGAAAATGTTCCTTGCATGGTCCGGCCCAAATTCTGCAGCAACTTGGCGCGCTTTGATTAGTGCCGCGCCTTTGATCCGTGCTTCTTTGGACATGAAAGTTGGGGCATTGTAAATGTATCGAAAGGGTGAGAACCGGTTTTGAAAAGGGAGTGGCAATAGATGCAACAAGCCTTGCTGCCAAATTGCTTGGAAGTTCGCCTTTAAATTTCGCAATCCTCGATTTTGCATGCGCAACACATCAATTATTTGGCTGAATTTTAATCTGGCTAAAAGATGAGCCAGATATCCAAACCCGTGGCTCGTCACAGCCTCATCGCCGCCCCAGCCCGATAGAACCACCCGACACTGATCAGCTGTTATTGCCTTTATTACCTCTAGCTCATCCACGATTATCGAAGTTCCCTCAGTCTCCATCGGCCTTTGGACACCAGCCTGATAGCTATTGTCACCAAACACGCCAAAGCGCACAAAAATTCCTTCTTTACGTGCCAGATCGGCAATTTTTTGACGCTCGTCGTAAGGTCCAATGTCACCCACGCGCTCATCACCGGGCGGCGACCACGAGTAAGCCGAGATTAGGTTGCGCCCTTTCTGTCGCAGTTGACGCTCCGCCATCACGCTAATTGCAGTAGAATCGATACCTCCACTCAGATGTGAGCCAATTGGCCTAGGAGTGGCTATGCGTTGGGCAACTGCATCCTCGCAAAGTCTGCGAAGAACACCTGATGGATTAGTAATGTTTGCGGCGGTTTTGGATTTCGCAGCTAATGGGTTCCACCAACGCTGTGTCTTAGGTTCACTAGAAGATAGCCGTGTCCAGTGCCCCCCGGGAACTTTATTGATACCATCAAAAAACGATTGGGGAACTGGTTGCGCCCCGTCGGCCAAATATGCAATCACCGCATCTTCACTGAGTTCATATCTATAGTCTTCAAGAACTAGTAATGCTGAAACATCTGTAGAAAATGCATAGCCACCAGTGCATTTGCTCCAGAATAGAGGGCGCGCACCTATATGGTCTTTAGCTAGAAAGATACTGTTGTTACTTTTGTCAATTATAGCGAAAGCAAAATCGCCATACAGATATTCGAGACAATTCTCGCCCCATTTTTGATAAGCTCTCAAGATCAGATGTGAGTCCGGTAGATTAGTTAGGTCCACAGACTTGATGCCCAACATTTCGCCTAGGTCCTCGCGGTAGTCGAGAATGGCATCCGCAACAAGAACGTGTCCATCACAACTAATCTGAGGTGCCTCCAAGGCTGAGTGGGAAGCAACCTCGAGGAGGTGAACCCCCACGAAAAGAGTATCTGCTTGATGGGACTTAGAGCTGTCAGGTCCGTAATGCGAAATGCTCTGGAAGGCCTTTTGGCAGCCCATCGGTACGGACGCCAGATCCGAGTCTGCCGCGAATCCGAAAATTGCACTCATTGTAGTCCTGTCCCTGTTGGTCGCGAGCACAAAGCTGGGTGACAAATCTTCAAAATACTCTATGTTGAAAACAGCTAACGACGATGTAGTTGCATCTAATAACCATCCGTGTGGTTTGGAGCAATTGCACCTAATTCTTCATTGAGAGCTTTTGTGTATTTTGTTGGTTATTAAGCACATCGCGAATTGGTTAAAAAAGCCGACAAATATCAGGAGCCTATACCTTGAGGCGTTTTTGAATCTTTTGTGGTGCTGGATTCTGATCAGACTAATGCCCTATCAATTGTGGAAGAGCGATTTGGGCGTTCATGTCGGACACAAGCCGTCTACTATGAGCGCGGAAAATGGTTGTGGCACCATACAACTTGTAACCCAAGTGTTTGTAGGGCTGCGGCGGGTTTTTGGGAGTCACTTTACGTGCCTTATGTTGGCTTTGGCTGCGCGCAAAATGCTTAGCAGGAGGGGGATTAGTGCAATTTTGGTTTTAGCTGTCAGACCCAAGCGCGAGTCTAGATTTGCTAACGGCATGGATGCCCATGCGTGGGTAACCGTAGGCAACACGACTGTGGTTGGTGGTGAGGAAATGGCTGGTTTTATTCCAGTAGGTTACTATCAGATCATCGACGAAAAATCTACAAACTCAACAAGGACCAATAGTTAAGTATTTGGAGTTAAGCTCCAATCTTACGCTCGTTGCCTCAATTCAAAGTCAGGGAACTTGGATCGACCCATGCTCAAACATTATCGCTTGTATGACCTTGAACTCGTTTCAGAATTTGACTTGCCTGAGGTTCCTATTCTTCTTTCAACTGAATCTGAATTGAATCTGCCAAAGGTCCAGATCGTAGCGGGGATGGTGCCTGACACATTGGAGGATGGGTTGTTGGTGGATGGCTGGTTCTGGTGCAGCCCAACCAAAGCCTTGTTTAAGTTCGAAGGCATCGCCGACTTTTTGGTCGAAGAGGGGCATACGATTACTGTGGCGTTGGCTAATGGCGCTCCGGAAAGCGATATGCGGATGTTTCTGTTTGGGTCTGCAATAGGTGCGGCGCTGCACCAACTACAGCTCATCCCGCTTCATGTCAGCGCTGTTGATACGCCATTTGGCGTTTGGGCGTTTACCGGGGATTCTGGAGCTGGAAAGTCAACCATCGCCGCCGCCCTGTCTCGCAAGAATAACTGGCCGCTGCTGTGCGATGACGTTGCCGTTCTAAAATCAAGCGTCGAGTCTCCAAGCAGAATTTGCTTTGGAGTTAATCGTGTTAAACTTTGGGGGGACGCTATTGATTTGCTTGATATTCCAAAGGCTGGAATAACAAAGGACTTGCTCCGAGCAGACAAGTACCATGTTCCAGGAACGATACAAATTGACCATTCAAGGGATTATCTCTTAAATTGCATCGTACAATTAAGCACATCCGAAACCATTGAAATTGCCCCATTGCCACCCTCTCAAACATTCAAGACGATAATGAATTGCATTTATCGACCTTCGTTGGTGCATTGCTTTGGCGACATTGGGAGAGTGACCCATCAAATTCTCCCGATGGCCGCGCAAGTCCGAGGTTTCGTTTTCCGGCGGCCGCGGTCACTATCTCGTTTGCATGAAGGACTCGAGGCCGTTGAAGATGTTATGAAAAAGGCCTGACTTCCGCCAGGCCTTCAATTCTTTTAAGTTGGGTATAGCTTAGGAGCCGCCAAAGGCTCCGGTATTTTGGGGGGTGGTAAACGGTGTTGACTCGGCAACAGTTACGTTAGTGCCAACCAAAGTTTGATCTACATCAAGTGCAGACAGGGTTGGTGCAACCCACTCTTTCTTTTGATTAATCATTGTACAATTCTCCTTTTACGCGCATAACGCTTTGTTAATATAAATGGTTTTCTGTGATATGCAAGATCAAAAAGAAAAAATGCGCACTTTTTGAACAACAGTTCCTCACCTAAAACGATTAAAGCCGTAGACCGCCATTTGTTTTGTATTATACATTACGACCTGCTTTCTACAGCCAGTTACTAGAAGAAATAATCCGAAATTATTCGGTTTCCTACAGCACCAAAAGCGCCGCGTCATCAAGTTCGCCCAGAAATGAAAGCACCTGTTCTCGGCATGTTTTCTCGTCTATGTCATAGTTTGCTAGCAATTGTCTTACGATGGCACTCACAGCAACGGGTTGTTCGAGCATCTCCCAAATATCTGCACCCACTGAGCCGGTCGCGTAGTACTTGCCCGCATTATCGTCAAACATCACAATCTCGTCTTGCAAGCGGCTAGCGCTCAAATCCTTTCGGCACACGATAGTATCATCATTAAAGTTTTTCATGATGCAGTCTCCATTCTGTTAGGGTTAAGCAGTCGTGGTCACCGATAGTAATTGGCCTGTTGTTCAAACAGCTTGGCATAGCGGCCACCTTTCTCGATCAACTTATCATGCGTTCCGTGCTCGAGGATTGAGCCCGCGTCCATCACATACGTATAATCGGCTAAGCGGACGGTCGAAAGCCGGTGACTGATTACTAATGCACCTCGTCCACCTAGGCGCTCGCGGAAGCTATCAAATAACTCAAATTCGGCCCGCGGATCGACGGCACTGGTTGGTTCGTCCATGATGATAAAGGAGGAGCTTGGGTAAAACGAACGCGCAAGTGCTAGCCTTTGCCATTGCCCAACACTCAAATCGTGGCCATGGTCAAACAGTTTGGTTAGTGGCGTATCGTACCCGTTAGGCAACCCCTCGATAAAACTGCTGGCCCCAGCGAGTTTTGCAGCATGAGCGACCAGCGCTGGGTCTTGTGTCTTTTGTACATCGCCAAAGCGGATGTTATCGGTAACGGTCTCAGCATAATGAGCATAGTCTTGAAAGATAACACTGAAGAGAGCCCGATATCGCTCAGGATCGAGCGTGCGAATATCTTTTCCTCCAAGAGTAATGACTCCTTCAGTTGGATCATAGAGTCTGGTCAACAATTTGATTAAAGATGTCTTCCCCGATCCATTTTCCCCAACCACTGCAACGATTTGACCAGGAGAAATCTGAAAGTTAACATTTCTTAATGTCCGTTCGGCCGCACCCTCATAGACGAAACTAACTCCATGGAATTGGATGGTCTCAGCAACAATGGCTCCTTTCGTCGGGTAGTCTTCGATGGTTATCGCACAAGGTTTTTTGGGTTGGAGATCAAGAAAAGCAAAGAGCTGCCCGAGATACCGCTGATCCTCTACAACTCGAGACAATTGAGAAACAAGTTCATTCCCGCTGCTTTCGGCCCGCCGGAAGAGAAGCACAAACAGCACAACTTGTCCGAGCGACAGTTCGCCCTCCATGGTCCGCTGAAACAGCAGAACAGTCGCGGCAAAAAAAATGATCGCTCCTACAGTAGCTACCCCAAATTCGAATATCATTCGCCTTTGTTCAATGCGTACTTCTTCGGTTCGCATATTGGTGCGAATGCTGCTGAATAGCTCGGCAAAATAGGGACCCAACCCATTAAGGCGCATCTCCTTGGCATAACTCTGCGAGGTAATCATCCAGTCTAGATAGCCAGCTCTCCGTTCCTGTTGAGTCCGCAGGGTGCGCCACGCGAATAGACTCTTGGAGAAATGAAGCCGCACTAACAACGCCACACCCAAAATGATCATTAAAGCTGGCAATAAGCGCCACTCGATTGCTGCCAGAAGTACCAGAATGCCTATGAGCGTAATTGCACTCCGTCCAATCGAAACAATATTGGAAACGACTTGGGCAGGGCGTTGGGAGCCAGCCTCTCGTGCTCTCTGCAAGGAATCATGGTAAACAGGGCTCTCGTAAAATGCGTAATCAACAGTATTAGCTTGGGCATGAATGCGCCTATCCACAAAATCAGCGACAAGAAATCCCTGCTTCATTCGCAGGAAGTTCGATACGGACTGCGATAGCACTGACAGAAGGATGACCAACCCAGTTATTCCAAGCGCGAGATAAACACCCTCTAACCTCGCTTGGCTGGCTACTATAGTCAGTTCACCCATGCTTGATATTGAGTCAACAAGGTGTTTGATTGCATATAGTGTGCCTAGGCCAAGCACCGTCTCAACCACCGTGGCGATGGCGACCGCAAGTGTGGTTCGCCCGGAGCTGTTGTGGAGTAGCTTAAAAACCTTGAGCCAGATGATGCCTGACTGGGCAATTTTTGCCTTTACGGAATTGAGCATCAGACAAACCTCAATCGACTACTTACCATTTATTCTGCCGCCGTCTGAAATTTGTCATTCCAGCGGGTCAGAATTGAATTCAGGAGTGTAACTACAACCCGCATGAAGTTTTCAATGCGATAGATCCCGTGTATCATTTTAGGCAAGTGGTATCTCTTATGCTGAATTAAATTCGGACGAAGCCCCTTGCGAAGCCAGCGCAAGAACGCCCGACGCAGCAGCAGCGGGTTGATCTGCCAGCTATTGCAAAATTGTCCTAAAATTGAATGCTTTGCTATTTGGGCTTCAATCTCCAGTCCGCCACTGAAATTCAACAAACATAACTTCAAAAATTGACCGCCCCCAGAAGCAGGTACCGCATTATCCCAAAGGTCTGGGCGGCCACTTATGTCTGCCAATTCCAAACTGGCTTCGACAGTCCCAAGGATCCCGAGGTCCTGCGCGATGGCACGCGCTCTTTCATGGTTGAATTCTGGATGAGTGGATATGGCAACAATATCAGCAATCCAATGCAGGTGAGACCAGAAATGCCTAGAGTGGTGCAGTGAAATATAGCAGAACAACCACTCCGGAGGGAGGGTTGGAAATCTTGTCGAATTTATAACTACATGTACTGGCTTGGTCTTAAAAAGCACATCATCAAAGATGCCCGTCGCCGTTTCAATTTTTCGATGCAATTCAATGTGAACTCCGTCCAAGCCAACCAACGAAATTACATCTAAGTACTCCCTTACGAACTCGATTTCTTGCGGTCGCTCAGCAAAAACCCCAAGGTTAGGATCGATAAGGATCCGATATCCAAGGCTAAGCGCAAGGTCGAGCACTCTTTCACACCATGGGTAAGGAATGTAGACGTCAATATCGCGACACTTTCTCAATCCGAATTGCCCATAATACTCCTGCGCAAGAGTTGCCCCTTTTAAGTAAAGACACAAACCACCTGCTGGGATAACACAATTCTGATGAAATCTTTTCTGAGCGTTGGCTATCCTTAAGGCAGACTTAGCCACTTCGATGGTTGCGTGCTTGACGGCTGACTGAATTGCGGGGCCCCCTGCCTGGATTTTCAAGTCGCTCAGATGGCCTTGGCAAAGGGGCAACACAAACTTCGCAGCACAAACTTGATAAAAGGCTGGCCAATCTTGAACTTGGGAGGCCAATTGGATAGCGCATAGCTTCTGCTTGGAAGATAAGACCGGTCGCGCTAACAATAATGCTAATTGCATTTCTATAGTGACCGTCACCTCTGCAGTTCTTAGCCAGTCCGACTGTGTAAGCCTTAACATTATTTTTTCCTTCGCGGCCCCAAGATTTACCACTTTGTAATCAGGACTTCCAACTTCAGAATGGTCTTCTGCAAGTTTAAGCCGCCCAGATCTTTATTTTTGGATTACATCATCTCAATAAGAGTGCCACACAGATCAAATGAAAGGGTTACTCAAATTGAATAAAACTCAATAAATGCAAATGTATTTTCTGTGCACTTTGGTAGAAGCTTATATATTTCAGATGACGTTAGCGGAATTAGCATAGATAAATCACCGTTGTTCTATACGCTCCACAAAATAATCACCCAGAACTAGTACGTCCATTTTAGTGCGCAAGAAGCAGTCAAGAGCTTCCTCAGGTCTGCAAACAACTGGCTCATTTTCATTGAAGCTGGTGTTCAAAACCATTGGCACACCGGTTTCAGTTTCAAAAGCCTTGATTAGATTCGCATAACGATGGTTTGCTTGGCTTGTAACGGTTTGCAATCGGCCTGAGCCATCTGCATGAGTAACTGCAGGAATTTGAGCGCGCTTGTCTTCACGAATCTGGAACACTTGCATCATGAAAGGTACATCATCCGTTTCCTCAAACCACGCTTCTACATGTTCTTTTAGGATTGAGGGCGCGAATGGTCGAAAGCTTTCTCGGCGCTTAATCTTTGCATTCAGAATCTGCTTCATATCCGCGCGTCGTGGGTCACAAATAATTGACCGATTGCCCAGAGCGCGCGGGCCCCATTCCATTCGACCTTGAAACCAGCCTATCACCTTGCCTTCTGCAACAGCTTTAGCTGTGCGATCACACAAGACACCTTCATCAGCCACAAGAGTCACTTCACAAGCCGCAGCCTCTAGGTCTGGTGCCCTGGCGGAAAGTGCAGCCAGACAGGTAGAGTTATCAAAGCTTGGGCCCCAATAGGCATGGTCCATTACAAAGCTGCGGGCCCCACCTTGCTTGTGGAATACTGAAAATGCTGCACCAATGGCACCACCGGCATCGCCTGGTGCCGCATGAACATACACCCGTTCAAACGTGGTTTGCCGCCTTACCTTGCCGTTTGCGACAGAATTATTGGCGCAACCACCAGACAGAACAATATTCTTGGAGCCAGTGCTCTTCTGTGCCGCCGAAATTAGGTTGAAGAACGCCTCCTCGTACATGGCTTGCGCAGATCTGGCTAGATCTATGTGGACTTGGCCAATTGGCTGATCCTTTTCGCGTTGGGGGCCTAATAGCTCTTCAAGTTTAATGGAGAACAGATCATCGAATGTTGGTGAGCCAGACTCCCACTGATAGGGCACAGATTCCTTATGATGACGAAAATAATCCACATTGAGCGTGAACTTCCCATCGTCATGTAAGTGAACAAGTTCACGCATCTGCTTGAGGTATTTTGGCTCGCCATAAGGCGCTAGGCCCATTACCTTATATTCGTCACCATAGTGCGGAAAGCCCAGATATTGGGTAATTGCTTGGTAAAATATTCCAAGAGAGTGGGGGAAGTAAACTCGGTTCTCAATATCGATGGCGCTACCATGCCCGACACCCCAGGCCGAGCTCGCAAAGTCACCAAAGCCATCGACAGAGACTGCAACGGCCTCCTCGAATGGTGAGACGTGGAAGGCAGAAGAAAGATGGGCCAAATGATGTTCCACAGGGGTGACCTGTCCACCGAATTTTTGACCAGGGAATGCAGCCTCCAGCATTTTCTCGGCGCTAGACCGTTCCTTCCGAGTGCGAATTTTATCAAGCACAAGACCCAAATCTGGCCGCGACTTCCCCAAATATTCAATGCGCTTCCACATATTCGCTTTGGAGTCTTGGTTGAGGGCCATGAAATCGATATCGGCAATTGTCGCGCCGGCTTCTTTCAGGCAATAACGAATGGCTTCGGCTGGAAAGCCCGACCAATGCTTGATCCGGCGGAAGCGTTCTTCCTCGACAGCTGCTATCAAGACGCCATCACGCACGATGCAGGCGGCAGAATCAGCATGGAATGCATTCAGTCCTAAGATTAGCATTACTCTTCCAATTCAATTAGTCTGTTTTGTTTGTGTTAGCGTTTTTTTGTGACAACCATCGGTCTGTCAGTTCGAGTGAAAGCAAGATTTCGGCCAACAGGCGCTGCAATGTATAGTGCCAACCTGGTACACCATCAAAAACTGCACCTTTTATCAATAGAGTGTAAATCGCGACAAGAAATGGCGCGGGCCACAGCCAGAGGCGTAACTTATCTTGGGGCTTCAAGTTTTTCCTATCTGCCTCACGAAGGTAAGCGGCTTCCGACCGAGCATATTTTATTTGAGAATCCAACCAACGCCTTAGTGGCTTTCGATCATCGTGAAACGTCACATTTCTCAAATCTGCAATATCGCCATCCAGCTTCAACGCATGGCCGTGACCTTGATCAACATACCGTCCTTTGCTCGCCTGATACAAAACAATGCGAGGCGGATAAAGTGAACCACGCAACTGTTGCCCGAATATCTTGTACACAAAGCGAGTGCGGTATCCCGCTATAGCTTTATCCATCTGCAAAATGGATAGCTCCTCGACTAAGGGGTCACTAAGGACATAATCGGCGTCAAGGGACAGGACCCACTCCGTTTCAATATGGGACAAACCAAAATTGCACTGCTCAGCAAATGTAGTGAACGTGCGGGAGTAAACCGAGATACGGCTGTCGAGCGCAAGAAACTCTAAAGTCCCGTCTGTGCTGCCGCTATCGACTACGACGATACGTTTTGCCCACTTCAATGCTTCAATCGTTCGCGCAATATTGTCGATCTCGTTGAAAGTAATTATCAGGGGCGTCACGTGATTTTTCATGGCTGCCAATCATTCATTTATCATTAGGCCTAATGCTAGAGATTTAGCTTTGCCTTGCGATTAAGTTTCGTCGATGTGAGTGAAATTCTTGGCTAGATCGTATAAACGAAGTCTGGCCGATGTGTCTGTCCTTCAAGCCAGCTATAGAGGGCAATCGTGTCGCTCGCTGCACGTTCCCAGCCAAAGTCTTTCTCGACCCAAGTACGCCCTGCGCGCCCCATTTGATGAAGCCGCTCGCTAGGTAAACTGAGTGCATGTTCCAAGCATTGTTGAAGTGACTCTATGCCGTGATCGATCCACCAACCACATTGATTCTCGACCAACCCTTCCCAAGGAGCTCCCTTCGTGCAGATTACTGGTAAAGATTCGGCCAGCGCTTCAGCGACCACTAATCCAAAGTTTTCATTAAGGGTTGGAAGAACGAATAAATCAGCGTCACGATAAGTTTGTATCCGATCATTGCCATAAACTGGTCCTTCAATCACAACCCGCTGAAGGTTCTCTTCGCGCGCTTGTTCTCTCAACTTGATATCATAGTTTAGCTCTGGCGGTCCGACTATGCGTAAACTCCAGTTTGGATAACGCTGTTCCACTAATGCCCAAGCGGCAATGAGTTGATCTAGGTTTTTCTTTGGGTGCACCCGACCCAAACATAAAAGCGTTCGCTTTTGTCGATTTGGAAAGACATTCTTCTTTTCTGCAGGCAAACTGACCCCGTTAGGTATGACGGCGACAGGACTGGTAATGCCAAGTCGACGGATTTCCTCAAGCTCAGACATTGCAGTCGCATGAATACAATCAGCAGCCTCGAGTGCTTTTCGCTGAAATAGGTGCCAGAAGGGCTTCTTCTTCCAAGACGACATGGATAACGCCACACTCGATAGCATGCCACGCGTAGAGTGAACCAACTTGGCAGATGTAATAGATTTTTTACATACACGCGCAGGGTAGACATTCGGCAATAGCCATAGTCCATGTACATGCAAGATGTTGGGCGCATGAACCAGACCCTGAAGCGACTTCTTCATCCCGACTGACGCACGCACGAATGGCAATATGTGCTTACATGATTGAGCATAACTGAAGAGTTGTGGTTGTGCCTTGCCGGATGCTTCTTGAAATGTGGCCTCGCCAACAAAGTGGATACCCACAGCTTCGCCTAATGCGCATTGAGCATGAGCAAGCGCTGGTACACTGTAGGACGGTCCGCCATATTTTCGGTCGATGCTTGCAATGATGTGATGGATCATAATCGCGGACCAAGAGACTGTCTCAGACTTTCAGCAAATTCGCCCTGAATCCCTTTCCATGGTCCTTCCCATTGTTGTCCCGGCGAACGGATCTGCCCGTGGAAATGATCCGGATGATGAATGGTCACGGCATCCGATAAGAAAGCTGCCCATAAAGAGAATGTCGAACCCGCTGATGTGACTATAACCTTGGCCTGAGACATTGCTAGTAGCTCCTCAATATCTGACTTTGAGTCCGCATACCTCTCAACTGAACCAAGGCTCAAGAGCTCCGACAATTCGCTGCTTTTACCGTCAGAAAAAATAGTTACCGGAACTGACCAACCAGCAGCTTCCCTCAGTTGGCCGATGATCTCCTTGAAGTAAGCGATACTAGTTCTAGTATTGCCTTGCTCCGCAAAGGGCCTCGTTTCATCTGGTGGTCGAAAGTCGCCCATTCTAACATGAACCGCAATTGCTGGAACCTTTGATGGGTCAACAAATCGGTGGCTTGATTTCAATTCGCAGCGCAATTGTTGGCGCAGATAATCGCGGTGCTCTCGTAATCCGACAAAGTATGATTCCCAATGTGGCAGCTTCGAAAATACTGCGTAGTGATAATCATTCAGGACTAATTCTTTTCTATCCTGGGCCAAAATACTTGGCTCGAAGACGCTTCTGCTAAAGGGAAGCCTAAGCAACTGAAGTTTGGCAACCAGGTCATTGGATAAGAAAGACTGCCCGTACAGACTGCGCCGTTGAGCTCCATCTTCTCCATTGAACTCAAGCCAATTTCGCCAGGAGTAATGTGACCAGTTATAAGTGTAGTGGCGAAGTCCATGCATCCTTCCAAAGACGGAACCGCGCGCCCATACAAAAAGCTTATTGCCAAGCCCACACCTAGGAAGGAGACTGATGGAAGCATGCAAGACTAGAGTTCCTATTTGAATCGAAAACCGTGGAGGACCATTTCAAGGCCCAGACCCCTTTCGTCCGTCCTTGATGTGAACGGGCGTTCTTAACCAACTATCGCTAACATTTGTGTTTGGCTAGCGGATAGTAAGTGTATTTCATGGCATTCCACTCCTCCCCGGCACAGGGGCAGATAAGTGGGATACTCTAACTTACCATGGCCCGAAAACTTGGGGGCACGTCATCTTCCCCACTTCACCAAAGCATGAGCCACCTCGCCCTCAACCAGAAACGTCGTGGCAACAAACAAGGTTACACTGCATTGTGGGACACGATCCTAGGTCACTCACTCGGCGTAACCAAAAATCTCTCCATGCACCTATCGAAGATAGGCTGCGGCCGCATGAGAAATTAATCTCAAGCAGCGAAAACAATTCTCAAAATCGCGTCTGATAAGGCGAGTCGCGCTGCGCCTTAACATTGGCCAAAGTAGTGCAGCAATAAGCTGCCGCCTTTTCAAATTTGATATGTCGGTTTGGTTGTAAAGCTGTTGGTAGAGTGACAGTTTCTCAAATAAATCCTGCCCGCGATTAAATGAACTAGACGAGACTGACTTGTCGTGTTGTCGGTAAAGCATTGTGGTTCGAGGCACGTAAATGATACCATAGCCCTTGGACAGACAGCGGATGGACCACTCCCAATCGGACGATTGAGGCATAGTCGATTTGAAGTCACCAATTTCCTTGAAGTGAACATTTCTAATTGCGCATCCAGAGATGTGCCACCAGCATCCCCGCTCGATTGTACTATCTACCGCCTCTTTTGTACCTAGAATCAGCTCGTTACACCGTTCCGGACTCTCCTCTCCCGGTGATATCAGCCCACTTTCAGGCCACCAGTTGTCATAGCTTGAGCAAATGCTTGCAACCGATAGATCTGAGTTTTCAATCGCATTGAAGTATAGTTGAAGCCAGTTCGGCTTCACCACGTCATCTGCGTGTAAGATAAAAGTCCAATCCGCAATTTCATTGATTTTTCCCAAGGCCTGGTTCTTGCTTGAAAATTGACCAAGATTTTTGGCGTTCCGCCAGATCATCAGTGGTACAGTCCCTGTCCAAGCCCTTTCCGCTTCCTCACATGTGCCGTCGGAACTGAAATCGTCTACTACAATTACCTGACTTAATTTCGAAAATTCGCTGCACTTTTGAAGGGCGGTCAACGTTTCCGAGATCGTGACGGCTGAATTATAAGTCGGCACCATCACTACAAACCGCGCAGCATACGGAATTTTTTGCTCAGCGCTCATCGACGACATGATCATGATCCTTCAAACAAGCCCGCCAGATTGCGATCATAACGTTGTCCATAAGCCTTCCAGGACAGGGCTTTAATATCATCCTCAAGCAATGGCGCGTAGGGTTGGCCACGCTTCAATCGTTGTGCGGCTTCATTGAGAGCTGAAGCCAGTGCGTCAACATCTCCAGTCGGTACAATGATGGTGCGGTCCATCAAAGCAGAAGTATGACATAGGTCAATGCCACCAGTGTCTCCTGTACAAATGATAGGCAACCCTGATGCAAGTGCTTGAGCCAAGACCATTGCCAAGCCTTCTTCACGGGAAGGGAGCACAAGACAATCAACACTGTGATAATGCTTCCAAAGATCCTTTTGATCTACTTTATCATAGTGCTTAACATTCGCTAAACTTGAGGGAAAAGCATAATCACCGATGGGCCCTATGTGAATCAATTGGATTTCGTCGACACGTTTGATCGCTTCTACCAAAACGTCGCAGCCCTTCCTCAAGCACCACGTTCCAACGAAAGCTACACGGAATTGGCCTGACCACTCTCGTTCAGACCGAGCTGGAAATAGAGATGTTTCTACGCCGTATGGATTCAAGGTTGTCTTGCTACCAACTTCTTTGTGAGAGTCGAAGCTGCGCTTTACATGCGACGAGGGTATATCTATCATATCAGCTATTCTGTATCCATCTAATTCGCGCTGGATCACCGCCTCCGTAGGCCTCACTGCTCCATCCAGTGCTTTCAACAGAATGTCTTGCTCAATTATGTGTTTGCTGCCTCTCACAACTACTAGTTTAGCCCCATACTTTGCTCGCGCATACTCGGCGGCCTCAAGATAAACTCCGGACATAAATATAAATACGTCGCATGGTTGAAGTGCGAGTATTACAGCTCGGTTCAATGCTTTGTGACTCAGATACTCACAGAGGCCCGGCAAAAAATTTGAATATCTTGTTTGCCAAAGCGCAAATAACGCAAGCCACGGGAAGAGATTAACGTGACACTTTTCCGGTAGGCCAAACGACAACGCGCGCGATTTGGGAACATACGAGTAAAACTTTACGTCATGACCTAGTTGAGAAAGTTCACGTGCCAAGTCAAGCACATGAAATCTGCCAGCCGTTGCTATAGCTACTTTTAGGGGCCTGCTCATTAGTTAAAGACTCACTTAATTGAGGGAGAATTATGCACCAAAGTCCGAGCCGACTTGGCAAAACCGTCACGATCCATAACCCCCATCATCACTAGCACTCGATTAAACCCAAGTGAAAAGATATATGATGCAACAAAGAGGACTATGATTTCCATTAGATTGCCATTCGGCTGCAATAATGAAGCGCCGCATAGCCCCGCGGTTAGCAGTCCCGCTAAGTTTCCACTTCGCAAGCAGAATATGATGTCTTTGTCGAGCTTACCAATCAAGAGCCCAAGCAGGAAGAATCCGAGAACTACTCCATTTGTGCCAAAATTCATGTAGAATTCCAATGTTTGCCCCACTCCAACACTGGTGCCCTCAGCAAAGTAAATCCCTGTGAACTCGGAGACCAGGTTGCCGCTTCCGCCGACAACAGGCTTACTTGGCCAAATTGCTCGTGGAACAATTACCCATAACGGTATTGTAGCCCCCGCAGTCAACTCAACCAGCCCTGCTTCATGACGGGCAATTCCCGTGCCAGCTAGATAGCTTTCATTGAGTCGTACGACCAAAGATTTAATGTGATCCTCGTTATTGAAGTCAATCCATTCAAAACTGTCAACCATGTTTCGGACATTGCCAAGTCGCTGCTCAAAACCACCTGCCCCACCCCAAACGCTCTCCCTCAAGTTATTGCGTTCTCCAAAATAAGCTACTGCAAAAGAGAGACCAAGACCAACAATGAAGGGAGCCAAGACAGCTATTATGATTTTTTGTCTTGAAATAGTGTAAAGCAACGCGGACGCTGCCATAATAAAACCTACACCAAATCCAATAAATCCACTTGTTACCATTGTTGCAATTGGTAGACCCATTAAAACAACGCCGCCAATTGCGAGATCAGGTGCGGACTTTACTTGAGTGGCGCGGTAAAAATGAACCCACAAACCCAAAACAACCAGATTTGCCGTTGCACTTAGAATGGACGTTGACGAGGGGATAAAGCCAGCAAACGGCCGAATGAAAAAATAGCTCGCCAAACCAACGATCAAAAGCATCGGCCCTGTACTTCGGCTGAATTCACGCGTTTCCTGAACAGCGGCAGACTTTCCAGGGTGCTTCTTGCTGGCACTAGCCAAAAATACACCTGCCAATAATGAGGCAAGGCCTAGCACGAGCATGCTAAATCCCTTTAATACAATATAATAATCTTCACTATCTCTAGCCGCTCCAATATAGCTCATCGCCCCAGGGACATGTAGCAAAGACATCGAAAGAAAATATGCCAATATCAATGGGCCGCCATTCAAGCCCCGGCGAACTATAAAAACAAGCAAGAACAAAAGTTCCGCAAGCCAAATGAAAATAACTAAATTCAATTCTTTATTACGCTATTGATTTACGGGGAGACACTGGACAGCATAAATGATAGGCGATCTTCATAAGTATTACCCCCAGATTTGATATGCTCGTTCACTGCTCTGCCTAAACGCGTTCGTTCAGCTGGGTCACTCAGCATAGCCTTTGCAAGGGCGCTGGCCTGTTCAACCGTTTCAAACAGGCGAACTCGCAGACCGTCTGCGCCGAATATCGCGCGGTGCTCCGGCGTGTCTTCGACCAACATACACCCTCCAATAGCCGCAATTTCAAAGCTGCGCATCACATGACCGTCCCGATTAGCTCTTCGTACCAAGCATAGATTGATCTTATGTTCTTGGGTTGCTGTTGCAAGTTGCTGTGAGTTTAGCAGTCCAACGGAATGACTGGCCAGATCGGGATAGTCAGCCCAGTACCCCCCTGCCAGTGTTACTTTGAGGCCAGCCCTAGCAAAAGCACGAATGAATTCAGCACGTTCAGGGTCGGCACCCCCAACGAACAAGACGTCACCTGACTTGACAGAGGGCTCGGAAACCAAGCCTCTGTCAAATAATGCGCGATCATAGCCGAAAGGCAAGTATACAACATCGATGCAACCCAAATCGCGCAATTGTTGTATATTGCTTTGCCGGGGCGTAAACACACGATCGTAGGCCCGCAACGACTCAAGATGCCAGTTGGATCCGGCTTTGGGATTCCAAGGATCATCTGTGGAGAAATGTAGGCAGATTGTATTAAGGTAGCGGATCCGCTCAAGTGTTCTGCGGCTTATCGGGGTCAAGCCAGTTGTAAGGAGATGTGTCGGCCTTTCCTCCTTAACAACTTCTAAGATCTTTGCCTCAAATTGGTGGCCCAAAGGGTAGCGCTTTGAGCGTGCGCGCCACCATATGCTATTCAAGAGCTTAATCTTTGACTTAGCCTGCTGCACATCGTGAAAAGATGTCGGAATCTCAAGTTTCTCGGCCGCTCGGAGTAAGCTGCCGCCTAGATGAGTGCCGCCGGATTGACCGACTAGCACTAGTTTTCTGCCCGCATCCCCGGCTATGTTTGAGAATGTTCTTGGATCTTTTACCACAACCTTATTCCCGCCGCTTAGCTTGTCTGGCTTGAAAAGCTGCAGTCTTGATCGCTTCGGCTGCCAATTTTACAGTGTAATTCGTTTCGACATGCGCCTTCGCAGTTATTCCCAATTGCATTCGCCTTTCCTTCTCTTGGTTCCATCTTACCAGCACGCTTGCCAGCGCATCCGCGTCGTTAAACGGGACAACGGCACCTGTTGAGCCCTCTAGGACAAGGTCATTGGCACATCCTACTCGGTCGCTCACAATAACTGGCAAACCGGATGCCATCGCCTCATTTGCCACCAAACCCCATGTCTCGCCAAAGTCGGAGGGTAAGACGAGGCAGTCGGCGACCATGTAAGCATCTGAAATTTCCGACTGGTTGAGAAAGCCGGCAAAAGTGTAGTTAATTCCCGCCACTTCAGCTTGTTCTACAGCGGCAACCTTTTCTGCGCCGTCCCCAACAATCAGTAAATGCAAGTCGGCACCTCGTGACTGCGCTAGAATACATCCTCGGATGACATCTGCAACTCTCTTTTTGGCCTCAAGCTTCCCAGCAAACAAGACCACCATGCGATTCGATTGAATGCCCCACTTGCCCCGAATTGTTTCCCGCATTGGAATTCTGGCGGCAACTTTGGCACTAAAGTGCTCATTGTCGACGAAATACTTGGCCATTGCTATTTTTGGCGATGCAACGCCAGACTGAAGATAAAAATTCTTGTTGCTGTCACCTATCGCGATGAAGCTGCTGGCGAGTGAAAAATAGAGCTTATGAAGAAAGCGTATAAAAGCCGGGCGCTGCCGCAGACCATTACTCTCTCCCCTTAGGATGATCGGAATACCTCGCAAAGCACATGAGATGTAGGCTTGAACTAAAGACAATTCCTGCCAGCCCAAAACCAATGCAGCGTCTGGGGAAAACTTCTCTATGACCGACCCAAGTTCGAGCGCAACTCTCTTGGCAAACCCATTCCTAGCAAACGGCGTTTGCGCCGTAGACAATACCAGACTCACATAACCATCTAAAAGTGGCGTATCCCAGACAATCTCGCGTCCAAACCCTATGCCTTGCTCCGTCGCGTCTGGAATATAACTAAACACCACCAATAACTCTATGTCGGGATCGCTGTGGATTGCTCGAAAAAGTGGCACTTGATATTGAATAGGGTGTGATGTGAATATGATCATCCGCATCGGTCATGCTCTTTCTAACAGGCGATAAACTTGGGTGGCGCAATGCGGCTGACAAATGTTGATGCCTACTGCATCAGTATTGAGACCATAGCTCCGCCAAAAATCGTTTCATAATTCCAATCATCAACGATTTTAGCCCGATTTTTCTCAACCAATGACAGCCTAAAGGTAGTGTCTTGCATCAAGTTTTCGATAGCACCAATTAAGCTTGACGCCGAATCCGGATTAACTGGAATGGCATAACCTGGCTGAACGTAGGTGGAATTCCACTCTGGGAGGTCAGTTACAAGCGGAATTACACCGGCGGCCATATAATCAAAGACCTTGTTCGATGCACCTGCCATGTTATCGAGATTGGCATCATCAGACCTCGCTGGAACGATGGCCAATCCAAAGTCTGCCTGTGAAGCGGCTATTAAGAGCTCTTCGCGGTATTTTATTGTACCAAGGTATCTGAAAGTGTCAGTTCCTGTTCCCTCGTTGATTGCCGCTTGGAACTCCTCGATTAAGCCTTTTCCGCTTTCTGTTTCATATCCGGCGATCCAGAACTTCAATCGCCCTTTAAAATGGACTACGGTCTCAATCAGCGCACGAGGCAAACGGTCGCGGGAGATTGAACCGTGGTAATACAGAACAAACGCGTCGTTGCTCCCTTTATGCTTGGACGTTGCTCTTGGCAATTCGGAAACTCGGGGTGTATTCCAAATCACTTTTAGTCTTTTTAGCGGCACGCCCAAGTCAAGCTCGGTTAACAGGGCACGAGCTTCATTGGGGAAAATGCACGCGTCACATCGCTCCAAGATTGCGCGACGAGCTATTCTGAAAAGCCAATGCAAGTCAGATTGTCGTTTGGGGCTGTCATGTTCGTGGTAGACAATCTGAGAATGACAAAAAAATGCTGCCACTAGCCCCGGAAAGGCACCCAGTGGATCTGAGACATAAATAATCTTGGGCTTCAATCCCCAAGCCGCTTTCATGCTGGCCCAGCAGTATTTGATGTAGTCGAGTGCTTGGACGTTTTGTCTGCGCCGTGGCTTAAGCTTGATCTCGGTCAGATGTTCACTGCTCGGGAGGCACAATTCTGACGACACATTTGGCGAACTCAAGAAGGTTGACCTCCAACCAAAGTCACTGGCCACAAGCGCAGCATTAATCAGTGGTGGATAAGCCGCAGGTTCAGTGACCTGGATGAACAAGATTTTCTTATCAGTCAAATGTTGCCCCAAGATTTGTGTGCTGCCCAAACAGAGCGATGCTAATTTTGATATAATCAAGAGCTTAGAATAAGGCCCCTAAATTGTTGTAGGGATCGCGCTATCTAACTCTGCAGATATAATCACCTACGGATAATCAGATCCTCATACAAGGCATGCATGTCATTCGTCACATCATTCACAGAGCGCGGCGGCACGATGCCCATTTTCAGTTTCGCAAGGAGACCACGATTTGAAGCCAAAAGCGTCATCGCGTTCCTCCACGCGCCGACGTCACCTGCCTCGACCAATAAACCATTTGTTCCATCAGAGACTAACTCAGCAATGCCGCCTAAATTAGACCCTAGCACCACGACACCCGCACGAAATGCCTCAAGAACGACTAAAGGCCCAGTCTCCAACCAAGTTGATGGGACCGCGATTACATCATGTTTGGCCATTTCCTTAGTTACTAAATCAGGGCTGACAGCCCCGTGAAAGGCAATTCGATTGTCACCTGTACAGGTCTTTGCCAATCTTTGACCAAAGGCATCATTCGGGGACACCTCGATCCCATAAATGGTGAGTTGGACAGCCAAACTTGGAGCCGCGATCAATGCATCAATCAGATTATGCACACCCTTTGTTGGATCAAGGCGTCCAAAATAGGCTACGCGCAAAGGACGGTCATTGACTGTACAAGGGATTGTCTCGGGGTCCAGCTTGGACAGATTTGTACCTTGTCGGCTTATGGTTAGTCTAGTCTTACTCAAACCATTAGCGAGCAGAACGGCTCCGACCCAATCACACACGCCTACAACATGGTCCGCCTTTGTTAGGAGCGCGGTAAACCGCTCTTGCCCTAATTGAATCAACTGTCGCATTCGCAATGCTAAGAGTGGCCCTTTGTGCACGCCAGCCCGGCCCATCGCTGCGCCCGCCGAAAAAGGCACACGGGCCAAAGTTCTCCCGATCCAGCCCGGCAAATCATGCTTTTGCAGCACGCAACTTGTACATTGAGTCACTTCAATGCGGCCATGACAAGGCGACTGCCCCTGATACATCATCGTACCTCGGGCACAGCTCACCGTAGGTGTATGGTACGTAAAGACAGTTTTCGCGTAATGCGCTTTTGCAACATCAAACAAGAGATGTGACACCGCTGCTGTATGAGCGTGAAGGTGAACCACATCAGGCTGGAATTTCAGGCAGATTTGACCAAAATTGTGTGCTGCAAGCTCGTCCGGTGTGCCGTGCGCACCCTCGGGACGTGCAGTTCCTGAGAACCGTTCCACATCCAGACCTTCAATCTGATATGTTTCGTTGCGAGCTCCGGGAGCCGCAATCAAAACCTCCCACCCTAACTCAATCAGCCCGCGGGCCAACCCGATTACATACACTTCAGTGCCACCAATCGGATCCGGTAGAAAAGTGAACGGAACGAGGATTATTCTCAACGGCTTAACAACCCGACACGAAGCGAACTTATCCAGCCCCGGGCGATCCCAGCTATCTCTTCAGCCAACTCATAGCCAAAAACTTGGGCCAAGAAGCGGAAGTGGGTTGGGCCTTGGGGCAGAAGGTTCAAATTTAGTTCCTTCATTTCACTAAGCACCTCTCGAAACTTATGACGGTCTTTCTGGAATAGTGCGCGGGTTGTCTGGAAATAACGATTTGAAACACTATCGACGACTTCTCGAGTCATTTGGCCCTCTCGGGCAGCAAACTCGAGGACCATTCTGGCGTTGCGCCGAACTGCCATAGAAAAAGCGATATCATTTTGTTTCGAAAGACTATTCTGGACATCACGATAGATTAACGATGGTCTTTCAGTTTCACAGCCGACAAAGGTGCAGTTGGCCTCCGCCAGCCTGATGTATAGTTCAACATCCTCAATCACTACAGAATCGCTGAATCCACCAACAGCGTTAAATGCGTCCCTGCAGATTAGTGAACTGCCCATTGCCAAAAAGTTTGAAGCTTCAAGTAGATCAATCGCAGCTTCGATTGATTTGGTCCGGATTTTAGGAGTTATTAGCGCGGTAAGGTTTAAATCCTTATCCCCACGAGCCCAATTTGAGTAAATCAGGCCACAATTGTTCGGAACATTTTGCGCTACTTGCAGCTGTGCAAGAGTAGAGCCTTCACCAATAACGTCATCGGCATCGAGAAATTTGATCCAGTGGCCATTCGCCAAGCTTACCCCTAGATTACGTGTAGGGGATGCTCCCTGAATTTCTTGATTAACAATTAGATGTCTGACCGTAGATGATCCCAGAATTGTCTTAGCGATTTCAATACTTTTGTCTTTAGAGTTATTGTCGACAACAATGATTTCAGATTTCCCTATCAGCACTGCTTCTCGGATAGCACTTTGAATACTTTCTCCAAGAAATTGCTCAGAGTTGAACACAGGAATAATAATGGACACTTCAAGTTTCGGCATTAAGCTCTTACCTCTAGCAGGAACTGGCAATCTATGAACCAGCAACTCAGCACGCTAGGTTTGCGGCCATAGGGCAGGAGTCTCCCAGTTTGGGTGAGTAAAGCGCCAAGCCGGCACACTTGGCAATTACTAGTCCTGGCTGAGCAATCAGATATGTTTGACCATTCTACGGTTCTAACCGCTAACCTAACGCTGATGGTTTAAGCAGCAGGCTAAGGACCAACCTTGGTCACCCGGAATCAAAATAACCATTCCTTTTAACTGTTATCTCTCACCCGTACTAGAGTAGCAAATTTCAAGTCCCGCACCGGCGCATTTTTTCTTTGGCCAAGACCATCGCCGAACGCTCAGCACATCAAACGAGGCCAACACTTCGCTATTCTAAGCGCCCATCAGTGCCAAATGTTCTAACGACGCACACTATTTTGTTCCGAGAAAGAACGTAGAGCGGACAAGATTTCTGGCTCGAATACACCCTCCTTCAGAATTCGCCCAAAAACAACGGAACTTATCTAGACAAACACTCGTTGGACATGGAGATTGAAATGGCGTCGCTCTCTAAGACTTACAACTGTTCGTATGTGTCTCAGTTTGGCTCTAATGCTGAACGGGACATTGTTTCTGATGAAATTATGCAAATTGTGCTCTTTGAATTGCAAAGCTAATATAACCGCGATGTGCCGCTGCATACGGGCTGACGTCTGAATTGCCAGGTGGCACTTGTAGCGCGCAGTGATCCAGCATTTCTGAAGAAACTTTGTCGGTCGAAAGATAAAGCCCAATGTTATAAATGCCTTCAACCAGACCTATTGGACCAATAGTCATGGATACGCTGTGCTTTCCAATTTCAAGTGTACATGGCAGCCTTAGCTCACTGCGTAGATCGCAGATACCCAGCCTAACACCGTCTTGAGAGTAAAATAGGATAGAAAAGTCCCGCAGATTTGTCTGTTGGTTCGCCCAAATATCCATGGAGACGCGGATTTCCTTTTTCTCTGGATCGTAACCTGTTTGAAATTGATCCAGTGTTAGTTCCCCGACAACAGTCGCTAGCTTCGCGTCATCATTCGAATGATAGGATTCGATCACTTTGGCTGTGGTTCCCGTATTAACCAGTTGGCCACCGCTCAAGTACATTCCGGTATTGCAGAGTGACTGCACAGCCCCCATATTATGGCTCACGAACAAGACTGTCCGACCTTGGCCTGCTACATCTTGCATTTTTCCTAGGCACTTTTTTTGAAACTCTGCGTCGCCGACTGCCAAGACCTCGTCTACAATAAGTATTTCAGGCTCCAAGTGGGCTGCAACAGCAAATGCAAGTCGAACATACATGCCACTCGAATAACGCTTGACCGGAGTGTCGAGGAACTTTTCGACACCGGAAAACTCAACAATCTCTTCAAACTTTCGCTTAATCTCAGAGCGGCTCATGCCAAGAATGGCACCATTTAGATAGATGTTTTCACGACCAGACAATTCGGCGTGAAAGCCTGTGCCGACTTCCAAGAGGCTGGCCACACGACCTTTGATCTCGACCCGTCCCTGCGTCGGTTCAGTAATACGAGACAACACTTTCAACAGCGTCGACTTCCCAGCGCCATTGCGGCCAATAATGCCAACGACGTCACCGCGCTTGATTTCGAAACTCATATCCTTGAGCGCCCAGAACTCTTCCAATTCGTCACCGGCAATGATTGCTTTTCCTTGTGCCATCTCCCTGGCACCGCGGACGAAATTCTTGACGTTCTGAGTGATCACTTCTCGGAACGTGTTCGAGCGATCGGCGGATTGGTGGCCGATGATATATTTCTTGCCGAGGTTTTCAGCACTGATGACGATATCTGAGCTCATGATTTAGGTCGCTTTGCAACAAAATTAGTTGGCGAAACAGTCATCCGAGGTGGAATCGCTTCGATCACGAACCCCTTGTCAGCTAAAAGCCTCCTTAATTCTTCGTATGATTCAGGATCATTTGCCTCGAATACAATTGTTCTAAGGGATTCAGAATCTAAATGCCTGGACAAGCCCTTCAGTACCCGAAGCTCGTGACCTTCAACGTCGATCTTTATATGGGTAGGTGGGGGAACATCATTTGTCTCTATCAAACTGTCGCCGGTCAGCGTGGCGACGGAAACTTCATTCTCGTAACTTGCTCTCATCGTCGGACTTAAAGAGCTAACCCCGCTGTTTCCAGCATCGCGAATTGATAAAGTTGCAATTCGGCTCTGATCCGAAAGTGCTAGATTAACCACTTTGATGACTGTTTCATTCAAAGATATGTTTGCGCACAATCTGTGTGTAGTCAGCGGACTACACTCAAACGCGACCACTTGAGCGGTTGGATAAAGTTTAGCAACGGCTATCGACATTATGCCTATGTTCGCGCCAATATCCCAGAATACATCGTCTGGCTGAATATCGGCGGTTATCGCATTTAAAACCTCTTTCTCATAGAAACCTTTGTCAATGCAGATACGATCGACATAGCTTTCAGGATCAAGGTGCAATAGAATGCCGTAATCTATTTCGCATTGAATCAACCTTATTGGCCACAGGCCTCTAAGCAGCTTGTTTATTCGTGCTGTTCCTCGGGCGTGCGAGCAAAGCCATCGGTCAAATGCATTGTTAAATTTCGCTTGCATCATACTAGGTCCGCAAAAGTCTTCTGAGTGCTGCGGAATGTGGACACCTCGGGCCAAAGGAAGAAGGTCACAACGGCCGAGCTGAGCAAAAAGGTGGGCAAATAAAGGGTTGCTGGCTCTCCTAGCAAGCACCCACGGAAACCATCAATCACGCCCACAACAAGGTTCATTAAACTGAGTAGGCACCATTGATCTAGAACAACTGAATTCATTTACTTTTACTCGCAAAATTGCGTACAAATAGCACGTTTGATACATTGAATGGCTTTTCGCCCAATTCACATCCGTCATTGTAGGTTGCAACGAAGCGATATCCCAAAGGTTCAACAATTCTTGCGATTTCAACGAGGGGCGAAGATCTCTCGTTGATGTAGATGCTGTTGAACTCCAGAAAAAGAAAATCGACTCTTTGTGATTTCAAAGTATCGATAGCACCCTGAAGAACCTGAGGCTCAAACCCCTCTGTATCAACCTTAAGAAAACTAATGCGGTCGATGGAATTGATTTGAACTACGATGTCTATTGTGCTGACTTCTACTTCGATAACTTCGGCAGTAGCTCCGTAAGTTTGAGCAAATGGAGCGTTACTGTTAAGACTATTGATGAAGGAGTTTGGATAGATGTGGAATGGCATTATGCCGGGCTTGTCGGCTAACGCTTGTCGAAACACATTAACCTGTTGGTCAGGCGCAAACTGCCCACTTAACAATTCGAAGGAGACTTGGTCCGGCTCGAAACATAGAATTTTTGCGTTTGGGAACCTGTTGCGAAAAGCTGACGTACTCCCACCTCGATGTGCCCCGACATCAAAGATAGTCTCGATAGGTATGCCATACTGAGCAGAAATCTCCACAATATCCTGTAATGGGTCGTGACCAAGGCGGTTAGTACGGAACACTTGGAAGCCAAGTCCTCTCAAAAAAGCCTTAAGGAAGTTTGCTATTGCACTACGCATCAGAACAAGTCCGCAAATGTTTTCTCGGTTGCCCGAAAAGTTTTGACACCAAACCAAAGAAAAAACGCTACAATTAAGAGGCTTATGGCAAAGCCCGGCCAAAACAATTGTGCCTCTCCTCCCAAGAGGCACCAGCGAAATCCATCAATCACGCCTACAGCAGGATTGATCGAATAGAGCAGGCGTAAATTGTCCGGGACGACGCTACTAGCAAAGCCCACTGGGGAGACATATAGCCCGAACTGCACAATGAATGGCACCACAAATCTAAAATCTCTGTAGCGTACATTGAGCGAGGCGAGGATCAAAGCAGGCCCCAAGGCGGACAGAACCGCCAAAAGAATGAAAAACGGCAAAAAGATAATTTGCCAATCAGGGTAAAAGCCCAAAATAACCATTAGGCCAAGTAACAACACAAACGTAACTGCAAAATCGACTATGGCAACGAGACTGCTGGCGACAGGTACAATCAGCCTGGGAAAGTAAACTTTGCCAATCAGGTTTGAGTTGGTGACAAGGCTATTGGCGGCCTGCGATAAAATCGTAGAGAACAAGAACCATGGCAACATGCCTGCCATAACCATTACGGGATACGGTGCCGTGCCTTCACTCGGCAATTTTGCCAAGGTTCCAAATACGACGGTGAAGATAATCATCGTCAAGAGCGGGCGAATGACGGCCCACGCAACCCCGATTACGGTCTGTTTGTACTGCACCGCGACATCGCGCCAAGCCAAGATCGCGAAAAGTTCCCGATATGACCAAAGGTCAGACCAGTAATTACGCTCTGTGCGGCCAGCCTCTAGAATGAGGACCCGCTGTGACTTTTCAGCCTTGGCATCTTCAACATCGGCTGTGGGTGAAACCTGTTCTGTCATATTTTCCAAACTCTAGGCGGCAATTCGGGTCAAAAGATTGTGAATCGAAGTCTCAAAGACTGATTTGCCAAATCTTTGATGAACTTTTTTGGCCAAAGTTTGGCGCGCGGATGGTGGTGCGGCCTTGAATTGGCTCAGAATTTTACTCAAAGCATCGGCAAATTGGTCTTCGGTGACACAGTAACCCAAGTCACCATCGGCAAGCGCATCTTTGGCTCCAGCCACACTTAAACCGATGGCAGGGGTGCCGGCTGCCATGGCTTCAAGAAAGACAATGCCGAAGCCCTCACCGGTAGATGGCAAAACAAACAAGTCTGCCGCATTGTAAAGGTCATTCAAATCTTGCGGCGGGACTTGACCAAGGAAACGGATATGTCCGCTTACACCTTCCTGGGTCGCCAGGGCTTCGAGCCGCGCGCGATCATCGCCATCGCCCGCAATTAGAAAGAGCAGGCTAGGATGGCTTGGTACGATAGCTTTGAGCGCCCGAATAACCCGGTCATGGCCCTTATATTGTTCCTGAGCACTCAACCGACCCACAGCAAGCAAAACTGGATGCTCACTCAAGCCAAATTTCGCACGGGCCCCCGCGTGGTCAACCGGCGCAAAGGCCTCGCTCACCGTGTTTGGAATGACGAGGACCGTCTCTGAAGCTATGTCACATTCGTTTAGAATGCGAGCGCGTGTGTCGCGACTGACGCTCACAATCCAATCTGCGGCTTCAAGGGCTGCGCGGCGCAGACCACGCACCTGACCCCAAACCTCAATACCATGGACTTGAATAACGAGCTTTGCACCGGACAATCGCGCAACCAGTGCGCCGAGCGGTGCCATATAGACATGGTTACAAAAAATGATGTCCCAAGACTGGGTTAAGGCCAGCAAGGTCTTCAAACTATAGCCAAGCCGGCTGCCAACCGCCTTTAATTGACGGACTTTTAGCGGCAAGCCAGAAATTGGATCTGTCGCACTACGGGGCAACACATCAATTCCGGTCACCCGTGAGTCCCTCGCGAGGGCTTGAAGGAAGTCCCGCGCAGCGCAGGCGATCCCGCCTCGGCCGCCATAAGCTTCGGTAACAAGAGCCAGAACGCGCATGCTAGTTGCTCTGCCCAACAGATGCCAAGGGCCCATTCAGAGTCTGTTGCTGGGCTGGCATCGTGGTCTCTGACGCCAAGAGTCCCAGGGCCCAAGCCCGCGAGGCCTCGCCTTTGGATTCAATATGCACCCCTTGTTGATTGGCAATCCAGCGTCCTGTCGGCACGCCAAAGCCGGTCTTTGCACGACGGGTAATGATGTCAGGCAAGGGCTTACTGGCAGCCTTTGCTAGCGCCTGCTTGCCAAAACCTGGACCGAATGACCGCAAGGTCGGGCCAACTTCTTCCAGCAGCACCCGATCAACCAGCGGCGTCCGAATTTCCAAGCTTTGTGCCATCCCAGCCCAATCTGAATCGCGCAGCAATTGATTGCGCATATAATTGCAGGATTCCAATGCGCTAACCCTTCCCATTGGAGAGCCGGGATCGGGCATGCAGCTTTCGGCGACCCGGTTAAGTGGGTTCAAGCGGCGCATACCTTCGGTCAGAAGCTCAGGATCCAGAACGGTTTTCAACTCAAACGGCAAAAACAAGCCGCGACGCAACAAATAGGCACCGGGATAAGTACCGCCATAGGTCAAAAGACCGGCCAGCTTTGGCGAAACGCCCACTTGCTTAAACAGGCCAAACGCTGCGCGCCCTAGGGCACCAACACCTGGGATTGCAGCTGGGACCGACAGATATTTGACCCATTTGGGTACTTCTCGGAAGCTGGGATAGCCCGCCAATAATTCATCGCCACCCAAACCCGACAGGGCGACCTTCAAGCCCGCCTCCTTGGCTGCCTTCGACACAAACCACGTATTGATGCCATCTATTGAGGGTTGGTCCATGGTTTCGAGTATTTCTGGGAGGTCGCGCCTAAACTCCGCTTCATCAACGGTACGAACAACATGCTCTGCTTGGTAAAGAGATGCGACCTGGCGGGCGAGAGGCGTTTCATCTTCCGACGTGCCGACAAACTCGGAGAAGGCCAAGGTTATCGCCCGGATCCTTTCCTGACCTGCGTCTCGCATTAATCCGAGGAGGGCCCCAGAATCGATCCCGGCAGAAAGGAAAACCCCAACCTCAACATCGGCCAATAGGTGCGCGCGCACACTGTCGAGCGCCGCGGTCTGGATTCGTGCCTCAATTTCAGGGCCTGAGAAGGTGCGATTGGGTTTTTGCGCCAGTATGGAGGCTATGGAAATGTAGGGTTTTGGCGCATGTACCCCGGCTGCATCAATTAGTTGGGTATGGCCTGCGGGCAATTGGCGGATGTCGCGATAGCAGGTGAACGGTTCAGGGACGCTGCCCCACAAGTAGAAACCAACGATTCCTGCTGGTTCAGGTTCGCGGCTGATCTTTCCGCCCGCTAAAAGCGCCTTGACTTGGCTTGCAAAGCGCAACGTCCATCCATCATTGGCAATGTAAAGTGGCTTGATGCCGTAAGGATCCCGAGCCAAAAACAGACTGCGGGCATCTCTGTCCCAAATGCCGATTGCAAACATGCCCCGCAGGCGACCAACCATGGCCGCGCCCTCCAGCGCATAAAGGTGCAAGAGCGCTTCGGTGTCCGACGTTGTGCGGAACACACAGCCCTTGGATTCCAGATCGCGTCTGAGTTCAGGATAATTGTAAATCTCGCCATTAAAGACAATCGTGTAGCGGCCGGAGCTATCCGTCATAGGCTGGTTAGCACGCTCGAGAAGGTCAAGGATCGACAAGCGGCGATGGCCAAGGCCAATGCGGCGGTCATCACTCCACCAAGCACCGACTCCATCGGGTCCGCGGCGGTACATATGGTCACGCGTCGCGACCAGCTCGGCCTCGGTCGGGGGCGAGGCCGAGGCATGATAGGCGAAGATGCCGTTTATGCCACACATAAAAGTGAGCCGCCTCTTTCTTCAGATAAGTGCTTGCGCAAATTTGGCGGTGTAAGGCTATTCTTAGCGGCGCAGGCTTCAATAGCTACCGCACCGGGCCTTGCAAGGCCCGGTCTTCAATTTTGAGATCAGGCACTCACAAGCATAGGAAGACCTATTTCTTCCTGTTTTGTGCTGCTTTGTTTTGTCTTTGCCCGCGTCGCAGACAACTACCTTATATCGGTTACATGTGTCGTATTTTTAGACAGTTACTGGTCAAGGTTCTGGAAAGCAAAGACGATGCCAACACAGGCCATGTTGCTCCCTCAGCTGAAATCATGAGTCCAGTGGCCCAGAACCAAGCAAGACACACCAGAGTCAGATCAATTCCAAGGATATTTGATCTATTTCAATAGGGACCCACTGTCTCATAACTTCTAATAGGAGGCGGGCGCGTTCTCGGCTTGGCACAGCCTCTATCTCGGCAACCTGTCCTGCAAAAGGACCCTCAGCGATCCTTACCTTGTCCCCTGCACTTAGGGCAGGTGCTGGATGGACCAGACCACTTGGCTCCAAGCGCGCAAAAAGCGCAGTCATAATGCCAAGTGGAACTGGGGCGGGGATTTGATCAAAGCACACCAAGTGCTTGACCCCGAAAGTCCCATTAATGGGACGCCAATTTTGGGTGGCGCGATCAAACCTCACAAAGAGATAGGCCGGGAAAAAGGCCGCCGTGACTTCTTTGATCGTTCGCCCCACCTTAACTTTCTTGGTATGCAAGGGTAGAAATACGTGGAAGCCTTGCCGTTCAAGATGGCTAAGTACAAGCTTTTCTTTCCCTGAGTGGGTATGGACTAGATACCAAGCTGTTTCGCGACCTTGGTCGCCTTGCGCGTCCATCTTCAAGCACTCCAAACACTTACTGCCAAAATTCGCTTATCACGAGAATCCTTAAGAAGAGTAATATTTGGAGTAAGAGTTATAGTATGAGGCGGAGTCGCCGCGTGTGTATTTGGATTGTGCTTTGAAGTCGACGGAGTTGAGTGCGACGCCGCGTGGAGTGATGCGTGCGTGCGGATTGGAGTTCGTGGACGGCGATGCGGATAGCGTCGCCGGTGGTGGCACCCCATCGGACGACGAGGATGACGGCGTCGGCTTGACGGGCCATGGTTTGTGTTTCGGCGACGGCGAGGACGGGTGCGGTATCGACGACGATGAACTGGTAGTGGTGTCGCAGCGTATCGAGGAGGCCTGAGAAGCGCTCGAGGGCTTGATCGACACCGGTACGGTCGTTGATGGCTTGTGTTGGCAGGATATCGAGATCGGTGAGGAGATCGCGGGAGAGGGCTGCTTCGAGGCGGTCGTGATGATTGATGATATCGATGAGATTGGTTTTGGCTTCGATGCCGGCGATATTGGCGATTGTGGGCCTGCGGATATCGGCTTCGATGAGGATGGTTTTAGCCCCGGACATGGCGAGGGTTCTGGAGAAGGCCAGAGCGGTGGTGGATTTGCCTTCCCCGGCGACGGCCGACGAGAACAGGATGACTTGCGGGACTTTTTCGCCATCTGGGGCGAGGATGAGGTCGGCGCGGAGTTGGCGCAGGGCTTCGGCATAGAGTGAGAGGGGTTTGACGGCGACATAATCGGCCGGGCCCTGTCCCCCGGTTGCAGTGAGGTCTTTGACCTCGCGCGCAGTGAGCTTGGGGACGGAGACGAGGCATGGAGCCCCGGTCCAATCTTCAACCGCTTGGGGGGTGCGTAAGCCGCGCTGGAGGCTTTCCAGAAGCAAGATCAGACCTGCAGCAAGGGCGAGGCCTGCGAGCAGGCCTTGGGCGAGGTCTTGGGTGGGCTTAGGCGAGTCTGGTCGGCCTGGGACTTGGGCGCGCACGATGATGCGACCGTCCGGGCGCTGGAGTTTTTCAAGGTCGGTGATTTGTTGGAGGCGCTGAACATAGCCCTGATAGGTGGCTTCTGTGGCGGTGACTTGGCTTTGCAGCTGCTGTTGGATGGAAGCGCGACGGGTGTCGCGGCCCAGAACAGAAGTCCAACGGGCCAGCTCTGCTTCAATGGCGGCGACCCGGCGCTGGGCAACTTGTAACTCGTTGGAGGTGCCCCGCGATGACCGAGCCACTTCTTGCTGCAATTGACGACGAATGTCATTGAGTTGCTCGCGGGCGACTTGCATTTGAGGATGGGAAGGTCCGTAGCGCACCGAGAGTTCAGAGATGCGACGCTGGACTTCGCCTTCGCTGACACGCAGGGCTTGGACAGATGGTGACTCAAAAGAATCGACACCACTAGCGCTGCTAAAGCCTGAAGACCCTCGTGCTTGACGGGCGGCCACATCGGCGCGGGCTTGGCTTAATTGGGCTGAAAGCGCGCTGACTTGTTGATCCGCGAGACCTGTACCACCCCCCACATTGAGGCCACTGGCTGCGCGCTCAGCTTGCAGGGCTGCTGATTGTTGCTTGAGATCAGCACCCACTTGCTCGACTTGCTGCTGCAACCAGATCTTGGCCTGACGGGTGGTGGAGAGCTTGGAATCCAATTGTTCAGCCAAATAGCCTTCCGCAACCGCATCCACAATCTGGGCGGCCTTCACCGGATTGGAGGCCGTCATTCTGATGACGATGACCGTGCTGCCGGTGACTGTTTCGACACTTAAAGCGCGCGCTAACGCGGCTTTGGTTACTTCAATCTGACGGGCATCGGGTGCTTGAACGGCTGGCTGGCCGACCGATGCCGGTTTAACCGCCGCGGGGGAACTGGGACCGGGTGCCTGATAGGACAGATAGGGATTGAAGTCTGGATCATTCTGTAGGTTCAACTCACGCACCACCCGCTCCATCAGGGCAGGTGAGCGCAAGGATTGCACTTCATTGGACAGGCGCGGGCTGACTGCTTTGATCGCGGCGGTATCTTCACTGGCAATCTGATTGCTCTGATCCTCAATCAAAATGGAGGTTGAGGACACATAGCGAACCGGGGTCACAGCTGTCTTCACAAAGCCAAGAACCAAACCCAGTACAATGCCAGCGAGCAAAATCGGCCAGCGACGACGCAGCAGATTAAACGCTGTATCCACCATCGCCCCGATTGAACCGTCATCACTGGGGGCAATTCGGGCGGTACGGGCGTTTGAGTACGACAGCGAAGCTGCGTCCGACATTCCTAACTCCAATCACATACTGACACAGGCGCGCTGAGAATCCCTCAGTCGGCCCAGTTTGAATCCTGCTATGATACACTATGGTCATTCCAATTGGGCCAAATTGGGCCAAATTGGAACGCCCCACACCGTTTCGACCGGCTCAGGCCCTGCCTGGGTTCCAGAGATGTCTCCAAAACCCTTTAGAAGCTTAACGCCGCAGCGACAGACGTACGCCGTAGCGTGTCTCTTCAAAATTCAGGCCAGCCACATTGTTTGTTTCAAGCTTCTCATTGGTGACATTAAACACCACAGACAGCCATTGGGTGAGCAAAAGCGCACCTGAAGCCGTCAAAGTGGTGCGCTCGTCCCGGCGCACAACATTGTCATACTCAAATATCTCACGTTGGGCCCGTGCAGAGAGGACCAAATTGGAACGTACATCCCAATCCAACTGGCCACCCAGACCGGTCGTAATCGCCGAACCAGAGCCCTGAACAGGAGAATCCGTGATGTTGCGCGTCGCCACCAAACCGACGGTCACCAAGGTCGTTGGGAACCATTCCACAGCCGCCCGATAGCCAAACGCTTCGCTGTCATCATAAAGGGCTGCATCAAAGCTCTGCGACAAATAGCCAATAGCGACTTCGCCGCGCGCAAGGTTGGAGAGGTCAAAATTGACCCCGACCAGGGCTTGGTTCTGATCAGAATCGCGCGAGGGGAACAAACCACCTGTGCGCTCTTGATAATTGCGGGTGCCATAGGTCCCGCTGGCAAAGATCGCCGTGCTGGGGGTGAGCGCATAGTCGGCGCGCAGGGTCAGAGCTGCCCCTTCAGAGTTGCGATCAACCTGCGACAAAATGGTGCCATTGGTTAAAGGGACCGGATCAAAGCTGAAGTCACTCACATCCACATTGGCCGACAAACGCGTACGGGTCAGTTCCCATACCCCACCAATTGTCAAAGCGCTCGACTCATACGAGCCAGGCTCTGCCACATTAACGGGTAAGCCTGCTGTCGAGCGGCTCTCTGTACCTTCATAATAGCGATAAGCAGCTTGTAAGTTGGCTCCACGGCGGACGTCGAGACGACCCAAAGCTTGAAGCTCAACATCGGTTGCATCTTCGGTCGAAAAATCCTGATACACCGTACCAGCAACCCCTGCCCCAAAGCTTAGCGCATGGCGGCTCCAATTGGACGCCAAAGTCATACGGGGGCGAATAATATAGCCCGTATCGCTTTGGCCATTGGTGTTGGCCCGCTTGGCATTGTCGGTCTGGAACGTATCATAATCAATCGTCGGGCTTAGGATGAAAGCACCCAGACGCACATTGACCGGCTCTAACGGCGAGCCATTGGCAGACGCCCGAGGCTTATCGCGTACGCCGCTGTTGCGACCCCGATCAACAAACTGACCGCGATAGCTCGACACCGAAGCGTTGGAGCCAACCGCCTGCAGGGTCCCAAATTGGATCAAAGTCGGATTGGGATTAATAACTTGGGCAAAAGCCAAGCTCGGAAGCCCAACAAGGCCTGCAACCAGTCCCATTTGTATCGTTCGCATCATCTCGTCCACCACACTCACGCCGTTACCAGCGTCGGATTGATCTTCAACAGACTTACAGTCTGTCCCCATGAAAATTGTCGCAACCAGACTTCCTCAAAAGTCCTTCTTCTCCAATGGGCTCTTCATAAAGCCCATCAAGGTGCTGGTTGATGGCTTGAGCCTGTGGAAGCCCCAGATCCTGCTGGTGGCAAAGGCAGACCCGCGCCACCCCCGGTATCCCCAGTCGCTGATCCCAAGGAAGCCAAAGTCAAGGACCGCAAGCCACGAAGCCCCGCTTGATCGGCTTCACTGCACCATAAAGGCACACGCTCAGGCGCGCGCTTGCGCAATTCTTCCAGCACAGCCCCAGAGGGACATTGGTTCAACAAGCGCGTCAGCGCATCGACCACAACCGCAGGGCTTGCCCCCGACGCTTCAATCGTCGCCGATACCGCCGGTACCACAGGCTGGTTCGCACTGGCTGCTGCTTGGACCGCGCTAATCAGTTTCATCTGCAGGGATTGAGACGTTTCCGCCGCACCCGCAACACTGCTAAGACCAAGAACGGTCATGCCAACAAAGCTAATCATCAGTTTTTTCATCATCACCAATATCCCCACCTGACTTCTCAGTCAGCTCTCAGGCAATCGCCCAGTTATTATCAAGGAGCAACCCTTAAGAGTCCAGTCTTACCTAAAGGAACAAAAGCTGTTCCTCCAGCCTAGATTTCACGCGCAACTTTGATCCTACCGATCAAAACGCGCTTAGTTCAGTTTCTCGCGCAACTTTGATCCTGCCGATCAAAACGCGCTTTGGTTCAGTTTCTCGCGCAACTTTGATCCTGCCGATCAAAACGCGCTTTGGTTCAGTTTCTCGCGCAA
>VYMA01000042.1_pt1 | contig 39084 bp, 61 predicted proteins | sample 5109851 | NCBI WGS metagenome assembly VYMA01 (sample SAMN12291814, study PRJNA351875) | freshwater metagenome | isolation source: freshwater lake | place: USA: Michigan, Wintergreen Lake | collected 2011-08-02
TCCCGACCTCATCATTACCAAAAGTGGGGTCCACCTGAAATTAAAGGCTTTTATCGTTATTTCAGGCAGTTAAAAGAGGAACACGCGGGGAACATTGCGGACTGATTGGGTTCGGAAGGTTCAAATGCGCAAAGGAGCGCATTATCACCCCGCTATAATCTATTCCAAGGCCTTTGCCGCCGTCGATAGATAATCCGGCGCAAACTTGGCGTAAACCCGCTCGACGGTCGCCACGGTGTCCCCCAGAAATGCAGCCACGTCCTGCAATGGAACACCCTTTTCCACCATCCAACTTGCTACAGTGTGCCTGACGGTGTGTGCGCTCGCGTCCTTCACGCCTGCGCGGTCGAACACCATTTTGAGGCCCTTCTTTATGTCCAGCACGGGCCTGCCTGCGTATTCAATCACATGGTCGCACGTTCTGACTTTGGCGGCGATTCTCATGTAACGGCGCAGTCTCTTGTTCATGGGAAGATAGACGCGGCGTTTGTTTCCGGCCTCATCACCCCGGCGAAAGTCAACGCGATTCCTGGCCAGATCCACACGGTCCCATGTGAGCTGCAAGATAGCGGTCTTTCGTGAGCCTGTGCTTATCAAGATGGCAATGAACATTCTAAGGTGCCGGCCTGACGTGCGAGCGGCCTTGATGATCGCCTTGACCTCGGCTCGTGACAGAACGCGCTCTCTAGGCTTTCCAGCTGAGGGGAGGGGTATCTTAAAGCCTTTTGCATCGCAATAATTCAGCGCGGCAATAAGGGTCTGCAATTCGGTGCGTATGGTGCCGTCCTTGACCGCTCTGGAGGCCCAATAACGGCGCGTGAGGGCGTCTGTAATCTGGTCTGGCCTCATACTGCCAAAATAGGCGAGGGGTGCTTTCAGGAGCAGTTCTTGGGCTTTACGGCGCTTCTGTTCTGGGCGGTCGAGATATAGCCTGATGATGTCTTTAACCGTGGTGGGTGCGCGTCGTTCGCCTGCCAGAAAGTCAGCTAGGCGGCGCTCTGCCTCGCCACGATCTTTTGTCCTGAGTGCAAGCCGTCTTGTGTTGCCGCGCTCTCGCCATGTTGCGGCCCACGATCCACGGTAGAAGACAAGTCGGTATTCCATCGGATGCTGTCCATAAAGTCCGCAGCGATACGCCAGTCACGACCAATACGGCAAGCCTTTATCTGGCCAGCCCTGCACATAGCCGTGACCTTCTGGGGGCTGATGTGCAAGAGCTGGGCAACTTTGCGAGGGAGAAGAACGGGGGCTGTCATGCGGTCTGTCTCGCATTTCTGGTGTATTTTAATGCGAGCCCGTTTCGATTTGCGGCAAGCATTATTGAGAGGATGGATTGCTTAGGCATTTGGGACCTTACCTTGATTGGCGGGATCAACCTTGATTGTCAGGTGCCTCTGCCGCTTGTTTTTGTTTGTGTTCAAAACCCAACTGTCAGAGTATCGAGACAGAAACCACTCGCCTTTCTTTGGTGTCCTGTAGGCCACACCCAAAATCGACAGGCCTTCTGGAGGCTCTGGTATGCCTGTGACATGTGCGTCCATCACAGCGCATCCTTCAACATTCGTCGGACTTCCTCTTTGGTCAGAGGCGAGCTGTGATGAAGCTGGCCGTAAACAAACGACACCCGCTGCGCAAAACGTTCTTCCGGCGTCATTGGCGCTGGTTGCATGGCGTAGTCGATGCTGGACTGCGGAACACCCGCAAGTCGGCAAAGTTCAGCAAAGTCATAAAACTTGGGCTTCTCCATCACCGCCCCTCCTTAATCTTTTCCAACGCCTGCCCCAACTCAACAAACACCGCTGGCAATGGCGGGTTAGAGGGTGGGGGTGGTAGGGGTGCCCAATAGCTATAATCGTCTAAGCACCAACCCTGATCATGATCGGAGTCTATCCCCTCTTCATCAAGACATAGAATGTGAATTTCTTTCCAAGCGGAAACGGTACTTCCAATTTCAATGCTGGCTAAAAACTCGACGCCAATTTCCTTCGGCGCAGTGCTAATATCAAACCAACGGCAATGGCTGTCCGCATAATCGCAGGCGGCGTCGGCTAGGGGCACCAAAGCAGTAAGCGTCTCGGCTAGTTTGGTCGGCATGATGGTGTAGTCGCCTCCAACGGGCACGACAGGGGGGCGGGTGTCATTGGTCATCGCGTTGGTTCCTTGTTGAGTGCAGCCCGTAACTCTGCCACCTGTTTTTCAAGGTCGAGGATGCGGCGTTCGTAATTTCTGGACAGGGCGGTCAATGCAGTTACGTCTAGGACTTCTGGCTGCGGAAACGGGAATACAGGCCCGTTTGGTTTTGGAATAAGATCGGCAACACCTACGCCAGCATCAAAGCGCCATGTATTGCTATCATCGGCAGTTTCAAACTTGCTCATATCTCTCCCCCTTTGAGAGCGGCGCGGGCAATTTCACCCATGCGCAAAACAAGACCGGTAAGTGCATTTGGGTGCATCATGTTCATCAGCTCGCGTAACGGTGCCAACGCGTCAATATTCATCAGACCACCCCGCAGCCTTGCGTTATCGGCCTCAAGTTCAATGACACGGGCGGCGAGGGTGGGAGCCATTGCGATTAGGCGGGCGTTGGCCATCTCTTGCGCAAACCAATCATCATGAGGCTGCTTGTCGTATAATGGCTGTCCAAGAAAGCTATGAATTGGACGGCGCGGCAAGTTTTCTTGAGAGACGCCATACTCGTCGCCATCAGGTTGACACCAAGGCCCCTTTGTCGCCTCATCCAGTAGCTTTTGTAGGTCGGTGGTGGGGGTCATGATAAAGCCCACCCAATCGCCGTATAGATCAGCCAGACAAGGCTTATTCCAAAGCCTGTAGCCGGAAAGAAGAACACGGCATTGAAGTTATAGCTGCCGCCGTAGTCCTGCTTTAGACACCAATAGATCAGCAGAAGCGTAATGATTGCTGGGATGATCCACCAGCCGATTACGATTTCAAATTTCACTTCACTACTCCTTCTATGCCAGCCCTGCGCCGTATCTCGGTGAGTGCGGCGTTGTAGCCGTCCAGCCAATTCAGGTAGATGTCTTCCTCAGGATCGCTCATACCCTCAAGCAGGTGGGCAATCAGGGCGCGGGCGTAGGTGCGGTCTAGCGGGTCAACAACGCGCTCTTGGTTGTTGTAAACCTGCTCTTGTGCGGCCCCAATCGCCTCATCCAGTAGCTTTTGTAGGTCGGTCATCAAAAAGCCTCCTCAGCCTCAGCCTGCAATTCCGCCTTCTTGGCGTCCTTTAGCTGCGTCAAAGCATCGACATGCTCGGGATAGTCTCGACGTGTTGCGGCGGCTGCTTTCCAAATGGCGACTAGATCGGACATGGTTGCGGCGTTCTGGATTTGCTCGGCAATGACTGCGGGCGTGTCGGTGGTGGTTTCGGTGATTGGCGCGGGTGCCTCGACCTTCATCTTGCGCACCATATACGGCGCGCGCTTGGTCTTGCTCGCCGTCAAAACAAGCTGGGCGTCCTTCTCGATATGGCTCATTTCGCCAATTCGAATGCCGCCAACCTTCATGCCGCCAAATTGGACTTCGGGGTCACGATAGAGCGTCATAGAGCGGCCTACGTATTGGCTGGCATCTGCACTCCATAAAGACACCATGACGCGGCGCATACTTTTGCAGGGCTTGTACGGCTTGTCAGAGCCTTCAATGTGGATCTCAACGGGCTGCTCTGGCGTGCTTTCCGACGCGCGCACACGGCTAATTGTGATGGTGCGCGGCCCCCCGATCAGATCGTCGGCATTTAGTTGGTCTGATCGGGGCGCAATAAATTGTGTCATGTCTACCATGGTTTTTCTCCTTAGATTATCATTTCGTGGCCGAGCTCAATCACGCGCTCGGTCGGCAACAGCCCGCGCGAATTGGCCTCAAACGCGGAAATCACGGCGGCAACTTTGGCCTCAAACTGGGTCGCCGCGTTCAAGATGGCGTCCTGAATTGCGGGGTCTGGAAACACGCGCACCACGGCCATAGGTAGCCCGCCCGAATAGCTGATATGGTCAAGCCATTTCCGGCCCGTGACCAAGAGGCCAGTCTGGGCCTGCATCACGTATTCGGGCGCGATCTGTCCGGCTGGCAGAAGTTCCGCGATGGTCTGCACCTGATATTTCTGGCGGCGTGATTTGACTTCTAACAGGCCATCATCACCGACTAGCCCGTCTGGACTGTAGCCAATCGTGAACCCATTAAATTGGCGCGTGATGAAGCCGACTTGCTGAACCGGCGCGATCTTTTCCGAGTAAAGATAAACCGCGCTGGCCTCGTCTTGGTGGCCGCGTATCATGTCGTCGCTGATATAATGCGGCTCGACATATTTGCTGATGCGTTGCGCGGCCAGCTCGTAAACGTGGGCTCGGGTTTTGTCGTTGTCGGCTACCTTGAGCGTGGGGGTTAGGATGTTTCGGATTTCGGATGCAGTTAGAAGTCCTAGGCGGGCCTTCAACCACTCCTCGGACCCTTGGATTAGGTCGTCGTAAATCTTAATCATAGCGGGTGTCTTTCGCGATTAGCACCAAGCGAATGGAGGCCTTGTAATCATGGATAGTAACGTTCCAGTCGTGCAGTTGCACGGGGTCTGGATCGCGTAACTGGGCGCGTAGTTGGGTGGGGGTTAGGGATTGGAGGTGAAGAAGGAGAGTCATGGCTTGACCCTCTCAAATGTATAAACAGCCACCCACGGGTTAGCCTGCCAAGATTGCGCGCCGTTGATTGATTTCCAAAGTGCTTGGAAGCCTTCAACGTGTGGTGCGCCACCTCCATCAGGAGGCTCAAGGATTGGCTCGGCACCCTCGGCCTCGGCGTCAGCTTCGCTAATGTCCTGAAGCCGCTCGACCTTGACGCCAGTGACTTTTAGACTGATCCGGCTTGCCCAACGCGGCATGTGGATCGACGGACGGCCTTTGCCCCAAGCCCACAATGGGTTTCTGACACCGCCATCCGCAAGATAATCAATCTTGTCTTGATCGTCTGGCAAATGGCGCGGCGCTAAATCATTCCACTTGTGAAGTGTTCTCCAGCCTTCGCGCACCCAAAGCGTGTCTCCAGCCTGATTGGCGACATTAAGGTCACGCCAACCGAGACGCTGGCCTTCTTCCTTCTCAAGCGTGATCCAGTCGCCCCATTCGCCATCTTCCCAGCCCCAGCACGTCGGGTCTGACTGGCAACCTCTAGGGCCGCAAAACTCTGGAAGCTGTCCGTTCAATTTGATGATGCGGCGCGTCTGTGTCTTGCGACCATCAAGAATAGCGCGGACCATTGGCGCACTGAATAGGATTGGCCGTTCCATCAGCTTGCCTTCCTATTCTGAACAGTCTTAGCCAAAGCCTTCCAAGCAAGCGCTAGGACATCGCCGCGTGCACCTTGGCGCAGTAGGGCGTCCACGTGCCGCTTTGCCATTTCGGCTAGGCGGCCGTCGTTTGATGGTGTGGTTAGGCGGCTCATGCAATCACCGCCCAAGCAATCGCCACCAAGCCCAAAACCACGAACCCTGCCGCAAAACGCAACGGTGAAACGTAGTCGTCGGGGCGCGCTAAATCGGCGGCGTCTTCGTAAGCCTGCCAGTCGACAGTCTCAACGCGGCGGAGAAGGTATTCGGCGCTGATGCGGTTTGCGTCGCTCATCACGCAGCCTCAACAAACTTGCCAGCTTCAGCGCGATACACACGTCCAGCCTTTAGCTTGCCCTTGCCAATGCAGCCCGTCGCAATGCCGTTGCACTTGCCATTTTCATCATAGCTGGCGAGCGAAACCCATGTGCCATCTACGCCCGTGACGGTCGAACGATGGCCCGCAGACATAGCGACACCATTGGTGCCTTCAATCGCCAGTTGGGAGCGATCGCCCGACGCTGCCAGTTTGGAGCCATAGCCCGACGCTGTCAGTTGGGAGCGATCGCCCGACGCTGCCAGTTTGGAGCCATAGCCCGACGCTGCCAGTTGGGAGCAATAGCCCGACGCTGCCAGTTGGGAGCCATCGCCCGACGCTGCCAGTTTGGAGCCATCGCCCGACGCTGCCAGTTTGGAGCCATAGCCCGACGCTGCCAGTTTGGCGTAATCGCCCGACGCTGTTGTAACTCCATAGGCGGGTTTACAAAGGCTTATAATGCCATCCACAGCGGCCATGATGAATGCGGGCAAAGTCAACTCAGCGCGGATTGCAATGCTGGCCGTGACGCTTTTGTCGCTATCGTGCTTAACTGCGCCGACCGCCTCAACAGTCATATAGCGGGTTAGCTTGCCGTCATGTTGGATCAGCGGGTAATAATTCCACACGTCCAGCGGATTGGCGCAGAAATGAAACCCGCGCTTGCATTGAATAGGATCGCCGTCAATCGTGTAGGTTTGGCCTACTTCAAACTGATGATCGCGGCATTTGAGTTCGTGGGTGGCGGCTTTAAAGCCGGTGACTGGTTCGGTTCTCATCACGCAGCCACCTTCTTGCTCATGCGCTCCAGCTCGGCGGCACAATCGGCAATCGACATGCCAGCAATGCGAACTTCCTCGCCGCACATTTGCGACAAGATGAACGTGTAATCGGCGATTGGGTAAATCTCGTATTGGCGGCGAAGGATGGCGCGGTATAGGTCTGCGCGCTCTCCGTGGGACTGGTGGTGGGTGAAGCTATGCATGGGTGTCTCTCCGTAGTTGGTGAGACATTTGTTGCATTAAACGCAACTAACCGCAATAGCTAAAATGATAAAAGTTGCAGTTTATGCAACCTTGTCTGGAAACGCTTCTGATAATATGCGCTTGGCTCGGTTAATTTCATCGGTGTCTTTTGACTTAAAGAATCGCGCAATCCAGTCATCATCGGGGTGACGGAATAGGCCAGGAACATCTGTGTGCAGAAGTTCGGCCAATATCTCCAAGTGGCGCTCTGACGGCAATCGGCCTCCAAACCACCTAGAAACCGACGCTTTATCAATCGCCATCTGCGCGGCAATGTCTGACTGCTTCAGGCCAAGCCGTTCCGCGTGCTCTACAATGTAGTGCATTCGGTGCGGCGTCTTGTCGGTGTGGATGCGTGCTGGTCTGCCCATAGTTGCATTATATTCACAGCGCCGTGACTGGTCGTTAAGATAAAATGCAACAATGGGTATTGCGCGTGGTTGCGTTTTATGCAACTTATCCATTTATGACCTCACAACTACTCAAACAGCGCCGCGAAGCACTAAGCCTGACACAGAGCGATCTGGCAGAGCGGGTAGGTGTTTCCAAGTTCATCATCTCACGAGTTGAAGGCGGCACTATGCCGACGCTTCGACTTGCTGCGGCCCTAGAGCGCGAGCTGTCCATTCCGGCTTCGTCGTGGGTTTCTGAACAGAAATCGGAAAGCGCCGCATAATGGCCAACACCAACCCCGACCAGCAGCGCGAACGCAACGCACGGGCCGAGCAAGCCGTATTGGACGCTAATGCGGTCCGTATCGCTCGCCTTCGTGCCTGCTGCATGCCGCTCGCCGTGGTTGGTGTGGACATAGCTCATTCCCCAGACCTTTGCCCTTCCTGCGCCACCCATGCGGCGGCTCTCAGATGGGGGCCAAAATGAACAATCACCAAGATAACCCTCGACCCTCCGTCGACGGTTTGCCCTGCGCCATTCCTCCCGGCGCGCACCTGACTGGGGGCGGCTTCAGCAACCGCTCCCAGTCCTTTTCTCTCCAATCTGGCCACGCACTCTCTCACAAGCTGGCCAGCGGTTTTCCAAGTCATTCTCAAATTGCCTCCTCTGGTTCGACGCCATGATGGGAGCAATTCAAATGCAAATCAGTGACAAAAAAGACGCCTCTTTGTCTATCGCCGTGCAGGCATGGATCAAGCAGACCTTTGTGACGCCAAGCCAATACGCGCACGCGGCACAAATCGACAAACGAACCGCTAGAGCGCGGTTTGACGAAATAGAGCCACGCGAGCCGTCTTTGGCGGAAATACAGCGGGCCGTACAGGGGCGGTGGGCCTCTTTCAAAACCCAAGTCTTGGAACCCGTCTTTGAGACGCCAGACTACCTTCTTGAGGCGAAAATCAATGAACTTAAAGCCGAGCTGGCACGCCGCAAGGCTGAGAATAACGCTGTTCGTTTTGTCGCTGCGCCTGTGGTTCGTCGAGTGGATTTACGCCCTCGTCTCGACGATTGCGACAAAACTATCTGGGATCGGGCGTTCGATTAAAGGGGGCAAGTGATGCCAGCTTATAAACAAGTGCCAGTGGAGAGGCTTCACGAGCTGCTAGAGGCAGACTTTGAGGCTGGATTCCTGACATGGCGTTTCCGCGAGGATGTTGGTCACGGGAATAGGACATTCAATGGCAAGTTTGCTGGCAAAAAAGCCGGTAACAAAACGCCGCACGGTTATTTTGCCGTGCAAATTGATACTGTCCATTTGCTGGTTCATCGCGTGATTTGGGCGATGAAGTATGGCAACTGGCCAAGCGCGCAATTAGATCACATCAATCATCAAAGATCAGACAATCGCATTTGCAATTTGCGTGAGGTCTATCACGCCGAGAACCTTCGCAATCAAAGCCCCAACTCCAAGAATAAAAGCGGCGTTAACGGCGTTTTCTGGAGCCATAAGAGCCAAAAATGGCACGCCCAGATTAAGACTGGCGGCGTTTGCTACTATCTCGGCCTATTTGATTACCTTGAAGACGCTAAACAGGCTCGATTGGCTGCAAACAAGCGCTTCGGTTTTCATCAAAACCACGGCGCTGAACCTGCGGAGCCCAAACCACGCGAAAAGTTTACCATCCAAGAGCTAATCCTTGACACGCTTATCCAGCGCAGAGAGGGCCTAAATGCTGAGGAAATCTCGCGCTTGCTTGTCATGAATAAGCGCGTCATTCAGAATGCGCTTTCGATCCTGAAAAATGAAGGCCAAGTGCGCGGCGAGCGATTCCCTGGCGCTTTGAAGGCTGGCCTGCATTGGTTTGCTACGGCGTCGGCAATGCCAGCCAAGGAGCAGCACCACGGCATCAGCGACTTTTACCCGACTGTGATCGACATCCAGAAAGTCACGGCAACGGCTTTCCAGTCGTCATTCCGCGCCATCATGTCAGAAAGCCGTTCGCCATCTGTCGTGCGCGCTCGGTTTGCTGCCATCTATCTAGCCGAAAAGCTTAAAAAGCTATCGACCACGGACCTAGCGCGTCGGTTTGCGCGTCAAGATCACACTACGGTCATTCATGCACTTAAGCGCGCCCGTGAGTTTATCCGGCTAGAGACTGACTTTGCGGCGAAGGTGGATGCTGCCGAAGCTGAATTGGCGCAGGGGCGGAAATGACCATCCTAGCGCTAGACCTTGGGACAAAGACCGGATGGGCCATTCAGTCAGAGGGCGGCTCGGTCGTCAGCGGCACAAAAGCCTTTAAGCCCGGACGGTTTGACGGTGGTGGGATGCGTTACCTGCGCTTCACTAACTGGCTGACAGAGTTCAACGATTGTGCGGGGCCATTCAAAACAATTTGGTTTGAAGAGGTCCGCAATCATAAGGGCGTTGATGCGGCGCACGCTTACGGCGGGTTTCTGGCGACACTCACTGCATGGGCGGAGAAGCAGGCCATCCCTTACGCGGGCGTGTCTGTCGGCACGATTAAAAAGCACGCCACAGGTCAAGGAAACTCCAACAAGGAAGCCATGATTGAGGCGGCTAAGGCGCGCGGGTTCAAACCACAAGACGACAACGAAGCAGACGCAATCGCGCTTCTGTTTTGGGCGATAGAGAAAGAAGGAACAACCAAATGAACATCATCACACTGATTGGCCGCGTAGGCAAAGACCCCGAAACCAAGACATTCGATAGCGGCAACAAGATCGCCCAATTCTCGCTGGCTACCTCCGAAAAGTGGAAAGACAAGTCAACAGGCGAGAAAAAAGAGCGCACCCAATGGCACCAGATCAAGGTCCAAGGTGACGGGCTCGTGGGCGTCATCGAGTCCTATGTCAGCAAGGGCGATATGCTGGCTGTCACGGGCACGCTTGAATATCGCGAATGGGCAGACAAGGACGGCCAGAAGCGCATTTCGGCTGAGATCGTCGTCGGCCTTAAGGGCGCAATTGAGCTGCTGGGCGGCAAGCAATCCGAACGCTCAAACGATGAACACGAGAAGCCAAAATCTAGCGCGCCTCAAAAGACATTCGCGCACGATCTGGAAGACGATATCCCTTTTGATGCGGTCTGATGCGCCTAGAGAGGCCTAATCGGCTGCGTATCAGACATAAAAGAATGAAATGCCCCGGCGGTCGTTGGCGCGACCTGCCGAGGCTAACCAACTAGCACAAGGTCTAAGGCTTATGGCTGAGCGAAATCATAACACATTGTCCATGTCAAATCAAATCCCCGTCCAATATCAAACCGACGAATACCGCATCCAGCGCGCGTTAGAGGCCATGGAAAACGCTTCTGACCACGAGGCGCTAGGTCGTGCATGGCGCAAAGGGCAAGACCTGCGCGACCATTTGGAAGCCAAACATCGAGACGGCAATGCAGATGCGTGGCAAAACCTCAAGCGGCTTCATCGCGCGCTTTACTCACGTCAATTCCTGCTAGGCCAGTCCGATGCAGCTTCCACGTAACCTAGAAGCTGAACAGGCACTCTTAGGGTCCATCATTGACGCGCCCGAGATTTTGGACGAGCTGGCCACGCTGCGAGCCTCACACTTTTTCGACCCCGTTCATGGGCGATTGTTTGAGGCAGTAAAGGCAAAGCACCAGAAGCAAGAACGTGTCGATGCTGTCGTGTTGGCTACAGCTTTTCAGGCTGATGAGGGCCTAAAGCAGATCGGCGGCGTGTCTTATCTTGGGGCGCTGCTCAATGATGCGTGTCACCCAGACGTCGCGCCGACCTATGCAAGCATTGTCAGCGACTTTGCGGCCCGTAGAGCGATTATAGCGGCTTGTCAGGCTGGTGTGGAGCGGGCAAGCAACATTGCCCTAGCTGACGGGCTAGAGGCCCCACGGATCGCCTCTGAGGTCGAAGTGGCGCTGCAGCGGATCGAGGATGCCAGTGCGATTGGGGCCGGTATCTATGCCGGCAAGGTCGCGGGCAATTTTGCTGCACGGCTTCAGGACAAACTAAACGGCATAGAGTGGGATGAGGTCAAAATCGGAATCCACGAAATCAACGACATGCTTGGGCCGATTGGAAACAATGACGTCATCATCCTTGGCGGTCGAACGTCGATGGGCAAATCAGCCGTCGCGCAACAGATGGCGCAAGACTTGGCCGAACAAGGTCGAGGCGTTGCCTACTTTGCAATGGAAATGTCAGAGGACCAAATGGCTGCTCGTATGCTGTCATCCTATTGCAGCCGAAATCTAAGCTACCGCGACATCATTCGGGGTAATCTGAAGTCTTACGACATGCCAGCCATTAAAGAGGCGGCGGATAAGATAGCCACCCTACCAATCGTGTTTGATCATCGGGGCGGTTTGCGACCGTCCGAGATTGTTGCAGCTTGCCGCAAGTTCAAACGGACGTTCAAAGCTAACGGCGTCGATCTTGGCTTGATCGTTTTAGATCACATTGGCTTGATGGCATCAGATGAGCCCACGGCCAACGACTATGCGCGCATTTCATCGGTGGCAAGAAATCTCAAGGTCATAGCCAAGGCGCTTGGGTGCGCGGTTCTGGCTTGCTGTCAGATCAACCGCGCCGGTGGTCAAGACGGCATGAGACCAACCCGTGAACACCTGCGCGAGTCCGGCCATATTGAGGACATCGCAGACGCAATCGTTCTTGCCCATCGCCCTGGCTATTACACCGCGCGCAACCGCCCAAAAGATGAGGGCGACGCTGACAAAATGATGGAATGGCAAGAGCGAGTTGAGCGCGAAAAACACAAGCTCGAATTGATTTTTGACAAGGTTCGAATGGGCTCTCTGGGCATGGCCGAGGTCTGGTTTGACCCTGCAACCACGCGCATGAGATCAGCATCAAACGGGGTTAGACGATGAGCATAAAGCTGATGAATTGTGTTTGGGCGCTGTCTGATTTGAGCCCATTTCAGAAGCTAGTTTTGGTGGCTTTGGCAGACCGCGCCAATGATGAAGGTGTGTGTTGGCCATCAATTGAAACGCTCTCAAAGAAGACCGGGATGACTGGTCGAGGCGTTCAAAAAACAATCCGTACACTGGAAGAATTCGGCTTGCTTGAACGTCAAGAAACGACAGGCAGAAGCAACAAATATGTGCTGATTTTACCCCTGAACCCCGTTCACCCCCAAGAGGATGACCCCCGAACCACGTTCACCCCTCCCCTGAACACGGTTCACCCCACCCCTGAACCCCGTTCACCCAATACATCAATGATACATCAATTAAACAAGAAAGAGACTGTCGAGCGCAAAAAACGCGAGCAAGAACCACCTCCAAAATCTGGCCCATTCCAAGACGCAATTAACGCTCAATCCAAGCAAGGCAGAGCGCGTCTAAATCGACCAAAAGCATGGGCAATTTGGCAACGACTTTCCAAGGTACATGGCGAGGAAAAATTGCTGGCTGCCTATAAGCGCTACCTTTCAACCGACAAAGACGCAAAACGCGACAATGGCGACTGGCAGGCTGGGCTTCAGGTCTGGCTAAATCAGAAGGCGGACATCTGGCTGGAGCAACACACTAAATCAACGGCTGCACCAACCCTTCAAATGATACGCAACATGGTTATCGGCGCGATCTATGCACCGACATCCGGCTTCGACGAATACAAGGCGGGCATGTCGTTCCAAGAGGCGAAAGACCTTGTGGCCGCTGCTGAGGCTGACGGTCGATTGGTGCCACGTCCAAAGGTCACCGAAGACATGGATTTCTAACCTTGCCAACTTGCGCTCATTCATTCCTTGACATGAAAAAAGCAAAGCGGTATCGTTGCCCCGAAGGGCTTTTTGGATGATGTCAGTCATTTAAGGTTCCTAAGAAAGGCCCACTTACGCCGCCAGCGAAGTGGGCTTTTTGTTGTTGCAACTGAATATCGCTTGCCAACCACAGCAAATCCCACTAAGCACACCCTCGGGCAAACCGTCGACGGGCCAACCAAGGACCGCGACAAATGCAGCATGAATCCAACTGGCACGTTCTAATCGTTCAATCCGGGCAAGAGACCAAAGCGCGCGACAATCTCACTGAATGGGGTCGCGTTGAAGCCTATCTCCCAATGCGCAGGTTCTGGAAGCGCGAGACGCGAGGCACTAAACGTGTCCGTATTGCCTCAGAGGCGGCGCTGTACGCGGGTTATCTGTTTTTCCGGTGTGATCTATCGAAAATCGGTGCAAGCCTCTGTGTGGCTAAATCTGGGGCTTCTAGCGTGCTGATGTTTGATGGCATACCGGCTCAGATTCCAAACGGTCTGGTTCTGGCCATGCGTAAGTCTGAAGAGCTGGGCAAATGGGATGACACCATTGCAGAGGCCGAGCGCTTCAAGAGTTTGATTGGCAGCCAGATCACAATCAAGGACGGCGTGTTGGCTGGGTTCTTGGCGACGATCACGGCACCATGTGGCCAAGATCGGGTTTATGCTGAGACATTAGGGCCGCGACCTATTAAGACGGTGTTGGATGTTAGCGATTTAGTTGCTTGACACCCACTTGCGAATCAGTTAACCGCGAAACAGGACGAGAGATGCAGTGCACCCCTGAGAGCCACGCTCCCCTGCTCAATGTGTTTGAGCGCGTTGGAAAAGTATTGCCTAAATGATTTTGACCCTCGCGCTATTAGCTGCACAACTAGGCCCAGTCACCGAGACCGAGTTCACTAAGGCCGAACGGGATCGGGTTATTGTGGTGGCACGAGCTGTTAGGGTTAACCTTAGCAAGACCCTGCTCTCCTATCGCTCCAGCTATTTCGATAGCGTCAAGGTTATCAAGACAGATCGTGGCTTTCATATCTTCTGCGGTCTAATGCGTGGCCCTACCAAGCAAGGCCGCATGTCTGACTGGTTGCAGTTCTATGCAACACCTACCGTGTTTGAGACTGGCCCTAAGGCTTACGAGCTATGCACCTACACACCGGGCAAGCAGGACACGATTGGCTATTCTGCCCATATGAATTGGCCAGTTGACTAAGCAACCTACCCGACCCTCATGGCATGGGCTCTACTCTACCAAAGCATGGCAATCACTAAGGCGCGACACATTGGTGCGCGACTTGTTCGTCTGCCAAATATGTAATTCAGTTGCCAATGTGGTCGATCACATAAAGGCGCACAAAGGCGATCCAGACTTGTTCTGGGATCAAGCTAACCTGCAGTCACTATGCAAGCCATGCCACGACAGGCACGCACAGAGGCGTGATCGAGGTGGTGATATCAGGGCAGTAGGTCCAGACGGATGGCCGATTGGTGAGCGATGAGACCCCGAGGGGTGTATCAAATCTCTAGGGCGTTTCTTTTATTCAGCGGTGCCAGTCTGTAAAAATATCGCTAACACAGTTTCTCGCCCGCGCGCGCGACGATGGGGCCAAAATGACAAAGCGCCAAAGACTGGATAGCACCGTCGAGCAAGTCATGGTGGCAACAAGGCCCCGTGTTTTGATAGTGCCTCCTGAGCATGTAGAGCTTACGGACGCCCAGATGCGGTTTTGGGCGTCGACGACAAATCAGCCTGGGCGTGATTGGCCTGCAGATGATTTGGAAATTGCGGCTTTGCTTTGTCGTGCGTTGGCTCGGCTTGAGCGTGAGACCCACGAGCTGGATGGCGAGGATAGCGTTATCGTGTCCGAGAAGGGCGCGCAGATGGCGAATCCCCGGCTCCGTATCATTGGCGATTTGCACGCGCAGATTATGAAATACCGCCAAGACTTGCGGATCAATGATCGCGGCAAGAATGGCGAGCGGCGAGACGCTGACAAACGGCGGGCAGCTACAGCTGATTTGGATAGCCGATTTGAGGCGCAAGAATCCGATGATAATTTGTTGGCTGGCATGAGGTTTAATTGAAGGCCGCCAAGCTACCCGAAGAAGTCAAATTGGCCATTCGATGCGGCCCGGTTCCAGAGTTGAGAGACTGGCGGTCTCTGCCGATCTCACAATTGACGCGCGCCGAAAAAAACATGCGGTTTGTCGAAACCTTTTGTAGGGTTCCAGACGGCAAGTTGGTGGGGCAGCCGGTTCGGCTTTTAGAGTTTCAGCAAGCGTTCTTTTATGCGGTTTACGACAACGAGGTTCCTACTCGGGAAGCCATTTTGTCTATTGGCCGCAAGAATGCGAAAACGGCGACTATTGCTTTCATTGTTTTGATCCATGTGATCGGGCCAGAAGCGCGGCGAAACTCTGAGATAATCAGCGGCGCTCGGTCAAGAAAACAAGCCGCGCAGGTATTCAACTACGCGGCAAAAGTTTTAAGGCAGGACCAAAAGCTGTCTAGCTTGGTTCGAATTGTTGACAGTGCAAAGCGCATTGTCGGTCTGGCGATGAACGTCACCTATGAAGCCCTTGCCGCTGAAGCTGGCACGGCCATGGGTGGGTCTCCCATCCTGACGATTCTGGATGAAGCGGGCCAGATTAAAGGCCCTACAGATGACTTTGTGGACGCGATCACTACTGGTCAAGGGGCGCATGAAGCGCCACTGACGATCACGATTAGCACGCAAGCGCCTACCGATGGCGACTATCTGTCTATCCAGATTGACGATGCGATGGTCTCCAAAGACCCAACTATCGTTTGTCACGTTTATGAAGCGCCTGCCGATTGCGATCTTATGGACCGCGAGGCTTGGAAAAAGGCAAATCCGGCGCTTGGTGTGTTCCGTTCGCTGGCTGATCTTGAAGATCAAATGTCCAAGGCGGCACGCATGCCGACCAAGGAAAACAGCGCCCGAAACTTGTTGCTAAATCAGCGGGTCGAACGGTCTGCGCCATTTGTCAGCAAGGCGCTTTGGCAAGACAACGGGGCGCCTGCTTCCATTCCTCTTGGCTCTCGGGTCTGGCTTGGTTTGGACTTGTCGCAGGTGGCCGACTTGACCGCACTGGTTATGGTCGCTGAGTTCGATGGCGTTTGGCATGTGGTGCCGACCTTCTGGCTCCCCGGCGACGACCTGAGACAGAAGGCAAAAGACGACCGCGTTCCTTATGACGTGTGGCACGACAAGGGATTCCTTGAGGCTGCACCGGGAAAGACGGTCGATTATGACTTTGTTGCGGCCCATATCGCTGAGATTTGGCGCCTATATGACGTCCAAGGCGCGGCATTTGACCGCTGGAAGTTCAAGGACCTAAAGCCAAAACTAGAGGCCGAGGGTCTGACAGAAGATGATTTTGAGCGCTGGCACGACTTTGGGCAGGGCTACAAGTCGATGGCCCCGGCTCTGAATGTGCTTGAAGCAGACCTGCTGAATAACCGCCTCGCTCACGGCAATCACCCTGTGTTGGCCTTCTGCGCTGGTAACGCGGTGGTTCAAGAAGATGCAGCCTCAAACAGAAAACTAATCAAGCTGGCAAGGCACAGAAGGATTGACGGCATGATTGCTCTTACAATGGCGCGCGGCATTTCTGGCCAGACTGAAGCCGAGGAAGTCGGCACACCATGGGACGCGAACTTAGATTATGAGTTGGCGCTATAATGTGGCCTTTTGAAAAGCGCACAAGTCAACCTGTCGAGGCGCGCGAGGTGGTTAGCGAGACCGCTTTCGTGCAAATCTTGAACGGATTTGGCGGCGGCGGAAACGAAACTGGCGAGGTCGTCACGACCGATTCAGCGCTGAAAGTTCCTGCGGTCTGGGCTGCGGTCAACTTTCTGGCTGGCACGCTGGCGAGTTTGCCGCTGAATGTGTACCAGAAAAAGGATTCCGGCCGCGTTCGTGTTAAGGGCGGGCTGCAAACTATTTTGCACGACGCATGGACGCCTGAGCAATCGAGCTTTCGGGCGCGGTTCAAATTCTGGACGGACGTGTTCACGGGCGGTCGTGGTGTGGCTTTTATCGAGCGCGCGCCCTCGTGCGTTGTACTGAATATCTGGCCGCTCGACCCGACCAAGACCACTATCGAGAAGCGCGCAGGTCAAGAAACTCTGTACAAGTACGACGGCAAGACCTATCTCGCCAGCGAAATTCTCGACATTCCATTCAGCCTAAAGCCAGATGGCATTACGCACCGTGGCCCGATCACGACTTGCGCCGATGCGATTGGCTTGGCGATGGCTGTCAATAAGCAGGCGGCGCGGTATTTCTCGAACGGTGGTGTTCCGCCGTTTGTCGTGACTGGCAATTTTCAAAGCGCGGGCAGCTTGGCTAAGGCGCAAGAGGATTTCCGGGGCGCGATTAAGAAGGCGACAAACAATCGCGAGCAGGCGCTTGTTTTGCCTAATCAGATGGACATTAAGCCGCTCGGTGGAAACGCAGAGCAGCAACAGCTTATCGAAACCCAGCGCTGGTGTGTCGAGCAAGTGGCGCGGATTTATTCTCTGCCGCCAACCTTCTTGCAAGACCTGACACATGGGACATTTTCAAACACCGAACAGCAAGATTTGCACGTGTCAAAGCACACTTTGCGGCGCTGGCTTGAGCAGTTCGAGCAGGAATTAAACCTCAAATTATGGGGTCGCTCGCGGTCTGGCACCTATGCCGAGCACAATCAGGACGCGCTTTTGCGTGGCGACTTCACAAGCCGAATGACCGGTTACGCCACTGGAATCCAGAACGCGATCATGAAGCCTTCCGAGGTTCGCGACCGCGAGAATTTACCGAATGAACCTGCGGGCGACGTGTTGCTTATTCAAGGCGCGACGGTCCCGCTTGGGACGCAGCCCAATGCGGAGCAATTGCCAATGGCACAAGGAAACGCAGATGATTGACCATGAGCGACGCGCTGGCCTCAATCCCGTTGAGATTAGGGCAAAAGAGGACGGAACCGTTCGCGTAGAGGGCTATGCGGCGGTATTTGACCAAGCTGCAGACATTGGCGGCTGGTTTACCGAGACCATCGCCCGCGGTGCTTTCAAGGAAGCCATCAAGCGCGATGACGTGGTTTTTCTAATCAATCATGACGGATTGCCATTAGCGCGCACTCGCTCGGGTACTTTGGAGCTGAAAGAGGACGAAACTGGCCTATGGATGGGCGCGGATTTGGACTCAGAAGACCCAGACGTTCGCTCTATAGTGCCAAAAATGAAGCGTGGCGACCTCGATAAGATGTCGTTCGCCTTTCGCGTCAAGAAGGAAGAGTGGGACGAGACTGTCGACCCACCAAAGCGCACCATTCGCGCGGTCGATTTGGTCGACGTCGCTATTGTGACGACCCCGGCTTATGAAGGCACGAGCATCGCTCTGCGTTCTTTGGACGACGCGCGCAAAGATCGGCGCGCTCAAAACTTTAACGCGGCGGCTCAACGTATCCGCAACCGCAACAAGATTGCCCTAGCTGAAAAGAAGTAGGGCAGACACCCCGTGACGGGAGTAAGGCGCAAGCCGAATGTTTCCACGACATTAAGGGAACATTACCAATGTCGAAAATTAAAACTCTGAGTGAAGAGCGCGCCCGCGTCATTACTGAGGCCCGCACCCTTAACGATACCATCACCCCCGAAACCTCCGAAGCCGATGCAAAGCACATCGAAGCCCAGGTGGATAAGGCTCTGGCCCGTTCGGTCGAATTGGACGCTCAAATTGAGCGCCTGAAGAAGATCGAAGAAGCTGAAGCCCGCTTCAACAGCCAAGCCGACCCACGCCGTCCAGACGGCGAAGCTCGTGCGCGCGCTCAAGACGAAGCCTCGACGGTTTCCTACCGTGAGGCATTTGCCGAAATGATGCGTCATGGCGGCAATGTTTCGGAAATGTCCGCTGAATCTCGCGCGGTTTTGGCTAAGGGTGCAACGCCATTCGAAGCCCGCGTGCAAGTTGGCCAGACCACCACGGCTGGTGGCTTTACCGTTCCGACCGAATTGCAGCAAGGCATCATCAAGGCAATGGCTCTTTGGGGTCCAATGTACGATGAAAATGTTGCCTTCACCTTGAATACCTCGGCAGGCAACCCGCTGACTTTCACTGGTGTCAACGACATTGCCGTCGCGGTTTCCCAGCACACCCAAGGCACGCAACTTGCAGACGACAACAGCCAAGACGCTGTGTTCTCGCAAATCACGTTAGGCGCGCACGCCTACAACACCGAGTGGGTCCAAATCTCGTTCGAATTGGCTAACGATTCCATCGAAAATATGGAAGCCGTGCTGATCGATTTGCTTGGCGAGCGTATGGGCCGTCGCGCAAACACCGAATTGACCACCGGCGACGGCACTGGCGACCCACAAGGCGTCGTTGTCGGCTCGACCTTGGGCCGCACCGCAGCCGCAGCCGCAGCAGTCACCGGTGATGAAATCATCGACCTGTTGCACTCGGTCGATCCAGCCTATCGCCAGTCGCCAAAAGCGGCCTTCATGTTCAACGACTTGACCCTCGGTGTCATTCGCAAGCTGAAGGACGGTCAAGGCAACTACCTCTGGCAAATGGGCGACGTTCGCACCGCGCAACCCGGCACCCTGCTCGGCTATCGCTACTATGTGAACCAAGCCATGGCTAACGTCGCAACCGCGCAGCGTTCGATCATCTTCGGCGACTTTTCTAAGTATTACGTCCGCAAAGTTGGCGCTCCTGTCATCGGTGTGGCTCGTGAACGCTTCTGGCCACAAGTCGGCATCGCTGGCTTGCTGCGCCTTGACGGTCGCTTGATGGACACTCGCGCCGTTAAGCACTTGGTCCAAGCATAACCGATTGCATCTTGAAGGGGAGCGCTTCCGGGCGCTCTCCCGACTAAATGCAATCAGGGGATTCCCATGAAAATTAAGCTACTCGTAAGCCGCGCCGGAATGGACTTTTCTCAAAATGCTGGTGACGAAATCGAAGTGGAAGCGGCAGAAGCCAAGCGCATGATTGACGCTGGCCAAGCTGAAGCCATTAAAGCGCCAAAAGTAGAGCGCGCGGTTGCTGCTGATAAGGCGACCGAGACCCGCTAATGTATAGCGTTTTGGATGGTCGCATTTTAACGCGGGTCACTGGCCCAGAGAACCTTTTGACCTTGGCAGAGGCTAAGGCACACCTGCGCGCCCTCCATGACGACGACGACAGCTATATTTCTGACTTGGTGGAGTCGGCGACCGCTGAGCTTGACGGGCCTGAAGGCATGTACGGTTATCCGGTGGCCGATCAGCGCTGGCAAATGGTGACATTTGGCCCCGATAAGGATGGCCGATTGACCTTTCCGGTCACCCCAGTTCGCAGCTTGTTCTCGGTTTCATATTGGCCTGTCGGCGGTGGCGCTCAAGTGGTGCAGACTGGCTCGACGGTAACCGATAATTGGCAGTTATTCGCGGGCGATGCATGGGCATATATGACGCCAGTATCAAACGTTTGGCCCGGATTAGCTGACCGCGAGGACGCTTTTACGGTGCAATTTAACGCCGGATATTCGCCAGTTCCGGCCGATATTAAGCAGGCCTGCCGCTTTTTGGTGAATGGCATGTACGAAAATCGCTCAACCGTGCTTGCGGGTGCGATGAAAGAGAATTTCGCGGTCGAAAGCCTAGTCAATAAGCGGAGGCGTTGGTGGCTGGCTTCGTGATGTCTGGCGAGCGTGATCGGCTGATTACGTTGCAGAAAAAGACCTACACGCTAGACGGATTTGGCGGCGAGGTTATCACCTGGACGACAATCGGCGAGCGTTGGGCATCTTCGAAGCCTGTCAAAGACGGCGAGCGGTTTGGCAATCAAGAGGCAATCGCCACGATTACGCACCGTTTCCAGATTCCATGGGATCGAGTGGCAGCACTAACTGATCCAACTTATCGGGTTTTATTTGACGGTCGCTTCTATGACGTGGTGGCCGTGAAGGAAATCGGACGGCGCGAGGGTATCGAGATCAGCGCGACGGCTCGGGCTGAAAATGGCTAAGTCTAGCTTAGGCAAGCAGCGCAGTCTCGGCACATTCGGGATGCAGGGCCTAAAAGAGTTAGAGGCAGCGCTTGGTGAATTGGGTAAGGCGACGGCGCGAAACGTAATGACGCGGGCGCTTATCAAATCAGCCGAGCCCATAAAGCAGGCAGCAATAGCCTACGCGCCACGCGATCAGGGCAACTTGGCCGAGAGTATCACGGTTAGCGTCAAGACAACGGCGCGTGCGGGTAAGAAGGCTTTTGGTGAGGCCATGAAAAAGGGCGCAAGTCGGGCAGAGGCCGGGGCCGCTGCTCGGACGGCAAACAAGGGCGCTAAGGGCAAGGATAGCTTTAGCCAAATCTTTATCGGCCCAACTGGCGACGGCTATTATGGCATGTTTAGCGAGTTTGGTACCAAGAACATGGCGGCCCAACCGTTCATGAGGCCTGCTTTTGATGCGGGTGCAAATCAAGCGCTGGCGACGATCAAGGACAATCTTGTCACCGAGATTGAGAAGGCACGCCAACGCGCGGCCAAGAAAGCCTTGAAGAAGGCAAAAACTTAAAGGATCACCAATGGAAGAGGCATTGCGGTCCTATTTGCTGGCACAGAGCGGCGTTTCTAGCCTGATTGCAGACCGCGCCTACTGGAACATGCGGCCACAGGGTGCGGCCCTTCCTGCGCTAGTTCTGAGGATTGTAAGCCGCACGCCAAACTATGTGTTTGAGGGCGGCTCTGATCTGGCTGACGCGCGTGTCCAGGTTGATTGCTACGGCATCACCTATGCACAAACCAAGACCTTGGCGCGGGCAGTTCGCGCGCCTTTGGACGGCCTGAGATTTTCGCAATCGGGCCAAAACTACCAAGCATTTTTTCTAACCGAACGAGACCTGTCCGAAGCGGGCACGACTGAGGCCGAGCGGGTTCATCGCATCAGCCTTGACTTTCAAATCTGGCATCAGGAGTAAATAAAATGGCGGCTAAGATTGGCTTAGGCACTACCGTTGGATATGAAACCACACCGGGCGGCGGCACCTATACGACTGTCGGCGAGGTGTTCGAGTTTTCGCCACCTGCATCGTCTATGGACACGGTGGACGCGACCGACTTTTCGCACACAGACGGTCACCGCCGTTTCATTGCTGGCCTGATCGATGCGGGCGAAGTGACTTTCACGCTTCATTATGACCCTGCTTTGACGGTCTATGGCGCAATTGACACCATGTATAAGGCCCGCGTGCAGCGCAAATGGAAGTTCATCTATGCTGGTTCGACCGTCAACACGGTGATTGACGCTCTTATTACTGGCCTTGGTCGTGCCGTTCCAATGGACGAAAAGATGACCATGGAAGTCACTTTGAAGGTTTCCGGCCTTCTGACTGAGGCGGCTTCGTAATGAAGTTTACCCCAGTTCCTTTCACTGTCGGCGAGTCCCAATATCAGGTGGTGTTGGGCCTTTCCGAGGTGGCGCAGATTGAGAAGGCTTGCGAGGCAGGCTTTCCGACTGTGATGAACCAGCTCCAAATGGGCTTTCTGTCCGCGATTTACACGGTCGCTTCGGTGTCGGTGAAGGTCAAGAACGATCTTGGTTTCGTGCCTATCGAAATGAACGAAGTTGGCCTGATCTGTAACGATAAGAAAGCTGGCTTTATAAAGGCGCTGGCCACGGCTACCGAGCAATTGGGAAACGTGCTTGGCTTGCAGGAACCCTCCAAGAAACCTTCAAAGAGTGGGTCCGCCTCGGACTAGACCCGCAAGCCTTTTTCGACCTTGACGATTGGGCGGTTGAGGCGGCGTTCGAGGGTGCGATTGAAAAAGACCGCAACACTTGGAAGCAGGCCGCCTTTATCGCGCATCAATCTGGATCGATGGCACGCGTTAAAAAAGTGCCACCGCTCAAAGACATGATCTCACAATTTGATCCTAAGCCCAACAATTCAGCCGAATTGCTGCGGACGTATCTAGAAGCCTTGGGAGGCACGACGCATGGCGAATAATGGTGCGGTCGCTGCTCTCTTTGTTTCGATGGGGATTGATACTGCTGAGTTTTCTGAAGGTCTAAAGAAGGCTTATTCGCAGGCTGGGAACTTCGGCGCTAAATTCGCGGCTATCGGTAAAACGGTCGCTCTGGCCGGGGCTGCGATGGCGGCTTCGGCTGGGGCGGCCTTTGTCACATTTGGGACTCAAGCCCTAACCGCCGCTGATGACATTGGCGATGCTGCGGCTCGGATTGGTGTCAGTGCTGAGGCGTTCCAAAAGCTAGGCGCTGCGGCGTCTGCGGCTGGTGGCACGCCCGAATTGATGACGGCGGCGCTTGATAAGCTAAACGTGGGTCTGGGTCAGTTCCAAGCCACGGGAAAAGGCCCTGCGGCTGCAGCATTTGCTCAGCTAGGCCTATCGTCCAAGATTGCCAGCGGTGAGATTGCCAACTCAGAACAGGCCTTCTACGCCGCTGCTAAGGCCATGGAGGGCATTTCTAGCCCAGCCGAAAAGGCCGCTCTGTCGGCCAAGCTATTCGGCAAGGCTGCTGGCCCTGACATGCTCGAAGTTCTGGCCGCAGGTGAGGCTGGTTTGCGTGGTTATGGCGAGGCTGCGGCAAATAGTGGCCGGATCATGTCCAATGAGATGGTTGAGAAGCTGCCCGCGATGAAGGTCAAGCTAGACGAGGCCAAGTTAGCCTTATCGCAAATGGCCACGGTGTTCGCGGGTCAAGCGTTGATCTCGACCGAGAAATTCTTTGACGCGCTCGGGCCTGCTATTCAGTCGGTTCGAAACATGGCCGTCCAAGTTGGTGAGTTTTTGCGCCCATCTATGGAGGCTCTAAGCGCGTCTTTCTCCAAACTTGCCTCTAATCAGGCGTTTATCACTTTCCTAAAGGGCGTCGCCGCTCTGGCTGGTGGCACGTTGGTCGTGAGTTTTAGGGCCTTCCTAGAGGTCGTCAATCTGGTGATTAAGGCGCTGGACTGGGCTTTCCAGAAGATCGCGCCAATGGTGAACGCTATTGCAGGCGCGGTTCCTAAGATCGTGGCCGCATTTGATCCTGCCACACGCGCGCTTGAGCGATTCACCAACACCGCCAAGAAGATGGAAAATGACGTCACCAAGAACAGCTACGTTCCTGACATGGTGGACGCCATTGTCCGGCACATGCAGCGGTCGGATAAGGCTTTCAACGAGAGCACGGCGGTCATGCAGCGCTATGTCGAGAACGCCAAGCAAATGGCGGCGGACGTTCGCGCCTTTGACCTTATGTCGCAGGCCGAGCGCGCTTCTGGTGCTATCTCTCGCGCTGATGCACGCCGCGCACGTCCTGACTTCTTGGGCAATGTCGGCGCCATCAAGGTAAAAGATTCGCCGCTCACCTCGACCGACTGGATCGACAAGTGGAAAGACGCCCAAACCAAGGCAATCAACGACAACGACCAATTGCGCGAGGCTTTTGCGTCCACCTTTAGCGACGGTCTGTCCGAGGCCCTAAACGGCAATGGCGGCAACTGGCTCAAGAGCTGGTGGCAAAAGACCATGCAAAACGCCTTCCAAAACGCGGCCAATAACGCGGGTAAAATCCTTTACGACTTGCTCAATAAGTCGGGCAGCTCGTCTGGCTCGGGCGGCGGTGGTGGAGTTGGCGATTGGGTTAAGATTATTGCGTCGTTCTTTTCCAAGTCCCCGGGCTTTGCCTCGGGCGGCTCGTTCAAAGTTGGCGGATCTGGTGGCACCGATTCCAAATATATCGGGATGCGCTTAACCCCCGGCGAAATGGTCAATGTGACCAAGCCCGGAAACGACAATGGCGGCGTGATTATGATTCCTGTGTCGCTTGGTGGCGAGCAGATCGAAACGATCATGGTGGACATAGCAACCCGTCAAGCCACGGTGGTGACAAGCGCCGCTTTCCAAGGCGTCGCCACGTCTCAAGAGCGGGCTAAGACTTATTCGAGGTTTGCGCGATGACTTTCACATGGCCTTCTGGCGTGATTGGCAATGTTCAAACCGAGACACCAATAGCCATCGGTAATCCCCAAACTAGCCCGCTGACTGGCTCTACTCAGGGCGGCGGGTCTAGCGTGATTATGTGGTCGCTCGGCCTAGAGTTTCCGCCACAGACCAATCTGTCAAACGTTCGTTCGGTTCGCAACATCTTGGCCAAGGCTAAGCAGGACACGGTGGCTATTCAAGTTCGCCAACCGGGGCTTACAATTGGCACGCCGGGGACAATCACGGTCGCGTCGGGTCACACGGCAGGCACCAAGACTTTGCCGCTCCAAGGCATTGCAGGCGGGTTTGGCTTTGTCGCTGGCCAGTTCATTTCGGTTCAAACGGGCGGGCGCTGGTATCTCTACACCTTGGACGCTGACAGCCCCGCAGGCGCGTCTTCTCGCTCTGTCACCCTGACTAGCACGACGCGGGCGGCTCATGCGTCTGGCAACTCGGTCGAGGTCACAGCGCCTTGGATTGAGGGATGGATCGAGCAGACATCGCTTACGGCTAACACGGCAGCCCACTACGGCTTCACGCTCTCGATCAGGGAAGCGCGATGACCATAGAGACCGCAGCGCAGGGAAATGCGCCTGAGTTTCTTGAGCTGGTTGAAATCACTTGGCCTTCTGGCATCGTTCGCATGCTGAAAGGTCCAGGCATCGTCACGGCACTCTCTCAGACTTGGGAATCGATCAACGACACATGGGGTCAAATCCTGTCCCTTGGTGCGCGGTCTGAAAAAGCTGGCGAGATTTCTAACCGCGATTTGGTTTTAACCACCACGGCTTCGGTTCGTTCGCAGCTTTGGTATGGTGCTACACGTTGGTCACAGGTCCGGATATGGGAAGCCAGCCGCGACCCGATCACAGGGACAATAGATGTCGCTACAGACCCTTGGATTGGCTTTATTGACGATGTTGATGCCGAAGACGGTATCGACGGCGCGGTAACTCTGACGCTGGTTTCAAATGCGGCAATCTTGCGCGAGCCCGACGCTGGTGCGCTGACAAGCACGACTTCTCAAAACCGCTTTGTCACAGGCGACACGGCCTTTGACTTTATCAGCGGGCCGGTTCGCGATCCGTTTAGCTTACAGGGAACCAATCCCACGGGCGGCTACAATAACGGGTCTGGCGGAACGGGCGGCGGCTTTAACGACTTTGGCGACTTCAGGTTTGATAATCGATGAACCTTCACGACCGTACCATGAAAGCGCAATTGCTATTTAATGAGTGGCATAATCAGCCGCACATTTGGGGCTCGCTTGATTGCGCACACATGGCCGCTCGCATGGTCGAAATCATCACGGGCTCTAAGCCTATGGCGGATTGGCCAGCCTATGAGAGCGAACAGCAGGCTTTCAAGGCGGTGCGGGCTAAGGGCTTCAAGTCGCTACAGGATGCGGTCTCAAGCTATGCCACGCCGTTGGACGGGCCTTTATTTGCCATTGCGGGCGACATTGTAGCGATCAAGGCCAAACTGGAACGGATGCCTGCTCTTGGTGTCTGTCTCGGGCCTGATGCGGTGCTTTGTTTCTATTCCGATCTGGACGCAAACGGCGAGCCTATTTCTGGCACCGCGCGGGCTCGTCGCCTTGATATGCAGTTTGCCGAACACGCTTGGAGGGTTGGTTAATGCCTCAAGTGGTAGCTATTGCGGTTGCGGCATTTCAGGCAGCGGCAACTGTCGCAACGACTGTTGGCGCGGCTATGGGCTTCTCTGGCATTGCTGCAACAGTGGCAGGTGCGGCTTCGATTATTAGCTCAACCACGCAAATGTGGAGCGCCATTTCATCTGCGGTTGGTGCTAAGCCTAAAGTGAGTGCGTCAACGACGCAGCTACAGACCAAAGTTGGCGCGGTCACGCCTCGCTCCATCATCATGGGGCGGACGGCTGTTGCCGGCACGCTTCTAACGCCAACGCCACTCCAAAGCGGACGCGGCAATGCTTTGGCCACCAACTTCTATGCGCTCTCCCATGTCGGTCCGTCCGGCGTGGTTGAGTCGGTCCAGTGGGGTGAAGATACGGTTACCTTTGACGGCAGTGGTCAGGCCATTGGTAAATATGCCAACAACATGTGGCTGTTCCAAAAGAATGGATCATGGTCACAGACCGCAATCACGTTCACCGGGACGCCGGGCATCGGATCTGACACGCCAGCCGCATGGGATAGCACCAAGAAGGCACAGGGCTGTCTCGTGGTTGCTTTGGTGGTGCGATACGCGGCGTCGGTTTTGGCGAACAACATGCAGACACCGCTATTTGTGGTCGATGCCAACGCTGTAGCGCTCACAGACCCGCGCACGGGTTTGGCGGCTACCACACAGGCCCAGCGCCGCAATCCCGCTGTATGGGCTTATTCTTGGCGTCTAGGGTGGTTTCAGAACAGCAAGCGCGTCATTGGCATGGGGCAGGCTTCGTCTGAGGTTCATGCGGCTGGTTACGCCTATGCGGCGAACGTGGCAGACGCGAACGGCTGGACAATTGGCGGCGAAGCCACGACTGCCGATGATCGCTATGCGGTCGAGAGTGCTATTCTTCAGGCCTGCGCGTCGGTTCCAGTTGAGCGCAATGGGCTGCAATCGGTTGTCACAAGCGCCACGCGGGCTAGCGTTGGCACGATTACAAGCGATGATTTGCGGGCGGGTCCAAAGTGGCGATATGCCACGCAACAGACCTCGCGACCAACGGCAATTCAGACCCGCTATCGGTCTGAAACAAACCGCTGGCAGGTGGTTGAAGGCGTTGAAGTCACCGACGCCTCTTGGCTGACGCAGGACGCAGGACGCGAAAAGCGCGTTACAGTGGAATATCCCTATGCGGCTGGTGGTTCGGCCCATGTCGGCCATTTGGCAGCTTTAGACGCCTCTAATGCCAGAGAGCCCTTGGTCTTCACGCTGCAATGCAAGCAGCAGGCGCGCTATGCGGGCTTTGTTGGTGATGCGGTAACGATTTCTCTGCCTGAGATCGGGCTCTCATCTACCAAGATGATCGTCATGTCGCGCGTCGTGAACCCTGACGGCACGGTCGACTATGAGTTATTGGTTGAAACCGACGCCAAATATGCGTTTGCGGCTGGCAAAACGAGCGCGGCACCATCGTTCACGCTAAATCCGGGCTTTGACATCTTCAATGTTCCGCAACCTGACTTGGCGGATTGGACGGCGGTTGCAGCCCAGATCACAAGCGGCGGCACAACGTCCTTGCCAATCGTTCGGGTCACGGGCTCGGCATCAAATTACGATTTCGCGTCGGGCGTTGTGTTTAAACTGCGGCTTAATTCGGGCGGTTCGCCTTGGGTCGTTTCTGAGGATGCACCACCTGCTGCGACTCAGCATGAGTTCCGAGGGCTTACGAACGCCACAAGCTACATCGTGGGTATCGCCTATCGCGGCGTCACGGGCGTTGAAGGACCAGTTCGCGAATTAGCGGCAGTTACGACTGGCGTTTTGGTCTCTAACGAGGCCGCAACTGTCCCTTGGGATGGCGTCTCCGGCACTGGAAAGCCTGATGACAATGCTACAGTCGGCGGAACCATTGGAACCGACATTCGTTTTCCTGATACCACCATCGCTCCAATTGGGCGGGTGGATAATGCTTATGTTCCTGCTTACGGTGCAAACCTAGTTCGATACTCGCGCGTCCTTGACACGTCAAAGCACGTTCTAGGCTTCAACAATACCGGATTCAGCGCCCCCCTGACATATGGCGTCAGCGGCGATGAAGGCTATGTCTACAGGCAGGCAGTCGGCACGGTTGCCGGGGCATCAAGCCTCGCTATCTTGCACTCCTATGCGTTAAATCGCTTTGTTGTCGCTGGTCTTTCGCGCGTTGAGGCAAGCGTTGAGGTCTACATGACGACCAACAACGCCATAGCTTCAAAAGCTTGGGGTATTATTTACTTCTATGATTCCGCTGGCACGCAGGTTGGATCGTCTTTCTTTGATAGCACCACGCTGCAAGGTGGCTGGATCAAGGTTGAAGAGTTCGTCACCGTTCCGGGAACGGCCAAGTTTGCCATAATGGCCGCTCAAATTGACGCGGGGGCAGGGTCCATAAACCCGTTTGTCGGGATGCGGCGTGCGTTTTGTGGCGCTGCAAGGGCGGATCAAACCGCCTTCTCGCCTTACGTCGTTGGCAGTGAAAGCGACCAAGGGGCTGACGTCACAGGCGACAAGGTGGCAGGCGGCTATCTTGGTCAGGGTAACCAGTCTGGCAAAAACACTTATCGTCAATCGACGGCGCCCAGTTCGCCTGCTCAGTGGGATGAGTGGCAAGACACCTCAGTGTCACCCGTGCTGATCAAGGTGCGCTTGAGCGGGGTATGGGTGACGATTGCAGAAGAAGGATCGGACATTACAGCGCAGGCAGTGCCCTCGGTCGAAGGTCCGAAGTCAATTTCATTTGATGTTGACGCAGGGGGCGCTCTTTCGCCGGGATCGCAGGTTCCGCGTACACTTCAGTTTATCAGAAAGCGCGGCAACACGGACGTTTCGACAAGCACCACTTGGACCATTGTTAGCCCTGTAAACATCACGCTGGGCACGATCACAAATGGCGGCGTAAATGTGACAGCGATTGCTGCGGGGTTATCTAACTTCACAGTTCGGTCGGTGCGGGATGGGGTGACAATTGATTACCTAGTTGAGGTGAACAAGAACACCATTGCGGCGGGGGTGACACCCCCTGATATCGTCAAAGGCGACATTGTTGACGACAACACGCTTGGCTATGTGAGCAGCACGTCTTGGACAGATGTTCTGTCTGCCAACTTACCCAACTGCCCAGGAGGCTACTTCGAAACTAGCGGATTTTACAGCCCAGCATCTGCAACAGGCAATGTAACAGTCGAGGTTCGCTTGACGGTCAACGGCACACAAGTTGGCTCTGTGTTTTCCGGGAAGGTTTTTGCAACAGGAGGCGTCGTAAATCTTGACGATCTCAGTGATGTCCTGGGCCAGTTTTTGGCGATTGGTTCTGGCAATAAAACGGTTGCGCTTCAGTTCCGTGCACCTTCGACCACAGGATCAATCAATACTGGCAACGGCCAGTTTGTGGTCAACGTTATCCCAACAACCTAAAGGCAAAATCAATGAACCTCATCGACCTTAGAAGCCGCATTGAAACAATTGCTTGGGGACCAAGCGGCACAGATGCCCTAAAGGTGGCTACCGCTTCGCCTTCGCCTGTCGCCGTGGTCTGTGCGGCCTTTGAAGACATGCGCAATCGCACGGATTTGAATGAGGCAGAGATCGAGCTTTTGCGCGCGTGCTGCCAGATCATCCGCAAAAACCAGTTTCACGGCCTCGCAAGTGAGGCGGTCAACGTTGAAGCGGCACTACCGCCACCACCCGCGCCGCCAGTTCCACCACCCGCGCCAACAACCGAAGAATCCTAGAGGCCCCCATGACTGAATCTGTTCAACGCTTGCGCGCTAAAGAGCCCAGCCACTTGGATTTAATCAATTTCATCGGCGGGCGCTTCGATAGCATCGAGGCCCGGCTTGAGCGGGGCGAACAGCGCTTTGACCGGATCGAGGAGAAGATGGCAAAGGCCGATGAGGTTCGCTTGGAAATGGTCTCTGAAATCTCGACAGTCCAGGCAACAGTCTCTTCGGTCCAATCGACAGTCTCTTCAATACAGGCCAATGCAGGAGCGAATGCGCAACCGCCTTGGTATCTTGGCTGGAAGCCTGTCGCCGTTGGTTTAGCCCTAGCTCTCTTTGCGGGCGCGGGCCTCACGGCCCTTGCCATCGCGGGCCTCGACATCGTTCCAAAGCTCACCGCGATCAAGGACGCTATCCAGCCATGAGAGACGGTTCTTTCAAAGTCGATCGCGGGGCTGATCAATCGATCATCTTTCAGATATTCACGAATGAATCCCTAGTGGCGCGCCTCAATGTATCGGGCAAGCCGGTGCGTGCCTATATCAGGCCTTCGGAATCTGTTCCACCAATTCTCAGCAAGCTTTGCCGTGAAATCAATGGGGCCAATGGCGAAGTCGCCCTCGATCTAACGCCTGCTGAAAGCCGCCTTATTCCAGAGGGCCGAAAGGTCCTGATCGAGCTGAAAGTCTTTGACGGCACTCAACAATTCATTGTCGCGCGAGGCGTCGTTACAGGCCTCGGCGGCGTCACCCTTGACACCAACGCCTAAGGAGAAAGACCATGGCCCTTCAGTTCGATGACCTCACCCGCAACGCGATTCTTGATGTGATCGAGTCCCATATCGGCGCATCACCAACTTTAGAAATCCGAAGCGGCCCGCCACCTGCAAACTGCGCAGCAGCTGACACTGGCACTCTGTTAGCGAGCATGACCCTGCCTGCAGATTGGATGGCAGCCGCTGCTTCGGGTTCAAAGGGGCTGCTTGGCACATGGCAAGACGCATCGGCCAATGCAACCGGCGTTGCAGGCCATTATAGGATCAAAGCATCCTCAGTCACGAAACATCAAGGCACCATAGGCTCAAACGTGCCACTCACCACCAACGCCTTGACAGCCGCCAATGGCAACGTCCTCAACTTTGCCTCCACCACCGGGGTGTCTGTTGGGCAGCTTATCACCGGCACCGGCATTCTGCCTGGTACGTTCGTCTTGGCCTTCACCGGCACCACCGTCACCATGTCTCAGGCGTCAACGGCTGGCGTGGCAAACACGACCCCAATCACCTTTAGCGGGGATATGACGATCGACAACACCTCGATCGCCATCACGCAACAGGTGAACGTGACCGCCTTCAACCTCACTGCTCCAGGCGCATAAATCATGGGCCGGATTGTCGATCTTGTTCAGCAGTACACGGCCACCACAGGCACGGGCCCTTTGACGCTTGGCGCGGCCGTGCCTGGCTTTCGGACAATTGCGGCCGCTGGCATCCCTGATGGCACAGAGGTTTCCTATGCAATCCAAGACGGCACCAATCGCGAGACGGACGTTGGGCTAGTTGGTGGATCCGGAACAACGCTGACTCGCGGGCTTCGTGCGTCAAGCACGGGCTCACTATTAAATCTCACTGGTAACGCGGTGGTTGGGATTGCGGCTAATGCGGGGGATTTTGAGCTTTCGGCCAGAACCTCCAATTCGATCCTGAATAACTATTACTACCCGCATTTGGCGGGGGTCGAAACAGCAACCCCTGTCGCTGATCGGCTTTATGTTTTCCCGTTCTTCTTCCCTCTGGGCTTTGACTTTAATCGGCTTGGGTTCGTAGTGGGTGGGACCCACAGTTCGTCGATTAACGTCCGCGTAGGCATCTGGAACGACCGAAATACAAACGCGTCTATCGGGCCCGGCACGCTGATTTTTGACAGCGGCACCATCGCAACCACTGGCGCAGACGTGGTGCATGAAGCGACGTGCTCCGTCAATCTTTCTGGCTTGAAATGGGGCGGTCTTATCGCCTCCGGAACAACCGCAAGCTTACGAGCGGCGGACTATCAGCAAGGGCTCGGTGCGCAGTTTAACCAATTTTTTGGCATCACTTCGCCTTACGGGTTTAGCCAGCAGTCCATCTATCGGAGCGTCGCGTTCGGCGCTCTTGGTAACGAAACGTCCAACACATTCACAGTCAGCGGTGGCCTTGCGCCATGCCCGTTTTTAAGGAGGGTGTGATGCGGATTGCTACTTATGAAAATGGGGTGCTGATCTCAATTGAGGGTGAGCCTCCACCTCCAATCGTACCAAACGAAATTCAAATGTGGCAGGCCCGTGCGATCCTGTTTCGCTCCGGTCTGCTTGGACAGGTTGAACAAGCTGTCGCCGCATCGGGAAACACCGAAATCGAAATCGCGTGGGAATATGCGCCGAATGTGGTGCGCCGCTCTAGCTTTGTCCTCGCACTGGCCGGGGCTCTAGGTCTGGACGATGGCACGATCGACAACCTCTTTATCGAGGGGGCCAAGATCAAGTGATGGCCTACCCTCAAACCGTCCCGCGCTGTCATGAGATCATCGCCAAATTAGAGGCGAAGATTGAGGATTTGCGGGCTCGGCTTGACTATCAGGCCACAGATGACGCGGGCCTAGAGGCGTTCAACTACGGTCTAAGTCCGCGTGAGACCGATCTTTACCGCATGCTCAAGGCTAATTCGATCCTACCGCGAATGGATGTTTTAGACGTTTTTGGCAGCGAAAGTCACATGGGTGTCATCATCACAAACACGCGCAAAAAACTCGCCAAACACGGCATCAAGATCACCAACTGCCACGGTGTTGGCTACAGACTAGAAGGGGCTAAAATTGCCAACTAATAGCTTACAGGCCCGCGCGAACACGGGCGCAGGTACGGACAATATCGCGGGCATCGCTGTTGCACAAGGCTTTATTGGTGCCAGCATGCTGACTGACGGGACGGGCGGCGACATCGAAGCAACAAACCCGCTTCCTGCCGCTGCCACCCAATTTATCGACACGGCTGGCTTTTCGGCTGTTGGTGCTTCAACCTTGGACGTGTTTTTCAATGCTCCGGTAGTCGGCACGGGCGTCACCTACAACCAAGCCGCTGGGGCTCTCAATATCGTGGCTGGCGTTTCAACTAATGCCGAGTTCTTGGCACGTTCGGTGCGATCTTATAGGGGCTCTATGCGACTGCGCTCTAGCCATATCCTGTCTCAGCGGATTGTGAACAATAACTTTGCGCTTTTGCTGGCCGATCTGATTGCTAGCGGTGCCACTTACACGATTGTCAATTCAACGACGGTTGAAATTGGCGTAACCGCTCACGGCTTCAACACCACGATGATAGGCCAGTTCTGCTTGCTTGGCGGCATTACTGGTGCGGCTGGTGTGCCGGGGCGCTATGCCATCGCCTCGCTTCCAGACGTCAACACCATCCGATTCACCGTTGCTGGCTGGCCTGCTTCTGGCTCTGGTACGCTGACTGTTTTCGGCCGCAACTATCTGCGGAACCTGTTCACGGGCACCACTGTCACAAACGTCAACTGGGACGTTCAACGAAATGGCTGGGCGACTGGCGATACGGTGGCGACCATCAACACCACAGCTTCTCCAGGCACCGTTCTTATGAGCGCACTCACAGGGCGCGAGGCATGGCTTGGCGATAAGTTGCGGGCGACCTCAACAGCGCCAAGCATAGCCTTGCGGGCATTCCGGGATGAAAACATTCCTGACCCGAACATTCCGCTTTTCGTGTTTTTATGGTCGTTCAACGGCACCACGGCCCCGGCTTCAAGCACAACTTGGACGCTCGGCCATGTGTCTGTTGAGGACCATCCTAACCAAGAGGTCTTTATCGGCGGCGTCCGTCCGCAAGGCACAAACAATCCATTGCCGATTGTGTTTCAATCTGCCCAATCGGTTAACGCCACCCTTATCGCCAGCACAATTCTAGCTGGTGACGTTGGCGTCCAATATCGGGGCAACGCGACAGGTGCGGCGTCGGCCTCTCCTGTGACCTCTCCGCTCGTTCCAGCTGGCCAGTCTATCAAAGGTGCGGCGGGTCGATTGGCTGGCTACGATCTTCACAACGCGGCGGCGTCGCGTCGTTATGTCAAGTTCTACAATGCCACGACCGTAACGATGGGCACCACGGCAGCTCTATTTGAAGTTTGCCTAGAGCCCAACCAGACAAAGACAATTAGCTTTTCGGCGGGCGTCGGGTTTTCAACGGGCATTCAAATTGCAGTCACGTCTGGTCGAGGGCTGACTGACAATACCACAACCGGCCTCGCACTGGGCGACGTCACCGGGCATGTGGACTGGGCGTAATCTATAGAAGCAGAAAGGGAATTCAAATGACTCTTAAAAATTTGGCAATTCAAGTTCTTATCCGCGACCTCGATACACAAGAGGTTATCAGCGCCGAAACCGCGACGGGCACCACTGAGGATGAAGGCGCGACGGTCGTCATTCCTATTGGTTATGTGCCGAACATCTTGACGGTTCCGCCTGCCGACATCTTGCGCACCCTCATCCCCATCCCAACTGAATTGCCGCTTCCTTCCGGCCTTTCTCGCACTGACGATGTGGTCGCGGAAACTTCGACCCTGACTTTCACGGCCTAACCATTTCAGTGAGGGGCTTTAACGGCCCCTCGCTTCCCCTGCATTATTGGCCAAAGGCGCGCGCTAAATGTCCACAACCCGCCTACTTCTTGTCGGTGTTTTAGGCCAACAGAGCGCACCATCGGGCTCTGTCACCTATTCCGGCGTTGTCGGGGGCGCGCCGGTTGGCGTCCTTCCGGTTGGCGATCTAGCAGCGGTTGCGTCTGTTGCAGCGGCTAATGCCAGTTTAAATGCTACACTTGGTGATATTAGGCTTTCTGCGACCGCGCGGACCGTTGTTTCTGCGACCTTAAACGGTACGCTTGGGCCAATTCAATTAGCGGCCACAGCAAGCGGCGTTGTCTCTATCAATGGCTCGCTTAGCGCCACGCTCGATCTAATTGGCTTAAACGCTAATGCCACAGTCCGGGTGGCAGCCCAGGTCAATGCCAGCCTTGATGCAATCACTCTATCGGCCACGGCTCGCCCATTCGTTTCCGCAAGCCTTAATGCCACTTTGGCACCTATTCAGCTGTCGGCTTCGGCTAGTGCTGCAGCGGGCGTCAATGCAAGCCTCAATGCCACACTGCCACCTGTTACCTTGTCGAGTGCGGCAAATGTTCGGGTAGCTGCCACGCTCTCAGCCCAGCTCGATGCTCTAGGCCTACAAGCCTCAGCGAACGTCAGGTTGGCCGCAAGCCTTGGCGCTCAACTCGATGACATTAGCCTACAAGCGCAAGCCACCGTCCCTGTCCGGGCGCAGCTCAATGCTTCGATTGGGTCTATTGCCCTTTCAGCCAACGCCACACTGGGCGCAAGTGCCAATGCGAGCCTGAATGCCACCTTGGGTGCCATTGGCCTTGTTGCCTCTGCTACAGTCCGTGTGGCCGCATCTGCCAATGGCCAGCTCGACCCCATTCGCTTGGTGGCAGTCGCCGGCGTGTTGGTTCAAGCGCAAGCCTCGCTCACCTTGGCACCCATCACGCTTGTATCAAGTGCCAGCCTGCCCATTAGGGCGAGCCTGAATGCCACCTTGGGGCCGCTGCGCCTTACGTCAACAGCCGTCACCGGCACCGTTGGCTATAACTACACCGCGATCATCCAAGCCGCGATTCCAGACACGCAAGTCATCATGATCTCGATGCCTGATCAACAAGTGATCGAGGCAAGCGTGCCGGATCCGCAAACAATCATCGCAGCCATACCCGCTTAATCCATAGGAGCAAAGCTCATGACCAAACCAGATTGGAATAAACCTCCCCAGAAGTTCTGGGAGTGGGATCAAAGCGCCGGCACAATGAAGACCCCAGACGGGGTATTTTTTTGTGGTGGCTACTCAGGAAAGAAGTCGGGCCTGAATAACCCGCTTCTTCAAGATCAGCGTGCCCATGGGCCGATTCCCCAAGGCTATTGGCAGATTGGGCCTTTGCGCAAGTCGGTAAAAACCGGGCCAAACATCATGGACCTTACGCCATTGCCTGGCACCGAAACCTTTGGCCGCGAAGCCTTTCAAATTCACGGCGATAACGGCAAGGGCAACCGCTCTGCCAGCTCGGGCTGTATCATCATCGGCCCGCAATTCCGCACCAAAATTGGCAACAGCCCGGTGAAAATCCTCCGCGTTGTTGGCTAATCCGCGCGGGCGGTTTCCCGTGATCTAAGCAGGAGAATCCCGATGAATTACATTCTTGATCGCCTGAAGGAGCCTAGCAGCTATGCGGGCCTTGGGGCTTTGTTGGCGCTTGTTGGCGTCAATCTTGATGGCCAATTGCTTCAAGCAATTGCCGGTGTAGCCGCTGCCCTTGCTGGCTTGGCTGCATTCTTTGTCAAAGAGAAGGCATCTGTCTGATGTTGATCAAGGCGGCTGTAGGTATTGGGCTTGCGGCCGCCTTGGCCATTGGCGCTTGGCAACTTGCCCATGCGATTGGCGATCACTTCACCACGCATGAGCGCAACAAGGTCCGCATCACAGAGCTTGAGGGCGAGATTAAACAGGTGCGGGATGATCTCGCGGCTGAGCGTCTCGCTCGCAAGCTAGACGCGCAAGAGAATGTCCAAGGCTACGAGAAGGCCGATTGGGCATGTCAGCAGACGGTGAAACAGGCCGTCGCAGGAACCCGTGTCATTAAGGTTCCCATTGAGGAAATCATCTATGTCGATAGAGAAATCTCTACCCCTAGTGAGTGTCCTACTATCAAGTTGCCTGATTTTTTCCGCATGTCAGACATCCAAGAAGCCGGAACCGATCCTGATTAAACCAAACTGTCCGGCGGTGATTGCGGCGGAAGTTAGGCCGGAACCAAAAGCGCCACACGAAGCCATCACCAACGACGCTGGCCGTGATTGGCTGGCGATAGATTTTCTCCCTTGGGCGAGGGAAAATGCGCGTCGGTTGAGTGAGGCTCGCGCATGGTGCTTGCGGGGTGCTCAATAATGCCATCCCCTCCAATAAGCCGGGAAACCGCTGAGCAAGCTGTCGCCTATGTCGATATGGCATTGAAGGCAGGCCATCGACCGCAAAACATGCACGGCAATGGGCGGTCTGCCGTCCAAGTCGCAGCAGAGAGAGCGGTTGAAGATGGCTTTGTTGGTGCCATGAACACGCTCAAATCACGGATTGACACTGCCAAAAAACTTTACGGATTAGAGCCTGATTGGTCGCTCTATACCCCGGCGCGGTATGTCCAGCCCGTTCCGCGTCAAGTCCTATTCCCCGCATCCGTTCCAGACCCGCGCGCCTATGATCCATCCGGCGAACGAGAGCGGGTCCTTGTGATTGGCGACTTGCACCAAGACCCTAGGCATCCGCACCGCGTTGAAGTGCTTTCGTGGGCCGCACGGTTTGGATCCGATAGAAAAGTGGGCCGTGTTGTACAGGTTGGCGATTGGGGAACGTTCGACGGAGCATCGTTCCATGACAAGAACGACACCTTGAAAGCAAGGCTGAAGCCAACCATCAAGCAAGACTTGGACAACCAAAAGGAAAGCCTGCAAGCGTTCCATAACTCGCGGCCTGCTGACTGGAATCCAAAGCTAGACATCACGCTTGGCAACCACGAGAATCGCCTGCATCGTTTCGAGAACGCCAACCCTGAAACTGCGGGCATGTTCTCAAACGAATTGGAAACCAACTTCGCTCAATTCGGATGGAAAACTCGGCCTTATGGCGAGGTCATGTTCATTCAAGGCGTCGGCATATCGCACCATCCCACAAATGGCGCTGGGCGCGCTTTTGGCGGCAAGACGGGTCCACAACGCGCGGCGAACGAATTGACGTCCAGCTTCATTTCTGGCCACACTCACGCGTATCAGCATTTCACCACGGGCAAGATCGGCGCGGTGTCTGGCGTTGACGTAATGGAAGTCGGCTGCGCGCTACCTTGGGGTGAGGTAGAGGACTACGCGGCGCACTCTATCATCAACTGGTGGTATGGCTTTGTGATTGTCGATCTGATGGGCGGGCGTATCGTTTCTCATGAGGCGGTCGATATGATGGCCATCCGAGACCGCTATTCCGACGATGGCGCGGATGTGGTGAAGTTGCCACGGCTGAAGGCTTAACCTATAAGTTAAGATTTCCCCGCTTATTAAACCAATCGGCGGTTTGCGTTAATAATGGCGCACATTGTTAACATATCGGCAATTTTCATATTTTCCGATAAGTTCATAGCCATGATATGAATCCACGGATATTCCCGAAAAAGGATAAAGATTTTATATCCCAGTTTCGACATACCGGCAATTTGCCAGATTTGCAGGTAAGACCAAATGAGCCGCAAAAGAGGGTCACATGAACCGTCCACACGCCATCCAAGCCCTACGCAAGCTTGTCAAACAATACGGCGGCTGGGATCAACTGCACCGGGCTTGCGTGTTGGTCGACGGGGTGTTGGTGTTGAAGCAAAAGGCCCCAGCCGTTAAGCTAGAGCCTTCTGTGCCGATAGCACGCTATGCGGCGGGTATAGGCTTCCTGCGCCAACGCAAATTAGCCTTTCATCCGGGCGTGTGGATCAAGTCCAGTGACGGTTTCCAGATGGCTAATGCCTCTTTCGAGGACTTAATCTGCACCGCCGAAACAATGCAGGACGGCGCACTTATACCCAAAATCAGCACGCGTTCGCAAGGGGGAAATGGCGAGCGCGCTATCAGGTTCAAATGAACAGCAGAGCGCATTATTGATTTGCTCTAAGTTATTGAAAAGAATGGTGCCGCAGGGGATAATTGAAATCCCGACCTCATCATTACCAA
>VYMA01000066.1_pt1 | contig 39022 bp, 41 predicted proteins | sample 5109851 | NCBI WGS metagenome assembly VYMA01 (sample SAMN12291814, study PRJNA351875) | freshwater metagenome | isolation source: freshwater lake | place: USA: Michigan, Wintergreen Lake | collected 2011-08-02
AAAAGCTCGAAAGAAACGGTCTAGGAAAATCTGAGCTTCTTTCCTTTCTTTGCCAGTAATATGCTGCTGACAAAAATCAATAAATTCCTGTAAGCTTTCAAGAGTAGTAGTCATACTAAATCCGTTTTTAATCCTGTGATTAACTGCCGATCTAACTTTAAAAACCCAGTTATGGATTGTTTCCCCCCTATCCCCTATCCCCTATCCCCCATCCCCTATCCCCTCTCCTGTCTCCTCAGCTTAACGGGTTACTCCATCCACCACCGGACGGACATCGCTGCCCTCAAAATAGCCGGGGTTGCCTGTCCAATTGAAATCCGAGACGCGGATGTTGAGTATTCCCAACTGCAGCACGGGGTTATAGCGCAAAATTAAACTATAGGTGCGACGACTCCATTCGAGAAAATATTCTGTGCTGATTTCCTTCGCTTGATCGATACTGTAAATACTCTGGAAACCCACACGAATCGGACCATATACCTGTTGAGTTATACCATAGGACATTGTTTGTTGATCAACAAAGCGATCGAAGAAAAAGGGTGATTGTCCGTTAACTAAACCCTGACTAAAATTGAGATTAAACCCGGTATAGTCGAAAAAATCGCGGGAAAAACGCCCAAACTGTCCCAATAATCCCACGGTTCCCGTAAGGGAATTTTGCGTCTCTCCATTAGTGTAATAACTGGTGACACCAGTGACACCAGTGACAATAGCAATATAGGGTTGAACGGGAAGAGGAGAAAATCTTAAACCTTGGTCGGGAGTCGGTGGTAAAGTAAGGGCAGACCAGAGTAAAAAACTGCGATTGAGGGAGACAGCGCCCTGAAAACGGCTTAAATTAGTAACATTATCCGTTGCATTGGCCGCTAAGAGATTACTGCGATCGGTGGGTGCGTTAACATTCTGAATAGAAGCTTGATAACTGAGTCTAATATCGGTATTGGGGACGACAATCACCGGTGAGGTCAAAATTGCCCCAAAACTGCTATTAACCGTCTGAAACCCCAAAGAACCGTTAAAGAGACGCTCGCGATAATTGTACTCCACATTGAGCAGATAGGGATCCTGCAACTGTCCGATCGTCTGTTGAAAGCGAATCTTAGAACGAACAGTATTTTCGATCTGTTCCAAATCTAAATTAGAAAAAGAAGCTGTCGCTTGCAAAAACGAGCGCTCGCCAAAATTAGTGGCAAAATTGCCCAATAAACCAAAAGCTTTCGGACTAAGGGCCGAAACTTCCCCACCTCCGGGGTTAGCTGAGGGAAAAGCATCGGGATTAAGGACTTTTTGAATTAAATATTGCGGTGTCAACTCAAAAAGAGTCTTCGGTGTCTCCACTAAAGTTAGGGGACTTTCCACGAAAAATCCGCCCCGATCCTCCCCATCATAGCCCGGAGCAATTAAAAAAGGACGACGACGACGGCGATCGAACGTAAGACTATTAATAAAAGTGGGTGCCACTACCCGTTGATCGAAAACCAACTGGGAATTACTCATCCGCAACTCATCGGTAAAGGGGCCGGTACTGCGAAAAGTGGCGGAATTGGCCCGAACTTCCAATTCAGGGGGGGAAAAAGGGTCATTCGTCAGACGCACATTAGTGGCATTCCACACCTTACCATCAAAATTCAAGCGTTCGGCCTGAAAACGGACACGATTAATCGTTCCTCCCGATGGACTACTAATATTCTGTCGATCGCGCCGACTGGGATCCTGTCCCCCGACGACAAATTGAAAACCCTCTCCCGTGGTGATTCTCTGCAAGGGTTGATTTAATGCCAAACGATCGGTTAGGGTTCCAAAAGAACTACTGGCCCCCACATCCGTGGGCAGCGTTTGTCCTAAATCCCTAGCGGTGCTGGGTTGAAAAATCTCCCCATTAGCATTAAATACCACACCGCTATCCTGGACGAAATAATACTCAAAGCGATCGCCGCGCAGGATTTGATCTCCCCGGGTTAGGATTACCTGGCCCTCCGCTACCGCTAACTTTTCGGGAAGATTAATCTGTAAGCGATCGGCCGTTAGTACACTTTGGGCAAAACGCAGGGTGACATTACCTCTAGCGGTGATAATCTGCCGATTTTGGTCAAATTCCTGCTCATCGGCCACCAATTCTAGGGGCCTTTCCCCTTCTGGATTAGCGACCTGAGCTAGGCTGTTATTGAGGGAAATCAAGTATTCTTGGCTGGTTTTTTCGCCTTTTTTCCGCACTAATAGCCGAGTTGAGCCATTTTTCTGGTTAAGAGCCTTTTGATTTAATCCTGACACTATCTCGGTTTCGGGATGAATGGTGACACCAACGGCTGCGGGGGGTGGAGAATTCTGAATAGAAAGGGGTTTTCCTAAAGCTGCCGCATCACCCGCACTGCTAGGTAATGGTTTGAGGGGAATACCCTGATCGGGAACCAAGGGTTTTACCTCGACGGTTTCCGGGGGTGGAGTGACGGTGAGGGGAATAGAAATGCTCTCTTCTGAGAACTTTTTTGCCTCTAGAGGTGCTGGGGTGACAGGGAGGGGAACTACAGACGTGGGACTATTTTCAGAAACTTGGCGCTCCTCCGTTTCCGGTTCAGCTACAGTATTAATTAGGGCAGGTGGTTCAACAGCTAAGAGAAAAAAAGACATGACTGCACGAGTCGGCGATCGAAATAGAGGACGAGCGAACCTCAATGATACTACCACGATCATTATTTCTAGGGAGACAGGGAAAGTACGATAACTTGTTCCCTGTGCCTCTACCCTAGAACCAGTTTGATAATTGTCTTCTACTCAAAGTCTTTGCGTCCGGGGTTACGGGTAGGATCGCCGGAAAGGAACCCAAAGATAAAAAGTAAGACAAAGAAGGAAACAACGATATAAACGGCGATTTTTAGGGTTAACATTACTAAGACGTTCTCCTTAGACTAGATTAATGCAATAACAGGGTTAGCATACCTTGACCTACTTTACCCTATTTGAGTGATCCCTGAACAGAGAAAAGCGATCGGTCTTCAGTCGTCAGTTATCAGTTATCAGTTATCAGTTATCAGTTATCAGTGATCAGATAAGTGGGTGGGTGGAATTAAATATAAGATGAACGTAGGTTGGGTTGAAGCATGAAACCCAACGCCCGCTCATGTTACGCTACCGCTAACCTATCCTACAAATAATTGTGCCTCCCTACTTATGAGTTTTTAGTGGACAGTCTGATCAGTGATCGGTGATCGGTTATCAGCCTACTGTTTACTGTTTACTGATCACTTAAAATACGACTAAATAGCCTATTTTTAGCCAATTTATGAATAATATCGGTAAATTATATGTGGTGGGAACGCCGATCGGCAATTTAGACGATCTGACTTTCCGCTCCTTGGCAACTCTCAAAAAAGTCTCTCTAATTGCTGCCGAAGATACCAGACACACGGGCAAATTATTACAGCATTTTGATATTCCAACCCCTCAAATTAGTTACCATGAACATAATCGCCTTTCCCGTCTCGATGAGTTATTAAATATTCTCAGCCAAGGTCAGGATATAGCCTTGGTTACTGATGCGGGAATGCCGGGGATTTCTGACCCAGGTTATGAGTTAATTAAAGCTTGTATAGAAACTAATATCGAAGTGGTTCCCATCCCCGGAGTAACGGCGGTAATTACTGCTTTAGCGGTGTCGGGATTACCCACGGAAAGATTCTGTTTTGAAGGATTTCTTCCGGGTAAGGAAAAGCTGAGACAAGAGCGCTTAGAGGGTTTAAAAACCGAAACAAGAACGATGGTTTTTTATGAAGCACCTCACAAACTTATTAAGACTTTGGAGGATTTACGCGAAACTTTTGGACCCACGAGAAAGATAGTTTTAGGTCGGGAATTAACCAAGCTTTACGAAGAAATTTGGCGAGGAACTATCGCCGAGGCGATTAATTTATATCGGGAGAATAAAACTCCTAAAGGGGAATTTACGCTCGTAGTTATGGGCAACGATCAGGCCGATACTATCCAATTATCCGAGGAGGAATTAAAACAGGAATTAAGACAAATTATAGAACGGGGAGTTAGTCGATCGCAAGCCAGCAGACAATTAGCACAGGTTACTAATTTATCCCGCAGTCGTTTATACAAATTAGCCCTAGAAATTTGATGATTATCAATTTTTATTCCCACCGCTAACCGATTACTTAGCTGATTGAAGTAACAAAATTCCCCCGGCAGTTAATCCTAAAATATTGGGCAACCAAGCGGCCATCAATGGGGTTAAAACTCCGCCAATGCCTAAGGAACTGGTGACAAAAGATAGGAGATAATAGGAGAAAATTAGGACAATACAAATACCAAAACTGGTGGCTTTATTAGAATTTTGGGGACGTAATCCCAAGGCTGCCCCAATCATCCCAAAAACTAAACAAACAAAGGGTAAAGATATTTTCTGCTCGATTTGAACCTGCAATTTTCTAATTTTGGTAGGATTGCCGCTTAATTGCAGTATTTTTAGGTATTCCTGCGCTTGTCTTAGGGTCATTTCTGAACCATCTCGGCCTCGAAAAGCTAAATCTAAAGGGGTACGCGGTAGGGCTAATTGTTGATGTTGAAATCGGACAATATTACGATAGGAACCATTAGGATCAATTAGATAAATTGTGCCGTTATAAAAATCCCAGATATTTTTTTCAATATTCCAAGAAGCTGATTCTGAGGTAATAATTTGATTAACTTCCGGTTGGGTGCGATCGAGAATGGTTAAACCTAACATTTCTTGACCGTTAAATCTTTCGGCATAAAATAATCTTCTTAATACCGTTTGCGCTTCCCCTCCATCCGGTGGCCGCACTTTGCCGTATTCAGGATAAATAATATTATCTTCAATAAAAGATTTGCGATTTGGTCGCAGGGCTTTCGTCATGGTAGCATTAGCTTCATAACTGGCAGCTGGGGCGACATAATCATTAAAAACGTAGGTTAATCCCGTCACTATTAAACTTAGCACAATGGCGGGAATTATTAGGCGATAAACACTAATTCCAATACTTTTAAAAGCAATCAATTCGCTATCACTGGCTAAACGACTGTAGGCCATTAAAGCTGCTAAAAGTATCGACATGGGAAAGGCTAAAACGATAAACTCTGGCATTTTTAATAAGAGAATTTTTAGGGCCAAAGTAAAAGGTAAACCCGATTCGGTAATCCGTCGCACTAAATCAAATAAAGTGCCGATCGCCACTCCCAAAGAAGTGAATAAACCCATACCAAATAGAAAGGGCAATAATAACTCGACAAAAATATAGCGGTCTAAGATGGTAAATCCGGGTATTCTACTTAAATTTCCTTGCCAATTGCTAACTTTCATGATATAATGTAGCGATTTTTTTATTAATAACAATTATCTTAAGAAATTATCACCCAAATAATACTGACGCACCAGAGGATTATTATACAGTTCTTCGCCACTTCCCGCCGCTAAAATCTGCCCTTCGCGCATAATATAAGCCCGATTAGTGATAGCCAAAGTTTCTCGCACATTGTGATCAGTAATTAAAATTCCCATCTGACGATCCCTTAAACCAGCGATCATCGCTTGAATCTCAGACACGGCGATTGGATCCACCCCAGCGAAAGGTTCATCTAATAATAAAAATCTTGGTCCGTTGACTCCCACCGCTAAAGCGCGAGCTAATTCCGTCCTTCTTCTTTCTCCTCCGGAAACGTAAGCACCTTTAGTGCCAACAATCTTATCGAGGCGAAATTCTTTTAATAAATCATAGAGACGATTTGCCCGTTGGGAAAAGGGAACTCCCGACTGTTCTAGGGCTAACTGAATATTTTCTGCTACAGTTAAATAACGAAAAATACTGGCCTGCTGCGTCAGATAGCCAATACCCAGACGCGCCCTTTGATTAAGGGGTAATTTGGTAATTTCTTTTTGATCGAGCCAAACGCGCCCTTGATTCGGTTTAATTAATCCCGTGGCGATATAAAAAGTTGTGGTTTTCCCCGCACCATTTGGTCCTAATAACCCGACAATTTCTCCCGGGGCAACAGTAATACTCACCCGGTTAACCACGAGCCTTTTACCGTAGGATTTATGGATATTTTCTAATACTAAAGTCATCTTGATTGGGGGATGGGAGATGGGGGATGGGGGATGGGTGTTGGGGGATGGGTGTTGGGGGTTGGGGGGAATAAATAAAAGCAATCTCCTGTCTCCTGATTCCTGACTCCCCATTACTGCGGGTTAATAATTGGGGCAGCGGGGAGGGAAGGGGAAGGTATGGGTGCGGGTGTCGGGGAAGCTGCCGGTTGGGGGGAAGTTTCGTTATCTTGGACTAAATAAATTGACTCCACCTGCTGACTGGTTTGGGGAGTAGCGATAAATCTGCCCTCATCGACTAGATAAGTCATCGTTTCAGCGCGGATACTGTTGCCTTCCTGCAAAACATAAACATTACCCGTCATCACTAAACGACGTTCGCGGCTAAAATACTGAGCTTGGGCAGAAGTGGCCTGCATTTTGCGGGCAGGATAGAACACTTGTACGTTACCCCTAGCAGTAATTACCCCCGTTTTTGAGTTCGCCTCCTGAATATCCGATCGCACTGTCATGGCATTACCTGGTACAATATTCTGCTGTGCCTTGACTAGGGGAGAAGTACCTAATCCCATAACTAAGCTAGTAGAAACGAGGGCAACTAGCCATCCTCTGATTTTTGTGTATCTTGCTCTCATAGAAATGTCACCTATAAATAGAGTATTTTATCCCCCCTTTTATCCCCCCTTTTATCCCCCCTTTTATCCCCCCTTTTATCCCCCCTTGATAAGGGGGGTGCTGACAATTTTTAACACCCACCTACTTAGAGGTAATTGTATTGACTAACTAATCTAGCTGTTTAGAGGACGGGATGAATTTTGAGGATTTTCGGCAGAGAACAGATAGATCGATCGAGGTGGGGATGAGGATGTTCCTGATTGCTTTTCATCCCTTCTAGCACTGCCGGTAAAGCTTGGGGATCGAGATTCTGTAAAAAGTTTAATAGAGCCAAACTCTCCCCGACCAAGTGCGTCACGTTGATCCCCTCGTAATCGGGTTGATAGTGTTGTAAACGTCTCACCCCTTCTCCCAAAAGGATTACCGCTCCGCGCCAGTTATTATTTTCTAGATGGTAACAAGCGACAGCAATCTGCAAAATGCCTTGATAAAAGGTTTTTTCAGGCTCTGCGGACTCCATCCACAAAGCCTCTAGGGTATCATGACAAGCATAGAATTGCTGACGATTAAATTCGTCGATTCCTTGCCCAAAAGCGCTGGCTGTCATTACCCTAAACTAATGCCCCTTCATCGATTCGCGGACTTCTTGGATATAGTCGAGGGAAATTACCTGCTCTTCCCCAGCAAACTCGTTATCGGGGGTAATAAACAGCATACAGTGACATTCTTTCCGTTCCCGCATCGGCACACAGGGACAATTCCAGAAAGTATTTTTTACCTCCGCTTCTTTGTCTTCGTAGTGACGACAGGGACATAAAGGAGCGCCTAATTCGTCCTTATGACGCGCTAATCCCTCAATTACTACGGCTGTCACCGAGAGATCGCTACAGAAGTAAGTATTTGTACGTCTAGCGTACTGTTCGGCAAAATTCTTCATCGCCTCAAGACTCTTATCTGTGTCTGTGATCTGGCTCATAGTTATCTGATCCCCTTAGCTTTCTAGAAAAAAAACTTTTTACTATCCTATCTCGATCGGCTTCCCCTTGGGCGAGGAGAATTTTTAGAATCTCTTTCGATTTTGCGAGCGATCCCCTTGTTACTGTAATACGATAAAAAGACTCTCTTTGGCCAAAAGCTCGATTTTTTGGCCAGCAAATCGGAATTATGGGGGCAAAGTTCCTCAAAACCTATCCTTGATTCCTGCAATCCCTGTACCCTATCAATACCAGAACATGATTTTATCTTTCTTGCAGACAAATAAAATTTCTGACGATAATACACCTTGGTGGCTGAAAATTACCTCCCTTTATCCCCACTGCATCTACTATTTTGGTCCTTTTGCCTCTTTTGAGGAAGCACAACAGCATCAGGGGGGTTATCTCCAAGATCTAGAGTCCGAAGGAGCGCAAGGAATCAGTCTTTCGATCGAGCGCAGTAATCCCCATTATTTGACCGTTTTTGACGATGGAAATCAGGATCTAGCTAAAACTTTTACTTCCCATGCTCGAACCTTTTCTCGCTTTATTTCTTAAGTCTCCCTGTCCTCTTTGTCAACGGCAGAGCGATCGAGAGCTTTGCCGTGATTGTGGGCGACAATTACAGGCCTATCGTCAGAATAACCCGCTTTTTCTCTGGCGTGGTTCTATTCCCCTGTTTATCTGGGGACGCTATGAAGGTAAATTAAAACAGGCGATCGCTAAAATGAAATACGATCGCCATCCCGCTCTCGGCTCTTTGCTAGGCAGTTGCATGGGGGAAACTTGGCTGCTTCGTCCTCCCCTCACCGATAAACGTTTGACGGTGATTCCCATCCCTCTCCACCCAGAAAGGTTAAAGGAAAGGGGTTTTAATCAAGCAGAAGTCATTGGTGAGGGTTTTTGTCGTTTAACCGGTTATCCTCTGGCTAGTCGCGGATTAATTCGGATTAAGAACACGGCAGCCTTATTTAGTCTGGCAGCCGAGGCGAGAAAAAAGACGATGCAAGCGGCTTTTCAATTGGGGAAAAATTTACCGAAATCAGTGCCGATTCTCTTAATTGATGATATTTATACCACAGGAACCACGATCGAGGAAGCTGTGCAGGTTTTACGCACAGAGGGATATCGGGTAGTCGGTGCGATCGCTCTTGCCAGTTCCAAAATTAGCTAAAATGCCCAGACGGAATCGGTCTAGGCATTTTAGAGTTAGATTAAATTAAGTGCGTTTGATCTTGTCGTATTGACTGATGAAAATCAAACCGATAGTGGCGGGGATCAGGACGATAACCGCACCTAAAACAAGGCTCCAGAGAAAGTTAGCTAAAGAGGGTGTCATGATAGATAAATCCTTTGTCATATTTTCAAAGACTTAGTTTTTTATCTTATCACCTTGGGCGAGAAGACCTCCAGTGCCACAGTCAGATAGATGCGATCGCTGGTTATTATATGTCTTCAATCCCTCAAGATAAAGTCTCCCTTAACTTCTCAAGGGGATAGGGATGTTTGACAATAGGTGATAGTTACAAAACTTTAAACTATATTGGCAAAGATTTTTATGGCTACTGACGATCGCAAACGGCGCATTCTCGATCATCTCTCCAGAAGCACCAGTGGTGCTGACTATATTCCCAAAAAACCGCTGCCAATGGTGGAACCTCCCCCGGTGGCAGCGGAACCCGTGGCAGCGCCGCCGCCAGTAACTCCTTCACCAGAATTAACCGCTAAAGAGCGCAAAAGAAAGATAATGTCCCATCTTTCCATGAGTAGCGAAGATTTTGGCGAAATTACTAGCACTACCCCCCAAGAAAAGCGTAAACGCCAAATTAACGAGCATCTGCGCCAAAGCCAAGGATAAATAGTAAGGAGTGAGAATTAGCAACTAGGCATCTTCTAGACTGTTCTCACTCCCTCATTTTCTGCTGTCGATGGGAATAATGACAGTTGTTGCAAATCAGTTCCTCGCTCTGGCAACAAGGGAATGTTAAAGTTAGTAATGAGCGCTTCGGTGATCGGATGACGTAATTTTTCTGTGGAACCCACATGATAAAAATGCTGTTTAGTATAGATATAAAACTGATCAGCACTCCAATTTTTTTTAATTAAAGGATTGCTTCTAAACTGATTACTGTGCCAAGTAGATAAAATAAACCGACAAGAAATATCCTTTAAAATAGTCACCAAACAATCTTCATCCTCTTCAGACCAAGAGTTAAAATAATCGGCGTGTCTCCCTAAATAAGGAGGATCGAGATAGATCAAGTCTGTTTTTTGCCAATCAGATAAAGTCTCTCGAAAGTCAGCAACTTGAAAAGTATAATCAGTTTTAATAAGAATATTTTCTATGGCAATAACTTGATTGACTATTTTTGTAATATATGCTTGAGAAAATCGTTCTGATTTATGACAGTAAGGTACGTTAAACTGTCCCTTCCGATTGAATCTCATCACGCCATTAAAACAGGAGCGATTCAGAAATAAAAAATCTAGAGAATTAGGAGCTTGATTAAATCTTTCTCGTACTTGATAATAATAACTTTCTCCCTGTTCCTTAAGAACTTGACCATTTTCTTGCAAAAAAAGCTTCACAGTTTTACTGGTAATAACTTGATTTTTTAGATTATTATAAAACTCGATAATATGAGTATTTTTGTCCGCAAGTAAAGCCTTTTTCGGATTAATATTAAAAGCCACCACTCCCGATCCAGAAAAGGGTTCTATCCAACGCTCAAAGCTCAGATCAGACACAATATTTTTAACATCTTTCACCAATTTAGTTTTAATTCCTTGACACTTAATCGGTGGCACAAGTGGCGTTAACTTCACTAAACACTCTCCTCATTAACAGTAATCTCTATCCACAGCAAACTTAGCTCCTGTTGGCTCGTGAATAAAGGTCAAATTAGGGTAAAAATTTTGTTGAGATACTAACTCTATCTTTAATTGGTTACATCTAGCAAAATTATCAAATATGGGAAAAAGAAGCAATTCTAGGATTTTGGAGATGATTTTCGTATCAATAGATATAGTATATACTTCTAGGCAGTTTAAATTCAGTACAGCTTATCCCAGAAACCCTGAGACTTTGGCTAGAACAAATGAACTAAAAAAATCTCTCGTCATCATTGTTGTCAGAATTATGAGAATTACGTTACATTTAGTTAAGATTTAATTGGCTGCGGGGATTAATCTCGAAAAAATAACGTAAAATCCTTGACAAAAACAGCTAAATGAGTTAAGCAAAAATCTTTATCCTAGAACCACTAAACAAACATGAAACTATCCTGGAAAACGATTTTACTGTGGACATTGCCCGCCCTTGTGGTCGGTTTTTTCCTCTGGCAAGGCACTTTTGCCACCGCCACCAGTAATATCGGCAATAACACCGCCAGTACCCGCATGACCTACGGACGCTTTCTAGAATACCTAGACAGTGGTAGGGTTGTTAGCGTCGATCTCTACGAAGGTGGCAGAACCGCGATCGTACAGGCCCTAGATCCAGAACTAGAAAACCGAGTACAACGCCTACGGGTCGATTTACCGGCCAATTCCCCCGATTTAATCGCCCGTTTACGCGATTCTAAAATTAGTTTCGATGCTCACCCGATGCGGAATGACGGCGCTTGGTGGGGATTCCTCGGTAATCTACTTTTCCCCTTTTTGCTGATTGCCGCTCTCTTTTTCCTATTCCGCCGTTCTAATAATATGCCAGGCGGCCCCGGTCAAGCGATGAGTTTTGGCAAATCAAAAGCTCGTTTCCAGATGGAAGCAAAAACCGGCATCACCTTTGATGATGTGGCAGGAATTGACGAAGCGAAGGAAGAATTACAGGAAGTCGTCACTTTCCTCAAACAACCGGAGAAATTTACCGCCGTCGGGGCCAAAATCCCCAAAGGAGTCCTGTTAGTTGGTCCTCCGGGTACAGGTAAAACCCTGTTAGCCAAAGCGATCGCCGGTGAAGCAGGTGTACCTTTCTTCAGCATTTCCGGTTCAGAATTTGTGGAAATGTTTGTCGGTGTCGGTGCTTCTCGCGTGCGCGATTTGTTCAAAAAAGCCAAAGAAAATGCTCCCTGTTTAATCTTTATCGATGAAATTGACGCAGTGGGTCGTCAACGGGGTGCCGGTATCGGTGGTGGGAACGATGAACGGGAACAAACCCTAAACCAATTATTGACAGAAATGGACGGTTTCGAGGGGAATACGGGAATTATTATCATTGCCGCCACTAACCGCCCCGATGTTCTCGATTCCGCTCTCATGCGTCCGGGCCGTTTTGATCGCCAAGTAACCGTCGATGCACCCGATTTTAAAGGTCGTTTAGAGATTTTAGACGTTCACGCCCGCAATAAAAAGCTGGCTAACGAGGTTTCGATCGAAGCGATCGCCCGTCGCACTCCGGGGTTCAGTGGGGCAGATTTAGCCAATTTACTGAACGAAGCGGCAATTTTAACCGCCCGTCGTCGCAAAGAAGCCATTACCCTCCTAGAGATAGATGACGCGGTAGATCGCGTTATCGCGGGTATGGAAGGTACTCCTTTAGTCGATAGTAAGAGCAAGCGCTTAATCGCTTACCATGAAGTGGGCCATGCGATCGTGGGTACGCTCTTAAAAGATCACGATCCCGTCCAGAAAGTGACTCTGATTCCCCGGGGACAGGCCCAGGGTTTAACTTGGTTCACTCCCAACGAAGAACAGGGTTTAACCACGAAAGCGCAGTTAATGGCCCGGATTTCCGGTGCTTTAGGTGGTCGCGCGGCCGAGGAAGAAATCTTCGGCTATGATGAGGTGACTACCGGTGCCGGTGGCGATTTACAGCAAGTTTCTGATATGGCCCGCCAGATGGTGACTCGTTTCGGGATGAGCGATTTGGGTCCTTTGTCCCTAGAAAGTCAAGGGGGTGAAGTGTTCCTCGGTGGCGGTTTGATGACTCGTTCCGAGTATTCTGAGAAGGTCGCTACTCGCATTGATGATCAGGTGCGATCGATCGTGGAACACTGTCATGAAATTTCTCGGCAAATTGTCCGCGATCATCGCGAAGTGATCGATCGAGTGGTGGACCTGCTGATCGAAAAAGAAACGATCGATGGGCAAGAATTCCGGCAAATTGTGGCTGAATACGCCTACGTTCCCGAAAAAGAACAGTTTGTACCACAGTTATAGGTTGATTTCAATCCATAGGCGATCGGGTGGGTTAAGACTCACCCGATTTTTTTATGCTAGGGATTTAGTTATCATCATCGTCATCATCATCGTCTTTATTCTGGTCATTATCATCGTCTTTTTGCCGATTTTCCCCGTCGTCATCGTCATCTGCGTCCGTTTGCGGCGATTCCACCGTGGTAGGGACGTTTTTCGGTTCTTCGGCTTCTTTTGCTCCCTGACAAGCGCCTAAAACCGTAGTTAAGGTCAACAGAATCAGCAAAACTAAGGATTTGATTTTCATAGTCTTTCTCCCCACTCGATCGATGAATATAACAATTTTAAGTAGTCGGACATAAATTCTGTTGTCTATCTTAAGAAATGTAAATTGCCGCCATTATTACTGACTCCTGACTCCTGACGACCGGCTACTGACTCCTACCCCCACGAAAAACTTTTTGCCGCAAACCCTACTTAAGACTTTTGGGCGGTGGATAGCTTGGCTAATTCCAAGAGAGTACATTCCCAGACTAAACGGGGTTGAACGTAGGCTAACAGCTGCCGGCGGGTTTTTTCCAAGATTTCTAAAATCGATCGCTCTCGTCGTCGTTGCCAATCCTCATACTGAAGATAACTCACATACCATAATTGGGTTTCCGTGTCAAGAGTTTGAGCGATAATTTTTGCTAATTCCAGTGCTTGGGAGAGTTTTAGGGGAAATTTGCTGAAAGATCGCGGTAAATCTTGGGGGAGACTGTCGAGAAACTCTAAAGCAGCGATCGCTTCTCCAGGGCTACCTTGAGCTAAACCGAGAATTGCCGGATAATTGAGAACGCGAGCGTGTCCGTTAGAGCGCAGGACTTGAGCGAGATTTTCTTCCGAAAGACGCTGAAAAGGGATCTGTTGACAGCGAGAAACGAGAGTGGGTAGTAAAGAGGAGGGACTGGGAGCAATTAGGATTAAAGTGGCTTTTCCAGGTTCCTCAAGCGTTTTTAAGAGCGCATTTGCCGCCGCTTCCGTCATGGTGTCTGCTTCCTCGATCACTACCACAGAGCGGGCCGATTCCAGGGGAGGACGACTTAAAAAGTTAGTAATCTCGCGAATTTGTTCGATGCGGATTTGCGGGGGAGCTTTACGCTTGAGATTGCTTTCCTGTGCTTCTTTTGCGGTGAGCAGTTTGCCTTGGTGTTGATAAGTGGGTTCAATCCAGAGTAAATCGGGATGATTGCCCCCTAAAAAGCGTTTCAGGATTAATTCCCTTGTTTCCGGAGATCGATCTCTAGTTAACAAGTCTTGACAGAAACATTTTGCGGCCAGATTGCGTCCGATTCCCTTAGCGCCAGCGAATAAGTAAGCGGGAGCGATCGAATTGATTTCAAGCGCTCTTTGTAGTAGTTCAACGGCCTGATTTTGACCGATTAACCGTGACCAATCTATCATCTTTTCCCTGCCATGGCTCGCTATTCCTGTTCCTATTTTGTCGGGATTTCTCCTCATCAGACCGAGTTTTTATACGATGATATCCTAAGTTTGGGTGAATTTGAAATCATCAAGCGCCGGCCCGATGTGTTACTTTTATCGGAGGTTCCTAACGATGCTCTCTTTCCCCAGTTAGTGAAAGTGGAATTGTTTATTCATCCTCCCACTAGCTCGGAACTTCAGATTGATTTATTGGTAAAAAATCATGAATTGCCCCTGAGAACTAATAATCGTTGTCGGCAATTTTTTCAATCTATTGACCAGATTATTACCAAAAATTATCAAGGTCAATCCCTGACCAGAATTACCGCTTAACCCGATTTGTTCCGACTTAGGGACAAAATACCATCTTATCACCCTGATTTAACTGGGGTGCTAACTTTTCCTTCAGATATAAGTAGGGAGGCACAATTATTTGTAGGATGGGTTAGCGGTAGCGTAACATAATCGGGCGTTGGGTTTCATGCTTCAACCCAACCTACGTTCTAACTTTTCCTTCCCTATCCTCTAAGAGAATTTGGGTTCTGTCTCGATCATCTTCGACGATGAAAAAATGCTCTTTTTGGCGCTTGATAGATTGATCGAGAAAAAATCGGTAATTGCTTTAATTTTTGCCTTCCTGCGTCGATGTGAGCGGGGGAAATTGACGACGTAAAAGCAAGGAATTACTCACTACCATAACCGAACTAAAAGCCATCAAAGCTGCTGCTAGGGCCGGACTGAAAGCTAGACCCCAAGAAGGCAGTAATAAACCACCAGCAATGGGAATAGCAAAGGTATTATAACCCAAAGCCCAAAAAAGATTTTGTCGGATTTTTTGCCATGTGGCCAAACTTAAATGCAGAGATTGTACCACATCCTCTAGGCGATCGCTAATTAAAACGATCCCGGCCGTTTCCATGGCCACTTCCGTGCCACCAGCCAGAGCAATACCGATGTTAGCCTGTCCTAGGGCGGGAGCGTCATTGATACCATCCCCGACCATAGCCACGATTTTGCCCTCTTTTGTCTGTAGGTCGGCAATTAAGGCGGATTTTTCGGTGGGAGCAACTTGGGCATAAAATTGACTAATACCTAAACTATTAGCGATCGCTGTCACCACTTCTTGGCGATCGCCACTGAGTAAAATCACCTCTAAACCGAGTTTTTGTAACTGATTAACGGTTGTTTGAGCATCAGGACGCAATCGATCCTGAAAAGCGATCGCGCCGAGTAATTGTTCTTCCATACCCAGATAAATCACCGTTTTACCCGCTTGTAAAAGCTCTTGAATCCTGGGGATAGTTTCATCGATTTTAATGCCGTTCTGGGCTAACCATTGCCGATTTCCTAGAACAATTTTTGACCCCTGCACCCTTGCAGAAACTCCCAATCCAGCTACAGTTTGAAAATCTTCCCCCGTCAGGTTAGTAGGAGGAGTAACCGCGTCTAAAATCGCCCGAGCGAGAGGATGATTAGTGCCACTCTCCACTACTGACGCTAATTGTTGAATTTCCAGAGAATTAAGCTCAGAAAAACTCAAACAATCGGTAATTTCCGGATGACCTTGGCTAAGGGTTCCCGTTTTGTCAAAAACCACCGTTTGCAGTTGCGAGACGGTTTCCAAAACATCGCCCCCTTTAATTAAAATACCCCGTTCGGCTGCTAAACTGGTTCCCACCAGTAGGGCCGTCGGTGTGGCTAAACCGAGAGCGCAGGGACAAGCGACCACAAGCACAGAAATCGCTAATTTTAGGGACAAAAGTAGGGGAGAAGTGGATTGAATCATCTCGTGGTGTCCTGTGGTTGACCCTAACACCTCTGGAAAGAGCCTAGTTCCCCAAAAATACCAAAAGAGCAGCACAATTAGGGCAATTATCATGACTCCGTAGGCAAAATAACCCGCTACCCGGTCCGCTATCTTCTGTACCGGGGCCTTGCGAGTTTGGGCTGATTCCACGGCTGCGATAATCTTAGCTAGGGTGGTATCGGTCCCCACCTGACGAGTTTGCACGGCGATCGCACCAGAGAGATTGAAACTGCCAGCAATGACTAGATCTCCCTTTTCCTTAACCACCGGCAGCGATTCCCCCGTTAACAAAGCTTCATCTACCGTGGTTCTTCCCTGAATAATCTCCCCATCCACGGGAATTTTTTCTCCGGGTAAGACGCGCACCCATTCCCCGACGCGCAGCTGTTCCACGGGAATGGCCACGCCCACACGGTCATCTGTACTACCAATTAGGTGAGCCACTGCCGGTTGTAGGGAAGTAAGCGCTTCTAAGTCTGCGGCTGCGCGATGACGGGAATGCGCTTCTAGAGTCCGTCCGAGGAGAATAAACCCTAACAGCATGACCGGTTCATCAAAAAAGCACTCTAGACCGAGATTAGGGAAGATAAGAGCCAAACAACTGGCTATATAGGCGCTACCTGTGCCTAAACTAACGAGAGTGTTCATATTTGGCATCCCGTGCCGTAATCCCCGCCAACCATCGATGAAAATATCGCGGCCGGGGAATAAAATGGCTAGGGTGGCTAAAATCCAGTGAAAAGCAATACTTTGAAAGATGGGGATTTCCGGTCCCCCGATGTGGTGTAAGTGACCAATCAGGGAAAAAACCAGTAAACAACAAGCGATCGCTAATCGGTATAATTGTTGTTGCCGTTCTTTTTGTTGGTTTTGCAGCCGTTGATTTTGTTGAGAAAGGGGAGTCGATGAGCTGCGCGGTTGGGTGGGGAATCCAATCGCGGTTAATTTTGCGGCTAACTGCTCTGGTGCGATCGCTTCCGGTTGGTATTCAATCACGGCAATTTCCGTGATTAGGTTAACTTGGGCCGATTTTACCCCTTGATTTTGGCTGAGTTGTCGTTCTACGGCACTCACACAGCCGGCGCATTTCATGCCTTTTACGTCTAGAGTAGCGGTTTTTAGTCCAGTTTCGGCGGCTAGGATCATAGAAAAAGTAGGCAAGGATGGTCTTTACTTCTATCCTAGAAATTCTCGGCCGATTTTTAAACTATTTTGGCGATCTCTTCCTGATCCATACTATTAGGGGGGCAGCTATTAAGTGCGATCTTGTAGGGTGCGTTAATGAAATGTAACGCACCTTAATATAATGTTCAAAATTCCTGCGTTACGCTGACTCTAACACACCCTACTGGACTATTAAGTGCGATCTTGTAGGGTGCGTTAATGAAATGTAACGCACCTTATCTAAGGTTCAAAATTCCTGCGTTACTTTTTCGGGATTTAGCTAAGATAACTGCTATAGTTGGCATCCAGCTTTTTGTAAAGAAATTTAAATTTCACGCATAGTTAAGCCTCTTCAGCCTAAACAAATGAATAGAAACAGTTTTATTGTTCACAAGCAAATCCAACACCTGTATTCAGGAAAAATCATGAACACTAACTTCAAAACCAAACTGCTGCTCAAAATCGCCAACAAGAAGGCTAACAAAGGTTTCACCCTAATTGAACTCTTAGTCAGTACTATTATTGTCGGCATTCTCGCAATCAGCGCCGTTTCTTTCCTAGGACAGATTTTTTTGGGCAGGAGTTTTGCCGAAAATCAACTGAGAGACCATGTTAATTCCGTTCTTAGAGAAGACCTAAAAGGAGCGAACTGTCAGGCAATAGATAGCGACGGTAACGGCTATGTCTCTTGCGACTATACGGTTGTTTCCCGACCTCAAGAGACTCGCCCGATTGAATGTGCCGCTTGGGGATGGTATGGCTTGATCAATCGCGGATGCCGCACTCGCTTTCCCAATTTCCCTAATCGCTAAGTTTTGGTGAGATGTAAAGCATCTTTTTCGGGATTTAGGCTGGATTTTGCCCCCACAAGGGTATTTGGACACACGCGATCACTAGATATCCATCAGGAATGATTATTCAAGAAAAAGGCGACGTTATGCAGAATATACAAAGAATAATCCTGTTAATCTTGAGCTTGTTAGTAGTCAGCTTTCTGCCCATCGTCATCGTTCTTAACGTGGGACGCAATTTAGGACAGATTTTTTTGGGCAGAAGTTTTGCCGAAAGTCAACTGAGAGACTATGTTGCTTCCGTTCTCGGAGAAGAAATAAACGGCGCGAGTTGTCAGGCAATGGATAGCGACAGTAACGGCTATGTCTCTTGCGACTACACAGTTGTTTCTCAACCCCAAAAAACTCGCTCGATTGAATGTGCCTCTTGGGGATGGGACGGCTTGCTTAATCGCGGATGCCGCACTCGCTTTCCCAATGTCCCTAATCGAAGACCATCCCATTTTCACTATGAAACTGGCTCTGACAGACAATCCCCCAATGGGAAATCAAAAATCAAAAAAGACTCCAAAATCGAAAATCAAAAAAGACTCCAAAATCGAAAATCAAAAAAGCGATAACTTATGGCTCTACCGAACCCAGTATGCTAAACCAATGCTTGAAAAAGGAAACGGGGAACAGGGAACAGTGCGATCGCCGATCTTGTAGGGTGGGTTAATGAAATGTAACGCACCTTATCTAATGTTCAAAATTCGTGCGTTACGCTGACGCTAACACACCCTACTGGACTGTAGCGATGCCGAAGGCACTGCATAGCAGATCGCCGATCTGGTAGGGTGCGTTAATGAAATGTAACGCACCTTATCTAATGTTCAAAATTCGTGCGTTACGCTGACGCTAACACACCCTACATTTGTTGTTTTCAGGCAAGATTATAGCGGTATGCAGTCGAATGAGGTATACTGCAACAAGCTATAAGTCAGTCTAGGCAAGACGATGGTCTGTATCTCACTCAAGCGAATACCGCTATATTAGAATCGGATAATTTCAATCGTGCATCGCGATCTTTGAAAACAGACATCAAATTCTCGAAAAAAGTTCGTTTGCCCAAGGATTAAAGGCACCTGAGAGACTTGTGCCCAAGCAAACGCTAGGCGAACAGGTTCTAAATTCCCAATTTGAACATGCACAAATAAACCGCGTGCTTCAACCATTGCAAGATTTCCAGCCAAAGGCAAGCGGACAGTTTGTTCCTCCCAAATTGCACCTAATTGTAGCCCGATGTCATAAGGTAAGAGATTGACCGTAGATCCAGAATCTAGCAGTGCATTCGCAGAAACAGAAGAGCCTGTATGACTCAGAGTGATGGGAATCGTAGGTAATGCTTCATCGTCAGAAAAGGGAAACTCAACCGTACTAGGCATGAGGAGATACCTCTTGGTCATCCTGAATCATCTGCATCAGGATGTTTGCAGCTTCTGTTGCGTCGTAGGGCGACCAAATCGGATACTCTGACGCAGAAAAGATAACTTGTAGTTCAGCGTCTGGGATTTGTGTGGCTAGGTGTTTGAAGAGTGATAATTTGTCTAACTGACTCAGATTGTTTACCAGAGGAATTAACTCAGCGAGTGACATGGCTTAAACTTCTAGATATGCGAGAATAAATTGATCATAAGCGATCTGTGAGGTACGGTCTGACAATCCCGTTGCACACCGACCGTATCAGGTTGGTTGGTGAATCAGAGAGGTTACTTGCGGCGGGTGAACGGGAGCGTTAGGCTCTCTTAAAAACGCGATAAGTGCGTAGGGGATTCGGTCAGGCAAAAGACCCTCCCCTTTCGCATTTGTCAAATAAATCCTAATCTAACCCACTGAAAAAAGGAGAATAAAATGGACTATAGTGCCGCAAAACTTCATCCTGACTGCGTGAAGTTGTTCAACGAATTTAAAGGTAATTCTAATGTGCCAACGCATGATTTTCTGACTATGAAGTTGGATGGAACCAACATCGTGCCAGATATATGCCCACTGATTGGTACTTCATCTGAAGATGATAAATACAAGAATAGCGAGCATCCTGCATTTGATTACATGGTTGATCATTTGCTTGAGAAAGGTTGCGGATATGCCTTTTACATATTTAATTATGACACGCCAAACGGTCATCGTAGTAAAATTGTGTTTTACACTTATGTAGATGACAATAGCTCACCAAAGACTAAAATGACTATTACATCTTCCAAATCAGCCGTGGAAAAAGGTTGTCCGGGTTTTGGGATTAAGATTAGTGCGAATTGCCGTGATGATCTTACATACGAAGTTGGTTTGGGGTATTGTCAAATTTCAAAGACGATCTAAATTAGCGCAACGCGATAAGGTGCGCTAATCGTAGGATGTGTCCAGCCAGGTAGGGTGGGCATCGCCCACCAAAATTAACAACTTAGTGCGATCGCCGATCTTGTAGGGTACGTTAATGAAATGTAACGCACCTTATATAATGTTCAAAATCCGTGCGTTACGCTAACGCTAACACACGCTACATCATATCGATCGTCAAGATTAAGTGATTGCCAAAGCGATCGGGTATAACACAGTGTGATCGCTATCGCTGTAGGGTGCCTTCCCTAATGCAAGTCCTATCCATAAAGACAATAAAATCTCTATTCTGGAAGCATAAAAAGGCTTCAGGCAGATTTAAAGGGACACTGAAGCAGTAAAGAGCAAATTTTTCCATTTTTTTAAGTAAATAAAGCTATTAATGGCTTGATTTCTTTGCATATAACCCTAACAGTATAATTTTTTCCTCGATGTATTGAAAATGTTTTTTATTTCGTATAGAATACAATTTCAGAGAAAATACCTAGCAATCTCCCATAAATAAACAAAGGAGCCGATGACATCGTGATCCCTGACCCTAGATCCTCAAAACCGAAAACCCTCTTACCTTTTATTTCTCTAGCTACGGCTGCCGTCGTCACAACGGGAATCGGACTAGCTTCTAGTCCCCTATCGGCATCGAGTAATCTGCTGGCAAGTCTGGATAAACAGCAAGCTAAACAAAACACCGTGGAAATCACCCTAGTTTCCTACGCGGTGACTCAATCGGCCTACTCAAAAATTATTCCTCTATTCGTCAACAAATGGAAAAGAGAGAAAAAACAGGATGTAGTGATTAAACAGAGTTATGGCGGCTCTGGTTCCCAAACCCGCGCTGTTATCGACGGATTAGATGCAGATGTGGTAAATTTGGCTATCGGTTCCGATGTGGAACGCCTGCAAAAAGCGGGTTTAGTTAACCCCGGTTGGCAGAAAGAACTCCCCAATAACAGCATCGCCACTCGTTCCGTGGTAGCTTTAGTTACTCGTCAGGGCAATCCCAAAGCAATCCGCAACTGGCCGGATCTAGCCAAATCGGGGATTAAAGTCATCACTGCCAACCCGAAAACCTCTGGGGTGGCCCGGTGGAATTTTCTGGCCTTGTGGGGAGCGGTAACTCGGACCGGCGGCAATGAAGCACAAGCGACCAATTTCGTCCGCAATGTCTATAAAAACGTTCCTGTACTACCCAAAGATGCCCGGGAAGCTAGCGATGTCTTCTTTAAACAGGATCAGGGGGATGTGCTGCTTAACTACGAAAACGAGGTAATTTTGGCCCGTCAAAAGGGACAAACCGGTTTTTCCTATACTATTCCTCCGGTCAATGTTTCGATCGATCCGCCCGTGGCCGTAGTGGATAAAATAGTTGATAAACGCAAAACCCGGGAAGTAGCGACAGCTTTTGCCCAATTTCTCTTTACTCCCGAAGCGCAGCGGGAATTCGCCAAGGTGGGTTTCCGTCCGGTTAATGCTAATGTGGCCAAAGAGTTTAGTAAACAATACCCAAAAGTGCCGAATCTGTTCTCCTATACGGCGGTTGGTAGTTGGGAGGAGATCCAGAAAAAATTCTTCGCTGATGGGGCGATTTTTGACCAAATTCAGCGTTAATTGGTAGTGAGCCATCAGCTGTCAGCTAGATAGCAGAGATAGTTGATTGCTGATGGCAAAAAAAACAAAAATAAGTAGTCGTGCAAAATAAATTTCCTAGTGAAGAAAGGCAAGAGGCAAGAGGCAAGGAGGGGGTTAGATATGTGTAATTAATTTTGCTTAGGTACTTAATAGTTAGTAACTAAAAAAAAGATGTAGCTTGACAAAATCAAAAACGGAACCTTGGTATTGATTAGACTTCTTGCCTAATTAGGGTTTGCGGCAAAAAGTTTTTCCTGGGGGCAGGGTGTGGGGTGTGGGGTGTGGGGTTTTATCGATTTTCAGGTGGTCAACTACCTAATTTTCAGGGAAAAAGTACCTGAATTTTACCCCCGATCACTCCAAGTGCTGGCACTTTTTGAGGGGAAAAAAGCCTAAAAGTCTTATCCAACAAGGTTTTTAGATTTATTCAGCAAACCCTAATTAATTTTTGAGAGTTCAAAAATGGGAAAAATAGGCATGAAGTTGCATAAAATCGGTAAATAGACCATTTAATTATTATTCATTCTTAATTCTCCTGACTACTGACTACTGACTACTGACTCCTAAACCTAACAACAATTTTTGATTTTTACAATAGGCCTATTTTAAACACCTCTTGCGCCACTCGATCGCAACTGCCGACTGTTCCTAAACCGGCTGTGGTTTCTGCGTATTCATCTAACATTTTTTGGCGACGTTGCTGATTTAATAATAAATCTAGACATTCCTGCATAATTCTCTCCGGGTTAGCTTCCTCTTGTAATAATTCGGGAACAATTTCTCGCATTAAAACTAAATTTACCGGTGAGACAAATGGTACAGAAAACTTCATAATATTGCGGGCAATCCAAGCAGTAATTGCACTTAAACGGTAAACCACCACCTGCGGCACATTTAATAAAGCAATTTCGAGATTAACTGTACCAGACTTAGCCACAGCCAGATCGGCCGCGGCAATCGCTTCTAAAGTCTGATCTCGTTCCATAATCACCGCATTTAATCCATATTCCTCTACTAATTCTCGCATTTTGGGTTCGTATAAAGCTAGGGGAACGGGAATTAAAAACTTAATATCGGGTATTTTTTCCTGTAATTTTTGGGCAGCAGCACACACCGTCGGCACGAGATATTTAAACTCCTGTTGACGGGAAGCAGGTAACAAAGCGATTACCGTTTCTTCGGGTTTTATTGCCCATTTTTGCCGCATTTCTTGCCGATTGGGAGCATTTGCCATACGATCAACTAAAGGATGTCCCACCCAAGTTACTGGTAAACCTTTTGTTTCAAAAAAACGAGCTTCAGCGGGAAAAATGGCCAATAATTTATCGGTGACGGCGATTAATTTTTCCGTATTAAATAACTTTTCTGCTGTGGATCTGAGTTTAGCGGAGGGGATATTTTCTTCTGACCAAATCCACACCTGTGGGGCAATATAATAAATTATTGGCACTTGGGGAATAATTTTTTTAGCCGATTGACCGATAGCTACATTTGCCCCCACATAATCAATTAAAATAATGATATCAGGGGGATGATCTCTAAAAAACTCTTTTGCTCGTTTTTGTAGTTGTAAGGTTGGCAAAATAAAGGGGATAGATTCAATTAATCCCATGGCAGCCAGTCGAGTGGTTTTACCCAACATTTTTGCTCCGGCTAACTCCATGCGATCGCCACCTAGGGCAAAAATTTCTAACTCAACTTCTTGGGTTTTAGCTAGTTGAAAAAGGGATTCAATCAGCATCGCTGCCTGTAAATCACCCGATACCTCACCCGTGCTAATAAATATACGCATTTGGATAATTATTTAATATAGGCAATGGGGAAATTCTGAGAACGGTGGGTTACGGCGAATAGTAAAGTTATTGGTGAATTATATCAGTTATTGTCGCCTAACCCACCCTACCTTGGGATTATTTCCCCGGAATTAAACCGCGACGTTTTTCTCCTGTGGTAGAAGATTGTAAAAATTGACAGAGATGTTGAACATGGGGATTATCGGTTAAGAGAGAAACTTGTTCTAAAGCCTCCTGAAGATTTATATTAGAACGATAGATAATCCGAAAAGCTTTTTTCAGTAAAGCTAGATCTTCATCGGTAAAACCGGCTCTTTGTAAACCGACTAAATTAAGAGTTCGTACCCGACAGGGATTGCCTTCCACTAAAGTAAAAGGGGGAACATCGCGATCAATACGACTCATTCCTCCTAACATGGCCATTTTGCCAATATGAACAAATTGATGTACTCCTAAAACCCCCCCGATAACTGCTTTTGATTCGATCTGGACATGACCAGCCAAAGCGACACTATTAGCGATAATAATGTTATCTTGCAAAATACAATTATGGGCAACGTGAACATAGGCCATTAATAAATTATTATTGCCAATTTGGGTAACTTCTCCCGTATCCGTGGCGCGATTAATCGTGACAAACTCGCGAATTTGGTTATAATCACCAATTTCTACGCTACTTTCGCCACCCTTATACTTTAAATCCTGTGGTTCATTACCAATAACAGCCCCAGAAAAAATATGATTACCCTTGCCAATTTTAGTCGGACCCTCAATGACCACATGGGCATCAATAATTGTATCAGCTTCAATTTCCACATTGGCCCCGATCACAGCATAGGGACCAACTTTAACCTTGGGATCAAGTTTTGCCGACGGATGGATAACCGCAGTGGGGTGAATTAACGTATTCAAAGGGAAGTCTCCCGCGCTCAACTTCGTCACTGTATGAATCATGGTATAGCTTATCCTATATTGGACAGATTGTGATCAAGATTGATAGCGGTTGCTTGCGGAGGGGACGACTTTAATGGGGAACCAGAACCCGATAAACTATTAACCAGATTCTCTTGGTTCCTTCGTCCCTCCCATCCTGATAAAAAATATATGAGCAATAATAGACCCAAAATTATAGTCTTAGATGATGACCCGACAGGTTCCCAAACAGTCCATAGTTGTCTGTTATTGATGCGGTGGGATGAAGATACTCTCCGCTTGGGATTGGCAGATAATGCGCCAATTTTCTTTGTTTTGACCAATACTCGCGCTTTAACCCCCGAAAAAGCCGAGTCTGTCACGCGAGAAGTCTGTCATAACCTGAAAACTGCCTTAACTAAAGAGGGAATCGAGGATTTTTTGGTGGTTAGTCGTTCCGATTCTACCCTGCGCGGGCATTATCCGATCGAAACTGATGTTATTGCCGAAGAATTGGGCGGTTTTGATGCTCATTTCCTGATTCCAGCCTTTTTTGAGGGAGGTAGAATCACTCGCGATAGTATTCACTATTTAATCATTGATGGTGTTCCCACTCCCGTCCACGAGACGGAATTTGCTCGCGATTCGGTTTTTGCCTACCACTACAGTTATCTGCCGGATTATGTGGAGGAGAAAACGAAAGGTAAAATTAAAGCAGATGATGTAGAGAGATTTTTACTGGCAGATATCCGTCAAGGTAGTTTAGAACGACTGCAAAAGCTCAAAAATAATCAATGTGGGGTGGTAGATGGGGAAACTCAAGCGGATCTCGATCGCTTTGCTGAAGATATTTTAACCGCCGCAGGGGAGGGAAAAAAATTTTTATTCCGTAGTGCCGCCAGTATTTTAACTTCTTTGGCTAATTTAGGAACTCAACCGATCGCACCCGAATCTATGGGTAAGTATAAGCCCACGGGGGAAGCCGGGGCAATTATCGTCGGTTCCCACGTCAAAAAAACTAGCCAACAATTAGATGAACTGCTTCAACAACCCAACACCGTCGCAGTCGAAATCGATGTGACGACATTGCGCGATCGTCCCGATCAACGAGATCAACTCCTAGCACAATCTCTGGAAAAAGTCAAGCTTATTCACAAAAATAAACAAACCCCCGTGATCTATACCAGTCGGCAAGAGTTAACCTTTGCCTCTGTGCAGAAACGTCTTGATTTTGGGGTTGCCGTCTCCACCCTGTTAATGGACATTGTTAAGGGTTTACCCAGTGACATCAGTTTTTTAATCAGTAAAGGCGGAATTACCTCCAATGATGTCTTAAGTACGGGTTTAAGCCTGCAATCGGCCCGTTTACTCGGTCAGATTCTACCCGGTGTCTCCATGGTCCGCACAGCAGCCGATCATCCCCTCTTTCCTAATCTACCTGTGGTTCTTTTCCCGGGTAACGTCGGTGATGTCCAAGCTTTAGCCACAGTTTATCAGCGTTTGTGCCAATAACCGATTTGCTATCAAGGAGGGATCGAGAAAGCGGATTTTTTGGTAAGAGATTCGCTTCCTCACCGCCCAAATAACGATATAGAGGCATATTTTCGGAAGCAACTGCAAATTTTAGGCGTACAGGATATATTTTCCCGCCAAAATCCCCCTCTCTGGGGAGAAGGGGAAAAGCAAACCCAAGATTAACCCTGTACCATGACAGAAGCAGCCGCAGCCACACCGGCGCCGGGGGTGACACTTTCGACACCTAACTCGATTAAAGTCGCTTCAATGGCAGCGATAACCGTGAGGATATCCCTCTCACTAGCAAAACCTAAATGACCGATACGGAAGATTTTACCCTTCAGGTGATCCTGACCACCAGCGAGAGCGATGTCGAACTTTTTATTGAGAGTCGAACGAATTTTTTCCGCATCCACCAGAGTGGGGGCCACCGCAGTAATCGCCGTGGAAGCCCAGGAATCCGCCGCATAGAGGGGCAAATCCAGGGCGCGCATACCCGCCCGCGTCATCTTGGTTAAGCGTTGGTGACGGGCGAAAATTGCCGCTAATCCCTCCCTTCTCATCATTTGCAGAGAAGCTTGTAAACCGTACATCAGGTTAACTGGAGGGGTAAAGGGGGAACTATCCTCATCGGTGGCTTTTTTGTATTTGCCTAAATCTAGATAAAAACGGGGCAGTTTGGCGGTTTCGTAGGCTTTCCAAGCTTTTTTGCTCACGGAAACAAAACCTAAACCGGGAGGAATCATATAACCTTTCTGGGAACCAGAACCGACCACATCTAAACCCCATTCATCGATGGGAATATGATAAGCTCCTAAACTGGTGACAGCATCGACGATAATTAAAGCTTCCCCGTGGTCTTTTACCGCTTTGTTAATGCTTTCCAAGTCATTGAGAACCCCGGTGGAAGTTTCCGAATGGGTAATAATTACCGCTTTGATGGCTTTTTCCTTGTCTTCGGTCAGTTTAGCGGTGAATGCTTCTGGATCTAGGGGTTTACCCCATTCTGCCTTAATGACATCCACATTTAAGCCGTATGCTTTCGCCACTTTCGCCCAACGTTCCCCAAATTTACCATTATCCCCCACCAAAACTCGATCGCCGGGGCTGAGAAAATTAATAATTCCCGCTTCCATGACACCGGTTCCCGAAGCGGTTAACATCAAGACATCACCACTGGTTTGATGCAACCATTTAAGATTTTCGGTTAATTCGGCGATTACCTTGCTAAAAGCACCCGTCCGATGACCTATCGGTGCTTTAGCCATAGCCAATAATACCGCTTCCGGCACTGGTGTGGGGCCGGGAATCATCAACATATTTTTATTTTCCATGGTTCGTCCTCTCTCGTTGGGCCATATTTAACAAAGATAAAAAACCAAATCTCGATCGCATCAATTCTGAGGGGTTGATTTAAGATTCGGCAAACTCTGATTATATCCCGGCAGATAGCCTTGTCAGTTATCAGTGATCAGTTACCAGTTATCAGTTATCAGGTGTGAGTTTTCAGTGAATAGTATTAAGGGACAAGCTCGGATCTGCCTGTTTACTGATAACTGAAAAACCTCTAACCGAGATTTTCAAAGAGTTTCTGGATACCTGCGGCAGGATCGGACAGTTTTACCAAAGATTCGCCGATTAGAACCGCATTTGCTCCCGCTTGCTTCACTGTGGACAGATCTGCAGCCGTGTGTAATCCTGATTCGCTGACGATCAGAATACCTTTTGCTCGCACCTGTTCGCCCCTTGCTTCTAGTAATTGGCGAGTATTGTCTAAATCGACTGTAAATGTCTCTAAATTGCGGTTATTGATGCCGATTAGTTCGATTCCCTCAATGGCTAACACTCGATCGAATTCGGCCAGACTATGCACCTCTACCAAAGCTGTCATCCCTAAACCCTTGACAATTTTGACAAAATATGCTAGGTCTTGATCGCTTAAAATAGCGGCAATTAAAAGGACAGCATCGGCTCCTTTAAAGCGAGCGTAGTAGATTTGATAGGGATAAAGGATAAATTCTTTGCATAATAGGGGTAAAGATACCGCTTGCCGGACGAGGCTAAGATTTTCGTAACTACCTTGAAAAAACTTACTATCGGTTAAAACCGATAAACAAGTGGCTCCTCCCTGTTCATAGGTACGCGCGATCGCTACAGGATCAAAATCTTCCAGGATAACTCCCTTGCTAGGAGAAGCTTTTTTCACTTCGGCAATCAAAGCGGGTTGGGTTTTACCCTGTTTTAAGGCAGCTAAAAAGTCGCAAGGTGGAGCAGTATTAGCTATTTTTTGGCGTAATTCCAATAAAGGCAACCGTTCACGCAATTTATCGACTTCTATCTCTTTATGCCAAACGATTTCTTCTAAAATATTTTGTGGTTGTGCCTCCGGCACTTTCACAACATAACTCAAACTCTCAACTTTGACGGCAGGATTGGGGTGTTTTCTTCGGATCTGCATTTTTTCACTGTCCAGAGCGTGAACAGTGATTAGTTTAACAGTGATTAGTTATCGGGAATTGAAATAGAGACGCAGTTAACCACGTCTCTACAGATATTTATCTATAACTTTTGTGGATATTCCCAGTCTTCACCGATCTCCTCAAGGCTATTGCATAGCTTCGATCGAGCGTTCTAAAATCTTATCTTGGAGTTTTTCTTCTTCTTGACGATTTTCAGTTAACAAAACCCGCGCTTTCGCAGTTTCTGCCTCTCCTTCCCCTAAAAGCTCCTCTGTACGAGTTAAGACATTTTCTTCGAGCATTCCTTCTGCTTGTCGTTCTTGGGTTAGATTGAGACGTGCTTTTTCTTGAATATTCATAAATTTATCCTTGCCACAGGTGCGATCGATTTCTACCTTTAGTCTGACACAAATTTGCTATTCTGTATCATTAACTACAGAAAAATTTAGAATCTTACCTACGAAACCGAGATTTAGGTATTTGTTCTCATTGCTTAAATGGACAGGGATCGATCGACCTCAAGCTATACAATAAAACCTATGGAACAATTCCCCAGCTTAATCAAGCTTGTATATCGGGCGAATAATTATCGATTGCCTAAACCAACAGATTTCTTGACAGTATCCGACTCTATCGTAATATCCTATTTGCAGAGCTTATGACCAAAGGTAATTTAAACGATCTCATCCGTACAGAAGCTAATAAAGAGGTAGAATCCCAACCCTCTCCTTCTCCCAAACGTCCCAAGGAAACTAACGCCACCCTACAGGCAAAAATTAACGACTTGACGGCAGAATTAGAAAAAACCGAGAAAAATCAGCAAACTCTCCAAGAAAAGGTTATTTCTCTGGAAAAAGAACTGAAAGAACAGCAACAGACCGAGCAGTTAGAATCTGTCCTCTCAGAAAAAACTACTTTGGTGACACAATTATCGAGTCAATTAAGTCAATCCCAGACGGAATTAACCGATAAAAAACAGTTAATTGAAAAATTATCGAGTCAATTAAGTCAATCCCAGACGGAATTAACCGATAAAAAACTAATCAAATTCAAACCCTAGAAAATAGTCCCACCCCCACCCCTGAACCGTCAGCAATTACCAAACCTGTGCCGAAGAAACCCAGTCTTTATAACTTTGAAATGGCAAATTTAGCCCGTTATATTGCCCCCAATCCTACCCCCACAGAGTTAACGGATTCCGATATCGGTTGGTTCGATTAATTATGGCTAGTAAAAATCAAGAACAACAACATCCACAGGAAAGACTCGATCGCCCGATTGTTGATCAGCTGCTGCAATCAGAACCCAATGATTTAAACTTAGCTGAATGCGCTCGTTTACGCATACGTTATCAAAACTTTCCGGGGGCAAGAGAAATCCAAAGAGATTTAGATTTAATCCTACAAAAATGGCAGTTAGATGAAGCTAGTTTATGGGCAAAAACTCGACAACTGCACAGTCACGGACAAGTGTATCAAATTCGCCAAACCGAGGAGCAACAGGATTGGAGTTAAATTGCAGCAGTTATCTTAGTGATGCGAGAGGAAAAATAAAACCTATAATTTGATTTTATCTAATAATCTCTGCAACGGATTTTTGGGTTTACTTGCTGGCGGATCTGCGGGGGGATTAGGATCATCTAGATAACGATAATATTTCCAGATATCCCAGTAAGGACATCCCGGTTCGATGCGAATTCCTGCCCAATGTAAATATTTTAAGGGCTGATTTAATCTCGGATCGATTAAGATATTCCCCTGACGCTGAAAATGAGAACTTCCCCCCCAATTTCCCGCTTGACAACCCGGGGCGCGGACAATATTAAATCGATTGGGAACTCGTTTGAGAATGGTATAATTAATAATCGGTTGATCGGAGGTTTTTTGAGAAAAATCAAAATATTCTGGATGAGCAGCACATTCTTGAAAAGCGCTATATAATTCCTGTTCTGAGAACAAATTCTTTTTACTAGCCCAAAAACCACCGTTAAACATCCCAGTTAGATCATTTTCTGTGAAGATTCCTTCTTCTAAAACAATCGGATTAAAGACGTTAGTAATACCTTTTTTGTGTTGGTAATCACAGCAGAGAAAATCGTAGGTATCGAGGAAATTTAGATTATCTATTATTTTTTCAAAAACTACGATATCGGTATCGATATAAAGAAATTGATCTAGTTCTCCAAACCAACACACCTGCTTGCGAAATTGATTGGGACGGGCAAAGAATTTTTCTCCAAAAATATCATATATTTTCTTGGCCAATTCTTCCACTAATTGCAGATCGGGATAGAGAATAACGCCATATTTTTCTGCCAATAAATCGGCAATTTGCTGATAATTATTGTCGTAGGGAATCAAGATGACGGGAGAATCAGGATCGTACAAACGAATACTATTCATTAATGCGATCGCTTGATCAATAACTCGATCGTTAGCGGTAATGTAAATTCCTCGCTTCATAAATATCCTAGGGGTAAGAGTTAGAAATAATTATATAGCAGTTATCTTAATGGTGAAGTAGAAAGTTTTCCTTTTGGGGAGTCAGCCATCAGCTTTTTTCTCCCGATATCCCTGTTCACTGATAACTGATCACTGATAACTGATAACTGAATAGCTGATCAGTCTTTCTCTGTCAACTCTTAAAGTTGATGCGTTGGATTTTTGAATTGGCGAATAATTAAGGAAAGCTCACTGCTACTTAAACAGTTTTTTCTTAAGTTTAGCCAGAGAACTCTGTATCCATAATTTTTTAAGTCGCAGGGGTTCTAAACCTTCTATATCAGCCGGATAGCGTTTTTTAATATCAAAGAAATCATTAATTTCTCTTAAAATTGTTTCAAAACGTGGTAGTAATTTTTCGGGATGATAATCATCGATAAAATTAGCTGGTAAAGAATTGACGGGAAAATTACGGGCATAACTAAGAATACGTGACCGATCGTATTGAGTAGAATAAGCCCCGATTTTTTGACAATTGAAACCGGGATCGAGATAATCGGCTAAGGCGCTATTAACGCTAGAAAATACCGTACAACCACAGGCTAAAGCTTCCAGGGGCGGTAAGCCAAAACCCTCCGTTAAACCGTTTACAGCCCAATATTCAGCCGAATCGTAGAGATAAACCCGACTTCGATTGAATAATCCCAATAAATCCTCCACATAGCTATCTAAAACCTTAACACGACAGTGGGGACGGAGGGCGGGAACTAGACGATTGAGAAGATACTTTGAGGATTTGCGCCCCTGTACTAGGACATCGATATCTCTTTCTAAGCCTAAATTGAGAAATTCTGAGCCGATTTGATTAGGAAGATAGTAAATCAAAGCATTAGGAGCTTTTTCTCCCCAATAACCCATAGTATGGCGGCTAACGGTGATAATTGGTATTCCAGGGGGTAAACGGAAGCCGTAACCTGTGCTATGGGCATGATAAATGATATTATGCGATCGCAATCTTGTCACCAATTTAGGAACATCAAAACCCCAGCTAACCAGAAAAATACTGTCATCTGAGTTTATTTTCGGGAGTATATCCTCTAAAAAAGGATAATTTAACTCTTTTTGACGATAAGTGACAATCTGGGCGGTACAAATTTGACTAGCCAAATTGACAGTTTTCATTTCTGCCCAAAGTCCACCCCCACCAAAAGGAGAAGTAGTACCGGGCAAGAGAAAATAGAGGTTTCTCATCAGGATAATAGAAGTTTTGGTTTGGAGGTAGTCGTAAGACTTTGCTATTATTGATCAGAACCGTGCCTGAGACTTTCACCTGACAAGGCTCCTAGTTTGACTGCTCCATTGTTAAGGATACAGCTTGTCTTAGGCGCTTGGAATATCCTCTTTTGGAAGTACCGGTTTCCCGCTGATGAGAAAGGCTGTAACTAAATATTAGAAGACTGAAAACTCACATCTGATAACTGATAACTGATCACTGATCACTGATAACTAACCGGTATAATGGGCGAGAAAACCGGAAAAAATCGATGTCTAGCCTTCCAGAAACCGACAAACCCAGCTACAAGGGCATCTTAGCGGCATTAAACCATTTAATCAGCGTTGTTGCCCGTTTACGAGATCCAGAAAGCGGCTGTCCTTGGGATTTAGCCCAAACCCCAGCAACCCTGATTCCCTACGTTATTGAAGAAGCTTATGAGGTGGTAGCGGCGATTAAAAGCGGTGATAAAACTGCCATTGCCGAGGAATTAGGCGATTTACTGCTACAGGTGGTTTTACAAGCTCAAATTGCCAGTGATGAGGGTAATTTTAGCCTAGAAGAAGTGGCTAGAGGCATCACTGATAAATTAATTCGTCGTCATCCCCACGTTTTCGGGGATCTATCCCTAGAAAATCCCGAACAGGTGCGTCAAAATTGGGAGAAAATCAAAGCTGAGGAAAAAAATGACCCGACCATTAGCGGCAAATTAACTCGTTATGCCCAAACTTTACCACCCTTGATCGGGGCGATGAAAATTTCTCGGCAAGCGGCGCGAGTCGGTTTTGAGTGGGAAAATATCGCGGGAGTCTGGGAAAAATTTGGCGAAGAGTTGGCAGAATGGCAAGATTCCCTAGAATCGGGCGATAAAGAGCATCAACAGGCCGAATTAGGCGATTTACTCTTTACTATTGTTAATCTTGCTCGCTGGTATAATTTAGACCCCAGTATCGCTTTACAAGAGACTAATCTGCGTTTTATTCAACGTTTTTCCCTAGTGGAATCTGTGGCGGAAAAGCCTCTCCATGACTATACACTAGAGGAATTAACAGTTTTCTGGCAGCAAGCGAAGGCTAAGTTACACCAACCATCATCCGGGCAATAATGCAAGAGCAAGAAATTAATAAGGACAAATCCAAGAGTTTTTGGGCTTCTATTCGAGAAAATCTGCAAATTATCACTATAGCTTTAGTTTTAGCCCTACTGATCCGCACTTTTGTCGCTGAACCTCGTTTTATCCCCTCCGATTCTATGTTACCCACCTTAGCACAGGGCGATCGCTTAGTAGTGGAAAAACTTTCCTACGATTTCCATCCTCCTCGACGGGGGGATATCGTCGTCTTTGAACCGCCGGCACAATTACAATTACAGGGATACCAAAAGGACAAAGCTTTTATTAAAAGAGTGATTGCCACCGCAGGGGATGTAATTGCTGTCAAGGAGGGCAAAATTTATCTGAATAATCAACCCTTGTCAGAGGATTATATTCTCGAACCCCCTCAATATAATTTAATGCCTTTGCTCGTGCCGGAAAATAATTTATTTGTCATGGGAGATAATCGCAATAATAGCAATGACTCCCATATCTGGGGGTTTTTACCGGAAAATAACGTGATTGGTCGGGCGGTTTTTCGCTTTTTTCCTTTTAATCGTTTGGGGATTTTAGGGGGGAATAGCTAATACTAAATCCTGTTTAGAAGGTATAGGGGAGCGGGGAGCGGGGAGAAACAATTCATAACTTAGGAGTTAATCACACTATTAAAAACGGATTTGGTATAACAGGAATTTTTAGTCCCGATACCCCAAACAAAAAAGCGATCGAATGACTGAACACAAACATCTAAGGGACTTCCAAAAAATAAACTATTCATTCTCAAGAATAATAATCATTCTCGGAGTGTGGGTGGGAGGGGTCGATGCCCCCTCCTTCCCGATTTTGTAGTAGAATTAATCCTGTACATTATTAATCAAGTTTTTCCTTTTAAGTGTATATGGAATTAACTGATTCCCTCAAGAAATTGCTCAGTGAAACTGCACTTCAATTAAAAGGTGCAGCTAAAAGAAGATTCATGGCGCAAATAGTCTTAGAATTGGGCTATGGGGGACAAACCCTTGCTTCACAGGAATTAGGCTGGAATCGAACTATTATTCGTCAAGGAATTAAAGAACTAAAAAGAGGCATTACTTGTGTTGATAATCATTCAGCTAAGGGTCGGAAAAAGGCAGAAGAACATTGACCTTTTCTATGAGAAGACATCAAAAGTTTAGTGGATTCTCAAAGCCAAACTGACCCAAGTTTTAAAAGCCAAAGGCTTTAGGTGAGACTGAGGGCAGCCCAAGTCCGAAAGCAATTAATTTCTAAATATAGGTACATAGGTAAAGTGATGAGGATTTACCGACCGAGGAAACTATTCGGGTTAAATTAAATAATTTAGGTTAAGTAGTCGTGCAAAATAAATTTCCTAGTGAAGAAAGGCACTCATGCAAGAGGCAAGGGGGGGTTAGATATGTGTAATTAATTTTGCGCGCGGTACTTATCGTCTGAAAAGAGTGGCTAAAGTTTTACCTCAAAAAAAATTCCAGAAACCGCAGCAATCTTTGAGGAATTAGCTAACATTAATCGGGAAGCGGATGAAGACCCTACGATGTTACGTCTTAGTTTAGATGCCAAAGCCCTTGTTAATATTGGACTGTTTGATCGAGGAGGTAAAAATAGAATAGACCTCTTGCAAAAATCAAAAATCTGACCTTAGGTGAGGAGTCTCCGAGCCAGTATTCTCCGAGTCAGGAGAATTAAGAATGAGCATTAATCAATTAAATGCTCTATTTAGGGCTTTTATGCAATTTTATGTCTATTTTTCTCATTTTTGCCCTCTCAAAAATTAATTATGCAAGAACTCTAATAACTGTCGAAACAAACGAGCATGATTTTAATCCGAAAACAACCCTAACCCCTTACGGAATATTTATTACAGAATTTGATGAGTTGTTTTTGTATTTCACTACCTCCACAGTCACCCGTGACTTTATTGTTGATACATTAGAGGATTTCTGGGAGTATGAAAAATATCGTTTTGAGAAAATTAAAACTTTGATAATTAATCAAGATAATCGCCCAGAAAATAATTCGAGACGAACTCAGTTTATGAAACGTATAGTAGAGTTTTCCCAAAAATATCAAGTTAATATACGTTTAGCTTACTATCCCCCCTACCATAGTAAATATAATCCTATTGAACGAACCTGGGCTGTGTTAGAAAACCCTTGGAATGGGAGTATTTTAGATGAAATCGAAACCGCTTTGAAATTCGCCCAAACTATGACTGGGAAAGGAAAATAACCGATTGTTAAGTTTATTACTGAAACTTACGAAAAAGGAGTAAAGCTTACTAAAAAAGCCAGGAAAAAAATTGAAGAAAAAATCGAACGTCTCACAGAATCAACGAATCAAGACTTTCCCAATTTGGGACAATGGTTTATTGATATCTATTATGATAAGACCTAGTTTGTAGTTAACTAAGATGGTTGGCTAAAAACTGTCTTTGATTCTTTAAGTTGTCCTTGTTATACTCGAAAAAGCTCGGAAGTATAAAAGTTTATGCTGCCTATTTTTTCGGAAAAATAGGTTGTAATGGGAGACTCTTTGTTTTCCTAGACAAAAATAATTAGGGCTGGCTGAAAATTACTGGAAGCCTTACTAGAAAACGGTTTTGGGACTTTTTTAGCCAAAAAAGTGCAAGAGACAAACGTTGAGAAATCGATCCGAGGGACTCAAAACCCTGGCACTTTCCGGAGGCGATTGCAAAGGGTTCTGCTTCCCAGTGCGCGAGGTCATTCTGTTATTGCTGGACTTCCCCGACCGACTCCCCAGACTCCTGACTCCCCAGACTCCTAACCCCACCAACAAACTTTTTGCCGCAAACCCTAGTTACTCACGACAATCGCATTTTAGATATTGCTGACCGCCTTATTCAGATGGAAGATGGTCGGCTAAAAACACCGAAACTGCCAGATTTATAACTGGAATTCCCCTTTGACAAAAGACCATAACCTGTGCAGTATCTGATGCCCCGTTACCTGCCGCAAATCAAGGAAACCTCGGTTCTTGTTACTTGGTATGGTTCGATAGTCCCCTGCTGTGCCGCTTCCGGCGTTGCCTGTTTCCTAAAACCACCAGACTTCGTACCTCATCATTAAAATAACTGCTATACAATAAAGGCTGTAAATCTGTTCTCATGCCCTTTTAAGTCGCAAAAAAGCTCTTTAACCGTTGTCGCAGCCAAGAGACGGGATTTTTCAGGTCTTCGGAGTCTAAAAGCCCCATTTCTCCCAATTTCTGCTGACATTCGCGCAATTCCTCTTGACGTTGGGCGAGTGCCTGAGTGAATTCCTCCGCTAGAGCCGGATAAGTAGTGATAAGATGCTGAAAACCCTGACGATCGAGCAAAAATAACAAAGTTTCCCCCACTGCTTGCATAGTGGTGGGATAGGGAACCTCTAATATTAACGGTAATTCCCCAAAATATTGACCTTTATTAAAAGTAAAAATTTTACGACTGATTTTATCGTTTTCATAAAAAGCATCCACTTGTCCCTGCAAAACAATACAGAAATAATTAGTTCTTTCTCCCTGTCTAATTAAAATATCCCCGTCCTGGAGATGTTTACGACAACCCATTTCAATTAATACACGCAATTGCAGATCGTTAAAATGTTTAAAGTAACTCACCTCCAATAACATTTCTTTTAACGATAGCGGTTTTGAAGGTTTAACTATCTCCTGATCCTGTTCCTTAACTGCCTCAAAACTGTCGGTATTATGCAACCATAACTCTCGCTGGGGAAAAGGAATCGTTATGCCCCGATGACGCAGATTATGCTCGATAATGAAGTGTAGGGAACTTCTCAGAAAAACGGCCTGTTCGACTTTTTCCACCCATACCCACAACTCAAAATTTAAAGCACTATCACCAAAACCGTTAAAAATCACCTTGGGAAGCGGATTAAAGGCAATTTCTACCGACATATAGGCTGATTGCAGCAGAATTTCCGTCACTATCAAAGGATCTGTACCGTAGGCAACTCCCACCGGCACAATGACTCGAATGCGCGAGTCGGGATAATGCCAATTCTGGACGCGATTGCTAGTTAAGATTGTGTTAGGAACGATTAACTCTGCACCATCAACAGTGCGAATGGTGGTGGAACGAATCGATATTTCCCGGATATAACCCTTTGTTTGCTCAAATTCGATAAAATCGCCCACTTTTAACTTGCGTTCCACCAACAAAGTTAAACCACTGGTGAGATTTTTGGTTAACTCCTGCAAACCGAAACCGATACCCACCCCCAAACCACCGGCTAAAACAGCGATCGAAGCGAGATTGAATCCAGTCAATTGTAGGGCGATAATATAACCAAAAGCCCCAAAAGCAAAACTAGCCAGAGTTGCGATCGCTTCTCGATTACCTTCATCAAAACCGATACTTTTCAGCAGACGATTTTTTAGTAAACTTTTAAAAGCGATCGTCAGACAGGTGACAAGAACAAACAGTACAAGAATACTAATAATCCAACCAAGAGTGATGGAAACTCCCCCAGCGCGCCAAAGGGGAGTGTTAAAAAAGGGCGTTAACCAAGCTGAGGGAGAGAAAGTCATCGCTAAAGTTTAGATTTGATAGGGATTACCCAAGCGATCCACAAAAACATTGTAATCTAAGGGTAAACGCCCCGGATTAAGCCGCGGTTCCGCCGCGTAACCGATGGGAACGACAACAGCGATCGCTAGATGGGGATGATCGGCAGCATCAATCACAGCTTTTACCTTGTCCTCGATCCAACCGTTGAGAAAACAACTAGATAAACCGAGACTTTCGGCAGCCAAAACCAGATGAGTAGCGGCGATCATGGCATCCTTAATCGCGTATTCCCGGGTTTTTTCGCCCAAATCCTTTTGAAATCCGGGGATTGCCTGTTGAAAATATTTTACCGTGCCTTCGTTCCAAGCACCCGTACTGAGGGCCTGTTCATAGATAGGAGTTAGATCTCCTCCTCCTGCGGCAGCATCGGCAGCGAAAACAAAAGTAACCGGCGCTTGGATAATTTGCTTTTGTCCCCAAGCGGCCTCGGCTAAAGCGGCCTTTTGTGCCTCATCTTGTACTAAAATAATTCGCCAATCTTGGATGTTGAAACTACTAGGTGCGGCAACGGTTAATTCTACTAGGGTTTTCAGCAGTTCTGGGGCGATGGGATCGGTGGTAAAAGTTTTAATAGAACGACGTTGATTAATCGCCGTGGGAACATCGAGAGGCAAGGTCATAAAGTCAGTTGATTGAGTTACATATTCCTAATTATTATAGGGTCAAGCTATCAGCCTCAGCCTTCGGTGTGACCGAAAATTTGGGTACAAGCCCCGCCATGCCCGCGCAGGGTCGGGCGGCTTTTAAAATATTAAGTTGCCATTTTATTTCCTTTGTGCTAAAATATTGATACTCAGTCGAGCATCGTCAAAATGTTTGTACTAGAATACAAAGTTAAGCCAAAACCTAATCAGATAGAAGCCATTAATGAGGCAATACGGACAACCCAATTTGTTCGGAATAAAGTTCT
>VYMA01000069.1_pt1 | contig 37613 bp, 38 predicted proteins | sample 5109851 | NCBI WGS metagenome assembly VYMA01 (sample SAMN12291814, study PRJNA351875) | freshwater metagenome | isolation source: freshwater lake | place: USA: Michigan, Wintergreen Lake | collected 2011-08-02
CAAGTTGTATCCTTAACAAAGGAACAGTCAAACTAGGAGCCGTGTGAGGTGAAAGTCTCATGCACGGTTCTGAATGGGAGGGGAGGTCGGTGACGACCTTCTCGACCCCTAATCAATCTGATCTATTTTGCTGGATGCCAAGAAACTTAGTTTATGAGTTGCGATTTCTAAATCTGGACGATCTATATAGAATATTTTACAAGGTGTTTGAGTTTCATTTTTTGTAGCTTTTTTGAGCATAAAACTAATAGCAACTCCTGTTTGAATACCAAAAATATTATGAGTTGTACCAGATATTTTAGGATTCTTTCTAACATCGCCTCCTAAATCAACAATATAAATCTCGCTAAATTCTTCAGAAACAACTTTTCTAAAACCGTCAAACGTCCTCGCATCAATAAATGATGAATTAGTGACAAATGCTATTATACCATTTTCACCTAACCTATCAGTAGCCCAACGAAAGAAGCGAGAATACGGATCATATAGCTTTGTCTTCTGCGCTGTACTTTCTTCAATATAGGTATCCTTAATACGCTTATCTATAGCTGGATACTTGCGATTTTTATTATTATCATTCTCATTTTGCTGATTAGCATTATAAGGAGGATTACCAATAATTACGGAAATATTGCGGTCATTTTGATTTTGAATCCGTTGGGTATTCTCCACCGACATGGCAAACAAATCCATCTGCTTGAGATGAAAAGCAGCATGGTCCAGGGTATCGACAAAACAGATATGATCAAACTCATCATACTCCCCCATCTTCTGCTTATAGGTGAACTCAATATTCAAATTAGCAATATAATAAGGCAGAATTGCCACCTCATTACAGTGCATCTCATGCTTATACTTGTACCGTAATTTATCCTTCGGTAAATACTCAATCAACTCCGTCACAAAAGTTCCTGTCCCCGTCGCCGGATCTAAAATTTCTACACCCGAATCCGCCAACAACTTACCAAAATGTTTATGAACTAAATAATCGACACTTTCAATCATAAAACGGACAATTTCATTGGGTGTATAGACAATTCCCAACCGGTCCGCCGCTTTCGGATTGTACGCTTTATAAAAATTCTCATAAATCGCCTTGAGAAACTTCTGCTTCTCGTGGTGGTTGTAAATACTGGCCGCTGTCCGCCGAATTACCGCATAATAACGTTCAATAGTCCCTAAAGTATTGCGCTTGGTATTACCGGTAAAAAAAGTTTCAATCACTCCCTGTAATTCCCTAGCGATATTATTTTCCCGGTGAAACTGAGACTCATTAAAAATATTGATAAAAATATCCTCTGTCAGAATATGCTGAATAATCATCTCTCGCACATCTTCTAGGCTAATTTCTGGATTGATTGACTTACGACAAATCTCTAAAAAATTGTCCCGCATTGTCACAAAATTCCGATTCGTCTCCGACTGCAACGCAATTAAACCCCGCAACGCTTCTAAAATTGTTGGTAAATCTTCCTTAAAACTAGCAATCGCCTCTCGAAAATCCTCAACTTCCGGACGGACATAATTAATAAAAGCATTAATAATCCCATCCAAAGCCTCATCATCGCGCATCGAGACGCGCAGTCTTTCCTCTCCTCCTTGAATTAAAACCGCCGTCTGGGAATCTTCAAATAAAATATTGTCATTAGGATAGCCTTTCGCCAACTTCTTCTCAATTTCTTCGTCTAAATTATCGTATTGATCCTTACTTTCCCAATATCCCCAATCTAACCGTAAAGCATCCTTTACCGTCCCATCAGGATAGACAACTTTACCCGACTTGGTGCGATAATCCAACTCAGGAATTAACAAAAAATCCCGCGCCTTGCAATAGTCATTCAACAAATTCTGAAAAGCGACTCTAATCGAAGTTTCCTTGCGACTGCCGCCATATTGAACAATCTTTTCAACTTCCGCCTGATATTGGCTGATTAATAATCTAGACATTGGCTTAGAGGAGGTAAATAAGTGGTTAGTCGTGCAAAATTAATTTCTTGGTTAGGAGAGGCAAAAGGCATTCATGCAAAAGACAGTTTCTTCCTGTCTTCGTGGTTAGTTCCACCCCCTCGCCAGCAGGACTATATCTTAGAATACATTTTACCCAGCAAACCCAAGAGAGCCGGCGTGGGGGGGTATCTGACAGTTTTTTTCGATGTTTTTCACTGGTGCTGGCGTTCCATCACTTCCCGCAAGATGTGGTTAATTTGGCTTTCATATCCTTTTCCTTGAGCTTTTAACCATTCTAAGATATCTTGATCTAGTTGAATGGTTAATTGCTGCTTTGATGGCGAAAAAGATACTGTTTTTTGAGTAAAAAATTCATCACCTAACGGCGGAATATCAGAATAATCGATATTCTCATCCGTCATCGTATCAATTCTCTTCAAGTCGCTTTTGATAGATTTTTTGCTCACGATTGTTTGCCTTTCTCATTGAGATTATACGAATTTTATTAGACCGAGGAGTATGGACGATTAAGACAACTCGACCTTTTAATTGGCCAAGGGTAATATATCTTATCTCACTATAAACAAAACGATTATCCTCGAAAGTAACACATTTACCCTCAAAAACCAGCGGTGCATCCTCAAAACTCAGTCCGTGCTTCTCTAAGTTAGCATCGCTCTTGTCCTGATCCCATTCGTATTTCATTGTTTGAGGTAAATAAGTAGTTCTAATTAAATAGAAGATAGATTTTGGACTCTCTTATTCTTTGTGTGATAAGTTTAACCCATATAGGAGCGATCGATCTTTGTGTCCTCTGTGTCGGTCGGGTTCGTTCCACTCCCTCGCCAGATGACTATATCTTAGAATACATTTTACCCAGCAAACTCAAGAGAGCCGATTTTGCCTCTCCCCTTGATTGTCTTTAATCGGGATGACAGGATTCGAACCTGCGGCCCCTTCGTCCCGAACGAAGTGCGCTACCAAGCTGCGCTACATCCCGAAAATTTTCAGCTAAATCATCATAGCATATTCGGCCTTGATTGGGTCGAGACTTGCTAGGATATTACAGATATAGGCAAAAATTATCGGAGTAGTTCAGGCGTGACGGTCAAACCAGAGTGGTTACGGGTAAAAGCACCGCAATGGCAGCGAGTTGGCAGTGTTAAGGAGGTTTTACGCGATTTAGGCTTAAATACCGTTTGTGAGGAGGCTTCCTGTCCCAATATCGGCGAATGTTTCCACGCGGGGACGGCTACCTTTTTAATTATGGGTCCTGCTTGCACTCGCGCCTGTCCTTACTGTGATATAGATTTTGAGAAAAAACCGCAACCTTTAGACTCCACAGAACCCCTGCGACTAGCGGCAGCCGTGCAACGTCTTGATCTTAATCATGTAGTGATCACTTCTGTCAATCGCGATGATTTGGCTGATGGGGGTGCTAGTCAATTTGTCCGTTGTATCGAGGAAATTCGCCGCATTTCCCCAAAAACTACTATCGAAGTGCTGATTCCCGATCTTTGTGGTAATTGGCAGGCTTTAGCTTTAATTCTTGCTGCTAAACCTGAAGTTTTAAACCACAATACCGAAACTGTTCCCCGTCTCTATCGTCGCGTGCGTCCCCAGGGTGATTACCAGCGTTCTCTAGAATTATTGCAGCGCGCTCGCGCTATTGTTCCCGCTACCTACACAAAATCGGGCATTATGGTGGGATTGGGGGAAACCGACGAGGAAGTGCGCCAAGTAATGGGCGATTTACGGGCCGTCGATTGTGATATTCTCACCATCGGGCAGTATCTGCAACCATCGCCAAAACATCTCGGGGTGCAGGAATTTGTCACCCCTGAACAGTTCAAAGCTTGGCGCGAATACGGGGAGTCTCTGGGATTTTTACAAATTGTTGCGAGTCCCTTGACAAGAAGCTCTTATCATGCTGAACAAGTCAGAGCCTTAATGAATTTGTACCCGCGAGAGTCTTGAGATGGGGCAGCAATTGCTCAAAAGCTCGTCCTCGGTGGCTGATTTTTCTTTTTAATTCGGGAGACATTTCCGCAAAGGTTAAAGCGTATTCAGGGACATAAAAAATCGGATCGTAACCAAAACCACCTTTACCCCTAGGACTGGTGAGAATTTCTCCCGTGCAGATTCCTGTGGCACTCAAGGCAATCTCACCATCGGGACGGGCGATCGCAATTACACAGACAAAACGGGCCGAACGATCCTGATTATCCCCTAATTCTCTGACGAGGCGATCGATTCTTTCTCGATCATTTTCACCGTAGCGGGCCGAGTAAATCCCCGGGGCATTTCCTAACCCAGTTACTTCCAATCCCGAATCATCAGCGATCGACCATTCTCCCAATGTTAGGGCAATTTGAGCAGCTTTTAAATAGGCATTTTCAGCAAAAGTCGCCCCTGTTTCCTCTATTTCTAAATAATCGGGTTTTAACTGCAATTCTAGGTCGATATCAGTTAAGTATTCCCCTATCTCTGCTAATTTACCCGGGTTACTGGTGGCTAGAATTAATTTTTTCATCGGCATTTTATCTCAGTGATCAGTGATCAGTTACCAGTTATCAAATATGAGGTTGTTGCTTACTAGACCGACCGCTAATATTATCTCAAGACTAAAAGTCTTTCTGGTTGATTAACCCGTATTTTTTCAGTGAATTGCAGATATCTACTGATAACTGATTACTGTTTACTGATAACTGATAATCCCGCTAACATTTGAGCATAGGGAGTTTCGTGGAGGTGGGCCTTATTGACAGCACCAAAAAGGGTTAATTTGTCGATAATTACCGATTTCATCGCAGAAATTGCCTCTCCTGCGATCTCTAATAAATCCTTATCCTCTGGCCCACAAATTTCCTGTTTAAGGGACTGCATATAGGCTTGACGCACTTCCGTATTAACATTAAATTTGCAAACTCCTAACTGGATCGATCGCCCGATCATTTCTGGGGGTAAACCGGAAGCACCGTGTAAAACTAGGGGAATAGACAGAAGTTGTCGAATCCGGGCCAGGCGATCGAAATCGAGACGGGGCGGACTTTTGTACTCGCCATGGACATTACCGATAGTTACGGCCAGAGAATCCACTCCCGTCGCCTGCACAAATTGCACTGCTTGCTCTGGATCTGTCATTTTAGCCTCTTTTTCGGCAATAGTTAGCCCGTCCTCAGTGCCGCTAATTCGGCCGATTTCTGCCTCCACCACGGCCCCGTATTCGTGAGCTAAACGGGTCATTTCTTTGGTAAAAGCGAGATTATCTTGGTAGGGAAGATGAGAGCCATCGGCCATAATTGAGGTCATCCCCGCTTCTAGAGCCTCGTAGATATCGCTGGCTTTAGTGCTATGGTCAAGATGAACCGAGATAGGAACCTTGGCCGAGCGAGCGGCCTCTAAACAGAGAGCGACGAGGGTAGAACTGCCATAACGCAAAGCGCTGGGGTGAATTTGCAACATAGCAGGACTACGGCAATCCTCGGCGGCACTAATCACCGCTTTGACTCCTTCTAGGTTATAAACATTAAAAGCTCCGATCGCATAGATATTTTTGCGAGCGGTTTCGAGGAGTTCCTGAGTAGAAGCGAGCATAATATGCAAAATAACCATTGATACTGCCCAATTTTACCCTAATTAGGGCTGGCTTCTAGAGGACAAATAAAAGGGCAGCGATGGTCAAAATCGCTACAATAATACATAAAACCCCAATTGTGAGGAAAGCCTATCGATACCATCTTCGGCAATACCCAAGGACTAAAAGCTAGTCAGATGAAACAGCTACAAAGGCTGTACCATGAACGCTTGCCTATTGATACTCTCACCACCCCAGAATTCGCCCAAAGACTGGCTGCCATCAGTACCGATATCCATCAACCCCTCTGCACCTATATCAACCGTCGCGGCCAGGTAATTCGTGTGGGAGTGGGAACCCCCCGACAAACCCAATTTTCTCTCTTGGAACTACCCCGCTACGGTTCCGAACGTCTTTGCGGAATTCGTTGCATCGCCACGGAACTCAAGCAGGAACCGCCAAAAGAATCCAGTTTAACCGCCATGGCTCTGCAAAGATTAGACGCACTGGTGATCTTAACCCTAACCGGTACAGGCATGATCCGTCGCGGTGGTGGGGCAACCGGTTATGTGGAGCAAGTCTATCTGGCGCATCTCATACCACAAAGTCAAACAAATGTCAATAGTAATATATACTGGTCTGTCTCCCCGCCCTTAAATCTAGAGGATTTAAGCAAACAGGACTTTTTAGAGTTAGTGGAAGGACTAGAGGCGGAGTTTCAGCGAGAATTTACCGCTATAACCGTTGATACAGCCGAAGATCGGGTGCTATTGGTTGGTTTAATGACCGATGGTATGAGCGATCGCCAGTTCGAGGACGGTTTAAGCGAATTAGAACGTTTAGTTGATACCGCCGGGGGTAAAGTTTTGCAAGTCACCCGACAAAAACGGGATCATCCCCATCCTCAAACAGTGATCGGTTCGGGAAAAGTGGCAGAAATCGCCCTACAGGTGCAAACTTCGGGAGCTAACTTAGTTGTATTCAATCGCGACCTTTCTCCCGCCCAAATTCGCAATCTAGAGAACCAAATCGGGGTGAGAGTGGTCGATCGCACCGAGGTGATCCTAGATATTTTCGCCCAACGGGCCCAATCCCAAGCGGGTAAACTACAGGTCGAATTAGCGCAATTAGAATACACTTTACCCCGTCTCACCGGGCGCGGATTAGCCATGTCGAGATTAGGGGGAGGAATTGGCACTCGCGGACCGGGGGAGACAAAATTAGAAACAGAACGCCGAACTATTCAACGTCGTTTATCCCGTCTCCAGGATGAGGTGGATCAACTGCAAGCTCATCGTTCCCGTTTACGCAAACAACGGCAAAAACAAGATGTAGCCAGTGTGGCGATCGTCGGTTACACCAATGCGGGAAAATCTACTTTAATTAATGCGCTCACCGCTGCCGAAGTTTATACCGCCGATCAACTGTTTGCTACCCTCGATCCCACCACCCGACGCTTAACTATTACCGATCCCCTCACCCAAGTCTCTCACACCCTTTTACTAACCGATACGGTGGGTTTTATCCACGAATTACCCCCCTCACTGGTGGATGCTTTTCGGGCAACTTTAGAGGAAGTAACGGAAGCAGAAGCATTACTCCATCTGGTGGATCTCTCCCATCCAGCTTGGGAAAGTCAGATTGCCTCGGTGTTAAAAATCCTCTCGCAGATGCCGATTCAAACCGGTCCGGTGTTAATGGTGTTTAATAAGTTGGATCAGGTAAAAAGCGAGGATTTAGAAATAGCTAAGGAAAAATATCCCCAAGCTGTTTTTATCTCGGCTATTCGTCGCCTCGGATTGGAAACTTTAAAACAAAAGTTAATCGATTTAATCGCTTAAGTATAGCAGTAAGCTGTCAGTATTCAGGAGACAGGAGTTAGGAGTCAGGAGACAGGAGTTAGGAGTCAGGAGATTATTTTTATTTATTCTTCCCACTTGATAATTCATAATTCCTAATTCCTAATTCCCACTGATAACTTAGGAACTATGCAAACAATCTTTCAGCGCGTAGGCTACCTGTTGTTGTTCCTCGCAGCTTAAATCGGGAAACATAGGCAAAGATAACACTTTTTCACTGGCCAATTCAGCCATGGGTAAATCACCTTTTTTATAGCCTAAATACTGATAAACCGGCTGTAAATGTAGGGGAATCGGATAATAAACCATGGATAGGACATCTTTTTCCTGCAAAGCTGCCCGAATTTGGTCACGATTTTCCGTTAGGATTGTGTACTGATTCCAAACGTGCTTACCTCCGGCTAAAGCGGTAGGTAAAGTGATATTAGGCAAAGGTTGCAGTAATTCCCGATAACGTTGGGCAATCTCGATCCGTTGATTATTCCAAAAATCGAGATATTTTAGCTTAATTTGCAAAATAACCGCTTGAATGGCATCTAAGCGGCTATTGACACCGATTACCTCGTGGAGATAACGCACCTTGCTGCCGTGTTCTTTAATCATGCGAATTTGTGCCGCTAACTCGGGGTTATTGGTGGTAATTGCGCCACCATCGCCACAACCGCCTAAATTTTTGGTAGGAAAGAAGCTAAAACAGCCAATATCGCCGATACTCCCCACTTTCTGCCCATGCCATTCTGCTCCCGTTGCCTGAGCGCAATCCTCAATCACTGATAAATTATGGTAACGAGCGAAATTTACCACCTCAGACATATTGACAGATTGCCCAAAAAGGTGTACTGGGATAATCGCTTTAGTTTGGGGAGTAAGCGCTTTTTCCAACAGTGCCACATCGAGGTTGAAAGTATTAATATCGATATCGACAAAAACCGGCACTGCCCCGACTAAATTAATCGCTTCAGCGGTGGCAATAAAAGAAAAAGTGGAAGTAATTACTTCATCCCCCGCTTGAATACCGAGGGCGCGCAGTGCCAGATAAAGGGCATCGGTTCCCGAATTACAGGCAACACAATCGCTAACACCGTGATAGAGGGCAAATTGTCGTTCTAATTCGCTCACAGCTTCACCGCCAATATAGCGCCCAGAACGGAGAATTTCTAAAACGGCATGGTTAGCTTCTTCGCTGATGACTTGGTATTGACGGGATAAATCGACGGGGGGAATTGTACTCACGCGCTTTCACTCAAATTAGAGACTAATCGGGATTTGTTCGGGAAAAAAAGGAATAATTAGTCAAAAATAATTATAAACTTGCTATCTATAGATGAAGTATCTTTGTAATTTGTTTCTTTTATTTTTATGGATGGATTAGTAGAACTAAATCTGGTGGATTTGGGTTGGGCTTTGGGGATGATGGGTATTTGTTTAATCCTCTCCCGTTGGTCAAATTTAGCCCTAGAGGGACAATTATTATTGGCGACTGGTCGATCGATCCTGCAATTATTAGTGGTAGGCTATGTTATCGCCGTTATTTTTTCCCTGGATAATCCTCTAGCAGTGCTGGGGATTTTGGCAGTAATGATGACTATAGCGACTATTGTTGCTAAAAATCGCATCGATAGCCGAGATAAAGGCTTATTACCCCTAGTTTTCGGCTCTTTATTGATTAGTAGCTGTCTAACTTTAGGTTATGCGATCGCTTTAATTATTCAACCAGAACAATGGTACTCACCCCAATACTTGATTCCCTTGACAGGGATGGTGTTAGGGCAAGCGATGAATAGTGCCTCTTTAGCCGGGGAAAGATTAAGCAGTACGATTAAAAGTCACCGTTTGGAAATCGAAACCCATCTTTGTTTGGGGGCAACTCCTCAACAAGCGATCGCATCTTACCAAAAAGAAGCGATTCGAGCTAGTTTAATACCCACCCTCAATCAGATGATGGTGGTGGGTTTAGTCAGTTTACCCGGAATGTTCACCGGACAGGTATTGGCAGGAAGTGAACCTTTAAACGCCGCTTCCTACCAGATACTGATCCTGTTTATGATTGCCCTAGCTAACCTAATCACCGCTCAATTGGTGACAGAGGGAATCTATCGGCGCTTTTTTAGTGAGAATTTATCACTTATCAGTTAGTCAGTTATCAGTTATCAGTTATCACTAGCCACTAACCACTCCTGACTCCTAATTAACGCCCACTGTTCACTGATTACTGTTTACTGATCACTGATTTAGCCTTTCCACTTGCTGGCAACGACTTCAGCGAGATCAACCACCCGTTGGGAGTAACCCCATTCGTTATCGTACCAAGCGATAACTTTCACCATATCGCCACCCATCACCATGGTGAGACTAGCATCAATGATCGATGAGGCATCAACACCGCGATAATCAGAGGAAACGAGAGGTAAATCATTATATTCGAGAATTCCTTTCAAAGAATTTTCCGAAGCTTCTTTGAGGACTTCGTTTACCTGTTCCGCGATCGTGCTTTTTTCCACTTGCGCCACTAAATCCACCACAGAAACGTTAGGAGTGGGTACACGCAGGGCGATACCGTTAAGTTTCCCTTTCATTGCGGGGATAACTAAGGCTACAGCCTTGGCGGCACCGGTGGAGGTGGGAACGATGTTAACGGCGGCGGCGCGAGCGCGACGCAGATCCCGGTGACTAGCATCCAGAATGCGTTGATCACCAGTGTAACTGTGGGTGGTGGTCATCGTCCCTTTGATGATGCCGAAGTTTTCGTGAATCACTTTGACGACAGGAGCCAGACAGTTGGTGGTACAACTGGCATTGCTGATGACGTTGTATTTATCGTGTTCGTATTCGTGAGCGTTGACACCAACGACATAGGTTCCCACTCCCGAACCTTTACCCGGTGCGGTAATGAGGACTTTTTTAGCTCCTGCGACAATATGCTTAGAAGCGCCCTCTTCATCGACGAAAACACCGGTAGCCTCGATCACTAAATCTACACCCCATTCTGCCCAGGGCAGATTGAGGGGATTGCGATCGGAATAACATTTAATGGTTTTACCGTTAACAATTAAAGAATTATCATCGGCATCGATATTAGCGTTAAGTTTGCCTAACATCGAGTCATATTTGAGCAGGTGAGCGTTACTCCGGGGATCGGATGTATCATTGATCCCCACTACCTCCAAGCCACTATTAGTCCGTCCTAACCAACATCTTAGGAAATTACGTCCAATCCGTCCGAAACCATTGATCGCTACTCTAATCACTGCTGCTTGCCCTCTACGTTCTAGTGCAATACATAAAAAAATAATTAATGTTCCCAATCATACCTTAAAGGTTGAACTTTACGATCCCGATCGAAAATAATTTATTAGCTCACCATTCAGGAGACTCCGAGACGGGAGACTCCGAGACGGGAGACTCCGAGACGGGAGACTCCGAGATTATTTTTATTTATTCTCCCCACACCCTACACCCTACACCCCACACCCCCCCTGCCCCCCCGATGTCGGGGGGGTTGGGGGGGTCACACCCCACACCCACATCCACACCCCACACCCCACACCCCACACCCCACACCCCAAAAAAAGGGAATTGGGAGAAAAAATTTTAATTCTGCGTCAAGGATTTTGCCAGGTGACTGGGCAACACTTGGGAATTCTGCTCAAATGCCCCTATCATGAGGTTGACTTTACTACCGATCGAGTTTAAAACTTATATAATTGCGGGTCTGAGGAGTGAAAACAGTGAAAAAAGTTAATTTTAACGGCCAACCTTTCCATTTTATCGGTATTGGCGGCATTGGGATGTCAGCCCTCGCTTATATCTTAGCCAAGCGCAATTTACCTGTATCTGGCTCCGATTTACGTCCTACTCATATCACCCAACGGCTACAGGGAGCGGGAGCGCAGATTTTCCACCGTCAAGAGGCAAATAATTTAGCTTTATTTCATTCTCCCGGCCCTCAAAACATCAGCCAAACAGTTCCGCAAGTAATCTGCTCCACGGCGATTAATGACCATAACAAGGAATATCAAGCGGCCAGAGACTTAGGATACCCAATTTTTCACCGTAGCGACGTTTTAGCGGCTTTAATCGCTGATTACGACAGTATTGCCGTCGCTGGAACCCACGGAAAAACCACCACTAGCAGCTTAATCGGTTACGTTTTGTTAGAAGCAGGATTAGACCCCACGATCATTGTCGGTGGTGAGGTGGACGCTTGGGAAGGTAACGCTCGTCTTGGTCAAGGTCGTTTTTTAGTGGCAGAGGCCGATGAGTCCGATGGTTCCCTAACCAAGCACGCCCCGAAAATCGGCGTAATCACTAATATTGAGCTAGATCACCCCGATCATTACCAGAATTTAAGCGAAGTTATCGATACTTTCCATGAATTTGCCGATCAGTGCCAGATTTTAGTCGCTTGTTTAGATTGTGACACGATCGCCGAGCATTTCCGTCCGACAATTAGTTATAGTCTCGATCCCGAAAAAGGTGCCGATTACACCGTCAGCGAGATTATCTATGAACAGGGAATGATGAAAGCTTCCGTCTGGGAAAAAGGCAGTTATCTGGGACAAATGGAAGTGAAAATCCCGGGGCAACATAATATTAGTAATGCTTTGGCAGTGGTGGCTATCGGACGTTATCTCGGTTTAGAATTTGCCGTTATTGCCGATGCGATCGCTACTTTTGCCGGAGCAAAACGCCGTTTTGAACACAAGGGAGAAGCAAACGGTATTACTTTTATCGATGATTATGCCCACCATCCTAGCGAATTGTTAGCCACGTTAGCAGCGGCAAAATTAAAGGTAGAAGGCAAACAGTACCAACGTTCGATCGCTATTTTCCAACCCCATCGCTACAGTCGCACCACTACCTTTTTAGAGGAATTTGGCTCCGCTTTCAGTTCCGCCGATGTGGTAGTCTTAACGGATATTTATAGTGCCGGGGAAGTGAATATCAATCACGTCACTGGGCAGCAAGTGGCTGAACAGGTGAAAAAACACCATAAAAACGCCTACTATCACCCCGAATTGAGTTCTTTAGGTCAATTCCTGCTAGAAATTCTCCAACCCGGCGATCTAGCTTTGTTCCTCGGCGCTGGCAATCTCAATCAAGTTATCCCCGAAATGCTCTCTCTTTACTGCGAACAATTAGCGGTTAGAGTGTAGATTCAGTTATCAGTTATCAGTTATCAGTGATCAGATTTGAGTTTTTAAGTGAGCAGTATTAAATAAGTAGGGAGGCACAATTATTTGTAGGATGGGTTAGCGGCAGCGTAATACTAAATCCGTTGAGTAACGCACAGAAAACGGGTTTCTCGGAGAAACCCGTTTTCTACTCATGCACTCATGCAAAAAGGGGAATGAATAATCAGTCTTTAATAACCAGATTTAGTATAAGATGATCGTTGGGTTTCATGCTTCAACCCAACCTACGTTCTGCTCCTCATATCCCCAATTTATAATTCATAATTTATAATTTATAACTTCCAACCCCTAAAACCCTATGATTAAATCCTCTGTTTCTCTAGCTGATTTCACTTCCTACCGGGTGGGGGGAAGAGCGCAATGGTATGCCGAACCAGTTAATCTAGAGGAATTAAGAGAAGTGTTCGCTTGGTGGCGATCGCAAGATTTACCCTTGACTGTTTTGGGGGCTGGTTCAAATTTACTAATCAGCGATCAAGGTTTACCCGGACTTGTCCTCAATACTCGCCATCTGCGATCGAGTTGTTTTGATGCCGAAACTGCTACGATTACAGCAGCGGCGGGGGAACCCCTGCCAAAAATAGCTTGGAGAGCGGCAAAACGGGGCTGGAAGGGCTTAGAATGGGCGGTGGGTATCCCGGGTACGGTGGGGGGTGCTGTGGTGATGAATGCGGGAGCGCATACCTCCTGTGTGGCGGAGCGATTAGTACAGGCTCTGGTATTAAATCCCGATGGTCAGTTAGAAACTTTAAGCAAAGAAGATTTAAATTATAGTTATCGCAGTTCTTCTCTGCAAGGGGATCACCGTTTAGTGATCGAAGCCACATTTCAGTTAGAAGCTACCGATAATTGCGAGGAAATAATGGCAATTACTACCCATAATTTACTCCATCGCAAAAGTACCCAACCCTATGATCGTCCTAGTTGTGGTAGTGTTTTCCGCAATCCTAAACCGCAATATGCTGGGGCTTTAATTGAGGAAATGGGATTAAAAGGTTATCAAATTGGTGGGGCGCAAGTATCAGAATTACACGCTAATTTTATCCTGAATATTGGTTCAGCAAAAGCCTCGGATATTCTGCGTTTAATTCGTCATGTGCAGGAACAAGTGTTCGATCGCTGGTCCCTCTGGTTAGAACCAGAAGTGAAAGTTTTGGGGGAATTTGACGGGATTTAACTAGGGTTTGCGGCAAAAAGTTTTTCGTGGGGACAGGGTGTGGGGTGTGGGGTGTAGGGTGTGGGGGTAGCAATTTTGTAGGGTGCGTTAGGCGGTGATAACCTTGGCATGAAAAACCAAAATTAGTAGGGGTAGCAATTTTGTAGGGTGCGTTAGGCGGTGATAACCTTGGCATGAAAAACCAAAATTAGTAATCCGCCGTAACGCACCAGTTAAGTATTCTCAAAGTTCTCATCAACCAGAAGCTTAATCATGATTGCTGCGCTGCTTTACGCGCAAGAAGGCGATCTCGCAATCCCTGGGGGTCAAATCTCGCTTGATTGATTACCCGAATCTTCTGTGCTTGCTGTTGTCGCTGTTGCAAGTAGGATTCTACTTCCGATTGGTGCTTGAGGTAAAAAGCGATCATGGGGTAAACGTCAGCTAGATTTAGTGATGGGTAACGATTAACGATTTCCTCTGCTGTCGCACCCTGAGGAAATACAGACACTACAGTATCCAATGTGACACGAGTTTTTCCCACGAGAATTACGCCGTCTTCATTAGCTTGCAGAGGAGCAGGTTCAGCCAGAATTGCTAAGGTCATAAGCATTTTCGTCGCCGTGCCTAGAATTTTATTGTCTAGTACAGGATCGCTATTATAGCACGATCGATTTAAATTGACCATAGATAGATAAAGGCAAATAATCAATTAATCGATCGAGATCAAGACTCAATGTCTGATAACTTGTTATTGGTGGGGTAGGGAATCACCTAAGTCACCCTGTTGAACTATTGATTGTCATTAAAAATGTTTAAGCGATCGCTTTTCTTGCCCCTGTTAATTTTATCCCTTAGTTGTACGCTGCTTTTTAGTGCTTGTCGTCAACAAACAGCTAATAATCCTCCGGCAACGACAAATAATAATCCAGAAACTTTAAAACTTTTATATTGGCAAGCACCGACGATTTTAAATCCCCATCTCTCCACGGGATTTAAAGACTCAGAAGCGAGTCGCATTACCTTAGAACCTTTGGCTAGTTTTAATGAAAAAGGGGAATTAGTTCCTTTTCTAGCGGCAGAAATTCCTACTATTGAAAATGGGGGAGTTGCCCAGGATGGTAAATCGGTGACATGGAAGCTAAAAAAAGATATTAAATGGTCAGATGGTACTCCTTTTACTGCCAAAGATGTCATCGCTACCTATAATTTTATTACCAATCCGAAAACTGGTTCTACTAGCGCTGGCAATTATGAAATAGTTAAAAGTGTGGAAGCGATCGATCCCCATACAGTTAAAATAACTTTTAAGCAAGTTAATCCCGCTTGGTCATTAGTTTTTGTGGGAACAGAAGGGATGATTTTACCCGCTCATCTCTATGAAAAGTATAGCAATGAAACGGCACGCCAAGCCCCTGCCAATTTATTACCGGTGGGAACTGGACCCTATAAAGTGGTAGAATTTAAACCGGGAGACACGGCAGTTTATGAACCAAATTCTTTCTTTCGAGAAGCGGATAAATTAGGTTTTCAAAGAATAGAATTAAAAGGAGGAGGTGATGCCACTTCTGCGGCACGAGCGGTTTTACAGACACAGGAGGCGGATTATGCCTATAATTTGCAAGTAGAGGCCAAGGTTTTAAGTGATTTAGAAAAAGCGGGTCAAGGACAGTTGATATCTAGTTTCGGTTCTTTGATTGAACGAATTTTATTTAATTTGAGTGATCCTAATCAAGTTACTCCTGAAGGTGAGAGGTCTAGTATTAAGTTTCCCCATCCTTTTTTGAGTGATGTGAAAGTAAGAGAAGCTTTATCTTTAGCTGTTGATAGAGATACTATTGCCACGCAACTTTATGGTATTACTGGGAAAACAACTCCTAATTTTATTGTGATGCCATCAGAATATAATTCTCCCAATACTCGCTATGAATTTAATCTAGAAAATGCTAAGAAATTACTAGATGATGCGGGATGGAAAGATAGTAATGGTGATGGCACTAGGGATAAAAATGGGGTAGAAATGAAATTAGTTTTTCAAACCACTGTCAATCCTCTCCGTCAGAAAACCCAAGAAATTATCAAACAAAGTTTACAAGCGATCGGGGTAGGAGTAGAATTAAAAACTGTTGATGCCAGTATTTTCTTTTCTAGCGATCCTGCTAACGATGACACGGTAGAAAAGTTTTATGCTGACCTACAAATGTACACTACAGGTAATAATAGTCCCGATCCGAAAGCCTATTTTAAAACCTTTACTTGTAGCGAAATTCCCCAAAAAGCTGATGGTTGGGCCGGGGATAATTATGCTCGTTATTGTAATCCTGAATACGATAAATTATGGCAAGCTTTTAGTCAAGAATTAAACCCAGAAAAACGGCGAGAAATAGCGATTAAAATGAATGATATGTTAATTAATGATTTTGTGATTATTCCCCTAGTTCATCGTGCCGATGTGGTGGCAATTAGCAATAGTTTGTCGGGGTTTGAATTAACTCCCTGGGATAGAAATACTTGGAACATCAAGGACTGGAAGCGTAGTAAATAAATGCTGAAATATTTTCTGAGAAGATTATTATTTTCGATTCCCACTCTTTTAGCCATTAGTATGGTGGTTTTTGGCATTTTGGCCCTAGCACCGGGGGAGCCGATGGGGGAATTTGCCGCTAATCCCGCTATTACGGAAGCGGTGCGAGAAAATATTCGCAAAAGTCTCGGATTAGATCAACCTCTTCCCGTGCGTTATGTCAAGTGGTTGTTAGCATTTCTTCAAGGAGATATGGGCTATTCTTTCACCAGTCGCAGCCCGGTTTTTACCCTAATTTGGCAGCGTTTACCCACAACTCTCTGGATTGTCGGTAGTGCCTATATGTTCGGGGTTTTAATCGCTTTTCCTTTGGGCATAATTTCAGCAGTCAAGCGCTATTCTTGGTTAGACAAAATTATCTCTACTTTTTCCATGCTTGGCTTTTCTTTACCCACCTTTGTGACTGGATTATTATTAATTATTATCTTTAGTGTGCAGTTAAATTGGCTACCATCTTTTTATAACAGTACCCTAGAAATCAACGATTTTAATAGTTTAATCGAGCAGGTTAAACAGTCAATTATGCCCATAGCTGTATTAAGCTTATATCAAGGGGCGATGTTGATGCGTTTCGTGCGTTCTTCCGTAACCGAAGAAATTCACCAAGAGTACGTTAAAACTGCCTTAGCGAAGGGACTAACTAATTTTTCTGTCCTAACTAAGCATATAGTTCGCAATGCTTTAATCCCCGTTGTCACCCTGATTGCTCTTGATATTCCCTCAATTTTTACCGGTGCTTTAGTCACAGAACAAGTGTTTCGTGTGCCGGGTATCGGTGCTTTATTAATCGATTCTATTTCCCGCAGTGATACCCCCGTAGTGATGGCGATTACCTTTATCTATGGGATTTTAATTGTTATCTTTAACTTAATTGCCGATTTAACCTATAGTTGGCTCGATCCGCGAGTCAGATATTAGTCATGAACATCACAAAATCCTTACACACGGCGATTTTAGTCACGGAGCTAGAAAAAGCCATTAACTTTTACGAAAATGTTCTAGGATTGACTAGAATTGATCGCCCTTTGCAATACGATGGGGTTTGGTATCAAGTGGGAGATTATCAAATTCATTTAATTGTCGATAGCAATTACCAAAACTACCGTCCCAATCCCGAAAAGTGGGGACGCAATCCTCATCTTGCCTTCGCTATTGATGACGTGACAGCCATGGGTAACTATCTAGAAAGTCAAGGTTATACAATTCAAATGAGTGCCTCGGGTAGAAAGGCCTTATTTGTCAGTGATCCCGATGGTAATATCCTAGAAATGAGCCAAATTTAGCCTGAAAAATTCCCCAATATGTTAGACCAATTACAGACTCAACTCTATCACCTTGAACAATACGCCGATCGCTTAGTAACTTCCCAACTAACTCACCTTAGTTTTGTCAGTATTGCCGTGATTTTTCTAGCGGGTTTACTCACCAGTCTTACCCCCTGTATGCTGTCGATGTTGCCGATTACCGTCGCTTATATCGGGGGTTACGAAAATAAAGGTCGTTTAGCGGCTTTTTGGCAGTCCACATGGTTTTCCCTGGGATTAGCCACCACCTTAGCGGGATTGGGACTAATTGCCGCTACTCTAGGGAAAGTCTATGGACAGGTGGGGATCGGTTTACCAATTATCGTCAGTGCGATCGCTATTTTCATGGGGTTAAACCTCTTGGAATTATTACCCCTGCGCTTCCCCTCCCTTGGTGCTACCGATTGGATTACCAGCGATTTTCCCCCGATTTTGCGGTCCTATCTTCTCGGTTTAACATTTGGTTTAATCGCTTCTCCTTGCAGTACGCCTGTTCTGGCAACTTTATTGGCATGGGTGGCAAATACGGGAGATTTAAGCTTAGGAGGGGGATTATTGTTATCCTACACTGCCGGCTATGTTTTACCCCTAATTATCGTCGGTTCTTTTACTGCCTCGCTGAAAAGCTTTCTTTCCCTGCGTCAATGGTCCGGGTGGATTAATCCTGTCAGTGGGGTTTTATTAATCGGTTTTGGAGTTTTTTCTTTATTATCCCGTCTGCTGTGATGGTGGAGAGTTATGATAGATAATTGGCTAGAATTGCAAAACTTTTAACTATGAACCTCTTGCATAATTAATTTTTGAGGGTTTAAAAACTGCTTTGTAAATCTGCTGAGTTGGGATTTTTAAAGGTAAACTATCTTCTAAAATTGATCATTACTTCCGATTTTATCACTCAATCCAAGCTTTTGGGGGGTTCTACCCCCCAAACCCCCCGTTGGGGGCGTGGCGCCGCCCCCAAACCCCCCGCGCATTAGCTTTTCGGTGGGATGCTTACAGACAGCTGCTGATATATCTGTGATAATTTAAGAATTACTGATAACTGCTGGTTGTCGGTATTTCTGCAAATGTGAGATGCAGCCTAATTGATTATTATTCATTCTTAATTCTCCTGACTACCGACTACTGGCTACTGACTCCTAACCCTAACAACAATTTTTGATCTTTACAAGAGGTCCTATGACTATATCGGAAACTTCCTCAAATTTAAATAATACACCGCTCCGATGGGGACGTAAATTTATCCAGACTATTGCCGATCTGCGATTGGCAATTATTCTTTTACTTTTAATCGCTATTTTTAGCATTTCTGGGACAGTAATCGAACAGGGACAATCCCTATCTTTTTACCAAGCTAATTATCCTGAGAAACCCGCTTTATTTGGCTTTCTGACTTGGAAAGTTTTATTACTATTGGGATTAAATCATGTTTATAGCACTTGGTGGTATCTATCATTATTAATTCTCTTCGGTTCCAGTTTAACCGCTTGCACCTTCCGACGACAATTTCCTGCTTTAAAGGCAGCAAGAAAATGGCAATTTTATCAACAATCTCGCCAATTTCAAAAACTAGCTTTAAGTGCTGAATTAGAAACTGGTTCCCTAGAATCCCTAACCCCCTTGTTAGAAAAAAAAGGCTACAAAGTTTTTCTAGAAAATAACAGTCTCTATGCTCGTAAAGGTCTGATTGGTAAAATTGGTCCGATTATCGTTCATGCAGCCATGTTAATTATTTTAGCAGGAGCGATCTGGGGAGCGTTAACCGGTTTTTTCGCTCAAGAAATGGTGGCTAGTGGCGATAGTTTTCAGGTTAAAAATATTATTGAAGCTGGACCCTTATCTAAAAATTCTCTCCCTAAGGATTGGGGGATTAAAGTTAATCGTTTTTGGATTGATTATAGTCCTAAAGGTGACGTAGAACAATTTTATTCTGATTTGTCGGTGATCGATAATCAAGGACAGGAGATCGATCGCAAAACTATTCAAGTTAACCAACCTTTGCACCATAAAGGGGTGACTTTTTATCAAACCAGTTGGGGGATTGCTGGGGTAAAAGTACAGGTGAATAATAGTCCGATCCTACAGCTACCGATGGCTAGTTTAGACACCAAAGGTAATGGACAAATCTGGGGAACTTGGATTCCGACTAAAACCGATCTTAGTGAGGGAGTTTCTCTTTTAACCAGAGATTTACAAGGTACGGTAATTGTCTATGATGCTAAGGGAGATTTAACCTCTGCTGTACGAGAAGGAATGACGATTCCTATCAATGGAGTTAATCTAAAAATAGTCGAATTAGTGGGCAGTACAGGGTTACAAATTAAGGCAGATCCGGGAGTACCGATCGTCTATTTAGGTTTTGCTTTATTGATGATGGGAGTGGTAATGAGTTACTTTTCCCATTCCCAAATTTGGGCTTTGCAATCGGGCGATCGCTTTTATATTGGGGGTAAAACTAATCGCGCTCAAGTCAGTTTTGAACGGGAAATAATTGATACCATCGAAATGTTAAAGTTAAAGTAGAATCGACGTTAATCTGGTGTCGTTTCCTGATAAAAAGTTCTGTTTATCTATCTTTTGCCTTTTGCCTACCCTAACCAAGAACTTAATTTTGTTCAATCACTTATATGCCAGAATTGCCAGAAGTAGAAACGGTGCGTCGCGGATTAAATCAAGTTACCCAGGGCAAAAAAATTATCGGTGGGGAAGTATTATTACAGCGTACCCTAGCCTATCCTAATTGTGAGGCAACTTTTCTGCAAGGAATTGCTCAGACTACGATTACCAATTGGCAGCGCCGAGGCAAATATCTCCTCGCCAATTTAGATAATGGTAGCAGTATCGGGGTTCATCTGCGTATGACCGGACAATTGCTCTGGGTAAAAGATACCACTCCCCTGCCAATTCATACGCGCTTACGCTTCTTTTTTGCCAATCAGCAAGAATTGCGCTTTGTCGATACCCGCACTTTCGGGAAAATTTGGTGGATTGCCGCCGATAAAACCCCGGAAACTGTGATTACCGGTCTCAAAAAACTGGGAATGGAACCCTTCGATCGCAATTTTACCCCCGATTACCTCTATAGTCACTGTCAAAAAAGTCGTCGTCCGATTAAAACTTTTCTCCTCGATCAAAATGTGGTGGCAGGAATTGGTAATATCTACGCGGATGAAGTTCTTTTTAAAAGTGGTATCCATCCCCAAACTGCCGCTAATCTCTTAAAAATTGAGCAAATAGACTTATTGACAAAAAACATTATTTCTGTATTGGAAACAGCGATCGCTGAAGGCGGCACCAGTTTTAGCGATTTTCTCCACGTTACGGGAGTTAACGGCAATTATGGCTCGATGGCCTGGGTTTATGGTCGTACCGGCGAAAATTGTCGTCTTTGCGGTGCAACTATTGCCAGAATTAAATTAAGTGGGCGCTCGGCTCATTTTTGTCCCCAGTGTCAAGTCTCAACAGTAATCAGTAAACAGTAATCAGTAAACATCTCCAAAAATTATAACTCAATCACAGCTTGCTTTTCTGCTATAGCAAAAAATAGGTCATTTAGGACATCTTCAATTTTCAAGCTCTTATCGGTCAAGGGTTTTACCGATTGATCGTCCTAACCAACTCGCTCTCTGCTATATGTACTAATTGAGTAGTTCGATAGCTAAAAACTCACATCTGATCACTGATTACTGTTTACTGATCACTGATAAGTGTCCACACTTCGACACATTTCGACTTTTTAAGCAATTATTGTAGGTTGGGCTGAAGTATGAAACCCAACAAACAGTAACCTTTGGGGTGGTTGGGTTTCGCTTTTTCCAGCGAATTGAGCTATTTTCACCCCAGTATTGTTTCGCTCAACTCAACCCACGAGGCGATGCTCCAGAAAGCTGGTATCGACAAAGCGCGAGTTTTAGCGACGGTATTACCCGATGATGCCTTAAATGTCTTCATCACTTTAACCGCAAGGGAACTCAGTCCGCAACTATACATCATCGCCAGGGGAGAATATCCCAGCACCGAGAAAAAATTAAAACTAGCCGGAGCCGATCAAGTGGTTTTACCTGCTACCATTGGAGCAGAGAGAATGGCCCATTTAATCACCCATCCGGCCGCGATTGATTTTTTACAGGAAGATGAAGGTAGGCGCAATCTTAACGAATTATTAGCCGATATCGACCTGCAATTTGAAGAATACTCAATCTTAAGCGATTCTCCTTTTTTGGGACAACCCATCAGTCAGATGGAAGTGCGGGGACAGGGTGCTTTTATCATCGTCGCTATCCGTCAATTTGATGGTCTTGACACTCTGCGCGCTAAAGCGACGCAGATTCTAGCACAGAATTAGACCAAAATCTAATTCTGATGGGCATTGTCAAGATGCCTCTAGTAACTCTGCTCAAATCTAATTTAAGCATTGTCTTTACTTTTCTTAGAATATTTGCGCCGCCGTTACAATCGGCATTGACTAACCAATTATCAGCAGTACGATATAAACCGCGCTTAATTCGTTTTCCTGAAGACTGCCACCCGTCGGGTTTTTCACCATATTTAGGTAGCTCATCATTGTCCAAAAAAGAAGCTTTTGAGGTATAACTTTCTTCCGTCTCAACAAACTTAATGTCGTATTGTTCGCAAAGTTGAACAATTCTTTCCTTAAGTTTAGCTGTGGGAATTTGTACAAACTTTTGATTATTTTTCGCCCCCATATTTGACTCGTTTTTCTGACCTTGATTCCAGCCAAAAACAATAGTACCAATACCATGGATAAGACAATGATTGATTACTATTCTGGCTGCTTTATTAACGGCATCTCTCATTTGTTGATTACGTTTTTCGGTGACATGAGCTAAAGTTCTTGACCAAAATCCTTGAGGTTTTCCTTCTTTCAATGTCGCTATTTGTTTGTTGTACCATTGGTTAACCGATTTAAGATGTTTTCCATCAATAATAAAGCTGGTTTCAATATTAGAAACACAAGTTAACCAATTATTTAATCCGTGATCTATACCTAGTACCTTGGTTGAGTCAAGATGCGTCGGTAGGCTTCGCCCCTCTTTGAGTTCACAATGTATTTGTTGATAAACAAATTCTGCATAAAGACAAGTATTTCTAGGAACTATTCTGACTTCTTTAATTAATTCCCATTTTAAATTAACAGGAAAAGGCAGAAAAAATTCTGTTAATCCAAACCACGCTCTAACTTGCTCTCCTAGAGGGAACCTTATTTTGCCCTCGATTAACTTTAACCATTTTTTAGGATAAGTAACCGTAAACAATCCTCCGCTTTTACGATACTTCGGGACATTAGGCTTTTGATTTAACTCTCCTTTAATAGACTTTTTTAAAAGTTTCTTAAAAGATTTAAAGGATTCACCAACATTTAAGCAAGTTTGCTGCATTGACGAAGCATATCCAGCCTTAAAGTGAGGATTAAACTTCATTTCTTTTGTCAGAGCAAATCCAGTAACAATCTTACCCGTCTTCAACCAAATTTGACGAGCATAATAAACAGAACAATTGTATAAACTATTCGACTCACGACATAGATATTCAATAATTGCTCTTGTCTCTTTGTCTGCTTTAATTAAAACCTGCTGGCATCCAAACAATTTAATTTACTCCTGCTAACGGAATAATATTCATGTTAACCTATTGGTTGTCTACTGTCAAGCTATCAACCAGTATATATGAGAAAAGATTCGTTTGGATATAGACACAACAACCATTCGGTAGGGCTTGCAACTATTCACTTAGTTTGGATTCCCAAACGTCGTAAGCCAGTGCTAAGGGGCGACATTAAACTAAGATTAGCAACAATCTTGGAATCGGTTGCATCTGATAAAGGTTGGATTATTAAGGCTAAAGAGATAGCCCCAGATCCTGTTCACTTGTTAGTAGAATATGATGAGAAAACAGCTATATCTGAAGTGGTCAAGGCTTTTAAAGGAAGAAGTTCAAGAATGCTAAGAGAAGAATTTCCAGAATTAACAAAACTACCCTCTCTTTGGACAAAAAGCTATTTTTATGACACTTCGGGTAAAGTTAGTACAGCAAAAGTAATGGCTTATATTAATGACCCACATCATGACAGACATTAGGACGGCGGATAAATCCGCTCGCGTCGCTTTTCCGCCCCGTGTTGAAACGACGGGGCTACCAAGCTCCCGTCTTTTTTCGTGTCATCACCCATCCCGACCATTCCACCATTCTACAGCAAGGCGATACGGTCATTTTATTAGGTCATCGGGGCGATATTCCCAATTTTGCCCGTCGTTATGCCCTGCGTCGAGAAATGCGCTATCGGAGGTCTTCTTGGCAGGATATTTACCCAGAAAAAAGTTTAGCTTTTCTGGAATTAATTTCCCTGGGGATGGAGATAGGAATGATTCACCAATACAGAGACACCTATGAAATTAACCTATCGCGGCATTGCTTACGAGAAAAATTCCACTGCCACCGTTGCTTCTAGTCCGATGATTTTAAGCTATCGTGGTGTTCCCTATTTAAAAAACCGTGGTGTCGTTCAAACCATTCAGAAACAGGTGGCAGTTACCTATCGCGGTCAAGCCTATCATACCACTCAATCTTTAGCTTCTTTGCCCACGGAAGGACCTTCTTTAAGTTTTTAATTTCTAGTTCATTTTTTAATTAATCTCTTTTAAAGATTGTCTATTAATGATTACAGCAATTACCTTAAACGGGTTTGATCTCCCCTCTTGTTCCCCTGCTCAAAGAGGGCTATTTCATTCTCAGATAGCACTGAAGATGGTAACATAGCGCGAGTCCCGAAATCCTGAAAACTACTGATGCGCTTACGTCCATGCCCCAGTATTCGACCCGAATTCCCGACTCCATCCCCAGTTACTTTTGCTAGGGAGCAAATTGAAATTCTGGAAGCCTTTGCTGAATTATCCGATCCCCCGCCGTGCGGCTGGCAAAAGGCATCAATTCCCCTTGTAACTGATCCCTGTTCACCCTAGCAGTGGTGGCAGGGAATCGAGGCTTTCTCGCGAGCGGCGATTAGTTGAAAAGCTATCGCCGCGAACTCATATTAAATCTTAAATCCGTTTAAATGGCCATAAAATAGAAGGAGGATATGAAGAGTGACCCCGAAGAACAAGAACAGTGGAAAAAAAATTTCGCAGACCGTTGAAGAAGTGAAACGAGAGCATCCCGAAGCCAGAGTAGAAGCATAGGCAGAAAATGAACATCCTATCGGATTAAAACCGATTAATCGAATTATTTGGGTGCAGAAGGGAGAAAACCCCATAGCTGACCTGAACTGGAGATTTGAGTGGTTGTGGTTAGTGGGATTTGTTCATCCCCCAAGTGGGAAAACCTATTGGTGGATTGTTACCAAACTTAATCTAGAAGTCTTCCGTAGAATTTTAGCTGATTTTGCCGAACATTTTCGACTTGGGGCGCAACGTCGTCTGGTTTTAGCTCTTCTTTTCCTACCAGTGAACAGTTAGAAGTCCCTGAAGGAATTCATTTACTCTGGATGCCGCCCAAATCCCCTGAACTCCAACCCGCCGAGCGATTGTGGCCTTTAGCTAATCAACCCCTGGCTCATCGAGTCTTTTCGGGATTAGATGAAGTAGAGGAAGTTTTGTATCAGCGATGTCGAGCCTTGATCAAAAGACCAGAGTGGATTCGAGTTTATACTCAATATCATTGGTGGCCTGTCGACTTAATTTAACTATAGTAAATAATGGGTTATTTAGGACGCTTTCAATTTTCAAACTCTTATCTGAACAGGGTTTCAGCGATGGATTGTCCTAAGCACCTTGGTCTTTGCTATATGGGTAATCAAACGGATTTAGTATGATTCCCAGGCTGGAGCCTGAGAACCAGGGATTTGAAGTTGGAGCCATTCCCGCCAGTACCCGAATCGCAGCTAGGGAAATAAACTTTTTCAGATATGCCATGTTTGACCAATATGCTGAAAAGTCTAGAGCAAATCTAGTTTGTCAGAGTCAGTGCCATGTAAAGGTTCTAACATTTGGATCAAGTCGAGCCTACACCCCATTTTGTCCCTCAAATGGGGTTGTCGTACTTTAATCTACCTTGAATTTGACTGTTCAAATTTTGGTGATGTCCGAAAAATTCTTCCAGAACTTCCTGGCAGGAAGTTGCAGCCACTGTTCCTTTACCATATTTGGCCAGTTCTTCAGTGGTTAAACCTAGACTTTGCAACGAATTTTTGTAGTGATACTCCTCCAGACAAACAGTATAGTCAGTGCCTGACTGCACAGGCTCGCCGTTAATCGTCAGAGATTTAAGGCTCTTTTGAGCATCACTGTATATCGCTTCAACACCCTTACTTACTTGAAAACAACAACTCTCACCTGCTAGTCTATTTTCCGGTCTCATAAAGTGAGCAAAAATCTTAAAAAGCTGGGCACCAGTCATTATCACCTTATAAAGTACATCATCGTAAGGGTAAATGGTTTTAAGATCACTAAGCGTCACTAAAGGTCCTAGTTTTGTTCCTCGGATTGAACCACTACCGATCAAAACAATATCAAAATTATCGCACTGAGCAACAATATCAGCAATCAGGTTTCCTAACTCGGTTTCTTCTTCACGTTTAGGATGAGTCAATTGGTGAGCAAGACGACCCAGAACACGATTATATTTACGATCAACTTGTTCTTTAAAGGTGGCAACCAGTTTTTCGATCTCAGTGTCTGGTTCGGCAAGATTATTGTCTATAGGAATCAGCTGCCACTGCCATTCCACAATGCTGTTAGTATCATCATCGACGACAATATCGAAGCGTCCAATCTGGTCGGTACCCACTGCTGCTTGTGCAATTAACACATTATTAACCATGTCCGGTTGTTCAAGCACAGTATGAGAATGTCCACCGATGATCAGATCTACACCCCATGCTGGGTCTAGCATTGCTGCTAGTTTTTTATCTTCTTCAAACCCAATATGAGTCAGCAAAACTGTCAAGTCTATATCATCGTTTCTGTAGGCATTGCAGATTTTGCCAACCTCTGCCGCCGCATCCTCAAGACTGACAAATGTACCAATGCTGCTATCTTTTTTCAAGGACTTTAGGGCTTCTTGAGTGATGATGCCGATGAACATCAAGTCAAATCCATCTACATTAAGAATTATATAAGGATTCATCAAACGTTTGCTGTACTTCTTAATATATAGATTGGCATTCACAATAGGAAAATTCGCCATTTTTTCCAGAAAAAGCAGATGAGGCAATCCATAATCTAATTCATGATTTCCTAAAGTAACAACATCAGGAGCCAGGTAATTCATAATTTCAATTGTGGAAAGCCCCTTGAATTCTTTATCAATAAGAGAACCCTGAAGCATATCGCCAGAAATCACATACAATACATTCTTTTCTTCCTGGCGCACCTTACTGATATACCCGGACAATAGTGAAACTCCGCCAATTAAATGACCTTCTGCGCCACTAGCTTCGGCAAGAAAATCTCCATGCATATCATTGGAGTGCAAGATGGTAAATTTCTTGAATCTTTCGCTGGTAGTTTCCATGATTTTCTCAGTATTCTATAGCTCGATTAAATTAAATAGTTGCCTCAGATCTTGGACTAAATGGGTAAAAAATTGTTCTTCGTTAACTTGCATCGACACCCAGGCATTTGCGCTTGTTTTAGGGGTAGGGCGGCCATCAATCAAAGTCTGCCCTAAGGCCAATTTTCCTTCGGTTTCAATCCTAACATTAGCTCTTTTTAACATAAAGGTTTCTGGATAAAACAGATATCCTAATGTCGCTGCATCATGAACCAGAAAACCTTGAATCCCTGATGTTTCTCGATACTCAAGTGCCGTGGTAATCATGAATTCAGAAAGAGAATTCATGAACTGAGCTAGCTGGCTAGCAGGACTCACTCCCGTCACTAATTGGCTCATCTCCTGCGTAAAAATCAAGCGCCGTGTAACATCTAGCGGCATCACAACAATATCGTCTCTACTATCGAATACAATTCTGGCTGCTTCAGCATTAAACCAGATATTAAATTCAGCATGGGGAGTAACGTTTCCTGGACAGTCAAAAGCCCCTCCCATCAGCACAATTTCCCTCGCTTTCTTGAGAATACCAGGGTTTTTCATTTCTGCAGCAGCCAGGTTGGTCAGAGGACCGACGGCAACAATTGTAATTTCTCCTGGGGCGGCATTTAATTTTTCGATAATCAATCTGTCAGAGTCAGGAGCCACTTCAAACTGATGGATAGGCTGAGGTAAAGTGCAAGACAGATTACCCATGCCATCTGATCCATGAATATGAGATGCGTCCTCAATGATCTCTTTCACAGGAATACCTCGACCCACCTCGATACCAGGAAACCCGACCAGGTTTAGAAGTTGACTAGCACTAGAAAAAGTTTGTTTGGCTGCAACATTTCCCTCGGCAGCAGTAACAGCAACCAGTTCTGCAAATCCCTGTTTGACTAGGCTTGAAAGCCACAAGAAGGCATAAATATCGTCTCCGCCAGGATCTGCATCAAGGATTATTCTGGGATAATTGGATTGAGTGATCATACGATTTTTAGCTTGGGAATAGGTGATTTTGTTTAGGCTTCAACTAGGTGTTTTTTCTAACCTTTCATCATCTTCAGGTCAACAGTAACACGGGAGCATCTCATTTATGCAAGCTAGTAATTATACTTGTCTCTAAAACTGGTTTCTAGCAAGGCTTTCAAAATAGCTTGACATAAAACCTGATTTAGGGGTTACAAAAGTGAGAGACTTCATCCTCCGAGAGGGGTGGCTCCCTTAAACTAACCAGAGCCGTATTCATCTCTTTAATGCTGATGATATTATCTTCATCAGCATCAATAGGTAAGAAATAAGTGACAAATTCTCTATACTTTGCCATTAATCTCTGGTGGCGTAGCATTAACTCGCCAAACTCCTGAAAGTCAATTGTACCACTATTATCCCGATCCATAGATCGAAACAAGTAAGCCATTTCGGCATCTCCAATAGGCTTTGCTGCCTGTTGGAGATGCCATTTAAGTTCCTGACTTGAAATGAAGCCGTTGCGATCACGATCAATAGCGTCAAAGATGTAGCGCAAATTGCCTTTGATTGCTTCGGGAGCCTGTTCAAACAAAATCTTGCGCGGATGTCCTGCTAGCGCTGCTTGAAGCTGTTGTCGGAAACTGCGAACTACTTCCTTTGCAGCAAAGTAGCGTTGCCGATGCTCTTCTGGGCTAGCTACGGTTTGAAGGACAACAGGAACCAGAGACGGCAGCGATCGCTGCAAAACCAAGCAGCAACTAATCGTCACAAAGGCAAAAGGTACTGATAAAATCGGCAAATTAACCGATGAGAACAGAGGAGCGAGGGTAAAGCTAACAATTGAGGCAAGGAACGCACAGAGCAGCCCCAGGAAGATACTCAGAAGATTTGGCGTGTAAAATACTCCCCCAATGGCTGTGGCTGCCAGCACCGCATTGTAGCTCCACAAACCGATGTAGAGTTGGTCAGGGCTGGTTTTAAGGAACGTACCAGCCAACAGGAAGGCCGCGCAACCCAGCAGTCCTACTATTGCCCCAATTGGGGTACTGATTGCAACACCTAGGATCACTAGCAATACTGAAACGAATTTGTCTGAGAAAAATACCTGCCCAAAACCAAGCGGCAGCGACTGAAACAATCTTACTTGATCGAGAGTACCGGGGGAAAAAATAGGCGGGGCAGCTAAATTGAAAATGGGTTGAGGAACCAGGGTAATCAACACAAGAAAGGTCAACATAACCCCATTAAACGGAATTCCCAGTGGCGCTACCCTGAATCGGATCGCAAACCACGTTCCGACTGTTTGCATTACCACTGCAGTGATGGCAGAAAGGATGATGATGGCGATTACCCAAACAGGATGCCAAAGTCTATTCCCCAATGCCCCAAAGAAAGCCATTGTTGCGCCAACCAGCATACCGTTTAAGCCAAAAACTCCATTTTGGATAGCACTTGGATTAGCTCTTAAAACGATGGCTGTTATTGTTGCGCTAACAGTACCTGCCAGAGCCATGATCCCTAACCAGGGCAACTGAATCAACATTGCCAAAAGAAATAGGAACCCACTGACGGGATTATTCACAAAAATGACCTGGCTAATGCCTCGCAAAACTGCATTAATAAAATTGAGTAAGGGTTGATTTCCAAGACGTTGATTGAGAAACTGCATCGTTCCCAATCCTGAGAGAAGTCCCTTGGATGAATAATCCAGAGGATCTGGTGCAAGAATCTGAGAAATCAGTTCATGTAATGGCAACGGCTCGTTGTTTATGATATTCATCTTTGACGGCATGATAGAGCTTTGAAAATATCAGAATTGCATTTTTTTACAGCTAACCACTTAAGTACCATGCCAGTGGAAAAGCCACGAGTAATGCGACAATCCCTCCAATTTGGAAATAGATGTCAATACGGTCAATTCGCTTCTCTGTATCTCGCTTTTTCTCTTCGGAGGCCGTGATGTACTGGTGCGTCCCCCAGCAATATAGAATAAAAAAGATAATTGCCAAGATATAAGCGTACACATATAACCAACTCAAAAATGTCAGATAGGAAAGAGAGGGAATGGTGACAAGGTAAGATTGCTCCAGAAAGATCAGGGTTAGCAGTGCAGTAGAAGGAATGGCGAGACGCACATCACCGATTGACCCTGGCAGACTGGGGGAAGCCAACACGACCCCAATGATCACCAGCAGCGGCAACAAATACTGGCTAAAAGCGGCAATAGGGTTTGCTTTGTAAATGAAAGAGAAGTCAACCGAGGGGAAGTCAACTGGTTCGCCAACTCCAAAGTTTGAATTGTATTTATGGATATAGGAAACCACCTGTGCTCCCTGATATTCGTAGCCGTTTAAGTTAGAATACAAACCCATCAGGCTTTCTGTTTTATCTTGATAAATCTGGGGTTTAAGATGAACACAGGGCGGACCTCCTTTGGTGCAGGACAAGACGAGAGGACGGGTTTCAATGGTTACCGGAAGCACAATTTTTTGAAAAGGGGACTTTTCCAGAGTCAGCTTGTCAGCATAAAACTTTCCCGATACACGAAACAGTTGATAGGTAAAGTTACCCGGCAGTTGGAGGGGCTGACCAGGTTCAGGTTCAATTACCATACTGTCATCTTCAACTTGGTTCGTAAGCTCTACCATGTTCTTTAGATCAATCTTGTTTTGGTCAATTATTTTCTGAATCGCCTCTGGCCAGATCAGCCAGTACCAGCCTTCTACCCAAAAAGTTTGATCGGCCAAAGAGAGTCCATGAATATTCTCAACGTGAAGCCCAACCTCAATCGTTCTCGCAGGGTTATCGAAGGTCACAGGTTTGCGAAAAACGGGGTCAGTTACCAGAAAATTTGTCTTGTTAATAACAGACTTACTTGCCTGATTCCCGTGGCTAGAAGGTTGATTGGCTACATTGATAGAATGGTGCCTTGCTAAACTCCCGATCAAGAAAAGAATCAAACAAACTGAAAACAAGATTAGTATAAACTTCTGTAAACGTTTACGCTTCCAGGATGATCGCATGGGCTTCGGTCAGTAGGAGTCTGTAATTAATTCGCTGTTGGTATGCCAGTCTCATGATATAAGTGCAGCAAAAACTAGGCTTGATCGGGGAGCATTGTATCCCAACCATCAACTACCTAACCATCATCCTGAAGCTCACCTTCAGTAGAGCGCAGGGAAGTCCCCGCTTGGTAGCCAACAGTGCTGACTGCAGCTACACCTGTTGCCAGACAATCGTTAGACTGTACGTTAGTCAAATTCTCTTTTGAGGCACAATCTCTAGTTTAGCAGCAATTCCAAGTTAGGAATGTAACATAAAATACAGAAATGTATATTGCTTCATTCCAGGAATCGGCCGAGTCCTTTGCCCATTGCATTCAAGGCTATAATATTTAGCCTGATTTTTTTGCCATCATCAGGTTAAACAATCAACGATAAAATCGGATGTTTCGGCTGAAGTCCCCAAATATATTGAAAAATTTCCTCCTTGAACATCCAGAATTCCTAATGGAACTTAAACCTCGGAATATTGATGATCATAATCTAAAGCTTTGATTGGTTCTCGGGTGCTTCTTTTTCCTTCCCTTGATAAATCCCCAATTTTTACTTTGGCTTTAGAATCTAGAGAAATTCTCTTTTCGGATTTTCATCGGCTTCTTTATTAGCTTTAGCTAGGTTCTCACAGATTTTATCTGTTTCGAGAATTTTCTTGAAAGGCTTCACTTTTTGTGTTTTTTTAAACGGTATCCTATCCGATTTAAAATATCCCCAATGGTTTGACGACAAGGTAACTACTCATCTTTATATTTATCCCCTTTTTATTCGATTAAAGCTTCTCGCACTGCTCTAGCACTGATTTTAGCATAAGCAAATGTTGATTGAAATTTAGGATCAGCTTGCGAATGGGTCGATCCTAAACTTTTAATATCTTCTTCTAAATTTATCAGGATTTCTTCCGTTTTTTTCCGTCCTCTTGCTCTATAATTATCCAAACAAGTGATTCCTGTTTCTAGTTCTTTTTAATCCAGTCGCTATCGCTTTTCTTGACCATCCTAATTGACTTGCCGCTTTTCTTGGCGAAGATTGAAAATAATCTTGTGCTACTTGCGCCATGAAAGCTCGTTTCTTGAAGCCTGTTAGCTTAGAGGCTGCATCTTTTAGAGTGGACTCAAATTGTTTGTTTAACTTGGAATTTTTTATTAAGTTATCCTCTTAGTCTAACTGGTAATTGTCCGCAAGTCCCTTGCCTCACATCTTTGCGGTGGAGCGGAACTTGGCTTTGAATCTCTACCGCTCGAATGGATTTCGCAATATGGCTCAAGCGCAAAGGAAATGCCAGTTCAGGCTAGACTTACTCAAGCACCTTTTTAGAATGAAATAGCCCTGCAAGGAATATATGTTCATAGTTAACCAAATTAATTACACATATTTTTCCCTTCCGCAGTTCCGCAGTTCCAGCGTTCCCTCTTTCCGGGGTGTGAATTTAATTTTGTCGAACTGCTGATAGTTATCAGTTTTTTGTAGAATAGGGAGATTGAGAAAACGAACATCTGCCCCTATGACAAGATTCCCTTTGACTGGTCGCTATTCTGGTTTATGCGTCTTGCTCACTTTATTCTGGTTAAGCGGTCAATCTTTACCGGTGCGAGCAGAAAAAATCTATAATCCCGTCCCCCTCATCCTCAACAAAGAAATTAACGATACTCTCACCGACAAAGATATTCCCACGGGTGAGGGGGGGTTTGCTAGGGATTATACCGTAGATTTGGACAAGGATGATCAGGTGGCCATCGATCTCAAATCGGAAAACTTTGATGGAGTTTTAATTCTCCTGGCCGACGATGGTTCCACTGTAGCGGAAAATGATGATGGTCCCGATGGTGGCACTAATGCTCTCCTCTTTGCGCGCATTACCGAGTCGGGTAAATATATTATTCGGGTGAGAGCTTTCGGAGAAACCGGTGGGGGAAAATTTACCCTGAAATTAACCCGTTTACGGGCCGTGGAGGGCAAAAATTAGCTAATTAGGGTTTGCGGCAAAAAGTTTTTCCTGGTGGCAGGGTGTGGGGTGTGGGGTGTGGGGTTTTACCCATTTTCAGGTGGTCAATTACCTAATTTTCAGGGAAAAAGTCCCTGAATTTTCCCCCCAATCACTCCAATGGTCGGCACTTTTTGAGGGGAAAAAAGTCTAAAAACCTTATCCAACAAGGTTTTTAGATTTATTCAGCCAGCCCTAATTATTGTCAAAAAAACCAAGAATAGAGCCTCTGTCCACTCTACCACCGCACCGTAGGTATCGCCGGTGTGACCGCGAAGACGACGATATAACCAGTAACCAGTAAGCAGAGCGAGGGCGATTCCGGCACTAATGGCGATGATTCCCCACCTTAGACCGCCAAATAGGGCGATTAACCCCCAAATTACTCCCCCACAGTCCCAGGGAAGACAAAAAGCCACTTTATGAAAGGCTCCCTTGCCTGTGGGTTTGAGATAGGGATAAAGAGCGATCGCCATTACTTGCCCCCAACGTCCCCAAATTGGAGCTAAAATTAGAGCTAAGGCTCGATTATCGCTTAAATCCGTCAAAGCGGCGATTTTTAGCAGCAAAACCATGGTCACGGCCATGACTCCAAAGGCCCCAGTAACACTATCGGCCATGACCGCTAAACGGCGCTGGGGGTCGGTGACAGCTAAACCATCGGCCGTGTCACTAACTCCATCAAGGTGTAGTCCTCCCGTTAGATAAACCCAAACCCCCACAAGGACAACAGCACGAGTCAGGGGTGGCATTCCCAGACCAGCTAGAGTTAGATCGAGCAAAACCAGAATTAAACCCAAAAATAAGCCTACTAAGGGAATCCATCGGGCAATTCTGCCAAAATTAGGCCAGGCAATCGGAACCGGAATAATCGTGTAAAAAGCGATCGCACCTAAAAATGAGCGAATTTCTTGACAAATGAAGTTAAATATGGTAATCAATCCCTCCAAAATTAGATCCCAGTATGGCAGTTTTTCTCATAAAGATGAAGTATAACTTAATTTTGTATCGGCCACCCTGTGGGATTTTCAAAACATGAGAACGCCTATAATAATTCGACATAACACGCTTAGTTGTAATTTTATTAGGAAAAGTTCTTGCGATCGCTCTATAGGAGAGTAATATGCGGAAAGATTTTTTTTAAAATGTGTATTTGGCGTGAGCTCTGGAAAGTTTCCGTATATTATGCAGTTAGGTACGCAAGGAGTAACAATTAACAATGTTTAACCCCCTAGAACCTCTGTCAACGATATATGCAAGAATCCACGATTCCGTTGAGAAATGGAACGAACCGGCACAAGTTGCTAATCAGATAACAAATGTTGCAGAGCAAGTTGTTGATTTTCTCAATCAAGTTCCAGGTATGACAGAAGCCCACAGCAGAGATTTTAAGCAAGCTACACCTCGCTTTACCCTTCGTGATGGCTCTGTACTAAAAATCTATAAAAACCCTGTTGGAGTTCATCATGTGTTTATTGCTGATCGTGAGGGTAAAATGATCTTTGGTGGATTTGTTGGGTGGATTCATACTGAGGGCTTAAATCATGCCATAGCTGCAATTAAACGCGAGTTTACCTAACAAGCAGCTGTAGGGTGCGTTCCCTAATGTGGCTCCTACTGCTCCAGCGATCGATTTTTGGGGAACGCACCATGCAGATTAATTGCAGCTGTGGGTTTAAGTGCGATGCCGAAGGCACTGCGTAGCAGATCGCCGATCTGGTAGGGTGCGTTAATGAAATGTAACCCACCTTATCTAATGTTCAAAATCCGTGCGTTACGCTAACGCTAACACACGCTACATCATATCGATCGCCAAGATTAAGCCGTAGGGTGCGTTCCCTAATGTGGCTCCCACTGCTCCACTGATCGATTTTTGGGGAACGCACCATGCAGATTGATTGCAGCTGTGGGTTTAAGTGTGATGGCGAAGGCACTGCGTAGCAGTACGCTGATCCTGTCGGTTGGGTTGACAACTGTTACCCAACACCCTCAAAACCAAGATTAAATGCAGTAGGATAGACGTTGGATAGATTTTCTAGATTGCCGTGAGTGAAAGCGTCTATATTGAAACCAGTGTTATTGGTTATCTAACAGCAAGATCGACCAAAAACTTGATTGTTGCGGGGAATATCGAAACAACACGAGACTGGTGGCAAAATCGCCGTAATTATTTTGTTCTCTATATTTCACAGGTTGTTTTGGATGAAGTAGCCAAAGGAGATACTGAGATTGCTTTGAAACGATTGGAAATTCTCAATGAATTGCCCTTGGTTGAACTCAATCAGGCTGTACGCAACTTGGCAACCCAGTTTCTTATGCGAAGCAATCTTCCTGCCAAAGCTTCTGATGATGCGGTTCACATTGCTGCGGCGACTGTCCACGGGCTAGATTACTTGTTAACATGGAACTGTAAACATATTGCCAACGCTCAAATTCAGAGGAAGTTGGCAGAGATCAGTCTTGATTTGGGATACGAGTTACCCATAATTTGTACTCCTTACGAACTTTTAGGAGATTATAACGATGTGGCAAGATGACATTTTGGATGAAATTCATAAATTCCGAGAAGAACACGCTAAATCCTTTAACTACGATTTGGATGCAATGTTTGTAGATTGGCAAAAAAGACAAGCAGAAAGTGGCAGGCAGGTAGTCAGCTTACCACCAAAGCCAGGTCTAACAAGTCGTTGGAGCCGACCAAAACAGGATGAACCACAAGAATCTCAAATCTAATCGTGGCGGTTCAACTTAGCTGTTATTGCGATGGCGAAGGCACTGGGTAGCAGAGCGCATCGCCCCATAGGTTGGGTTGAGCGCAACAATACTGGGGCGAAAATAGCTCAATTCGCTTGAAAAAGCGCAACCTAACAACTACGACGGTTACTCTTTACCAATTCTACAATCTAAGGGTAAGGAGACCAGGGACCGATGACGGTTTCTCCTCGCTTCTCTTTCTCTGCTAATTCCAGGTTTAAGGTTAATAGTTTTTCTAAAATATCTTCGTCAGCTTGGAAGTGATAGGCTTCCATTACTAGCTTGTCTAATTTCTGATGGAGTTGATACAGTTGGCTACTGGGTTCGTTAAAGAATTGGTTATATAGTTTGGTGATTCCCCATTGTTTTTTCTCCATCTGTTGGCTGCGGTATTCGTGTAATTCCCCGGCGGTTTGACGGATTTTTTCGACAAGTTCCTGTGAAGGTTTCTGGGGAAAGGGGAAGGTTTCAAAACAGGTTGTATTGGTGTAGCGAGTTCTGTCTTCAAGAGTTGAACTTTGAGCTTTTACCCAGAGGCGATGTATTTTTGAGTTGAGAATTCCTAGAATATAGAAATCATCGGAGGCTATTACCATATTTGCTTCACAGGGAAGTATGGACACATCAACTGGAGAAAAAACAATATATTTAGCGATTTTGGGGATAGCAAAATAGCAAGATAGGACGGCTAAAGCTTTTCTCATTCCTGGTCTTGTTTCACCATATCTCCACCAATTTAATCGCCGTGTATTGCGCTTATTATTATCCCTTTCTGGTTTAACTCTTTCTTTAACTCTTGTAAAAGGTAAGATATATTCAGCAGCTTCCTCAAGAGCCATATTATTAAAATCAATAACCCAACTCTTTTGTTCAAAAAGGTTAATTAAATTTTTTCCATCTAACATAGGTTTGACAACTTGTTGATTTTTATGATCTAACTCAATCCATTTATTAGCTTCTTCTTCCGTTATGACAAATCCTTTTCCTGCTAATTGACAAGCTTCAAAAGAGAAATTATTATTAACTTTTATTTTTTCAGCATTATCTACTGATATTTCAGATTTCAATGCAGTAGATAATAAATTAACTGACAAATTATCTAGAAATAATTCTTTTGGTCTTTCTTTACTCCAATTAACAATACTGACATGAACATTAGCTTCACCAGACCAAGGCTGAGTTGAAATCGCTTCATGTATAAATCCACCTTGCTTAACCACATAATCTAAGCTTGCTTTTCTCCCAGAAACTTGTGATATTGAATTAGTACCAACTAAACCGGCTCTTCCTAATTCCCCAAGATTTTCCGCAGCTTTTCTAAACCAAAAAACACAAAAATCAGGTTGTCCTTGAACATCAGGAAATTTTTGATAAATTCTTTCTGCATACTCATCTCCTAGTTCTGTCCTTAACTTTTTACCTCCCAAAAATGGAGGATTACCGATAATTGCGTCCGCTTTTTGCCAATCGGTAAACAAAGCATCAGCACAAATAATATTACTATCCAAAGTATCCAAAGGTAAAGAAGCTTCCGTCAAATTAAACCTATCAATCGCCACCTTCCGGGCAATCATTAAAGTCACCCGCGCTAATTCTACAGCAAAAGGATTAATATCCATACCATAAAACTGTTTAGGCGTAACAAAACTAATCTGTAACTGCTCACTAGCAGAACGACG
>VYMA01000046.1_pt1 | contig 37090 bp, 27 predicted proteins | sample 5109851 | NCBI WGS metagenome assembly VYMA01 (sample SAMN12291814, study PRJNA351875) | freshwater metagenome | isolation source: freshwater lake | place: USA: Michigan, Wintergreen Lake | collected 2011-08-02
AAATCAAGAGTCGTAATGTTGTCCCTGTCGCCGAGAACAGCCCGACGAGCTGCGTCCTCGGCGGCAGCCACAACATCCGCAGTCGATAAGCCGACGGCGCAATTTGTCACGTTCGCCCAAGACCAGTTCCCATGAGAAAACCCGTTTAGACGACGTTCGATAGCCTGCCGGATGGATGCTGCATCTGGGAGTTCGTACGAAAGAACTAGGTCAAACCGCCTCAACACAGCCCGATCAAGTATTTCGGCGAGATTTGTCGTGGCAATTACAATGGATGGACCGGTATCTTCGTCTAAAAATTGCAAGAATGAGTTTAGCACCCTACGTGCTTCACCTACGTCATTCCCCTCACCTCTAGCCGCAGCCAACGCGTCAATCTCGTCGAACAGATAAACCCCGCGAGTTGTCTTTATGGCATCAAAGACCAACTTCAACTTCTGCGCGGTTTCCCCCATAAATTTTGTAATGAGGCCATGTAGCATAACCGAGAAGAGTGGAAACTGCAGCTCGCCTGCGAGACAGTGAGCAGTCATCGTTTTGCCAGTGCCGGGCGGGCCGGACAACAAAAGCCGCCTACGAGGTGTCAGACCCTTTTCCTCCAGCTTCTCCCTCATCCTTGTCTCAACTACTATTTGGGATAGCTCGTCTGCAATGGAGGAAGGCAATATGACACTGTTCAACCGCTCGCTGGGATAAGATGCGAACAAAAACTGGGCCAGATCTCCCCGAGGGGTGGCAATAGCTGTCAGGCTCGGCGCTCTTGAATGCTCCCGCTTTGGTAATTGCCCAGCGTTTGCCCACTGACGCAATTGCTCGGCCAAGCGGATATGGCCCTTCTGCTCTTCTGCAGCCGAAAGTTGCATTGCCAAATCGAAGAAGCGATCGGAGTCTCCCTCCGCGTGGCTTTTTACCAGGCCTATGAGTTGCTGTGCTGATGCCATTCGTAACATGTACCGTGAAATTGCTAACGATACACCCCCCAAATTGACTTCAGTGTAAGCCATGATGCGGCCCCAGGGTCAATGTTGTTGGAGAGCAATCTGCTTGGTGAGATTGCTTCTAACAGCAAGGATGCCAGCATTAAAAACTGATGGCTTATCTCAGCTCAGATCAAGACAGTCGACCTAAGCAAGATACTGTTGGAAAAGCAAAATAGGTTAAACACCTTCGCTACCGCAGCCATTCCCGAATTATGGCACCGTCTCTGTCATCTACAAATCTCACTGCGATTATCTCGCTGCTTAGATAACAGGATGCTTGAACCAATTCACGAGGATCACTGATCGTAGGAGCAGAATACCGACTTGCACACTGCACGAAGTCACCCGGTCGCCAAGGGACAGCTCGTGCAAGTATTACAACCTTCAAGTGGGAAACTAGCACCTTGGCCTTTTCAGGATCAATGTTGAAGCTATGAAGATAAGTACTATCCTCAATTCCAGGCCGGACCTTCTCCCCTTTTCTGGTTGCCCTCGACATAATCCCTCGGGTGGTTGTCATTTCAGTTACAACGCTTACCTGGACGCCGAAACCATTCTGTCTTAATCCGCCAGAAAAGGCTTCCTTAGAACTTGAGATATCTATCGCCGCAGTATCCGCATAAAAGTCGGTCTTGGGCTCATAACCCTCCCAATCTGGAGCCATCATAACCAAAGAATCGACGAAATATCTTAGTTCCAACGTCTTTTCGGCAAGACTATACTTCCATTTTGGGCCGGGCTCATATTCTGGAAGCTTTTGGGTAAAGGGTATCTCAACAAGCAAATTTAGACTGCTTGGGGGAGTTGCCACCGGATAGGAAAACGGATCCGCTGCTTGACCTTTGGCCTGCTGCGTATGTGGAAGATGACTATTCTCCAAAACATACGCATCAACTTCTTTATTTTTTAAAACAGAGCCTTGTGCACCTGTTTGAGCTTGCGATGCGCTAGAAAATAACAAAACAAAAACAAAGAAGCCATTCGCTATATAGCTAGGCAAAGCTTGTAAGACTGATCTCATAAGTTGGCTCCAAACATACAAACCATAATGTTGAACTTTTGAATGCTAATTTAATGTCGGGTTATCACAAGAGTTTAAAAAGCCACAAGTGATCACAGCGGCTCAATATCGCTATGACCGAAACTGGCGCTGGACTCGCTCAGAGTACGTCAAAGCCCTCAGCTTGGAATAGAAAAATAATGAACTGCGTCGTAGATCTTCAAGCCGTTGATAAAAATAGAAATATCGCTCGCGCGTATGCAATTGAGTTCGGCCAAGATCTCTTCGGAACATGGGTCATCCGGCGCCATTGGGGGCGAATTGGGACCCAAGGGCAATATCAGGAGCTCATCGTATCGTCCAAAGAAAGAGGCTTAAAACTAATCAGCCAATGGCTGAAAGACCGGGCTCGCGCTCCAGCTCGTATTGGGATCGCCTATCAAGTTGCAGCCAACCAAACCCTTGACCTGTGTGATCTTGATCGCAGAATCGGTTGACACGGTATATCGCACACGGGCACGGTAGATCACACACAACAATTGAAATCGCGATTCGGTAGAACGGACACAAAAGATGGCTGCCTCAGAGCAAATCGACCTGTTCCTGGACAGCATGATCGATGCCCCTCTGCGCGACGAGCAGGCCACACTCGAACATCCATTCTTTAGTCTTACCAAACGGCCACAGCGCGAGCCGATGATCTATGATCACGGAACAATTTCCATCCAGGTGAGCCCTGGACCTCGTGGGATTGCGACAATCTGGGATCGAGACGTCCTTATTTATTGCGCGAGCATCCTAAACGACCGCCTTGGACGAGGCTTGCCCCTCGAGCGGAAGATCCGCTTTGCCGCCCACGATTTTCTTAAACTGACCGGTCGTGGCAAAGGGCTTCAGGCCTACACACTATTTTTGGATGCCTTGGAGAGGCTAAACACGACCTCAGTCAAAACCACGATCGCCGCAGGCGACTCAACTGAACGACGCGGCTTCACTTGGATTTCGGCCTGGCGTGTCATCGAAGATACTCGACCAGATGGCACACGCCGAATGAGAGGCGTGGAGGTTGAACTCTGTGACTGGATGTATCGGGCGATTGTCCAAGACCGACGTGTTCTTTCAATCAATCCCCAGTATTTTCGACTTCATAGTGGCTTGGCCAGACGCCTCTATCAACTCGCCCGCAAACATTGCGGCCGGCAGCCCAATTGGAGCATTGGGCTGGTTCGTTTGGCTGAAAAAGTTGGTACCGCTCAGGATCTGCGCTTCTTCAAGCGAGACCTGAAGGCAATTATCGCCAAGGACGGTGTCCCTGATTACACCTTCACGATGACGCGCGATCCAAATGGCGAACTTGAAGCCGCGATGGCAGACCAAGGGATCGACATGAGCGATTTAAAGAACGACAGAATTCTAGTGGTCGTTACCCCAAAATTCGAGACCTCGAACCAAGGCGACGGTAAGCCAATTGGCATAGGAAAGCCGAAACGGGTACGAAAAGCGAAGGCAGACAATGAAGATTAGGTTCTAGAAAAGCGCCATTTTTCTTATCGGTATATCGCACACACAAATAGCTAGAATTAGGTGCCCTCCTCCCTCTCTAGGCGGCGAATTGAGCATGTGGAAATCCCGCTCACGCGTGACCTAGGGCGCATTTTCAAATCAGCGCTATTAGCTTCAGCAAATGACCGCAAATATACGGTATATCGCCCACAATAGGTTTAAGAGCCCGCTAATTCGATACGGTATATCACCCACAATTTGATCGGTATATCGCCCACAAAAACTCTGTAGAACGCCCACATGTTTTTCGGTATATCGCCCACACTTTTTCGGTATATCACACACAAGCATAGTCACATAACCATTTGAAAAATATCCCTTAAAAGCCATAGCTGAGAGGCGCTAACTTTATAACAGAATCTAACTATGCTAACCTAGAGATTGACCTGGCCATGAATGGCCGCTCCAATCTCAAAGTTAAAACTACGAAGCCCTGGCATTTTTAGGATCTAGTGCGAAGATCAGTTAAGCGCGGAGAAAGCTATGGAACTTACCAAAAAAGAACGACTTGGATTGATTTATCAATTGAAAATTCTTGAAGCTCTATATCCAGACGAACGCTCAGAATATGCTCAGAAAAGGAAGGCGTTGGAAAATGGTTATGAGCTGCATTACGACTGGTTACTCGAAGACATAAGTGTCGGATTAACCGCTGATCAATGCCAAGAAATTTTAGACGTCCTCGACATGTACCGCGCCATTACTTTCGGACTTCAACGCTTAGAGCGTGATCACCCCTTAAAGTCGGAGCGGTTAGCTAAATTTCACGGATTTGACGGCAACAATGAAGCCCATCTAATGGCATATGTCCGATATTTCATCATGGATCTGGAAAGATATGAAGAACTAAAGCCAGGACAATTTCCAACCTTCAACAGCCACACCCCCATGCTAGCAACATATCAAGAAATGCTGACGCGTTGGAACACAATCACGAACAAATATGAATTGTCAGAACAGGATATAGCTCGCGTCATAGGGGCAAATTGATGACCCTAACAGACTTCCTGACGTGGTTCAGTACCGTCGTGACACTTATCGGAACGGGGATAGCAATTTGGCAGGCGAGGCAAGCACGTACCGCGGCCAAAGAAGCCAAAAGAATGCGGGATGAAATAGCTCAACGGAGCCAAGACGGGGAACTTAGCAAGCTCAATGGACGTCTCATAGCGGCCTCACGTTCAATGGACAAATATGGGCCTGGCGCAGGTCCAAATGCTCGCAGAGGAGCATCAACTGAAAATGATGCCCAGATGGTTAGAGAGCTGACGGCGGAGTTAGCACGCCATCGCTCAATGTTAACGCAGCAAATAGGGGCTCCAATCGAGGAAACGATTTCTAAAATCAACAATAAACTTAACGACTTTGCCGCCAGCTCAAATGAGGCAGACCGGCTGAGAAACGGCCGCGAAATATACAATGAGTTGCTCGAGTTAGAAGGTAACCTCAAGGCTACGCTCGACGAAAAATTGTTTCGTTGAAAAGCGGAGACAAGGCCAAGGCTGTGTTCAAGGAAGATAACTTTCTGGAGCAAGTCTATGTCTGAAACCCATCTTGGAGCCGCGATGGCCGGCGGCAATCCAACGGACGGCCGAAACGATCATGACCTCTATGAAACCCCGCCTGCGGCGACCCTTGCCCTCGTCAATTGGCTAGGCCCTGCCCTGCCCGCTCAAGTCTGGGAAATCGCCTGCGGCAATCATCATATCACCCGCGTCTTGCGCGCCCATGGTTGTGAAGTCTTTGAAAATGACCTCATCGACCGCGGTGATCACGTTGTATCGGATTATCTGGCGTCGGCGGCGGCTGACGCCCCTTTCTCGCCGCTTGCCATCATCACCAATCCACCCTGGGATCAGGCCTCAGCCTTCATCAAGCATAGCCTTCTCATCCATCGGCCGCGATTTATGGCGCTCCTCCTCAAAGCCCAATTTTTCCATAATCGCTCGGGCGTTAAACTAAGCGCCAACCCGCTCTCGCGGCCAACCCACACATTGCCTGTGTCTTTCCGTCTCGATTTTAAACGTCGAGGAAATCCCGCCATGGATTGCACCTGGTTCCTCTGGGCACCCGATCTTGTCGAGACCCATCCTCGCTTTGAAGCCCTCGCCCGTCCCGTCTGATGCCCTTATGCAGCCTGCGCGACCATGCCGGGTTGCCTCATATCCCGGCACCAAATCAAAAACTCAGTGAGGTCGTGTAATGCCGCCGGCCCAATCCCCTCAAACTCATGGCCCTGTGGGCCGCTCCGACGGGTCAATTCTCCAAGATTGCTCATTGCCTGGAATAGCTCGGTAAAATCAAACAGGGGCCGGAATTCCTTGGCAGCCTCTTCAAGATCGTGCTGAAAAATCCAGTGGCCGTGATTGTGCTGAATATCCCGACACGTCCACTCAAATAGTGTCTCGATCCGATTGCGGAACGCAGACTGCCTCACCCAGTCTTCCCTGCGTACCAAAACCGACTGGATGACCGCCACATGCGTCGACACAGGACGCACCAAAGGATGACGCCACTGGCAGAAATCATCCTGCTCGCGTGAAACTTGCCGACACGCGTCAACAACTTCCAAAAACTCCCCTCGACAGCGTGCTCCCACGGCCGTACCGCTTTTTAAAGCTCTGTAGGGAATCTCAAGGATCTGTCTCAAGCTGATCAAGCCCTCGATATGTCCCTGAAAGGCCCTGTTCGCCCGTTCACTCATCCGAAAAGCACGAACCGGCACATCGAGCCAAGTGCTTGCGCTATCTTCTTTTAAGATCTCGTCGCAGGCCCTGTGCCACGCAAACTCCATGTCCCTAGGCCGCCATTCGCCAGGCTCGTTTCTCCGTCTCAATTTGTAAATGCTTTGACCGAAGGTCTTGTTCTGAACCTGCTCGAATAGCCATCTGGTAAGACCCGCCAGTCGGGCGCCGCCGAGGCGTTGATAGATCTCCGAGTGGAAAACCTCTTCGCCCTTTTGCCTGGCCAAATCTTCAATCGTTGGAAGTTCCTGTCCAATCACGGCCATGCTTTGGGGTAAAACCGGGGCCAAGGGTAACGCTAAGTCTTCAGGATTTAAGCGGGCCAGTTTCTCGCTGAAATGATCGAACTCCCGCTGGAGTCTTTGAATAACCCATTTTTGTTCCGCCAATAAAAAATCCTCCAATAGTCCCAAGGCCATTCTGGCCTCTGAATCGTCCAGTCAAGCTCGCAAAATCCAGATGCGATGAGCCAACTCTAGCCTTACGCATGGGTTTTTGCGGGCGTCCCCGGCGCAAGCCGGGTCGGGCTCTATTCGCGCCAAAAGCGCTCACCGAGCCAGCTGCGCCGTCTGGGCCCTTCGGGTGACGATCCCTGACGCAGGTTACCACAAGCTGCGAATAAGGAGCCAAAATATCTCACCGGATTTATTGAGTGATCGAAACCCTTCCAGCGACTTTTGCGATGGCTGTTCGCCATTAAAGCGCTGGCTGCCTGCCAGCAAATTGCTGGCTGTCTGCTGGCACAATGCTGGCTGCTCGCCATCACATTGCTGGCTGCGTGCCAGCGATGCGCTGGCTGTCTGCCATTTTTGAATGCTTTTAGCGAACGGTATCAATAAACATGCGTATTCTCAGCTGCCTGCGAGGCCCTGCATAGAGTGCGTTACGTACGACCACGAAGCCCAAAGGGCGCAGGACTGGATATTGTGTGTGGACCATATGGCTTAAGTTTTTCAAGTTCTTTTGTGTCTGATCTCAATTTTGACCACCAAAATTAATGACTTGTTAAGCCAAATTGCAAGATTGAACGAAACATCGCAAAGATATGCTCAAATTCCTTCAATTGGCCTTCGCCGACTGCAAAAGGATGAAAACGTGGTACAAGATAACTATAGCTCTGAAGCAAGCCGCATCGGCGCTTTAGCGCAAGCAGGCGAGGAAATGGTCGAACGGCTCCGGCGTACAGCCTTTCTTCCAGGCGCGAGGAAGGGCTTACAAGTTCGTTTTGGGATAGCCGAAGCAGCTGAACTTTTGGGGTGCTCCACAAATCGCATCAGGATGGCAGAGCAGGATGGCCGACTTCCCCCAGCACCTGAAAGCGAGACCGGGCGAAGATTGGGATATGATATCTCGGCGCTGTTGAATATGCGGGAGGTCTTAGGTGCGTCCCCACGGAGGCGCGAGCAGGACCCACCCGCAATCATCGCGGTTCAGAATTTCAAAGGCGGCGTTGGAAAGTCCACCCTGACAACTCACTTGGCGCATTATTTGGGTATTGCAGGCTATAGAGTGTTGGTTGTGGATTGTGACAGTCAAGCTACAACAACTACACTTTTTGGCTTCAATCCTCATTTCGCGATCCGACAAGAAGAAACGCTCTACCCCTATTTGGCACTGGAGCCGACAGAGGATGATTTAGCCTATGCGGTTAAGGCAACGGTCTGGCCCAATGTTGATCTCATTCCCTCAAATCTGCAGTTGTTCGACGTTGAATATGAACTCGCAGCCGCAGGTTCGCGTGGTGGAAGCGTGCTACCTGCCCGGTTTCGCAAACTGCGCGAAGGGTTGGCTAAGTTGGCGCGGAACTACGATGTGGTGATCCTCGACCCACCCCCTGCCCTCGGGACGATTTCGTTAGCGGTTATGCAAGCAGCCAATGCGCTTCTGGTACCACTAGCGGCAACCACGCCCGATTTTTGTTCTACTGTCCAGTTTTTATCGATGATGGATCAAGTCCTGGAGCAATTAAGTGGCGCCGGCATCGAAGTTGATTATGATTTTGTGCGCCTGATGTGTTCGAAGTTTGACGCTAACGATCCTAGCCACTCAATGGTACAAAAAGTGATGGAGCAAGCGTTTGGCCCTGCCCTACTCCCAGTTTCGTTGCTAGAGTCGGCAGAGATCAGCCACGCGGCATTGCGGATGATGACTGTCTATGAGCTTGAACGGCCTGTCGGGACGCCAAAGACCCATAAGCGATGTCGTCAGAATCTGGATGAGGCGTTTGCACAAGTCGAACAGCTAATTAGGCGGCGCTGGGGCCGTGCTTCGGCAAGCAACCCTGCTCTTCTAATGGGGGCCGAATAATGGCCATACCGAGCACTACCTTCCCACTAAGGACTATACTGAGTGCCCTTGTTCCCGGCGCTGTTCGGTATGGCTTAGCCTTATCATACTGGAGCATACTGGCCGAAGGAGTGTTTCTGCCCTTCCCTCCCCCCATCCCCGCAACTTCGGACTTGGATTAACGCAATGTCAAAACGTCAGCTTGATTACCTCAATGAGCTTTTAAGCACGCCCACTGAGGCAAATCCGGTCGATACGGAGCATGCATCGGTCGATCAAGCATCTGAACATCAGCACGCAAAGCGTGGCAGCACTCTGTTGTCTCGTGATAACGCGCTAGCCAAAATCGCTTCTGGAGACGTGCGCCAGATTACGCAACTGCTGCTTGATCCAAGCAGAGTGCGGGTGTGGTCTGGAAATGCACGGTATCAAGCGGGGCTCAATGAAGCAAATTGCCGGGATTTGATCGACGCAATTTTATCAGAGGGCGGCCAGAAAGTTCCCGCGATTGTTCGCCGTGTAGAAGGAGATTCTACTTACGACTATGAGGTGATCGCCGGCACGCGGCGGCATTGGGCGATTTCTTGGCTTCGTAGAAACTCATGGCCGGATATGATGTTCCTTGCGCAGGTCCATGTCCTCGATGACGAGAGCGCGTTTCGACTTGCCGACGTTGAAAACCGCGCACGCCGTGATGTGTCTGATTTTGAACGCGCACAGAATTATCTTCAGGCACTTTCCGGCTACTATGGCGGAAAGCAGAAACGCATGGCTGAACGATTGCGCGTTTCTGAAGGCTGGCTCTCAAAAATGTTGAAGGTGGCATCGTTACCTGAATGGGCGGTAGCGGCCTTTTCTGAGCGTGGGGATATCCAGCTAAAGACTGTTTACCCTTTAGCCCAGTTTCTAGACCTGTTAGATAGGCAAGGTGATACAAGTGGCCTTTCCAAAGTTAGGACTACAGCAGGAGAAATTCGCGCGGAACAAGCTAATCGCGTTGAACAAGGGCTTCCGCCAATAGGAGCTAGCGACGTCGTGAAGGCGCTGATGTCTGCAGGGCAAGGTGCTGAACAAGGCGAATTGCTGTTTGAGGCCGACTCGAAGCACGGTCGAAAAGCGCTGTCAGTGTTGTCCTCCAATCGCAACGGAATCACGCTGCGTCTGCATAACGGATCGGGGGCGGGTGAAGCGGAAGTATTGGATTTGGTAAAGGCGGCGCTTGCCGCGCTGGACGCCAAGGGCAGGGGCCTTGCGCGATAAATGTGAGATAGAACGCATGGGCAGAGCAAAAAATTTCCCCGGGGAAATCATCGTTCAATTAGAGTTTAGTCGAAATTGGGACGACACCATTCTTTCCCTGGGGAAACCCTTTACCTCTATACCTTTGGGGCCAAACCAATGATGCGCGTAAAGCCCGTGGCACCACCAGAACAAATCGACCTATTTCTACCGTATTTGTCAGACCTTTCATTGCGCGATCAGCGCGAAATGATGGAACGCCCCTTCTTTAGTCTTGCCAAATCAAAGCGGATCAAGCCCATCGATTACACGTCACCTGACGGCAAAATCTGGGTACATGTTTCAGCCAACCCAGATTATGGAATGGCGACAATATGGGATGCAGATATCTTAATCTACTGCGCCAGTATCTTAAACGACATGAAGGGCAGGGGGGTAAATGATATCCCTCGCGTTATAAACATAATGCCATATGACTTGTTGCGCGCGATCGGCAGACCCACGACCGGAAGGGCGTACGAATTGCTAGCGGGGTCTCTTGATCGCCTTCAATCAACGACCGTCAAAACCAATATCCGCGCTGACCAAAGACGCGAAGCTACATTTTCTTGGGTTGATAGCTGGAGCCAGTTTGTTGATGAAAGAACCGAGCGCTCTCGTGGAATGCAACTGGCTCTTTCTAGCTGGTTCTACGATGGCGTTCTGATGAATGGCGGTGTTCTTGCTATCGACCGTGCTTATTTCAATATCACAGGTGGCCGCGAGCGTTGGCTATACAAAGTTGCACGCAAGCATGCCGGAGGAGCAGGGGAGGGGGGCTTTGCAATTGCTCTCCCAACTTTGTTCGAGAAGTCTGGTGCGGAAGGGCCGTATCGACGTTTCAAGTTTGAAATTACGGTGATCGCTAAACGCAATGAGATCCCCGGCTATAACTTGGCTCTCGAAAATGCTGTGAATGCTAAAGAACCACTACTCCGCATGACACGGATCGTCGACAAGCGGCCTCAAGCAACTCCAGACTCGCAGGACATACAGCGGACAACAAGCCCAAAGACGACAGACGCCAAAGCTAACACGAAACCAAAACCCTTCTCACAGGGTATGACAGAACGCGAAGCTGCGGGGTACATAACGGACGAAACGCTTACGTATGTTCGCGCCCATTTTCGTGGTTGGGACTTCCATGCTCTGCACGAGGATTTCAGGACCTGGCTGAAAGACGATGAGGCACGAACCCCAGCCAATTACCAGAAGGCTTTCATTGGCTATGTGAAACGATACCACGAACGCAATCGGTTCACACTTTAATTTGAGAATACTTGGGACGCTAATAGCTGTCGCGTTCTCGAAGTGACGACTTGCCGCGAACTAGGAGTGTGTCGACCGACTCGACGAAGCGTCCAAACATCCCGTTTGAAGGGATTATGCGAATCAGACTCCCAAACTCGTTCAAAATACCCAGCCATCAACCAAGCTGTCGACACTTTAGGAACGAATATATCCGACCAACGACATTTCAGGAACAATCACGCGATCCTTCGAGAACAAAAGTGCCGACACTTCGCGAACAATTTCACGACACAACAGGAACCTCAGGGAAAAATTATTTTCTAAATTACAATATCTTATGCTGACTTTTTCAGCACTTAACTTATATAACAACACCCTAAAATTTAAACGATAACCGATTTTATACAAATTGATAAATAGACGAAGATCTGGAACTATTTGGTTGCTAATAACAGGCTAGGTAAGCCGCAAACCGCTCTAAGCCCTACTCGAAACCTCAAGGTGGTGGCAGCAGGAGGACCATCAGCTTGGAGCAGCAGACAGTTCTGCCATTCATCACTGGTGTTATAAGGCACCAACTACCGCGCCGACTTCCACAAAAGGCGGTCAGTTTTGGACTGAACGGCGATCGACTGATACAGAAAAGCGACCACCAATCCTCTGGAAATGTAACATGCTCACAGCCGTCGATTCGCGGCCCACATCGCAGACCACGGTAAACCGGATCATACCTGCAAAAATCAATTTTCAAGTTTGGCTATGGTCTGCTTAGCGCCAAACTAGGTCAATAGCCGGCAGTTCACCGAACCCCGAAAGCGGACATTCATTGGTTGGCGGGGTTGTTGCTCCTCAAATCGGTCGAACATCCTGCAGCTTCAAGGCTGATCCCGCGCTGGACCGGCATAGGTGCCCCGCTCAAATTTGATGGTTCCCACTGGGCTATCTCAACAAAGTGGTGGTGTCAGTGACTTCGGCATTGACCACTTTAACGCGTGTGAAAACAATATTATGACGTTTCAGCGTCTCAAGATCGGCTTTAACCGGACCGGTTACAAAAATTCTCCGCCGGGTGATGTATCGCCTGTCACGCCATACTTTGCTTTGCCCAAGACTCCGCGACGAGTACGCCAAGCAATTGTCACGCGTCTCGATAAAGAATCTAGGCTCGGTTAACTCTTGGAAGATTTTCGGATCATCCCATTTGCCAATTGATTGTTCAATGACGACCCCATCAACCAATCCCATCACGTGGAGTATATAAAACTGAACACTTTCAGTTTTTGAATGGATCGTTACGGGAATATATTTATGGACGTTGGGCTCGTGCTTTTCGATGATCGCCCTAAAATCTTCACTGATATAAAAATTGTCAAATCTCATAAAGCACTGTCGGATGCTGTTAGCAATTCGCTTGGCGCGAAGTTCCAATACGAAATCAGGCGGCCCCCATGTACTTTCGCGGCCATTATTGACGTCCCCAATGGCCGAACGCCCTGCAGTATCCCAATTATCGTCGATAAAGACTGCAGCCTGTTGGAAGCCGTCCTGAATATACCAGACTTCCTTTTCAAGGTCCTCTTGGCTGACCTTTCGCTTTGTCGCCATTGTTGCCGTCCCCCAAATGCCGCTTAGCGCCGTCCAACGAGCACTTTTGAATATTCAATGTTCTTCAGCTTGATTGCATCCAAGCGCTTCTTTAGTGCATCGGAGATGAACCAGTCACCGTAATAGTCTGGAGCAACCCAAAAATGGTGCCCTTGAATTAATGTTTCATCAGCCACCAAGACCGAATCTCGAAAGTCTGGTTCTAGTTTAAGCTTGTTTGTGTATTGGCTGATGGCCTTATGCGCCGTGCTTTGCTCGATGATCAGCGTGTTATAAAGATGAACTCGCGGATTGAAGCTGTAGTAGGTCATTTCTGAAGGGCGACCGTCTTTATAGCGCACATCTACCGGTTCAGAGAATTGATGGAGACCTGGTTCAAACTCTTCCAAAACAGCTCGAAAGCGATCACTTACGCCACAAAAACTCCCTAGATTAATCATATCAGGAAACACCTTTTTAGGCGTGCGGTGAATGGCTGATTGTACAAACAGCTCAGGAGGGGCAAAGCCAGGCATCGCGGTTGTACCAGGTATCAGCGGCAGATTTGCCTCTTCGTGCAATTTTTTGCGCAAAGCCCAAGTCTCTGGCTTACAATCAAACGCCGTCGAATACTGGACAGAGTTTTTTACCCGCGCAAACCAAACCATCACCCCAATCCTTCTTGGTAATCCCTGGGTGGGCGTAATCGTTTCCCCACAGGCCAGCGCATTTGCGAATTCAATGGCTCAATAGTTAGCATGATGAGGTGAATATTTGCCTTATGGAATCTCTCGCGGAACATCGCGACGCCAAGTGTGATCTAGGGCTGCATCGGTAGCGCGGGCTTCACAGAACGTCCGCTTTCGCCGCTTACGCCCCCCAAAGCAGACCATCCGCTTTCGGCCAATAGTCGCCGAAATTCGGTCAGCCCCAAATGCGTCAGGGGTTGCCGCTTAGGGCGGGTTCGGGGTTCTATGAAGTCGGACCTGCGCGTTCGACAGAAGTGGAAATGGCACTACGATGACAGCAAGCGCTCTTTACGCTACCTAAGCCAGCAGTGTCGTTCCCGGCCTCCCTTCTGGGCCTGCATTTTGCAGGCTTCAGCCAGTGAAAGCCCTTCCACCCAGTCGCTATGATTAGTGAACCTTGCCTATGTCGCCGCTGCTCCTTCTTGCGATCCTCGTTTCGGCCAGCCTAGCGATATGGGCAGTTGTAAGGACGCTGCCATTCGGCCCCTGGGCACCGGCGCTAACAGTGCTTGTTGGTGGCGGGAGTCTGCTGGCGGCGGGCTTGGTTCCCGCAGAGGTCTTGGGTTTCGCATGGCCGACCGGATTGGACCCCATGAGCTTTGCGGCTCTCACGGCCCTGACACTGGTGGCGGCCCAGCCCCCTAATTTTCTTGCAGGAGCTGTGGTTCTGTTGATCCGCGGTCGATTACCGCCGAAGCAGCGGATCTATACTGCGATGGTCAAAGGCGGACCGCTGCGGTTTGTCTCGGTGCAGACGTTCGCTGTTCCTCCGATGGCATTCTTGGAGGAGCTAGCATTTCGCGCAATTCTCCTTGGCGTTGGTCTATCAGGTGACAGCCATCCGCTCTGGGTCGCGTCTCTGGTGGTTATTGCCGCAGCGCTGCCATTTGCGGCCGGTCATGTACGCGGCGGCGAGATTCAAATGCTCGGAACCTTCCTGAGCGGCATTGTCTACGGTGTTTCATTCATCGTGGCAGATACGATCTGGGTCCCGGTAGCAGCCCATATCCTGCACAACTGGTTTTGGCTGGCCGTGTTACGCCAACGATACCTGGCCGAGACCACCGCCTCGAACGGAGGGCCTCAAGCCTGAAATGCAATAATAGTATGGTAGTGCAGCGGCGGCCTGAACTGGACCGCCTATACGAGGGACACGTTCGCGTTTTGGGCATAGGCGCAATAGGCTGGGATTCATGCTTGGAAGCATTCTGATGGCCGGTAGTTCGACCTCCGCTTTCGCCGCCACACACCTCCAAGCCAGACCATCCGCTTTCGGCCATACTCGGCCAAAACAAGAGCAAGCTTCCCGTTCATAAAATCAAAACCGCGCTAGCCTTATAGCCATCAAAAATTGTCCCATTCAGGAAGCAAGACTGGCGACTTACGACGACTTGCATTGCCCAAAAATGGACGACTTAAAGCAAGTCATGGGGTGTGTAAGATAACTTGTCTAAAATTACATATAATCAATAGGATAAACAAACTGACGACTTGGGTCCTTTTATCTTGCCGCGCGATATAAAAAAAAAGCGACTTACATTTCCCTGTCGCCATTCAATCATCGCCATTTTCAAGCCCGACTCATTTTCACGCAAAGCCAGTAATGCCGGCAAGTAAGGGGAGACCTAAATAAGCGCGGTTGCCGGGCATAATCAGCTGCGCCCATCGCTCAGGCAGTTATTAGCAATGTAGGCTCGCGGATAGGTAATCGGCGCTCACAGCCCCATAAATGACCGCTGAGACGTGATTCAGGCTGAGGCTAAAGCTTGGGCCTTTAGAGCGGCAAGGGCATTGAGGCGGGTGCTAATGGCCTATGGCGGCGCAGTTTTGGTTGAGGGCCTCGCGGTTTGGACAGTGACGCTGGCAGGGGGCTCTTTGCCAAACCCGCTCAACATCCGGCAGCACTAAAGTTTGACTCCCCGACACATGCAAGCAAACTTGAATGGTGAGCTTTCAAGAACCACGCGCCCATTGCCGAGTGCGCTATCCATCCTTCACAACCATAGCCCTTGCCATCGTCGGGGCCTGATTAGCAGTATCAGCGACCGGTGCTCGCCATTTTAAGCACCCGCTATTTTGGGGAACAATATTGGCTCTTGGACTTGGTTTGATTGCAGGGGCCGTAGTCAGTTTCCTGAATCATCCTCGCTGCCGCCGTTCGAGTGCCCGTACCTGAATTATGAGGCTTTTAAGGCCTATGTTTGTTTCGTTTTGTGGCGATCTGTTTCTAAGTGGGATCAGAAGGGGAACTGGGGAGATATGAGAGAGTGATAGGCAAGATAAAGGAGGTTTTGCGCTGCTTTATCCCACTGATATTTTTGGTAAAATAGTGAATCTGATCGCCCCTCATGAATTGCCATGAATTACTGCGCTAATGGCCGGTTTGAAGGGCATCTCGCACCGCCATTTGGGAGTTCCGACCATGGCTTATGGCAGGCAGGATCACGGTGATCGCGGTAGCAGATGCGAGCCGGTCTTCACGCTTCAGGAGCGACTGAACCTGCGCCTAGCGAGTCATAAGGCCGAGGCGCAGGCTCGCTTGCCCGTTGATTTCAAAGCTGATGGCTTGTGCGGGTCTCTCTCGCCCGCGAGCTTGCCCGTGCAAACGGGCAGGGGGCTCCTTTAAAGACTCGGCCGGCTTCCAAAAGCGATAATCTATCAGCTGGAGAAGTTACTGCGTCATCCTGTAGGCTCCCAACGGAGCCATCGAGAGGAGTATTATCTCGCCAATGCCAACCATTGCACTCGCCAAGAAACACTTGAGAAAGTTAATGCGGGTTTTGGATAAACGAGAAAGCAGTAACGAGGCCAAAAATCCTCTCATCAAAAACCCAATTCGTCGAGCCCACACCCTATAAGAATCCCTGCGCCCTTTGGGCTTTGTGGTCGTACGTAACGCACTCCATGCAGGGCCTTGCAGGCGGCTGAAAACAATCAATTTTTGAAAGAAAAAAATGCAGAACTATTGCCGTGCGGCACACCGCCGCTCATTTAGCGGCATACCGCCGTCTATTTTGCGTCATACCGCCGTCTAAGGTGCGGCACACCGCCGTCAATTTCGCGTCACACCGCCAGCAGTTTTGCGTCACACCGTCATCGCAAAAATCGCTAGGAAGGTTCGGTCACTCAACAAAATGATTGAGATACTTCGGCTCTCCATTGGCAACTTGGCATAAAAAAAACCACCTGAATGGTGGTCGTTCTTGTTTGTATGAAGACCTATTCCCTCGAGCTAATGGCAGCCCAAATTGTCGCGACCATCAGTCCTATCGTCCAGACGCAAATCCCTATGAGGAGAGTGACAGCGTTGTATTCTGCTATGTCAGTCACTTCGAGTGCTCCCAGTTTGGGCTGGATTGTAACCTATTTCTCGCATGGCATGAATTGAAATACGGCGCAGCTGTCGAAATCATGACAACGGCAGGATCAAAGTCAAGTTGGTCATGCGCGCTTAGATCTTGAGCGGTTCTAAACCAAAACCACGCTTGGCCGTGCGATGCTTCGCCCAATGGCCTTCTCTGTCCTGTACACGGACAACCAAATTAGTGAGCGCTTCCGTTCAAGATTGCACCCGACCCGCAAGCGCGGGAAGCGCCGTGGCAGGCCGAGGGCAGTTTCTCATGAGGTTGGGTGAACAACAAAGTGGACTTTGACGCGACTATTTTCTGACCAGCATTGCAACCGTCAGATGGATTTGCGGACGTCAGAAAGGAATGTCGTCATCTAGAGCCTCGACAAATTTCTTACGAGGCGGGGCCGGTCTTGTTATAGGATCGCTCGGTAGTACCTCATCCATATCGTCTGCTTTGATCTCATGTGCTCGTGCGATAAGGCTGTTGTAGCGCTTGTCGGTAATAGATGGATTTTTCGCTTCTCGATGACGGCGGATAGCATGATAGGGGTTTAAAAGCAGGATGTATGTGATGTCACCATTGGCTCCAGGCTTGAAGTCGATGAAACCAAGGCTTTGTAGATCACGCATCCTTTCGCGCCATGTTCGTACTGCCCGCTCACCTTCGAAGCCGCATGCAAAGGCAAGGGCTTGCTCATTCTTCACCTCGAAGAACACTTCGTCCATAACCTGACACCATAGAACGAGGTAAGCGCTGGAAACGCGCTTTCCCTTGCCTGTCAGGGCGTCCATGATCGACATGATGAGCGGTAAGGTGCGGGGTATAGTGGCAAAGCCATCACGTTCCTTTCTGAGCCACAAATCGGTATCTGTAATTTGCGGCCAGAGCTTTTGGCGAAGTTCAATTTGCTTTTCAACGATGGCTTTGTTTCTGGCTCTAGACATAGTAAAATGACCTTTCTAAAAAAGAGACGGGTGCGAGCTTGGACTCCCGCACCCTCGTCCGCTGATGCTGGTAAGGCCTTGGTGGGGGCCAGCGAGAGATTGGTGCCTCTCGCCGCCCCTATCCTTCTTTGGACGTGCTATTAGGATAGCGTTTTAGGGATATTTATGCACGGACGTTGATTGCGCGGCCCCGCCGAAAAAGTCTAAGAAATCGGCGGACTAATACTTCAGGTGGTGACTTTTCGCGCGAATTCAATATGCCAAACTGCGCAGCTGCGCGGCACATGCTCTGCAGGTAACTGAAGACAAAAAGTAATTTTGGAAAAAGATGGTGGTGCGGTGGCGCGGTGGCGCGGTGGCGATGTGGTGTTAGTGCTCGGTGACAGCGCGCCCTCCCTCCCTCCTGCGGACCGCCGACGGTTGACCTGATTTGAGGCCTAGTCAGTGGTAGATGATTCGGGATTGCGTACCCGGCAATCACTGCCTGGTCCACCGTCCCGAAATAACTGTTCGCCCTACAACAGACTGACCAGACCGGCGCATATGTCTCCCCAAGGCTGGACGCAACCCGCGAACTTGGCAAGCGGCGGAATTCCTGACCTTAGCCCTTCGGCTCTCGCTTGATTTGAAGAATGACCAGAGAACAGATTGGACGATTTGGAAACGCTCACTTACCATGAATCGAAAGCGCGCTGGCAGTTCAAATACTCGTAACGTAGGCTACTATTTGGCTGAAAGTATATCGATCACTTGCTTTGCCGATAGTCGAACGCCAATGAGTTTAGCCCGCATTGGCTCAAATCGTTCGTACATTTTCAAGTACCGGCCGAGGACGGGGCTATGAGAATTTAGATGCCTTCCTTCAAAATGTTGGAAGCGCTTCAATTCGTCGATAAAAAATCGCGCTATGTTGAGGTGCTCAATTTCATTGTTGCCGTCAAATCCAATGAACTTGCCAGTAGTTAGCTTCTTCTCTGATGATTCAAATTCTCGTTGTTCATCCGAATTGAAAGAGGTTATCGCATCCTCGATGAACATCCACATATCCAGAATATTGATAACATCGTTGACAGTTGCACGGGTTACAGTGTGCCCATGAAGTAGGCCATTTAGCTCATCATGAAGGGCCCAGCTGTGGCCCCCGTATAAGCAGTTCATGACGAAAGACGGATCAATTTCACCTTTAGGCATGTTTAGAAATTTTTGGATATCAGCGAGCATCGCAATTGTTAAACGCTCACCGTCAGATATGCTGACTTCCTCCGAGCTCAAGGCGTTTTCAATGAGACGTCTAACAGCCTCTGCACGTGAAATTGGTTCGCGCACATTGTTATGCCGCCACGAGTCAATTCGATCGAGGGTTACTTCGTCTAGACGCATTTCAAAGCGCTCGGATTTCAATGTCATGTTACGCACCTTTTAAAAATGACGGCGTGAGCTCGTATTGTACGTAACTTTAACGGTTAATCAAGCGAATCATTTCCGATTGCGATTTGCTCAAGACTTGGTATCGAATGGTTCTTGAACCTGACGGATTGAACAGACAAACAGCAGCGGTCTGAGACTATCACAGCGCCATTTCGTGATCTGTGAATGCTGACGCTTTCTAACTCCTGAAAACTAACCCGTAGACCGCACCAACTGCCTGTACATCAACTTTCAAGTTTGGATTTACGACTGCCTTGTGCCGCGGGTGGGCGCTTGAGGGCAATCTCCTGATCCCCAAATGCCGACATTTATGGTGCCGCCCATTGGTCCAACCTGTCTCTGAACGCCTTACAAACGCTCGGCTCGGTTCTACGGGCCTGAATCACCACCCCGCGCCGACTTCCTTTATCAATCCACGGTAATTAGCTACCGCTGTGACTTGGGGTTCTCAGGTAGGCGCTAGGCAAACGCGAACCAAGCTGGCAGATAGATGCCTATGAACCTTTTCAATCGCAAGACTCTTAAACGCTTTATAAGGCCTGCGTCGCTCCCGTCTGCCCATTTAGCACTGCTTGAGAGTTGGTCAGAAATGATTGGGTCTGGCCGTGTATACGGCTTAAAGGAAGTCGCCTTGCATGGTGAATTTACGGCGAAGATAATTCAAGGCGTTCTTGGCTACCACGGTCCCTCGGGCGGTGCCGAATATACCGTTGCGACAGAGCAGGCGATCTTACAGGGCAGCGTTGATTTGGCTCTTGGCCGGTTTGGCATTGGCAACGCTGAGATTCTCGCCCCGCTCGAATTGAAGGGGGCGAAAACCAAAGACCTAGACGCAATCATGCCGGGGCGGAACAAGACCCCCGTCCAACAGGCATGGGAATACGCCATGAACGCGCGGGGCGTAAAATGGGTACTAGTCTCGAATATGATTGAGCTGCGTCTCTATGGCTTTGGCGAAGGGACCAACGCCTATGAAACTTTCCAGCTCGACCGGCTGACCGATCCAGGTGAATACGCCCGTTTCATGCTGCTACTTTCAGCCGATAGCCTGCTGTCAGGCCGCACACTCGATCTGCTGAAGCAAAGCCGCGCTGAAGACAAAGACATAACCAACAGCTTATATCAGGACTACAAAGCCCTTCGCTTTAAGTTGATTGGGGCAGTCAATGAGGCAGACCCAACCATTGCTGCTTTGGATGCAATCGCCGTCGCGCAAAAAATTCTTGACCGGGTGCTGTTCATCGCATTTGCAGAGGACACCGGCCTTCTGCCCGACAACACCCTGTCACAGGCTTTTATTACCCGTGACCCTTACAATCCCCGTCCGGTCTGGGACAATTTCTGTGGTCTGTTCAATGCAATCGACAAGGGCAGCGATACTCTGAAGATTCCGCGCTACAACGGGGGCCTTTTCCACCAAGACGACACGATCAATTCGCTGGTTTTGCATGATGACGTATGTGAAGGTTTCAAAGCCCTAGGCGAATACGACTTCGCGTCCGAAGTGTCCGTCACTGTCTTGGGCCATATCTTCGAACAATCAATCGCTGACGTCGAGCGCCTTCAAGCGCAAGCGCGGGGCGAAGAAACCGAAGAAGCGAAAGCCAGCGGCACCACCGGGCGGCGCAAGCGTGACGGGGTGGTCTACACCCCCGACTATATCGCCCGCTTCATCGTGGCCGAAACCTTGGGCGCACACCTCGAAGAAGCCTTCTCCGAAATCCTGCGCGCCAATGCCAAGGCCGGGGCAGATCTGTCCGACTATGCCGCCATCGAATGGCGCAGGAAGACAGCCGAACTTGAAGCATGGCAAGCATATCGGGACCGGCTGAAATCCCTGCGCATTGTAGATCCCGCCTGCGGATCAGGCGTGTTCCTTATCATGGCGTTCGACTTCCTGAAGGCCGAGTTGGGGCGGGTGAATGACAAGATTGCAGACCTCAAAGGCGAAAGGCACATCCAAGACCTTTTTGACCCTGACAGCGAAATCCTGACGAACAATCTGTTCGGGGTGGATGTGAACTCGGAAAGCATCGAAATCGCCAAGCTGTCGCTCTGGATCAAGACCGCCCGTCGCGGCAAGGTGTTGGACAGCCTGTCGGGCAATCTGCGGGTGGGTGACAGCCTTATTGAAGACAGCAACTTTGCTTACCTCGATCATGCTTTCACATGGGCGGATGCGTTTCCACACGTCTTTGCAGAAGGCGGTTTCGATGTGGTGTTGGGCAATCCCCCCTATGTACGACAGGAATTGTTTTCAAACCTAAAGCCATATTTGCAGAAGCGGTTTGAAAGCTATCATGGGGTGGCCGATCTTTTTGCTTACTTCTTTGAACGTGGCCTGCGATTGCTGAAGCGGGGTGGACGTCTCGGGTATATTTCGTCCGGCACCTTCTTTAAGACCGGATCTGGCAAGCCGTTGCGCGACTATCTGCGACGCGAAGCTATCCTCGAAGGTGTGGTCGATTTTGGCGATCTGCAGATATTCGAAGGCGTAACTACCTATCCGGCCATCCTGACAATGAAGCGAGGGGCCGCGCCTATTGGGCATAATCTGCGATTCTGGAAGGTGGACACCCTGCCCGAAACCAATTTTCAGGCTGCTTGGGAAGCCGCCACAGAACCGTATCCGCAGGCCGACCTTGGGGACGATTCGTGGGAACTGGAAAACTCCACCCTTCGCGCTCTGCGAGAGAAGATTAAGACAGGCAAACAGACGCTCAAAGACGTTTATGGATCGCCCCTGCGTGGCGTCGTTACCGGTCTGAATGACGCCTTTGTAATTGACCGCGCAACAAAGGATCGCCTCTGCGCTCAAGATCCCCAGTCCGCACAAATACTGAAGCCATTTCTTGAAGGCAAGGACCTTAAACGCTGGCGGGCCGAACCGCGAGACCTGTGGTTGATCTTCACACGGCGAGGCACTGACATTAGCGCTTACCCAGCAATAAAGTCGTATTTGGAGACCATGCGCGACGCGCTGGAACCCAAGCCTAAAGCTTGGAAACCAAGTGGGGCAAACGACCGATGGCCGGGCCGAAAAGCAGGTAGCTACAAGTGGTTCGAAATTCAAGATACAATTGATTACCACAGAAAATTCTCTGGGCCGAAGATCAGCTACCCTCACTTCAATGATGCGCGAAACTTTTCGTTTGAGCCAATGGGGGCGTTTTCAAACGACAAATCCTATCTGATTCCGACCGACGACAAGGCGCTTCTAGGGCTTCTGAATAGCCGAGTGCTTTGGTTCATTCTGTCGTCGATGAGTCCGCCTGTTCGTGGCGGGTTCCATGAACTGCGGGTGCAATATGTTGAAAAGCTGCCGATCCCATCTTGGAGCCCGAGCGCTCGGGCCGAACTGGCTGCAGCAAGCGAACAGGCCAGCAATGCGGCACAGGAACGCCTGACCGTTCAAATGGCCCTGACGCGCCGGATTGCCGACCTCTCCCCACTAGAGGATGAGCCAAAGCTCTCTACCAAGCTCAAGGAATGGTGGACCTTGCCCAGCTTCGCCGCCTTCCGGGGCGAAGTGAAAAAGGTGTTTAAAGCCGATATTCCGCTGGCCGACCGTTCTGCATGGGAAGACTGGATAACCCGCGACCGCGCCGAAATCGCCCGCTTATCAGCCGAGATTGCAAAGGCCGAAGCCCAGATCGACAGCATAGTCTACGGCTTGTTCGACCTTACCCCTGACGAAATCGCGCTGCTGGAAAGCGCGGTTTAACATAACATTCAAAGAAGGGTTCTTGCCTAGTGAATTGGGCTGGATCACCTGAACCCCGCCAGAAAGCTTCCGCCATCCATTCGGAGTGTCTGCTCGCCTGTTAAATTGCAACTTTTGGAGCCATCGCCACCTAAACCAGAACGTACTAAATCCGCCAATAACTTGAATTATTCGACTGTCTTTTTATAGCTAAATGGCTTTGGATCTACTGAGATCGATCCTGCCAGAATGCCATTTGTCAATGCCTTGTAGCGTCTTCTCTGATCGACAGTTTTGCAAACTGCGATCAGTTATCAACGCGTCCAGCAGCAGATTTCTATGTCTTATGCATTCGCTGAGTAGATTTGTGCTAGCGGCCTCAATAGACGCTAACTCATTCGCCGTTACACATTTTGTCCCATAATTATCATTATGCGAATCCGCGCGGTGCGCGCAAAGATGAAGTGACACCATCCTGCAACGTTAAAGTGTCACGCCGATTGAAGCACTCCCCTTGACCAGTCTGCCTTGAAAATGCGTGTTGATAATAGCGAATAAAGCTGACTGATTTTGGTAATAGTTGGCCGAAAGGAGATGGTCTATTTTGGGGGCGCGGGCTGCGAAAGCGGAGCTTTATTCTAAAGGTAAAGCCTACTTTTTGCTGGCAGGAAAACGAGGGAAGACGCCACACTTAGAATTGGCGCTCCTATTATGAAGCGGGTCATTCGGCCTCTGGCCATTTACGCTATGGACCGGGTTATCCAAGACTCCCAATGGCGGGAGGCGGAAGGCCTGAAACCTCTACCCCTAGATAGTCCGCGGTGCAAAAAGGATGAGGGCAGCCCCTGCTAAACAAACCAAACCACCGCTGATATCCCAAACATCGGGCATTGTGCGCTCGAGAATCCACATCGCCCCTAATGAAGCCACAATATAAATGCCGCCGTAGGCGGCAAATGCTCGTGCTGCTGAGCTTAAAGGAATTAGCGTCAAAAGCCAGGCAAAAATTAGAAGCGAGCAAATACCGACCAAAAGCCAAAGCTTTGGTGCCCCATTGCGGAGAACCGCCCAACCCGCAACTCAATCGCTCGGCAAATTCTCTGACATTTTTTGGCAAATAGCCGACATCCGAACAACGTGCTCTTGTGCTGGCTTGAACACCGTCGATCGTCCACCGTTTGCTTCCGATAGACAAGCTCTTAAGAATGCTTCTTTTCGTTCACTTGGCTTCTTGGATGCTGAGATTTGATCCCAAAATTCTTGGCTAGCTTTACCTTCAAAGGCATCACAAAACTTAACAAGAGCGCGTGCGTGAAGGCGGACAACCGCGCTGTTCTTTGATAGCTTTCTTGGGAAGACGCCCACATTGTGATTTTGTTCGGCCTCATTTCGACATTGAGTGGCGAGATCTGCGGACTGCAGCGCAGACATAACTGTATCGCTCATTTTTGATGGAACAGGTTCGTCTGCCCAAGATGAAATCGGTCCAAACAGCGTCAACAGAATAGCGCTGTGCATGAGTATCTTTGACATTTTGATTTTCCTTCCGTGTATAAACGCAGACAAAAACAAAGGGCTTTTATCCTACTGGCGCAGCCACATTGGAATTTGCCGAATGTGGTTTGGTCTTGCGAGGTTGTTATCCAAGGCCCAATGGCCTTTGAAAAATGGAGCTCTTGTTTCCTTTCATCGGCCATGAGCAGATTGGCGACAATTTGTTCCATCACCTGTTTCAATCTGAAGGGTGACATGGCGGAGGCCGTATTTCTCGTCGAGGTCATGCGCGAGAGTGGCAAGTACTACATCACCTGGATGACCTTCAGGCATGACTAGGTGGGCAGACAAAGCGGCTTGTGTGGTGGATAGGGGCCAAACGTGCAAGTCATGCACCGATGCCACACCTGGGCGTGCCGCAAGCCACTCCTTAACAGAAGGCAGGTCAACGCTCGCAGGGCTTGCACCCAGCGACAGTCTGGATGAGGCAACAAGTAAGTGCCACGTCCCTGCGACCATGACGGCAACGACGACAAGACTGATCGCCGGATCAATCCAAGCCTGCCCGGTCAGCAAGATGGCAGCACCCGCCAAGATGACTGAAAGAGAGACAAGGCCATCCCACAGCATATGGAGGAAGGCACCTTCAATATTGATGTCCGACTTTCGGCCGCGCGAGAACAACCAGGCCGTACCAAGATTTATGACCACCCCAACGGCTGCAACCGCCATAACCATAGCGCCATCCGGCGGGTTGGGGTTTGCAAAACGGCGGATCGCCTCCCAACCGATAACTCCGGCGGCCAAGAGGATGAGTAAGGCGTTCGCAAGAGACGTCAGAATGGAAGCTTGGCCAAATCCATACGTAAACCGCCCTCGGGGCTGAAGTCGCCCGAGTGCCGTTGCACCCCAAGCAAGCAAGAGACCTAGCACATCGGTTGCATTATGGCCCGCATCTGCGATGAGCGCGAGGGAATTGATTGACCACCCCACTCCAAGCTCAACCAGAACAAAGCTGACATTGAGACTAATTCCAAGCGCGAAAGCCCCATCATAGCTGGAAGGACCGTGCACATGGCCATGGGCACCATGATTGTGGCCGCTGTCTTGTTGGTCGCTGTGATCGTGACCCACTATTTTATTCCTTTGAAAAGCCCAGCCAGCGCGGGGTTCGGGCAGCATAGTCGCGGTAGCCTTGCCCAAGACTTTTGGCCAAAATCGGTTCTTCGATGCGGACTTGCCAGACAGCGGCAATCCAAACACAGGCCGAAAGGATCACTTGGACGATATCAGGTTTGACAAGGGCAAGCCCGGCAAAAAGGGCCAGCTGGCCAACGAAAACCGGATTTCGCGAAAAGGCGAAAAAGCCCCGCGTCACGAGTGTTCCAAGAGTGCCCTCAACAGCACCGATCCGCCACGAACCCGCCATTTGTGCTTGCGCCCCAAGCGCCACGCAGGCCCCGACGAATCCAGAAGCGATGCCCGGCCAAACAAGCCAAACAAACATAGGTGGCCATTGAGGCACCCAAGTTGGAAAAGTTGCTCGGAATAGACCCCAAGCGGCAGCGCCGACAAATCCAATCTTGAACAAGAGTGCCGTCCAAATTTGGGTACCCTCCGGCTTAGCGAAGGAGTCAATATTGCGTCCAGCGGACTTTTTCGCTTGTCTGCTAAGCAATACAAACCCAACCAAATAGGCGTACAATAGGACTGTTGTTATCGTCGTCGGTAAATCCATCTCAGTCTGCCACCACCAACGTAAACGGCGCAGTGATTACCTTGCCGCCGATCTTTACTTGCACGAACACTCGGTGCGGTCCGGCAACGCTTGGGTGCAATTCAAAAGCTAATGCAGGCCCGCCGCGTGCCGTCGCATCCTTTGGTTCTGCACCCTCAGGATGACCATGCACCATCGTCGTGCCATCGGCCGAGAAGCCAACCAAATGGGCATAGGCCCCCATAAGCGGTTCTAACGAGGCAAGCGGAGCCCCGGTTCCATCGGCAACTGTCAGCGTAGCTGGCGTGTGTGCGTCAGCCGTGAGCGCGCCGCCAAGCGACAGGGTCAGGGTATAGCCGTCGACCTTGGTGGAAAGTGTTTGGGTCGCTGCAACCTCTGGACCTTTTTCTGCGCCCACGTTTAGAGTGACGGAAGGCGTAAGGTTATGGGCATCTGCATCTTGATGGCCATGGCTTCCTTCACTATGATCATGGCCTGCTTTGTCATGACTCTGACCTTCATCACCATGGTCACTTTTGCCATGGTCATGAGCGTGCCCGTCTTGCTCTTTGCCTGCGGGCTTAAAGTCCGCCCAAACGCGATATTGACGGGGATATTTCGGGGTAAAGCTGACCGTCCACTGTCCGGGCTGCGCGCCTGGCTCACCATGGACATGGGTGTAATTCTCCAGCGCGCTATCCACGATCATAACATGGACCTTGTGCTCGTGCTGGGTTGCGATGTCATCGGGGCCGAGGGGTTTGCCATCCGCGCCTGTTAGGATCAAAGTTAGGCGAACAGCCTGGCCCGGTACAGGGGTCGCAGCCGCCGCAACAGACATGGTTGGCTGACCCTTGGTTTCACTTATAGAGCTCGCTGCCGCAGAGACATCAGACTTGGGCTCTGCTTTGTCTTCCCCGCCGCCGCCACAAGAAGCTAGCAAGGCCAAAGCACAGATCCCAGCGGTTAGTTTTACAGTCTGTTTCATCAAAACGCCTCCTTCAATTGCCCGTCATCTTGAGCAAGGATGAGCTGTTCAAGTGGTTTGCGGCCAAATAGCCGGAATAATATTGGCGTAACCAAAGCGTCCAAGAGTGTCGCGGACACAAGGCCACCAAAAATAGTGACAGCTACGGGATGCAAGATTTCCTTGCCGGGCTCGCCAGCGCCTAAAATCAGCGGGATTAGAGCAAGTCCGGCGGACAAAGCCGTCATGAGAACGGGGGTCAGGCGCTCCAATGTGCCGCGGATTATCATGGCATCGCCAAAGGTCTCGCCCTCATGCACTACCAAGTTCAGATAATGACTGATCTTTAGAATGCCGTTTCGCGCAGCGATTCCGGTGAGTGTCACAAAGCCAACGAGACTTGCAACGGAGAGCGGCAAAGCGAAAAGCCAAAGTGCAATAACCGACCCAATTAGCGCCATTGGTACGCCGCCCATCACGATCAAAGCCAGAGAGATCGACCGATAGCGACTATATAAAAGCGCAAAAATCAGTGCAAAAGATACTAGAGTTAGCCCACCAATGGTAGCCGTAGCTTCAGCTTGTGCCTCAAACTGTCCTTCCAATGCATAAAAGCCACCGGTCGGCGCAGGTACAGTATCCATCAAAGCGCGGATGTCTTTTGTGATTGCCGAAAGATTGGCACCCGGTGCCAGATTGGCTTGTACCACAATGCGGCGCTTGCCGTTTTCCCGATTGATTTGGTTTGGTCCGTCAGTCTCACGCACAGTAGCTATTTGAGAAAGCGGAATAGCGCCGCTTGGTGTCTCGACCAAAAGACTGGACAAGGCTTGGGTCGTGCGGGACTCCTCAGGCAAACGGATGACAACTTCAAAACGGCGGACGCCATCAATGATTGTGGAAACCGTTTGGCCACCGGATAAAGCTTCAACCGCTCTGGTCACTTCGGCAGGGTTGATTCCATACAGGCTGGCCCTCTGGTAGTCCACAATGACCTCAAGCTGAGGTACTCGAACGATCTTCTCCACGCGCACATCGACAAGGCCATTGATCCCAGCCATACGCGCTTGTAATGCATCTGCGGATCGGCGCGCGGTATCCATATCTTCCCCATAGACCTTAACGGCAATAGGTGATGTGACGCCGGAAAGCATATGATCTATGCGGTGTGCCAATGGGCCACCCACGCCAATGCTGGCAGGTAGCGGTGCAAGTACTTTGCGAATGTTAGCGGAAACCTCGTCACGTTCATGTGCAGAGAGGCCAGGCTGCAGTCTCACATCTAATTCATTGGAATGAACACCTTCGGCATGCTCGTCCAACTCGGCTCGACCCGTGCGACGGCTAACACTTTTGACGCCGTCTACTGCCAAGATCAACTGTTCTGCGGTAGCCCCCATGCGCGCACTGTCCGCTAGACTAACACCTGGTTGTAAGGATAAACCAACAAGTAAGGTACTTTCGTTGAAGGCTGGCAGGAAGGCACGTGGCAACATTAGCGCGCCGCCCACAGCAAGAATCCCCGCCAGCGTTGCCCCAATTAAGACAGGCCTTACATGCTTAAAGCCCCAGTCTAGAAGTCTTTGATTGGCGCGCTTGAGTCGCACGACCAGCCAACTATCATGCTCGACCGGCAAGGCCTTCATCTTGGGTAAGAGGTAGTAGCACAGTACAGGCGTAAGGGTGATCGAGACGAGCAAGCTCGCGAGGATCGAGACTACATAAGCTATTCCCAGAGGCTGAAAAAGCCGCCCCTCGATGCCCGATAGAAAGAACAAGGGCAGAAACACCAGAATGATGATCATTGTGGCATAAACGATACCCGAACGGACTTCCCCCGTGGCGCGCGCAATAACAGTCATAGCAGGCAAGGGCTCCGTTAAAGCGCGGTTTTCCTTCAAGCGACGGTAGACATTTTCGACCCCCACCACAGCGTCATCAACCAATTCACCGACAGCAATTGCCAGCCCCCCCAAAGTCATGGTGTTGATCGAAAGGCCGAACGCAGAAAATACGAGTGCCGTGATCAGGATCGACATTGGCAAGGCTGCCAGACTGATGGCTGTCGTGCGAACATTAAGTAGGAAAAGGAACAAGATCACCGCAACCACGAGGCCGGCTTCAATGATGACTTTCTGCAAAGTACCCAGCGAGGCTTCGATAAAGTCCGCTTGGCGCATCTGAACTTGTGTTGCGGTCACACCTTTGGGCAGGGTCTTGTTTAACTCGGTCAGCGCCGCCTCGACGCTCTTGGTGACCGCCACGGTGTCGGCACCAGGTTGCTTTTGAATGCCGATGATAACGGCAGGCTTGCCCGCAAACCCCGCATCGCCGCGCCGAAAGCGCGCCGCAAACTCAACCTCTGCCACTTGATCCAGTCGAACCACACCGCCACTGCGCGTGGCAATTGGAATTGAGCCCAAATCCTCGACCCGTAAGGTCCGTGACAAAGCACGTACGACAAATTCTCGACCACCCTGATCAATAAAACCGCCTCCGGCATTAGAGGCAAAGCCCTGTGCTGCGCGCTCGATGGCCTCCAAACTGACGCCCAATTGACCCATACGGGCAGCGTTGGGCGAAACTCGGAATTGCCGGACTTGCCCCCCAATAGGGATCACCTGTGCAACACCTGGAATAGTCAGGAGGCGGGGCCGGATTTGGAAGTCTGCAAGCTCTCTGGCAGCCATGGGGTCAGCGTCGCCATAGGGAATAGCCACCAGCATAATCTCGCCCATGATCGACGTAACTGGGCCCATTTGCGGGGCATGGTCGAGGTCCGCCATCGCTTCTTTTGCTAAAGCAAGCCGCTCAGACACCTGCTGGCGCGCCCGGAAAATTTCTGCATCCCAGCCAAACTCAACATAGACCATCGAGAGGCCTACACCGGTTACAGATCGCACGCGGGACACGCCGGGTATCCCGCTCATAGCGTTTTCCAGTGGCTGAGTGATTTGTGCTTCGACTTCGGGCGGGGCCATCCCGCCCGCTTCGGTCATGATCGTGACCGTCGGCTTGTTGAGATCGGGCAAGACGTCGACCGGCAGTCGCATGGTGGCGAGGATGCCAAATAGAATAAGTGCGAGCGATGCAAACAGCACCAGCACGCGATTTCGAAGTGAGGTAGCAACAAGAAAGTCAAACATGGTTCATCGCACCTGCTCAAGAAGTGCTGCGCCAGTGGTCGCGACCCGAGTTCCAGCCTTTATGCCGGATGTGGCGATGACGCGGCTTGCATCTATGTCAGTCACGGTAACCGGGCTCGGCTGAAATTGCTCTCCGGCTTGTTTCAAAAAGACCATGGTCTGGCCATTCGCCCCCTTCACCACAGCATCACGCGGCAGAGCCACACCTGGAATTTGTTCGCTCCCCGTGATGAAGACCATTACAGGCTCTCCCACCCGCATGCTGCTTGGCCCATCTATTTTGAAGCGGAGCGGTGCTGCGCCATCGATCATCGCTAAGCCTTCGCCTTGGCGGATAAGTAAAAGATTTCGACCATCACTGGTGCGGGCAGAACCTGTTGCCGCCAACGGAACAGATTTCCCTGATGGCGCTCGTGCCTCCACGAGCAATTGGTCTGGGTTGGTGATGGTGAAGACGGTTTGGCCGGGATTGATCACTTGGCCCTGCGCGACAGAGACAGCACTGATCACGCCAGAGACCGGCGCACGAAGCACCTCCGCATTTGAGCCCGCTTGGCGCAGGCGGCTCGCCTCAGCACGTGCCGTGCGCAGACGCGCAGCGGCTTGGGCTTTCGCGAGATTCAGCCGTGCCGCAGCGGCATCCACTGCCGTTCTGGCTTCAGCAATCTCGCGCTTTGGTACGACACCTTCAAGCCGGGTCAAGCGATCCAAACGACTGCGCGCTTGGGCCAGTTCGGCGGCTTCTGCCGCAAACCCGCTTGGACCTGCCGCGAGCTCTGCTTCGGCGAGTGCCGTTTCCGCCGCGCCGCGTGCCGTGATCAAGGAGACATCCGCATCCAATGCAGGGCTGACAAGGGCAAGAACTTGTCCCTTCACGACTCTTTGGCCAAGGGCTGGCAATTGGCCCGAGATCCGGCCGACACTGCTCGCTTGCACAACACCTGAGCCATTTGGGTCAGCAATCACCACCCCGTTTAGCTGCAATGCAGAACCCTCTGCCGAATTTCCAGCCAGAATGGTTCGAAGCCCGATCAAGCGCTGCATCGGTTTCGGCGCGACAATATCGCCATCTGCAAGACGCATGGCTCGATTATCCGGCACGCCACCTGCCACGTCGGCATGGCCTTCATCACCATGACCAGGACCAGCTACGACCTCGCTCGGCGTTCCAGTCACTAATGTCCAGCTGCCAGCCAGCAATCCAAAGGCAACAAGGGCCAACCCCGCTCGTTTGCGGCGCACCAAAAACAAAGCACCGCCCGCAACACCCAAAAGAAGCGCTGCACCGCCGAACATCAGGCCAAGCGGAAGGCCTTCCTCAGCATGCGCGTGAACTGCACTATCATCGATTATCAGGGATGCGCCCAAAAGCGCAGGCTCCCCCGCACCCCGCAATGAGATTGTCACAGGATAAGTGCCTGGCGCGTCATGCTCTGGGAAAGGAAGCACATAGGTGCCATCGGCGTCAGCTTTTGCGAGAGCTTTACGCGGCCCAATCGTCAGATTTACCGACGCACCTTCGATCGGTGCATTGGTCGCCCAGTCATCGACCCAAAGACGTAAGTTTTCCCCATCAAGGCGCCCAACGACTTCAAATCGGTCCGAGACCGCCTCAAAGCGAGGGGAAGCCGGTGCCGCAACCGATGCTGTGGCCGCTTCGGTGCCATGGTCATGGCCCGGACCTGCCCACAACGGGACAGGCAATGTGATCGCCGTCATTAGCCCGAGGGCAGACAAATGGCTTTTAAGGCTTCTTGGGTTGATCATGATGTTTGGTCCTGAGGGAGCAGGCCTTGCGCCTGATTGAAAGAGGAGACCGCCGCGTCTACGGTGACACGAGCTTGTGCGGCAGCACGGGAGGCTTCTGAAGCCGTGGCCCGGGCACGTAAAAGTTCTAAGAAGGGAAGTTCACCTTCGCGCCAGCCGCGTTCGGTAAGGGCTAGGGCTTCGACACTGATAGCCCGACGTGCTTCTTGGGCCTTAAGGCTTGCCCGCGCGGCTGTGAGATTGGCAATTGCTTGTGCTTGCATGGTTTCAAGCGAGAAGCGGACCGCTATGGCCTTCGAGCGCGCCGCAGTTGCTTCGGCTTCAAGACTGGCTGCTTCTGCGCCTGCCGACGGGTCGCGTCCTAAAGCTCGTGAAAGCTTCACGCCAGTTGACGTCCGTGTATCCAAGCCACGCCCATCCCGCTCAGACCGCAGATCAAGCCCCACGCGCCAAGCTGGCTCGGCCTTTAGCCGGGCAAAGCGGGCTTGGCGGGCAAGTTGGTCAGCTTCTGCCAAAGCCACCCGCACAAGCGGATGGTCATCGATTTGCGCCGCGCCGACAGTCTCTGCGGTCAGTTGGGCTGGAACAAAGCCTACCAAACCAATCATCTGAGCGCGGGCCTGCCCTTCCCGACCCATGGCTTGTGCCAAGTCTTGTTCGCTCAGTGCCAGTGCTGCCTCGGCTTGCAGAAGATCAAGACGTGCCTGCTCGCCTGCTGCTTCTAAGCGCTGCGTGCTGGCTACTAATGCTTGGGCAAACTGAACTTGTTCGCGGGCGACACGAACGTCCGCGACGGCCCTTGTGAGCTCCCACCAAGCATTACGCAATTCACCAGCTAGTTCGAGGCGAACCATAGCAAGGTTGGCGTCTGCACGGGCTGCCAATGCATCAGCTTCCCCGCGTATAGCTTCGCGCTCGCCTCGTCGCCAAAGAGCGGCACTTATCCCGCCCTCGACTTCGTAATAACCTGTGCCCGAGCCGACTTGATCTTGGCGCGCGCTTGCATCAGCTTCTATATTGCCAGCAAACCGCCGTGCTGTGAGGGCACGGCGTGCATCTGCTGACCCACGCAACGCAACAGCATCCGCATCTGCCGCGCGACGTTCGACGGCCACTTCAAGAAGTGTTGACCAGCGCGCTGACATGGCTTCGGTCATAGTGCTCGTTTCTTGCGCGTGCGCGCCACCTGCCACAGTAACGGGCGTCACTGCCGCGAGGACGACAGACAAAGGCGCAAAGACAGACTTCTGCCACCCGCGCACATAATTTCGGGAATTCATTGAAGGGGTCTCCTGATCACGATCCGTGGACCCGGCTGACAAGATGTCAGCCAGGCAATTGTCGGATGGATCAGGCTCGCGGCGGTCGCTTCAGGCCGTAAAGGCGATTAGGCAAAGCAAGGGGCGCTTCGGCTTGAGGCTTTAGTGAAATAGCCCAGAGCTTTATTTGCAACAAGCTCAAGGGCAAACACGCCACATTCGAATGTGAATGGGCTAAACAGCATGCTTCACAATGTTCATTTTGAGGCGATCTTTTGCTAGGATCTCGTTCACAATCAAAACACGAACTAAAATTCGCACCATCCAAAGCAAGCACCGAAACTGCCGAATTCGCCTGCTCATGCAATCGAGCGTTCTCAGCGCTCGCTGACAATGGCGCAACTGACGTAAAGACCGCCAACATCAAAGCGAGAAGAGTGTGAATCAGATTCATAACGATCTTTGTATACCGTAGTGGGGTATACAACAAGTTAAATTTGCCGTCACGCCAACGATTTTGAAAGCGCCTTCATTAGTTCGCCCATGAGCTTGCGTTGGGAATCGACATCGCCTGAAGCAATGGCTCCTTCAATGCAACTCTCCAAGTGTCGCTTTAAGACTTCAGTTTCTACTCTTGTTAATGCCGCGCGCGCCGCCTGAACCTGCGTCACTATATCCATGCAGTCTCTATCCTCATCTAACATTTTTTGAATGCCGCGCACCTGTCCTTCAATTCGACGAAGACGGGTGAGTAAGGCGGTAGGGTCTCTATGTTCGTGTGTCATGGGGTTTATGTTGGCCTAAAGTAAAATCAATTCAAAGGAGTTTTTCTGTCGCGGATTTAGTATTCGGTTCGGTCCAAGGACCGGCGTCAGCAATGTCCGCTTTCGGGTTCAGTTGAGTTGGCCGTTATTGGCCAGGTTTGGTGCAAAGCAGACCATAGACGAAACTTGGCAATGGATGTTTGGTGATACGTCTCCATACGCACAGTACCTAGCCCAATTCATACCTCACTGGTATGAGGCCCTCGCCGAATGGATACGTTTAAACGAGGCTACTTGCCACAATATGAGGACATAGCGACGATGCCGGCTAATCCCCGTTTCGCACTTACAAAATCGATATTTTGTCGGAGGGAAAGATCTCGTGGATTTTCATAAATCCAAATCGTCCCGGAGATCTCTACCGTCACTCTATACGCTCCATTGCAGCAGCAAACATAGAAGCCCAGGAGCAACGGGATATATCTTATCAGCTTATGTGGCGACCGCTTGCACAGCGTTGATTTTGACAACGGCCGCTTCCACTTCGGCATAAAGATCAACCTCAATACCTTGGGTATCAATCTCAACAATAAGTGCAAATCGGACGGCTGGCTCGCCCAACTTCAATTTGGCCTTCGACTTCCACCAACCAGCAACAGGGTGAACCGCCAAGAAATTGCGGCGAGCCAAGTCAGATGCTCTGCATGTAAGTTGGTCTATGTGAAGTGAACCAACATCCCGGCGGACACTCCCATATTCCCAATTGTCATCTTCATCGACAATTGGGTCCCCTTGATCGACGGCCTTGCTGATACGCGCCATGAACTGTTGCTGATTTTCACCCGCCCTATTCAACTTGAAGCGAAGATTGTGGGAAGCATACCGGTATCGGGAGCCGCGCGAAGCCTCTGCGGGATTTGGTGAAATGAAGGAGCTGAGGGCAACCCTAAGAGTTACGTTTAAATTACCTAGATCACGCAGCGCTTCTGTTGGCCAAGGCAATTGGAAAATCCTCATCTCTTTATGGACATCATGGCCAGCTTCCGACAACCCATAGGGAACAATCGTATCCTGTATGACCAGCGAAATCGCGTTAGAGGCACTGCGCCGCGCTCTATCCAGGTCGGGAACACCAAAGCCATAGCGCTTAAAGAGCGGGGCATAACTGGACTTGGTGGGATTTGCTGGAAGATGGGCACGCATCCGTGGGGTCCAGCGGGCGGATGAAACATAGAGCGCCCTAATCGTCTCAGGCCAGAGCGATGGATAATCAGCCCATAGTTCCGAGATCTGCTTCGCCGCCAGAGCTGTTGCGGCACTAGTGTCGCTTGTGAGACTAAACGACCGCCTTGGATAAGAATGATGGGTAGTGAGCAACCCAAGCCAAGGGTGCCGCATTGGTGGAGGCACATTGCCGACCGCCCAATTCCCTCCCTCCAAAACGATGTCCGGCTTTATTGGCCACGTGGACGACCAAGAAGCTGTTCTAGAACTTGGAGACAGGTCGCCAAAAGGAGCCGCAGGAGTTAATCTCTCTCCGGCTGGAAGAGCGGTCTTCTCTGTGAATGCGCCTACGCAAATTATGTTCCACGCCTGAGCAGGGGATTCTAGTTCATTGTCGAGGCCATCACAGATATCTAGGTAGTTGCCGGCTCCGAACTTGAAATTGTCCGTATTGCCTGCTGAGACCAAGAATAGTCGAGAATTATTATTTTCGCCCGAAACGCCAGAAGCGAGCTGATCAAGCTCGGATGACCAAGAAGTTGGAGCACCATCATGAGGCGTATCTTCGTCGGTAGTGACAGCCATCGCAAAAATGCGTCTTCGATCAGTTGCTTCAACCACATCCACGGCCTGGCGAGTCTTAGTGCCGAGCAAAAAATGGGGGTTAACTCCAGCGTCCGGCAACAATTTTACCGACTCTAATCGATGACTAACTCTCACGGGCTGCATTGCTTCTAACGCGACACTTAGGTCTCCGAATAAAGCAAGCCCGGCGAGTTGAGTTCCATGTCCTTTGATATCGTCTAACGACCAGGCAGGCTCGACAGCATGTCGATCGCCAATAGCTAAGGCTGGTGCAATTAGTGGATGAGCGCGACTAATGCCAGTATCAAGAAATGTGATGTATCCTATACCAGGCTCGCCAACGTATTCTGTCCGCTGGACTAAGTTTTGAACCCAATCAACTTGGTCAACAACATCCATAGAATCGAAAAAATCAGCCGCTGCCGCGGGTGCCGCCAATGCCCGCACGCCTGCGAGCCTCCTAACTGCAAGCGCAAGCTCATCGTGCGTAGCATGACAAATGACGACTATATCTTCTGGGAAATTCAGCCGATCAGGACCGATTTCCAATCCATAGTCAACCGCGTGCTCGGAGAACAGCTCTGCGGCGTTCGGATCCAGCCATACTTCCCAGCTAATCTTTGCATCACCTAACGGAAATTTCTCCTTCGGGCCACGCCAAAGTGCCCTCAATCCCGCCTCTGTGATCTCAGCTATACTCTGAACGAGGTTAGCATTTCTGGGGCGCCCATGAATAATTCGGTCGTCCTTCACACGATCAGGGGTATTCTCCAACTCAAATTGTTGAATTTTTTTACGAAGGTTTTCTACACCAGCCGGTGTGGCGAACACTGTTGCTTTTTCAATTCTCACCCCACCTTGTGTCTCAGCGTCTGCTCGCAACAATTCAATCCCGCTAGAACCGAGACTGTCCTTGGCAAAAGGCTCATTGGGACGCCCATTAACTTGGAGATAAATACCAGGTAACTCCTGAGCATTAATCGGAGGCAGTTGGTCAAGGGCGTGCAAAAGTGATCGTGCATGACCTGTACGATCCAGTACATCACTAGGCGACTTACCCCCGCCACCGACCCTAGCTCTAAACGGATGTGCGCTTCCTAGGTCGTTTAGCAGAAAGTGCTTTAGATTCCTTCGCATTCACACCTCTACCTATTCCTTGCAGCGACCGCCGGCGCTCTAATGAATTTATCAAATCAAGAGTCGTAATGTTGTCCCTGTCGCCGAGAACAGCCCGACGAGCTGCGTCCTCGGCGGCAGCCACAACATCCGCAGTCGATAAGCCGACGGCGCAATTTGTCACGTTC